>Ga0315273_10005137_pt1 | contig 16162 bp, 14 predicted proteins | sample YL17G02_0_MG_FD_205753 | JGI IMG/M metagenome (GOLD analysis project Ga0315273, IMG submission 205753) | Sediment microbial communities from Yellowstone Lake, YNP, Wyoming, USA - YL17G02_0 | ecosystem: Environmental > Aquatic > Freshwater > Lake > Sediment | place: USA: Wyoming | collected... | reverse complement strand
GAGCTTGAAAAGATCAAGATTATGATCTTGCCGGATGGCGAGAAAATTACAACGGAGATTACCAAGAAACAGCGAGAAATCCTGGATGCTCTTCATATGTGTGCCTAAACTTTGGGGAGGTCAGGTTTTAAGTATGTCAGTTATGGCTAAAAGAGTTTCTTGTGATGGAGAGTTATTTTGAGTTCAAATAGAACTAACTCCACCTTGGAAAGATACGGTTTTTAAGCCTACTCATCCGGTAACAGGCATTAGATAAATTGAACGTGAGGCGGCAGGGACGCCTGCACGCCAGGGGCCGGAGGCCCGCTTGGGCGGTTCTCGTTGCGGTCGAGTGGTTCACTTGCCGGCAGCGTTGGGGGTGCAGGAAGGATGCCATCGATATCTATGACCACATAGATTTGAAGAAGCTGGAAGAGACCTATCGTGCGTGTTTACCGCAATTGAGGATCTAATAGATATCGCCCCGGGTATCAAGTTTAAGAATAAGGATCATTTGGTTTGCCTCATCTATATCATAAATAAGCCTGTATTCGCCAAGTCTTACCCTGAATCTGGTTTGATGCCCTTTGCACTTTTTAATATCAAAATTGGTCGATGAAATATCAATGAATTTAAATCTTGAAGGATATGGATTCTCGCTTAGGCGATCGATTAATTTCCCGACTTTTTCTTGATGTGAGCGAACATGAAAGCTCATAGACCAAGTTCTGCCTTAAGGTCTTCCCAGGATATGCCACACTTGCGAGTCTCCTGTGCTAATTGATCCAACTCCTTTATCTCAGAGACCTCTAATTCTATTTCTTCAATTGTAGATTCCTGAATAACGGCTTTCTCTTTCGCACCAGCCATGATAGGTTCTTCTCGCTACAGAGCTATAAGGATTGCGAAAAGGCTGTTGATCGGGCCGGGATTCATAACCTGCTTAGAGAGCGGCGAGGTGCTGCATTGGGGCGGCGCGGATTTCTGGCAGGAATCCGATCAAGCAGGATGGCAGGGGACGCCCGCACGCCAGGGGCCGGAGGCCCGCGGTCCCGCGTGCAGTCGGGCGGGCGCGCGGGTGAGCGCGCGTGGGCCGGGATGCCGGATGGTTCGTAGCGGCAGGGGGAGCAGGGATGAAACTTGGCGATGTGGATGAATGACAAAGAATTCGATCGAGCGGAGATTGATGGGCGCTTGAAAAATATGGAAATGCATTGAATTCCAGACGGGATTGATTCTAAGTAGAGTTCATTTAGGTTAAATATTTAAGTTATTCGCAGGCTACTTCTCTTTGCAGATTATTAAAATGGATGCGAAGCCAATGATTAGAGGACAATCGTTATCAGAAAAGTTGTGGATGTACAAATGGCCACTGTCACTTGTATTGCTCGTAGCATCTGCGGACCTCTTAATCTTATCAAATTATCTATTCCAACTTACTTTAACAGAAGATCAAGCAAAATTAATCACACCTCTAGTTACTTTTAATTCTGTCCTGCTGGCAAGTGCAGGAATCATGTATCAGGTCCAGGCTACAAATGAGCGTGAGACTCAATTTAAGATTCATCAGCAACGATCTAAAACTTATGAAGATCTTACAATATTATTAGAAAAAGTAGCTAAAATAACCAAAAATAATGGAAATGTAAGTGAAATCGAAGATGAATATAGGAAACTTCGTTCAAAGATGATGATTTACGCTTCACCCTCAGTTGTGATGGCATATAGAGCATTTGAACGGGCAGGGCTCGAATCCAAAAGAGATCCGCTTCTGCCTGCGAGGAAAGTAGTTGAATTATACCAACTGATAAGATCAGAACTCGGTTTTGGAGGTGAGGATGTACCTACACGTCAAATGGTTGGTCTTCTTTTAACTGATATTGATGAGCCCAAATATAATGAGATTTTTGATAAAAATGGATATCTTTTGAAAGAAGATAATACTAAACAAAAATAGACTGCCGTGAAATCTTCAAAGATCCATGCTCAAATTCTCTCTAAAAATAGCACTTTTTGAAAGACTATTATTATGAAATCAGCTAAATAGATGCCATGGTTTGTGTTTGCTCAAGCCACCTGCTCTCTTCAATCCAAGAAGAGCCGCTGGGCGACTGTGCTTGAAGTATAGCGAGATCGCTTACAGCTTTCCAGGCACATCCATGTTTAAGCCAGTTCCCCAGTAAGCTCACCACCGGCTACGAGCGCTTCAGAAGGATTGCGCTCACAACAGGCCAGTCTGCCGACAATTTTCAGCATTCCCCCAAAAACATCCCCACCAACCGAAACACCCTCACATCCACCAGCCCCCTGTCCGTCAGCTTCAGCTCCGGGATCACCGGCAGACAGAGAAACGAGAGCGTCATGAAGGGGTCCTCCAGCTTGCATCCCAGCCCGGCGGCGGCCGCAATGCACTCCTCAATCCCCTCCGCCACATCTCGCATGCATCTCTCCGAGAGCAGCCCCGCAACAGGCAGAGGCAGGCTCGCCAGCACCTTTCCATCTGCCACTGCCACCAGCCCGCCTCCCATCTGCTTGACTGCTATTACCGCGGCCAGCATCTCCTCATCAGAGGCGCCAACGGCGGCGATGTTGTGCGAGTCATGGGCCACCGAGGTGGCCAGAGCCCCAAGGCGCAGGCCAAAGCCCTGCACCAGCCCCAGGCCCACGTTGCCCGTGGCTTTATGCCTCTCCACCACAGCCATTTTCAGGATATCCCGGTCTATGTCGGAGACGACCTTTCCATCTTTGATTTTGGGCAAAAGCTGCAGAGACCTGGTGATGATCTGGTGAGGAACAACGCCGATAACCCTGGCCGGACCGCTTTCTGCCAGAATCTCAAACGAGCGCGGGCCTATCGGGCCGATCTGCATCGATTTGTACCCGGAAGTGACCGGAGCCTTTAGCGGGACGGTGAGTTCGCCGTTCTCCGCCACCACCTTTCCGTCTTTGATGACCAAAACGGCGCGGGGATGCTCCAGACCATCTAAGACGGCAACATCAGCTCTGTAGCCGGGAGCGATGGCCCCCAGATCCGAGAGACCGAAGTACTGGGCGGCGTTGAGGCTGGCGATCTGCAGGGCGATTATGGGATCAAGGCCCTGCTCGATTGCCGTCCTTACCATGAAGTCGATATGCCCTTCACTTAGGATATCTGCCGGATGCCGGTCGTCCGAGACGAAAAGGAATTGGCGGGCGTTTTTGGCTGTGACCAGCGGCAGCAGATCGAGCAGATTCTTGGCGGCGCTGCTCTCCCGCAGCATGATGTACATGCCAGCGCGTAGCTTCTCTTGGGCTTCATCAATCGTGGTGCACTCATGATCCGAATGGATGCCGGCAGAGATGTAAGCGGAGAGGTCGCGGCCCGTGAGGCTCGGGGCATGCCCGTCCACGGGCCGGCGGCCGGCCAGAGCAAGCTTCTTCATCATTTCCGGATCTCGAAAGATGACCCCCGGATAGTTCATGACCTCGGCCAGGCCCAGAACCCTCTCTTCCTGCATCAGCCCGGCCAGCGCCTCTGCGTCCATTGTTGCCCCGGAGGTCTCCAAATTTGTGGCTGGAACGCAGGATGGGAGCATGACAAAGACATTCAAGGGAACATCTCTTGAGGACTCCAGCATGTATGCAATGCCCGCCTCGCCCCACACATTGGCGATCTCGTGCGGGTCGGAGACCACGGTTGTGGTACCCCTGGGCACGACTGCGCGCGCGTACTCGGGAACGGTGACCATGCTGCTTTCGATATGCACATGGCCGTCGATAAACCCTGGCGCGATGATTTTGCCGTCCAGCTCCATGGTCCGGCGGGCGCTGGAGCAGTCGAAGCCTGCTATCCGGCCTTTATGAATGGCCACATCCGCTCTGTGAACTTGGCCGGAAAGAAGATTGGCCACGCTGGCCCCGGCCAGGAGGAGATCGACCTCGATTTCACCGCGCGCGGCGGCAATCAGCTCTTCCAAGGGGCCCATAGCCATTGAGCTTCCTTCTCTTGCGACCTTATTTAGGTTATCCGGAACATATCTTGCCACCAAAAATATTAAATATATTACTATCAATTACACATATAAAATTAGCTTCGAAGTCGGATAAACTTATATCGCTTGGGTTAAAATAAAGACAAGGTGTGCGGGAAGTGAAAGACATTCTTCTCAAGGTGGCCAAAGCCTATCCCAATGACTCAGCCCGGGGCATCGCTCGTCTGGACCCCAATGCTCTGCTTACGCTGCGACTCTCTCCAGGAGACATCATTGAGATTGAGGGAAAGAGACTGACGGCAGCCAAGGTTTGGCGCGCCGACCGGCAGGACTGGTCTCAGGATTACATCAGGATAGACGGCTTCATTCGCCAGAACGCAGGAGTGGGCATAGGGGACAGAGTGAAGATTCGCAAGGCCAAGTTCGCCGATGCCCAGCGGATCGTCCTGGCTCCGCCCTCCGGCTCACACATGCATTATGGAGATGAGGCGGCAGATATGATCCGACGCCAGACCCTGAAGCGACCGGTAGTAGCGGGCGATATTCTCCCCATCATGAGCTCTGCAGCCCATCCTTTTGTGGGGCGCATGGAGGCTGTGCCGCTGGTGGTTACTGAGACCCATCCCGCTGATGTGGTGATCATATGTGAGCGAACCGAGATTTTGCTGCTGGAAAAGCCGTCAAAGAGCATTCGCTCCGTCAAAGCTACCGGAACCACCTACGAAAACGTGGGCGGCCTGCGCTCTGAGGTGCAGCGCGTGCGAGAGGTGATCGAGCTGCCCATAAAGCATCCCGAGGTATTCCAAAAGCTGGGCATCGAGCCGCCCAAGGGCGTTCTGCTCTACGGGCCACCGGGCACGGGAAAGACGCTCATCGCCAAGGCAGTGGCCAATGAGTGTGGAGCCAATTTCTTCTCCATAGCCGGGCCGGAGATAATGTCCAAGTATTACGGCGAGAGCGAGCAGCGACTGCGCGAGATCTTTGATGATGCTCAGAAGGCGGCTCCTTCCATCATCTTCATCGACGAGATAGATTCCATCGCCCCAAAGCGGGGCGAGGTCACGGGCGAGGTGGAGAGGCGCGTGGTGGCGCAGCTCTTGGCCATGATGGACGGCTTAAAAGAGCGCGGCCAGGTGGTGGTGATCGGCGCTACCAACCGGGAAGAGGCCATTGATCCGGCTCTACGCCGGCCGGGCCGATTCGACCGGGAGATAGAGATCGGAGTTCCCGATCGGGCCGGAAGAATCGAGATCCTGCAGATCCACATGCATAGCATGCCCATCTCCGAAGACGTGAGCCTGGAGAGCCTGGCGGACAGAATGCATGGCTTCGTGGGCGCTGACATAAGCGCGCTGTGCAAGGAGGCGGCCATGAGAGCAATACGCCGTTACCTGCCCGATCTGACAACAGAGGACGAGATACCTCCCGAGATCGTAGAAAAGATGCTGGTTATTGGAGAGGACTTCGAGGAGGCTTTAAAGGAGATTGAGCCCTCCAGCATGCGAGAGGTTTTAGTGGAGGTGCCGCGCGTGCACTGGAGCGATCTGGGTGGCCTGGGATCGCTCAAGCAGGAGCTGATCGAGGCTATCGAGTGGCCCATCAAGCAGCCGGAGAAGTTTCGCAATATGGGCATACGCCCGCCCAAGGGAATTTTGCTCTTTGGGCCGCCGGGCACGGGAAAGACGATGATCGCCCAGGCGGTGGCCAACGAGACTCATGCCAACTTCATCAGCGTGCGAGGGCCGCAGATGCTCTCCAAGTGGGTTGGCGAGTCGGAAAAGGCCATACGGGAGATCTTCAGGAAAGCGAGGCAAGTCTCTCCTGCCATCATATTCTTCGATGAGCTTGATTCCATTGCACCCATGCGGGGCACGGATGAGGGTAGCCACGTCATGGAGCGAGTAGTAAACCAGCTCTTAGCGGAGCTGGATGGCCTGGAGACGCTCAAAGATGTGGTGGTCATAGGCGCCACGAACCGGCCGGATATCCTGGACCCGGCGCTTCTTCGCTCCGGTAGGTTTGATCGCATGCTCCTGGTCGGGCCGCCCGATAAATTAGGGCGACATGAGATTCTCAAGATTCAAACTGCGAAGATGCCAAAAGGCGAGGATGTAAACTTAGAGGAGCTGGCGGAGCTGACGGAAGGCTACGTGGGCTCGGACCTGGACTCGCTCTGCCGTGAGGCGGCCATGCTGGCCCTGCGCGAAGAAGAGGAGAAGGTGGAGATGAACCACTTCCGAGAGTCTTTGAAGAAGGTCAGGCCGAGCGTGGAGGAGAACATGGTCAGCTACTACGAGAGGATCAGCGAGAGGTTCAAGGGCGGAATTAAGGTGGAGCCGGCCTCTCTTATCGGCTACAGATAGGCCCTGGATGGCAAGAGTTGCATCTATTAAATGAAGGGGAAGGGTGTTGGGGAATGGGAAAGGTGTTCTCGGGAAGCATTGCTGGAAAAGAGATCGTAAACATCGACGCCGTGGTGTTAGGCGAGCTGGAGGATGTGATTTTGGAGGTGCAGACCGGAAAGCTGGTGGATCTGAAGGTCAAGCCGGACAAGGAGCTGAACCGCATGAAATACCGGGAGGACGGAAGGTTTGTGCTTATACCCTTTGCTTCCGTGGTGGCCATTAAGGACTACATCGTGATCGATGAGAGCCGGGCTATGAAGACTTGAGGAATGACTTTCTGGGAAAGGCTTAATTTATTCCAGATATAACAGTTCTGGCTGATGAGAATTGCATTCTATTTAGCCATCGTCATATTGGTGCTGGCAATAGTCGGCTATTTTACCTTTACGGGAGAGGAAAGCGCAACTAAAGTTCTTTTGAAGACCAGCATGGGCGACATCACATTGCAGCTTTACGATGACATGCCCATAACGACTGGAAACTTCAAGGGCCTTGTGAAGAAGGGATTCTATGACGGGGTAATCTTCCACAGAGTCATCGATGGCTTCATGATCCAGGGCGGAGATCCGGAGGGCACAGGCATGGGTGGTCCCGGCTACACCATTGCGGATGAGTTCACCGATCACAACCGAAACGATCGCGGCACTATCGCCATGGCCAATGCCGGGCCCAACACGGGAGGAAGCCAGTTCTTCATCAACCTGGTGGACAACAACTTCCTGGACAGCATGCATCCCGCCTTCGGAAAAGTGATCGAGGGCATGGATTTGGTAGACGCAATAGCCAAGGTTCAGACCGACGCCAATGACCGGCCGCTCACAGAGGTAAAGATAATCGAGGCGAAGATTATCTCTTAAATTTTTTATTCCGGTATCAGCAATAATAGTAATAGACTAATATAAAAGGGGATTACAAAAAATGGCAGGAAGCACATCAAACACAGGCGGAGTTAAGGTACTGCTCAAGACAAACATGGGCGACATCACATTGCAGCTTTACGAGGATATGCCCATCACAGCGGGAAACTTCCAGAAGCTGGTAGAAAAGGGATTTTACGACGGCACAATCTTTCACCGTATCATCGACGGCTTCATGATTCAGGGCGGAGACCCCACAGGAACAGGTTGTGGGGGGCCTGGCTATGCCATCAAGGACGAGTTCACCCATAAGAACAGGAACGATCGGGGCACCATCAGCATGGCCAACGCCGGGCCGAACACAGGGGGCAGCCAGTTCTTCATCAATCTGGTGAACAACAGCTTCCTGGACAGCAAGCATCCGGTCTTTGGAAAAGTGATCGAGGGCATGGATGTGGTGGACGCCATGGGCAAGGTGAAGAAGGGAGCCATGGACAGGCCGGTTAAAGAGGTGAAGATAGAGAGCGCGAAGGTGATGATTTAATTATTTTTTTTTGAAATTTGATTCTGTCAAAGAATATCCGAGAGCATCAGCCGGCGCGGCCCTTCTTGATCCCGGAGATAGAACCTGGGCTTGAGTCTTCCCCTGATCCTGACTCTTGCATAGACGAGAATTTTTTCACGTTGCCTGGATTTTTCCGCCAGCAGTGCCTCCAGCGTATCTTTTTCTGCCTCAGACAGCTCAATTTCTCCCTCTCGGCCTGAGGACCAATCAAAGATCCGGGCCAGGTACTGGGTCTTGATATGTAAAATATGGCCCTTTCCTCGATCCTCTTCCGACAGAATGCGGCAGGCATACTCCACCGGACTCTCGAACTCCCGGCATGCCTCATCCGACCGGCACAGCCCCAGATCAGCAATGCCAAGGTCCGGGTAGCCTTTGCTTTGCCGCTGCATTGCTCTACATTTAGGGCAGTGCATCTTTAAAAACCACTCCTCAAAGATCCTCTCTTCCACATTGGCTACTTTCGACCATAGCTGTTTTGCTCTTTCCCGGCTGTAGCCTGCCTGTCCCAGGAATGCGGCCAGAATGGCGGCTGTCCTATGCTTGCCCCTCTCGCCTGCAACCTTTGCCATTATGCCCTTGATGCAGGGCGGAAAGGCATCGGGAAGAGCCTGCTCATTGGCAGTCCAGAGCATCTCCTCTCGTCGATCAATGGCCTGAACGGATATGCTTGTCTCCTTTCCCTCCGCGGGCAGAAGGCGGTATCTTTTAGAGGGCATCTTTATGCTCTCTTGTGGCCTCCCACAAAATAAGCCTGTGTGTCCTTATCCGGTCGCGCCTGCTGGGGTACGCGAGCCGATCCCTTGCGGGACTCATAGTCCATTCTCTCCTTGAGGATACACCTGCCACCTCGCAGGCCGCCCAGCGGGTTTTTGGGAGTTCCCATGGAGTTCATGCAGCGGGCCATGACAGCTGCGCCCCTGGCCAGGCCATCGTCCACGAAGACTACGTTCTTCTCCGGTTGCTCATAGAGCCCCAGCTTCTCTACCTCCTCCAAAATCAGACTGGGTTTGCTGCCGCTGATCCCCGCCCGCCCGGTAACGCCCAGAGCCGTATTCCTGGTGACGATACCCTCCTCGATTCCCACCAGCACCAGCCGGCTGGCCACGCGGGCCATGGCAATGTCCAGGGCTCCAAAAAGGGTCTTCAAATTCCTGGATTTGTAAAGATCATCTCCAATTTTGGAGAGCTTTGAGAGGTCGCTACCGTTCATGCCCACATCGCAGCCGATGAGAACGACATTGTTTTGCAATGCAGCCTGCGGGTTTACAGGAACCAGGCCATATTTGGTGCGGCTGGCGGGAACCTTCTCTATTATTACCAGCTCGTCGATCTGGTCCGCGTATTGCTGCGCCTCTTTGCCGTAATCGGACTTGATCTTGCCGTCAAAGATATCCAGTGTGGCTCCGGTCATCCTGTCCACCAGTCCAGTTCCCTGGACAACGGCATCGGGAATAGCTCCGGCCAGGCCGAGAAGATTGCCGATTGTGTAGGCAAAGGGAAGATCATCGCTCGTCACCCTGCCGTCCAGTGTGGTGCCGAAGTCCATAGAGAGGCAGGGATTTCGAAAGTCCACATCCGTCCAGCGGCTGCCCTCCTTTATGCCGGCTGTGGCCAGCTCGCCCTCCATCTCGTTGGCCACTACCTCCACTCCGGTAGAGCCTTGCGGTGGAAAGCAGGACGCCACTGCGCCCATGAAGATCACCTTCTCAATCATGGTGAAGCGCTTGAACTTTTCCAGGATGTTGTGGATGCTCATGGCGGGGGTCATTAGCCGGGGCGGAACGCCGGCATCGAGGCAGCCCTTCGCCAGGGCCTGGATGAAGGCGCCCACTTGGTCGGGCGAGTCCAGCTCGGCCACCACGCCCGTGGAGCGCACCACGAAGTGCAGATCGGTCTTGATGTCCAAGCGTGCCCTATTGTGGCTCTCAATGAGGGTGTTTTTCACCAGCTCGGAAATAGACTCTCTGGTAAGGGGGGTGCCGTTGATGGTATGGGCAAATACGTCCTCCCCAGCTTTTGGTCTTCTCACATCTCTTGTCATCTTCACGGTCTTATTGACGATGTAGGTCTTGCCGGTGTTCATGTCCGTGGCGGTAAGAACACATTTGGTAGTAGTATTGCCTACCTCCACCGAGGCCACGATGTAAAATGGTTTGGTGCGAAGATCAAGGTAGTTGAAGGGCGGGCTACTGGCAATGCGAGGTGTGGGTTTGGACTTGAAGAGCCGACCGAAGTTCATGGTAAGTGGAAAAGGGGAGGAGAGATTAAAGCTTTGGGTGCAAGGATTCCTGCAAAGCATCGGCATTGTTCAGATCGCCAAAGCGCATCAGATCGTGCGCATGCTCTAACTTGATCCGCGTAACCCAGCATAGCCTTTAAATAGATTCATCCCCGTTCAAAGTGTGAATATTTTTTGTTCGCGCACTTCCTCTCAACAGAAATTAGTCTTTAGGGAGAAATGGCAATTCAGGTGGAATTAGCATGGATCAACCGAGCATAGATCAAACAGAGAAGAAAAAAAATGAATTGGTGAATAAGTCAGGGCGGATGGCCATATTGCAGGAGGACAAAGCGAGAGAGGCCCGCAGGTGGCAGCGCAAAAGGGAAACGATCAAACGATTCGCTGGCACTAAATAAGATAAGGGCGGCTTTTATATTAGCCTCTGCTCATCGGGTTATCCGCTTTAGATTATCGGAATTGTCTATATCTATTATGAATAGAACGGGAAGGCGGCGATCCGCGGCAAAATACTGTTTTATTCTCCCTCCTTTACCCGGATCTCCCTCTACTCCTACATGTAGATTCTTACCTGAGCTAGCCACCACAGCCATTAGGCAGTTTTGTGCCGCGACTCTTGGCATGACAAAAGAAATATATATCTGATGTTACTATGTGGTAATTGGTGAGGGGACATCTAGTATCGAGCAAGACGAGAATCCCTTCTAAGATGCCCTTATCACCATTCACCCTTTAATCTTTCAGCCCTTCCATGGTCACAGAGAAGACCGCCTCGCCGTCCGGCAGGTTGGGCGAGTCCACCAGTCTGGCAATGCGCTTTTCGCCCTTGGACTTTCGCAAGTACAATCTGAAAGTGGACGTATGCCCCAGGACGTGCCCGCCAACAGGCTTGGTAGGATCGCCGAAGAAGGTGTCCGGCTTGCTCATGACCTGATTGGTCACCAGAATCAGAGCATTGTTCAGATCTCCAAAGCGCATCAGGTCGTGCAGGTGCTTGTTCAGCTTCTGCTGCCTGTTGGCGAGAGTGCCGCGCCCTACATACTCCGCCCGGAAATGGGCCGTCACCGAGTCGACGATGAGCAGACGCACGGGCCGCTCCGAGTCCCTGATCTTTTCCGCCAGGTCCATGGCGCTCTCCGCCAGGAGGATTTGGTGATTGGAGTTGAAGGCTCTGGCCACGCTGATGTTTTTTAAAAAATCAGCAGGATCCCGGTCCTGGCCGTCCGGCGCAGGGGGCAGACCCTTCACCATCTGAGCGATGCGCTCCGGTCGGAAGGTGTTCTCCGTATCGATTATTACGGCCGAGCCGTTCAGGCCGCCCATTTCTTTCGGCAGTTGCACATTTATGGCCAGCTGGTGGGCCACCTGCGTCTTGCCCGAGCCAAACTCACCGTACAGCTCCACTATGGACTGAGTCTCCATTCCACCGCCCAAAAGTTCATTGAAGCTCTTGCTGCTGGTGGTGACCTTGCCCACCAGCTTTCTGCGCTCTAAGATTCGGTCTCCCGTCTCAAAGCCACCCACATCGGCAGCTTCCCTGGCCCCGGCTATGATCTTGGCTGCCGTGGCTTCGCCCACCTCTGCTGCAGCCACCAGCTCGCCTGGAGAGGCAACAGCTATAGCTTCCACGGAGCTAAAGCCCGCCTCGCGCAGCTTTTCGGCAGTCGCCGGACCCACACCCGGCAGATCTTCCAGTAATTTTGTCGGCATCGTCCCATTTCCTCAGATATTTTTCGCATATCTTCTTTAACAACTTTATCCAGGCGGGGCGAAAGTAATCCTGGTGCGCCATCCGCAGGACAGCTCCAGCTCCTCGTTCCAGCCGTTCTTGGCCAGGGCATCGATCAGTTCTGCTTTATATCCCAGGTCCAGGCCCTGCAAGAGATCTACATGCTCTGCCCAAAGAGCCACTCTGATGCGGCCCGTCTCATCGGAGATGTAGATATTGGCCACCCTTCCGGCTTTTCCGTCATCTCTTTGAAACTCACGCACCTCTCCCAGACCCGTCACAAAGCCGGAGACACTGCAGAGCATGCCCGGCAACAGATCGGCAATGGGCGTCATCTTCTCGGAGAAAAAAACTTTTTTATCGCTTTTTCGCACTGTGCTGTGGCTTCCCGTCTGAATCTCCAGCGATCCGTATCTCTCCCGGCATGAGCCGTTCATGATCTCTATCGTCTCGCCCTTCTCCAGAGCCATTGCCGCCTGCTCATCCCAGAGAGTAAGCCTGATCTTTCCCGTCTCGTCTCCCAAGAGCACTGTGCGAACCTGCCCTTTGCCTCCGTCTTTACGCTGGAACTCCCTGATCTCGCCCGGATCCACTACGGCGCCCAGAAGGCTGACCTCGCCCATGTCGCTCTTGATCTCCGCAATCTTATAGGGATTTGTCCTGGGCAATATATCCAAATCCACCTCCTCAATGCCCCCGCTTCTGCCTAAGGTGACCTCAGTTCCCGCGTAGCCCTCTTTGGCCAGACCTCTCACCTTGAGGCACAAGTCGACCTTCAGATCTCCGGAGCGGACCAGCTCCACAGTCTCATCCCAGAGAGCCACGCGCACAGATCCCGTCTCGTCGGCCAGCGTAAGGTTGGCGACGCGTCCCAGGGATCCGTCGGAGCGGGGAAACTCGCGGATCTCGGAGACGGCGAGCACCCGGCCAGTGAAGGTGACATTTCCCGTCTCCGGCCGGATGCTGCCAATCTTGGTAAGCACCTCGGATGCGCCCAGGTCCCGGGCCACGAGCAATGCCGCCGTCCTGTCGTCGCATAGCCCCGCCATGAGGGCCACCTTCTCCTCAACTCTCGCCTTGAAATCCGCCGGCATTATCAGATCTGCCACCTGCCGGTAAATCTCCTCTACCTGCTCGTCCATCCCCGATCATCCATGAACTTTATAGCGCTCTTCCAGGTACTTCAGATAGGGAGCATGGCAGGAGGCCAGGAAGGCGTTACAGACCGTTGCCGGGTCTCCGTCCGCCGCAATGGCTCCGTTCTCAATGAGCATTGCCCGGTGGGAGATCTCCTTGACGAAATCAACATGGTGGCTTACCAGGATTATGGTGGTTCCGAGCTCAGCATTGATCTTCTTAATGGCGTTAGAAACATCACGCATGGTGATGGGGTCGATATCACCGAAGGGCTCGTCCAGAATCAGGATCTTGGGCCTGGCTGCCAGGAGTATTGCCAGAGATGCTCTCACAAGCTCTCCGCCGCTCAGTTGCTCGGGCAGCTTCCACATAACTTCCGGATCAAGGGATATCAGATCAAAGATAGGCTCGGCAAACTTGCGGGCCTCCGTCGTCGGAAACCGCGGGAATAGTTCTTTGAATATGTCTCTGGTCAGTCCCAGTGCTTCAAAGGCGGCTTTGGCGTCCTCTTCCGACATATCCGTCATTGCATAAATAACATCAAGCACCTTGTCGCTTATGCCCAGCTCCTCAGCCAAAGCTCTGGCATAGTCAACCACATCATTACCCTTGATGCCCATTTGATAGGCAATCTGATCGAGAATGGTCTCTCCGGCATAAAGAGCGAACTCCTGATACATGATGCCTAAAGTCCGGCGCACATTCATTCTATCGGGTGAGTAGTTCATCATGTCTACCCATTTATCGCCGTACCGATAATACACGACTCCCTCGTCCGGCATCCGAACACCCTGCATGATCTTGAGAAGAGTGGTCTTTCCCCCACCGCTATTGCCGATGATTGAGGTGATCTCGCTCTCCAATATGTCGAAGTTTAGGTTCTCCATTCTGAGGACATTCAGGACCTCTCCGGTGCAAATCTGGCAGCCCCTCTTGGATAAACCTCTCACTTTAATAAGAGGCTTTGCATTGGGCCAAGACGCCAGAGGCTCCATTTTGCCGATTCCCTTCATGAACTGGTCCAGGACCTGCCTCGGCTTCCCATCGGCAACGATCTCTCCCTTCTCCAGCCAAATCAGTCTATGTGCCATATACTCATGAATCTCGGGCAGATGTGATACTACTATTATGGTCAGATCCAGCTCCTTATTCACGTTCTTGATGGCATCCAGCACCTCTTGCTTGGTGGCCGGACATGCCATGGTGGCCGGCTCATCCAGCAGCAATATTTTGGGCTTCTTGGCCAATTGTCTGGCAATAAGAAGCCTCTGCTTCTCGCCGCCGCTGAGGATGGTGGCCAGATGCTGCGCTTTTTCGCCCAGGCCTACCAGACTTAGGTAGTACATGGCCTCCTGGTACATCTCATCGTAGTTCTCGTCCTCGGGGATAGGCAGAATCTCAAAGCCGGTCTTCCTGGAGTGAATCCTTCGCACCACGTTTTTGAGAGCAGTCTCCGTCCAGAGAGCAAAGTCTCTTTGCAGATGTATGGCTGTGACGGCCAACTGCGCTCTTTTCACCTCGTCGCTGGATTGTGGTGTGATGGTCATGCCATCCAGGAGTATCTTGCCGGAATCAAAGCTCTCCATACCTCTCAGTATCTTCATGAGAGTGCTCTTGCCTCCCCCGCTCTTTCCCACAATTCCTAAAATCTCACCTGGCCTGGTGGTGAAGCTGACATTTTCAAGAGCCACAACATCCCTGTCCTTCACCTTGTATGTCTTGGACAGATTCTCAATCTGGAGCAAAATAAAAACCTCCTACTTTACCTTTGTTCCCGTTTCCACGAATTCACGAGGCCGGAGCAGCACGGCCTTTCCGGCGGCATCTGCGGCCAGGAGCATGGCTTGCGACTCGATGCCAAAGAGCTTGGCAGGTAGCAGGTTAGTCAGGACTACGACCTGCGTGCCCACAAGATCCTGAGGCGTGTAGCTTTGGGCAATTCCTGCCACCACCTGGCGAGTCTCACCGCCGATGTCCACCATGAGCTTGAGGAGCTTGTCCGAGCCCTTGATGCTGCCCGCCTCTTTTATCTCACCAATGCATAGGTCCAGGGACCCAAACTCCTCAAAGGAGATATGTCCCTTTTTCACCGCAGTTTTTCCTTTTTCTTTTGCCTTTGCATGCTCGATTCTTTCTTTGAAGACCCTGTCCAATTCTATAACATTGGCCTCTTCCATACGAGAAAAGAGAATCTCCGGTCTTCCCAGAAGCTGGCCTGCCGGCAGTGGCGCCAGAGCTTCCAAGAAGGGCTTCTCGCTGATCTTGCCCTCCAGCCCCAACTGCTTCCAGGCGGCATCCATCTTTGTGGGCATGACCGGCTCCATGAGGATGACCAGCGCCTTGGCGATCTGCAGACAGCTTCTCAGCACGACGCCAGCTGCTGCTTTATCGCTCTTGATCAGCTTCCAGGGTTCATGGCTCTGGAAGTAGATATTGCCATAGTCCGCTAGAGTCATAACGCTGTCTGCAGCCTTCTTGAACTCGTACTCCTCTAGGTTATATACGACTTCATTTAAGGTCTGCTTTATCCTGGCCATGACCTCCTGGTCGATCTCGCCTTGCGGAATCCTTCCATCGAAGTTCTTCACGCTGAATGTCAGGGCGCGGTTGAGGAAGTTTCCAAAAGCTCCTACCAGCTCGGTGTTTACCTTATCGGCAAAGGTCTTCCAGGCGAAGTTGACCTCCTTGTTGTGAGCGGTGTAGCTGGCCAGATAGTAGCGCAGAAGATCGGGATGAAGGCCCTTTTCCAGGTAATCGTCTTTGACCCAGATGACATTGCCCCGCGACTTGGAGAATTTCTTGTCATCGATAGTGAGCATGCCACTGGACACCACTGCACAAGGCAGGGTGTACCCGGCTCCTTTGAGCATGGCCGGCCAGAAGATGCAGTGGTGGTAGACGATGTCCCCGCCGATGAAGTGTATGATCTTCGCCCCGTCCATCCAATAGCTCTTCCAGTCCTGGCCGTTCTTGGCACACCACTCCTCGGTGAAGGCGATGTAGCCGATGGGCGCATCCACCCAGACATAGACCACCAGATCGTCGTGTCCGGGAAACTTGACACCCCAGGCCATATTGCGGGTTATGCACCAGTCCTTCAGCTCATGGCGGATCCATTCCATGGCGTAATTGCGGGCGGAAGTAGTTCCCCCTAATGTCTCCAGATACTGGAGCAGAAAATCCTTGAACTGCGAAAGCTTAAAGAAATAATGGATCTGTTTGCGATACTCGGCTTTTCCGCCGCAGACCTTGCAGACTGCGTTTTTTATCTCTCCGG
>Ga0315273_10005136_pt1 | contig 16162 bp, 13 predicted proteins | sample YL17G02_0_MG_FD_205753 | JGI IMG/M metagenome (GOLD analysis project Ga0315273, IMG submission 205753) | Sediment microbial communities from Yellowstone Lake, YNP, Wyoming, USA - YL17G02_0 | ecosystem: Environmental > Aquatic > Freshwater > Lake > Sediment | place: USA: Wyoming | collected... | reverse complement strand
GATCAATCCGAGGCCCAGAGGCTTGGTGAGGAATAGCCGGTCGCCCGGCTTCGCGTTCGCGTTGGTCGTCATGCGATCCGGGTCCACGAGCCCCATCACGCACATCCCGTACTTGGGTTCCGGGTCCGTGATCGAGTGGCCGCCGCCGATCGCCACGCCGGCCTCGGCCGCGATCTTGGCCCCACCCGCCAGGACGCGGCCCAACATCTCCATCGGAAGGTCGTCCACTGGCCACGCCACGAGATTCAACGCCAGGAAGGGCCGCCCACCCATGGCGTAGACATCGCTCATCGCGTTCGCGGCAGCGATCCGGCCCCAGTCGAACGGGTCGTCAACGATGGGAGTGAAGAAATCCACGGTCGCAACGAGGGCTCCCGCGCCGCCCGGCAGACGGTAGACCGCCGCGTCGTCCGAAGTGGCCGCGGAAACGAGCATCTCGGGTGGCATCCCCGGAAGCTCGAAGCCCGCCATGAGCTCGGCCAGCTCCCCCGGGCCCAATTTGCAGGCGCACCCGGCTCCATGGCTGAAAGACGTCAGTTTCATATAGGCCGAGGATACGGCTACTGAGGAAGGAGCACCTGACCCGTGCTCTGGTCCACGACGACCTGGACGCGCTGAAGCGGCCGGTAGGCAGGACCTCGCACCGCCTTGCCGCCTTGTGCCGGATCGAACTCCGCACCGTGACAGGGACAGACCAGCAATCCGGTGTTCTGGTTCCAGCCAACCTCGCAGCCCTGGTGGGTGCACGTGCGACTGTACGCATCGCACTGCGTGTCGGTGGTCCGAACCAGAGCACAGGCGCCAACTCCTGGCGCGCTGAAGCCAACCGCCTGGCCGACGTTCAACCTGTCCAGCGTGGCGATCTCGGTTCCCGCTGGGGCCGACTTGGGCGTGCGAGTGTGGGTGGCGGTCGGCGAGGGAGCCGTTGGATCCGAAGCGGTAGTCGAAGTGGTGGGGGCCGCCGAAGGCCGAACCGTAGGTCGCACCTTCGGTGTATGCGTGCTTGGGTCCGGTGACGTCGATGCCGCCGCGAAACCTTTGACGGCAGGCGCCTTTCCGGCGCTCGCCCAAGCCAGCCCGCCGACCGCGATGGTGAGCAGCGACAGAGCCCCGCCCCGGATCAGCTCCCGGCGGGAGAGGTCGAACGGTTCTTCGGAGACGCGGGCCTTGGACTTGCCTTGGTTCTTGGCCTGGTTCTTCCTGCGACTCATCTCCCAGACACCCAGAAGGAATGCCAGCCAGGCCACCGCGTAGATCGAATCGGAGCCGAGGAAATAGGGGTAGACGTGCCAACTCGCAGACAGCCAAAGCATCGTGCTGAGAGCGAAGCCGCCGGCCGCGGCGACCATCATGCCGATCCCCAGCAGGGTCGCAACGCCGATGGCGATCTCGGTCAATGCGACGCCCACCCCCGCGACGACGGGGAACTTGGCAAGGAGCGCCAGAAGCGGTCCGATGGGGCTCCCCCGGCTGAAACCCTGGAGTTGCGATCCGATGTAGGCAGGAGATCCAGACTGGAAGAACGTGGGGTCTGCGAGTTTCTGGATGCCCGCGTACAAGAAGGTCCCGCCGAGGAAGCCCCTCAGGAGCCGGAGCGAAATGGGTTGAGCCTTCCACCCTGCCAGCAGAGAGGGGGGTAGCTGACGGCGACGGTGTTGGGCTCTTCCGCTCATGGGGCAAGTATGGACAGCCCAGGTTGGACGATATTTGGAGGAAGATTGGAAACAGGTAAGAATCTCCCCGTGGCCGGTCGCGCATGGGGGACCATCTAGACATGCGGATACTTCTGGTCGAGGACGACCACCGGCTCGCGAACCTGGTCGCGGCGCGCCTGAAGCGCGAAGGCTACGACGCCGTCCCGTGCTTCACGGGTGAGGAAGGACTCGACCTGGCGATGTCGGGAGAGTTCGATATCGCGGCCATCGACGTGATGCTCCCCGGCATGGACGGGGTAACCCTTACGAAGACGCTGCGGGACCGAGGGATCCAGCTGCCCGTGATAATGCTCACCGCCAAGGACGCCGTGGAGGATAAGGTCGAAGGCCTACGCGCTGGAGCCGACGACTATCTAGTCAAGCCGTTCGCTTTTGCAGAGTTGCTGGCTCGCATCGAAGCACTTACCCGCCGATTCGGCCGAGACGAACGCCTGACGTGCGGAACCGTAGCCCTCGACCCTCTGTCGCGCCGAGTCTCGGTATCCGGCGAGAACATAGAATTGACGGCGAAGGAGTTCGATCTGCTCGAGTGTCTCCTGCGGAACCGAGGAAGGGTGCTCACCCGGGAGGAGCTGAAGGAATACGTGTGGGACTTCTCCTTCGACGCGCAGACCAAGGTCGTCGACCTGTACGTCCACTACCTTCGACGCAAGCTCGGAGACAAGGGGAACATCGTGGAGACGGTCCGCGGCGTGGGCTACGTGGTGGGTCGCTGATGTTCCGGTCGCTTCGACTGAAACTGGCGGCCTCGCATGCCGCCGTTCTCATCGTGATACTTCTCGTACTGGGTATCACTGGCCAGTACCTGATCGCCCACCGTCTCGACGCAGGAGCCACCCGCGACCTGGTGAACGCCGCCGATGCCGGGGCCGAACAGTTGAACGAATCCAGCCCCGCCCAGCCGGTCGACTCGGACATCCCTTCGGCGGCCGCGGTGAAGCTGGCCGTGTTCGACATGAGTGGACAACTCGTGGGCGAGGCAAAGTACGTTCCCACTTGGCTCCTCCCTCGAGACACGCCTGTCACCGACGTTCAGGTTGCAGGCGAGACGGTGCGTCTCGTGACCGTTCCGATAGTGCGGAACGGCGTCACGGTCGCAACCGTCGTTGCCGGAAGGTCTCTCGCACCGGAAGAGACCCTGCTACACCACGTTAGAGGGCTCATGCTCCTCGGGAGCGTCTTCGCGATCCTCTTCAGCCTGCTTGCGGGGTGGTGGCTGGCGGGAGTGGCCGTGAAGCCGGTGATCCGCTCGTACGAAGCTCAGGCAAGCTTCGCTGCCGATGCCTCTCACGAGCTGCGCACTCCCCTCGCGTTCATCAAGTCGGGCGTGGAGGTGCTCGCGGAAGACGAGCCGGACCTCGGCGGCCAAGTGCTAGCTGAGATCGACTACCTGACGTCGTTGGCTGATCGACTCCTGGTTCTCGCGCGAGCGGAACGCGAGGGCCTAGGGCTCGAGCTATCTGTCATGGATGTGAAAGAGGCCTGCCAGTCCGCCGCGAGCCGCAGCAGGATCGCGCACAGGAACCAGGTGGAGATCCCCGACGGCCCCGCACTGGAGGCCGTCGGAGATCGCGCCGCAACCGAGGCCGCCATGGACGCGGTGTTCGAGAACGTCCACGCCCATGGGGGCGGCGCGGCCAGCATCGACTGGATCGCGCTCGACGGAAGGGCCGTCATCACCATCGCCGACCACGGACCTGGGATCCCCGGCGGCATCGAGCATGAGCGGGCCTTCGAAAGGTTCTTCCGCGTCGACCGTTCCCGCGCGAGAGAGACGGGTGGCACCGGCCTTGGCCTTCCCCTCGCGCGCACCCTGGTCGAAGCGCAGGGAGGAAAGATGTGGCTGGAGGAAACACCCGGCGGCGGCTTGACCGCGAAGATCTCCCTAGCTCTGCGGGTCTGAGTCCCCCGCGCCTTCCGCCTGATAGCCACGGATTCGCGTCCCCATCGCGTGGAACCCCCCGTCGACGTGGATGATCTCCCCGGTTATGGCGTCCGACCAATCCGACAGCATGAACGCGATCGCGCGCCCAACGGGATCGGCATCGTGAACATCCCAGCCCAGAGGAGCCTGATTCGCCCAGGCGCTGGCGATCTCGTCGAAGCCTGGGATGCCCTTGGCGGCCATCGTCTTCAGCGGGCCGGCCGAAACGCAGTTCACCCGGATCTTGTGGTCTCCGAGATACCGAGCGAGATAGCGCGTGGTCGACTCGAGAGCCGCTTTGGCTACGCCCATCCAGTCGTAGATCGGCCACGCGACCTGAGCGTCGAAGTCGAGGCCAACGATGGAACCGCCCTTCTCTTCCATCAGACCCTGGACGCCGACCGCCAGGGCCTTCAATGAGTAGGCGCTCGTCTGGACAGCGGTGGCGACGCTTTCCCACGGGGTGCTCATGAAGTTGCCACCCAGCGCATCCTGCGGAGCGAAGGCGATGGCATGCAGAGCCCCATCGAGGCTTCCCCAGCGAGACTTCAGCTCTGCCGCGACCGCTTCTATCTGGTGCTGGCTGTTGATATCCATCTCCAGCACATCCGGCGGTGCGGGGAGTCTACGGGCGCTCTTCTCGGTAAGCCCCATCCCTTTGCCGAACCCGGTGAGCACGATCTCGGCGCCCTGTTCCTGCGCGACCTTGGCGGCCGCGAACGCGATGCTCCCGGGCGTGAGCACACCGGTGATGAGAAGACGCTTACCCTCTAACAGCATCAGCTTCCCTTCTGCAGTGGGCCCATGCTAAACCACGGCGGGCGAACACATAGTCTGGGACAATCCGACCTGTAGTGACCCGTCCGAAATCCTCCTTGCTATACCTGGTACTGCTGCTCGCTGGGGCGGTAGCTCTAGCCATGTCCCTGACTGGGAGTCTCACTCTGGCCATCGTGGCGGGGATCCTTGCTCTGGCGGTGGGATCGACGATCCTGGCCCTCGTCGGGCGCCGGGGATCGTCCGAGGAAGGCCCCGAGAGCCCCGGCCGTCGGAGATTCCTGGGCTGGATGGCGCTAACCGGTGTGCTGTTCGTCGCGGGCGGAGCCGGCATCGGAAGGCTGATCCGGCGTGTGACCAAGACCGATCCCATGCCAACCATCCGCGGCATGGCCGATTCGCTCGGAACCGAGTACATGGAGCTGGTTCGCCGCGGTTACCACTCTCCGACGTCGGGGGACCTGCAACTGCTGCTTTCCCCCGGCAACACCTCGAACTACCCCCAGGAATCCACGACGCTGATCCACAACGACCCACGCTCTTCCCACGCGTCAGTGTGGATGTACCTCGAACGGGTCCCGCTCGCCCTCTACGGCCCGGGCTTCGTCGGCAAGACCGCGGTGAAAGAAGAGCGGGTGACCCTCGCCGACATCGCGCCGACGATCGCGACGCTCATCGGCTTCGACGACTTCCAGGCGCCGGACGGGAAGCCTCTTCCGTCCACGCCCAAGCCGGAGACGCCTCCGAGGGTCGTGGTCACGCTTGTGGTCGACGGAGGCGGATGGAACGTGCTGGATCAGTGGCCCGATGCCTGGCCAAACCTCAAACGTCTCTACGGCGAGAGCTTGCTCTTCACCAACGCGATACACGGCTCCTTCCCGGCGGTTACGGCGGTAGCGCACGCGACCATCGGCACCGGCGCCTATGCGGAGAAGCACGGCATCTCGGGTCACAACCTGCGCCGCGGCGCCCACGTCGGCAAGGCCTACGGCAAGCTCGGCCACGCCGACCCGTCGGACATCAAGCTCCCGACTCTCGCCGAGCTGTGGACGACGCACACAGGTGGCAGGGCCTTCATCGGCGAGTTCGGGTACCAGATCTGGCACCTCGGCATGATCGGGAACGGTGGCGACATGCCACTCGGTGAGAAGCCTGTGGCGGTCTATTGGGACGAACCCAACTACGGATGGGCATCGCAGAACCCCGATCTGTACCGACTTCCCAAGGTCGTTCCCCCTGACACGAAGTGGAGGCAGGAGTTCGAGGCGTACAAAGCGGCCCATCCACAGGACTTCCCGCCGAACCAGCCGGACATGTCCGCGATGCAGGCACCGGCTTCTGTTCCGGCAACGGTCGAGTACCAGGGCGATCTCATCCAGGCTGCGTTCGACTCCGAGGACATCGGCAACCACGAGGCCACCGACCTCGTCTTCATCAACTTCAAGTTCCCGGATTACACGGGTCACATCTACAACATGCTGTACCCGCAGGAAGAGACGATGCTGGCGAAGGTCGACGAGCAGGTCGGGCGCATCGCAGACATGCTAGAGGCGCGATTCCCCGGCGAGTACGCGCTGATACTCACCGCCGACCACGGTCAGTGCCCGTTGCCGAACGAAGTCGATGGCGTTCGTCTCGATCCGATCCAGATCCAGGCCGATATCGAGGCCGAGTTCGGAGATCGTTCCGTCTTCCCGATCGTTCAGTACGTAGCGCCGTCCGAGATCTTCCTGGACCAACGAGGCCTCGTCGACTCGGGGTGGAACGCCGCCGACATCGCCGCATGGTTGGAGCCCTACACGTATGGGCAGAACTACCATCTGTATCCCGGCGTTCCGCGCGACGCCATCGAGTGGGACCTCTCGAACTACGAGCTGTTCTCCGCGGTTCTGCCGGGTCCGTACATCGCCGACCTCCAGGAGGACCCCGGAGCCGCGACCTTCGGGTCCGGCGACTACGCCAGCGCGGATCCCGGCATCCCGACCGAGGTCTAGAACCCTTCGTCGTACTCCGTGTCCGACACCTCGGCGCCCCAGTCCGGCGCCCCCCCGCCGTTGACCGCGAGATGCACCATAGGCGCGCCGGGCGACCCACCGTGGAAGTGAACTTCGCCCGGTGCGATGTAGAGGATGTCGCCCGGAAGCGGCTCAACGCCCGCTTCACCTTTGCTCCGCACGCGACCCTTGCCGTGCAGCACGTACAGGAACTGGCCTCCGGGATGACTGTGCCAGAACGTTCGCGCGCCGGGCTGAAACGCCACCACCACCACGCCCGCTCTCCCCATCTCCGCCGGCGAAGGACCGTAGCGGACATGGACGTCGCCGGTGAACCTCTCAGCGTCACCCTTCTCGTAGGATGCCTGAGCTCCTGGTAAGACATCCATAGCGGTCAATTTCCTTTCGAGGCAGCGACCAGATCGTGGATCTGCTGCGCAAGGTCGTGGACCTTCTGCGTTAGGTCGGTGTTGGCTACCAGCAACACATCCATCTTGGTGCTCTCCTCGTAGTGATGTGCCGCCAACGCCTCGTCGCGAGCCGAAGCGCGGTTCTGGCTCATCATGATGATCGGGGCTTGCAGGCCGGCCATCGCCGAAAGCATGAGGTTCAGCGCGATGAATGGATACGGGTCGAACTGCTGGTGATCCAACATGCGCTCCAACACCACGACGTTGAGGAACATCCATCCCGCGATAACGCCCAGGAATATGAAGATGAAGGGCCAGGATCCGCCGAATCGAGCGACGGAGTCTGCCACGCGCTCACCGAGCGTTCTCGAATCGTGCTCTTTCTTGATGACCGGGTGGCCGTGGTCGTGGTGCGAGTACGGGTACCCCTTCTTGCGTGCCATCCTGTTGCCTCCTTTCGACCCCGATGCAGCCTACTCTCACCCCGGCCCCGGGCCAGGACGATGGCCTGGCGACTATGCTGGCGGACATGGAGGACCCTTGCTATACCTATCGAGCTATCTCGGACGTCCAGTTCTGGACGCATCAAGCCGACCGGTCGGCAAGGTCCTCGATCTCATCGCCCGCCTGAACGGCGAATACCCCCTCGTTTGGGGCGTGCGTGTCAAGACCGGATCCAAGACCCACCGCGATATCGCCTGGATAGACGTCCGTTCCTTCGAAACCTCGCAGGTGATCCTGGCCTGCGACTCGGAGGCGACGAGACCGTTCGCCCTGACCCAACTCGATGTCCTCTTGGCGCGCAACGTGCTCGACAAGCAGATCGTGGACCTGGAAGGACGGCGCCTGATCCGCGTTCAGGACATCCAGCTGTCGCGCATCGGAACGCGACTCCGCGTTCTGGCGGTCGATGTTTCGACCTCGGCGCTGGTTCGTAGGCTTCGGTTGTCCAAACTCGCCGACCGCATCGCGCGGCGTAATCCGCCGCACGCCGTCGCCTGGTCGGACGTGGATCTCGGCTCGTGGAACGATCCGAGCGTCCGCTTGCGCGTTTCTCGAGAAGGTCTCGAGCGTCTTCACCCCGCGGATCTCGCGGAGATCGCTTCGGATCTGCCCGCCGCCGAGGGAGTTGAGCTGCTCACCGTTCTCGACGATGAGGTGGCTGCCGACACCCTCGAGGCCATGGAGACCGACGATCAGGTGCGGTTCCTGCAGGCACTTGGTCCCGAACGCGCGGCGCGAGTGCTCGAACGCATGTCGCCGGACGACGCTGCCGACCTCGTGCACGAGCTCGATCGAGAGGACGCGGTGATGCTCCTCGCGGAGATGGACGATGAACAGGCGGCCGAGATCACGGCGCTGCTTCCCTATGAAGAAGACACCGCCGGCGGTCTGATGACGACCGAGTTCCTTACCGTCGAGCCCGATCTGACCGCGCAGCAGGTCGGTGAACACCTGCGCGAGCACACCACCGAGGAAGAGCACGCCTATCACCTCTTCGTGACGGACGCCGACGGCAAACTCGTCGGCCAGTTGTCTCTGTGGGAACTGGTTACCGCCGACCCGGACGCGCGCATCGGAACGGTCATGGAAGACGACCCCGTTTCGGTCAAGGTGGACGACGACGAGAGCGAGGTCGTCGACGCGATCATGAAATACAACCTTCTCGCGGTGCCGGTGATAGATGAGGACGAGATCCTGGTCGGGGTCATCACGATCGACGACGTGATCGACCTAGTCGGCCCCCGTGGCGGACGCCTGTCCACGCGGAAGTTCCTTCGGTGAAGCGAACGAACGACGTCGGCCTCCAGCCGGCGCGCATGTGGCACGCCAGCCGCCTGCGGATCCTCGCTTTCCTAGCGGTGATGGGGCCTGGACTCATCACGGCTTCGGCGGACAACGACGCTCAGGGCATCACGACCTACGCGGTCACCGGAGCGCGCACCGGCTATTCCCTGCTTTGGCTGCTGTTGATAGTGCTGGTATCGCTGGTGGTGACGCAGGAGATCGGCGCGCGCTTGGGGATGGTTACCGGAAAGGGCCTCGGCTCGCTGATCCGCGAGCGCTACGGCGTGCGACCGGCGGCGAGCGCCATGGCACTGTTGCTCGTCGCCAACCTGGGCACAACTACCGCCGAGTTTGCCGGAGTCGCCGCCGCGTTGGAGATCTTCGGAGTGTCGAAGTTCGTTTCCGTTCCGATCACCGCGCTTCTCGCCTTCGCCATGATCAGCCGGGGGTCGTACAAACGGGTCGAGAGGATCTTCCTGGTCATGTCGCTCCTGTACGTGTCGTACGTCATGTCCGGCTTCCTCGCCCACCCCAACTGGAAGGAGGCCGTGCACGCGTCGGTCACTCCACATTTCACCTTCTCGTCACTGTTCCTGCTGACAGCAATCGCTATGGTCGGAACCACGGTCACCCCGTGGGGGCAGTTCTTCATCCAGGCCTATGTCGTGGACAAGGGCCTCACGACGGCGCACAAGAGGCTTGAACAGATCGACGTGTTCCTCGGAGGCGTGATCGCTGTGTCGGTTGCCGCGTTCATCATCGTGGCAGCTGCGGCGACGATCCACTCGACTGGAGGCGTCATCGTGGACGCGAAGGACGCCGCTCTCGCACTCGAACCGCTCGCCGGGCGCTTCGCCGCAACGCTCTTCGCGCTCGGCCTTCTGAACGCAGCGTTCATGGCCTCTGGAGTGCTGCCGCTTTCGACCGCGTACGCGATCTGCGAATCGTTCGGCTTCGAGCTCGGGGTGGACCAGAGGATCCGCGAAGCGCCGGTCTTCTACGGGGTGATCGCGTTCTCGATCTGCTTCGGCGCGGGGATCGTGCTCCTTCCGGGTGCGCCGCTGGTGCCGATCCTGTTCCTATCGGCTGCGCTCAATGCGGTTCTGCTCGCACCGATCCTGGTGTTCCTCTACCTGCTCGCCAACGATCGTGAGCTGATGGGCGAACACCGCAACGGGCGCCTGTCCAATACGTTCACTATCGCGACCATCGTGATGCTCGTGACTCTAACCATCACCCTGTTGATCGTGACCCTGAGCGGGGGCTAGCTCACCTTCTGGCCGCAGGCCAGCGGTCAGCGGCAGAGTACGCATCGCGCGCTAGAGGAGCGCCAGACAGCTCCGGCGCTTCAGACGCTCGCGCCGTCTTGATACCGCCCGTGACAGCGAGCCGTCCCGACCAGATCGACTGATCGAAGCCGCCTATCGGCTGCAGAGCAACGGACACTGCCGGTACCGCCGTTCCGTCGCCGGCGATCGTCAAACCGAAGTAGTCGCCGAACATCCGGCCGTCAGCCGTTGGTGGTGCCCAGGAAGGCTGCATGGGACCGGCCAGCTGCATCGCCGCAGACCAATGCGCGCCGCCGTCCACCGATGATGTGTAACGCACATCGATCTGGCAGGGAGCCTTGCACGCGGTCGTACGGTTGACGTAGTAGCTGACCGCGAGGTGCGCGTTCTTCCCGGAGGTCGCGGGATCGATGCCCAGTCCGATGCCCCAATGGTCGCCGCGCCGCAGGTCGACGGGAAGTCGTTTCACGCTCGACCACACCTGGCCGCCGTCCGACGACCTCGTGAACACGACGTCGTCGCGTGAACAGCGGAACGAGAACCGGCAGTCGGACCAGGCCACGTAGGCCACTCCCTTCGCATCCACCCCGGCCACAGGCAACGCGTCAGTGCGAACGTTGCCGCTAACCGTGTGGAATCTCACGCTTGCAGCGACCCGGGCCTGCCCCCACGTCGCGCCGCCATCTGCGGAAGCGAATACGCCGATGCTGCTGCCGTGGGCCAAGTAGGGCACGACCACGCGCCCGCTCGGCATCACTAGCGGCACTCCACCCAGACCATGGGCACCTCCGGCCGGCTGTGCAGGAGCTGACCAAGTCACACCGCCGTCTGAAGACGCGCCCATGTAGACGACCTCTCCCGCGTCGGAATCGTCCCAGGTCATGTAGCAGTTGCCGTAGTACGGACTCGATGAACCGTTGTCGCACACCACCCAGGGCTTGTCGAGGATGGTCCGCGTGCCTCCGAACCCGACCACCACTGGGCTCTGCCACGTAGCTCCCCCATCAGTGGAACGGCTCGCGACGACGTCGCTGCCCAGGAAGTTGCCCGACGGCGTTCCGTAGTTCCCGAGCGAGGAGATGAGCCAAGTGGAGTGCTTCGCGTCGTAGCCGACCGCCGGGTCGCTCGCGCTCGCGTAGGGTCCCCCGTCTTGATCAGCAGTCATAGATGGAAGGAACCCGTTCGACCAGTTCGCGCCCCCGTCCGCGGACCGAGCCCAGCCGATGCCCGAAGCGCCCGCTTCGGAGAAGCGTCCTACCTGGAAGGCAGAGATCACGGTCTGGCCGACGGCGAGGTCGTGCGGCTCGACCTCGGTCTTGTGGTAGCTCGCCGGGTTCGTATACGGGTCTGAGCTGATGCTCTGCAGCGGGGTGGTCGCTCTGGCCAGAGGCATGCCAACAGCAGCCGCGACTGCGACCAATCCAGCGAAAGCGCGAATACGCAGAGAGCGACCCATAGGCGCCAACGATACCGGACCCCCTGACCTCTGCCGCGCGAGAACGGCCTTGATGCCCTGCTCAGCCTCGCGAAGTACTCCTCGAAGCACCCCGTGAATACCCGGTAGCCCCTCGTGTGGCATGCGTTCGTTGCGCAAGTGTTGCGCGGCTAGGCAGTCCGATGCTCAGACGAGAGCACCGTCTTGTGGATGAGAGTGGGCTCACCCGGGGCCGGAAGGCACAACCGCAAAGGAGACGGGTGCGAGAGAAGCCGACGATCGGCCGCTGCTCTCGATGCCAACCACCCGATAAGTGCCGGCAGCAGTGGCGGCGGGCACCTGGAACGTCACCCCGTAAGTGCAGTGTCCTTCCACCTGGGCGGACCCCAGGTTCACCACGGGACTCGGGCTCGCCGGGGACGGCGTCGGGCTGACGCCAACCGCACTAACCCAGTTCTCCGGGTCGAGGTTCCACCAGAACTCGATGCTTCCGCTGGGTCCCAGATACCTCCCGCTCTCTGAAGTCGTCGGGACGTTTCCGAAGACCGTGAAGGAAGAACCCCCTGGCCCCGAAGACGGCGAGATCAGCGGCTCGTACATGTCGCGACCTCCCGTGTTCAGGCATTGCGCTCCTGCAGGTCCCGGACGGTAGATCCAGTAGGAGACGGGTGCTCCGCGGCATCCATAGCAGGCTGTGCCCTTTGCGCTCACCGTGATTCCCGTGGCCTGCATGAATAGGGCGTCCGACGAAGCCGCGAACTGTCCGAATCGAAACATGTTGATGCGGCGTCCGTAGGCTTCGACCTTCACGTCCGTCGCGCCTCCGCTGACGCGAGTCCACTTGCCGGAATCGTAGAGCGCAGCCTGACCGCAGAACCAAGCGAACACCTGGTGCCCGACGACGGAACTCTGGGGATAACACTCATCAGGTCGCATCGGCATCTTCACCACCGGGCCCCAACTCCACGAGTTGGGCGAGAACACCTGCGAGTTGTTGGCGTAGTCCCAGGCGACCATCCCGTTTCCATCCCACGCGACAGATGTGGCTTGCGGGGACAGCGCGGAGGGAGGAAGGACGCGCCAGGTGTCAGAAGTAGGGTCGTAGGCAGCGCCGACCGAGTTCTTGGTCGAAGCATGATGCCCTCCGTCGAGCGACGATCCGAAGACGATCATGTACTTGCCGGTCCAAACCCCCTGGGCGGCATTGAGCCCGATGGGTGAGTCCTTGATCACTCGCCACTTGTTCGCGACCGGGTCGTAGGCGGCTCCGTGATAAGTGGAAGGTTCCCCCCGGTCGCCGCCTCCCCAAGCGATCATCTCCTTGCCGGTCCAAACGACCACGGCTCCTGGGATGTCTGCGGGCGCTGGAGGCAAGGTTCGCCACGTGCCCGCAGCCGGATCGAAGGCAACGCCGCCGGAGTGCTTGCCGGTCCCCCCTGTGAAGAAGGTGGCCTCCTTGCCGGTCCATATCGCGTGCGAGTTGCAGAGTCCCTTGGGTGCAGCGGGCATCGGAGTCCATCCGTTTCTTGGCGTGTACTCGTTGCCGTCCGCAGAACACCCTGAGCTATCGAGGGGCGAGCCGCCCCAGTCGAGCAGCGCACCCCCAGCCCAGAGCATCGAGTCGCCCGCACGCAGTACCGAGGGGCCGGGGATGGTAGCCCAGCCGTAGCCGGTCATCGGTCGTGCAGGGAGTGCCTGCCCCGAGGAGGGAGCGGAACCGGACACCGAGAAGCTGGGGACCAGAGGGCTTTGCTGAGTGCTTGCGTTTGACCCGCATGCAGGGACGAGCACAAGCAGTCCAAGGATGATTGCCCCCGCTGCCGGTACGCGCATCATGTCCCATTAGACATCACCTCAGAGCTACGGGGAGTTCGGATGCTGACGCAGCACCGCTCTGACGTTATTGAGGGCACTGTCGTGTGCATGACGGTGCTCTGCCCCGAAAGGCCGATTCGATAGGCCCCGGAGAACCCCCTGGGTCGACATCTCCATCCTGACGAGAGCGTTCACCACCGAAACGGAGTTCGCGACGACAATCGGCCCGAGAACCTGGAGCTGTGGGTCAGGCCCCAGCCGAGCGGCATCCGAGTGGAAGACGCGATCGAGTGGGCAAAGGAGGTACTTCGTCGTTACGGAAGTCAGGGCGCTGGCACACCTCCAACAGCGCTCCAACGCGAACGCTGAAGCCCTCTTGGAGGTGGCGGGAATCGAACCCGCGTGCTCGAGCGACTTTCCGGGTCTTCTACGGGCGTAGCCTGAGGATCAGATCTCGCTTCGAGGCTCCCTCAGGCGGAAATCCTCTCTGCCAGCCCCGCTTCGATTTCCGAAGACCGCCACCGGGCTGAACGGCCACCGTAAGCCTGCTAGCGACGCCCCGACCCCTTCCACAGGCGAGTCAGGCGGGACGGGCTGCTTAGTTAGGCAGCCAGTGCGTAGTTGTTATCCGCACTTACATTGTTTCCGGCTTTTAACGAGGCATCCGGGACCTCGGCCCGCTTCCCCCGGGCAGTAACCACCCGAGTCGAAGCCAGTACACCCCCTATTCAGTTTCACTTGGCAGTGTACCCGCGCCCAAGGACATCCCGGCACATGTCACTTAGGCTTGGTAGATGGAGCGGGTGGACGGAGCGACATACCCCAAGATCGAGCTCCACGTTCACCTGGAGGGGACCGTCCGGCCGGCGACCCTACTGAAGATCGCTCATCGCAACGGACTAAGCCTGCCGTTCGACAACGAAGAGGACCTCGCGGAGCTCTACCGCTTCCGCGACTTCGAGCACTTCATCGACGTCTGGGTCATGACTACCAACGTGTTGTTGGCCGCAGACGACTACCGAGAGATCACGATGGACTACGCGCGGGAAGCCAAGCGCCACGGCGCCGTCTACATCGAAGCGATCTTCTCGCCCGCCGGACGTGTCCAACGCGGCGCTCGCTGGGAGGAGATGTTCGAGGGAGTCTGTGACGGCGCCGATCAGGCCCGCGAGTCTCTCGGCATCGAGGTCCGCTTCACCCCGGACATCGCCCGAGACGATGAACCGGCGCTGGCCGAGGAGACCGCCCGGTGGGCCGTCAGGTATCGCGCCCGAGGAGTCGTCGGCATCGGTCTAGGTGGTCTCGAAGACGGCTTCCCCCCCGAGCCTTTCGCCCACGCATTCGCGATCGCTCGAGAGGGCGGCCTCGGGTCCGTGCCGCACGCCGGGGAAGCCAGCGGTCTCAGGTCCCTGCGGGGCGCCATCGACGTGCTGCACGCCGACCGGATCCGACATGGGATCCGCGCCGCCGAGCACCCGGCACTCATGGCAGAACTTGCGGAACGCGAGATCGTTCTCGACATCTGCCCCACCTCCAACGTGCGGACCCGCTCGGTGCCGTCGATGGATGCCCACCCGCTCTCGGGACTGCTCGCGGCCGGCGTGCTGTGCTCGATCTCGACCGACGACCCGGCGATGTTCGGAACCGACCTGGCGACGGAGCACATCGAAGCCCGCGGCCTGGGAGCCGATCCTCGACAGATGTGGGATGCAGGCCTGACCGGCGCGCTCTGCGACGAAACCACTAGGGCCGCTCTCACCTCGATCGGTGACGCGGTCGACTGGTCGGCCGCCTAGCGGCGCCGGCCGACGTTGCGCTCTATCTCGCGGTTGGCCTCTCGTTCCGCGATGGCCTGACGCTTCTCGTGCTTGCGCTTGCCTTTGCCCAGACCGAGTTCGACCTTGGCGATGCCGTGGGTGAAGTACAACCGCATCGGGATCAGTGTCAGCCCGTGTTCGGCGGTCTTTCCGATCAACTTGTCGATCTCGCGCCGGTGCATCAGCAGTTTGCGGGGGCGCCGTTCTTCCTGACGCTCCTTGGCCTGCTCGTATCGCGCGACGTGCATGCCCTCCAGCCACACCTCGGCCCCCTGGACCCTGGCGAATGACTCGGAGAGCGAAACCTGACCGGCACGGACGGACTTCACCTCGGGGCCCGTCAGAACTATCCCCGCTTCGAAACTCTCCTGGATCTCGTAGTCGAAGCGCGCGCGACGGTTGCTGGCGACGGTCTTCTCTCCCGGGTTGCCCTTCGGGCTCAATGCAGCCCCCTAGATGTCGAGGAAGCGGCGCATCCCGACGAACGAGGCAAGCAGCGCGACGATAACTCCCGCTCCCAAGAGCCACGGGATCGTCGCCACTACGTCGGCGTTCTGCACCCACGGCAGGAAGGTGATCTTCCCGTATAGGGGATTGATGAAGAAAGCCTTCAGGGCCGCAAGGACGGCGATCGCCAAGCCGGCTCCGATCAACCCCTCGACCACCCCTTCGATCAGGAACGGGATACGGATGAACCAATTCGTCGCGCCCACCAGCTTCATGATGGCGATCTCCTTGCGCCGGGCGAACAGACCCATGCGCACGGTATTTGCGATCAGGATCCCGGCCGAGCCCAGCATGAGGAATCCAACGATCAGCACGCCCTGGCGGAACACACCTGTCACACGGAAGACCTTGTCGAGAACGTCGTGCTGATCGACGATCTTCTGGATCCCGGGCTGTGCCTCCAACCTGGCCGCGATCACTCCGAACTGTTCGGGATCCTTCAGCTTGACCCGGAAGGACGCGGGCAGCGCGCTGCAGTCCAGGTTGTTCACCAGGTCCGGCTGGTCCTTGAAGAGCAGCTTGAACCGGGCGCAGGCGGCGTCCTTGGACTCATAGGTAACGTCCGAGACCTCAGGCATCGCCGTCACGGTCTCCGAGATGGACTGCTGCTGGGCCTGGCTGATGTCATCGAGAAGGAAGACCGATACCTCGACCTTCCCCCCGGTGGAGTCGACGATCAGGTTGACCTCCC
>Ga0315273_10005135_pt1 | contig 16164 bp, 14 predicted proteins | sample YL17G02_0_MG_FD_205753 | JGI IMG/M metagenome (GOLD analysis project Ga0315273, IMG submission 205753) | Sediment microbial communities from Yellowstone Lake, YNP, Wyoming, USA - YL17G02_0 | ecosystem: Environmental > Aquatic > Freshwater > Lake > Sediment | place: USA: Wyoming | collected... | reverse complement strand
TCGCTGCGGGTGCTCGGTCCCGAGGACGCAGTGATCGCCACCTACCGCGAGCACGCCCATGCGCTGCTGCGGGGAATCCCGATGACCAAGATCATGGCCGAAATGTTCGGCAAGCAGGAGGGCTGCTCCGGAGGGCGCGGTGGCTCCATGCACCTGTTCGACGCGAGCCGGCGGTTCTACGGCGGCAACGCGATCGTCGCCGCCGGGATGCCACTGGCCGCCGGTCTGGCTTTCGCCGACAAGCAGCTGAAACGCGACCGGATCTCCGCCTGCTATTTCGGGGAGGGCGCGACCGCCGAGGGCGCGTTCCACGAGTCGATGAACATGGCCGAGCTGTGGCAGCTGCCGGTGCTGTTCTGTTGTGAGAACAACCGTTACGCCATGGGCACCGCGATCGACCGGGAACTCTCGCAGGTCGACCTGATCGCCAAGGCTGAGTCCTACCGCGTACCCGCCGCATCCGCCGACGGCATGGATGCCATCGCGTGCCACGACGTCATGAAAGAGGCAGTCGACCACATCCACACCAAGGGCGGCCCGTTCTTCGTGGAGTTCCGCACCTACCGGTTCCGCCCACACTCGATGTTCGACCCGGAGCTCTACCGGGACAAAGCCGAGGTGCAGAAGTGGCGGGAGCACGACCCCATCCGAGCGTTCACCGACCGGTGCCTGGCCGAGGGCCTGCTGGCCGCCGATGATGTGGCGGCGATCGAGCAGGCGGTGGCCACCGAGGTGGCCGACGCCGTCGCCTATGCCGAGGCCGGCACCCTGGAGAGCGTCGAGACTCTGACCCGTGACGTGATGACACCTGTTGGCGCGACGGCGGGTTCGTGAAGGCGACCTACCGCGGCGCCGTCCATGACGCCATCGCCGACGCAATGCGGGCCGACGAACGGGTGGTGCTGCTGGGCGAGGACGTCGGCCGCTACGGCGGGACGTATGCGGTATCGAAGGGAATGCTCGAGGAGTTCGGGCCGGACCGCATCCGCGACACCCCGATATCGGAGTTGGGTTTCGTCGGCATCGGCGTCGGCGCTGCCTTGAACGGGTTGCGCCCCATCGTCGAGGTGATGACGGTGAACTTCAGCCTGTTGGCCCTGGATCAGATCGTGAATACCGCTGCAGCCCTTCGGCATATGTCCGATGGTCAGTTCTCGGTGCCGGTAGTGGTGCGGATGGCCACCGGGGCTGGCCGTCAACTCGCCGCCCAGCATTCGCACAGCCTGGAGAACTGGTACGCCCACATTCCCGGTATCACCGTGCTGGCGCCCGCGACGGTGGCCGACGCGTACGGGATGCTGCGCACCGCGTTGACCAACCCCGACCCGGTGGTCATCTTCGAGCATGTCGGGTTGTACAACCTCTCGGCCGACCTCGATGAACTCGCGCCCACCGATATCGCCAAGGCGGCGTTGCGGCGCGCCGGAAGCGACGCCACGGTGATCGCCTACGGCGGGTGCGTGCCCAAGGCACTGGACGCCGCCGACGAGTTGGCGACAGCCGGAATCGAGTGCGATGTGATCGACTTGCGGGTCCTGAGGCCACTGGATGACGCGGCGATCCTGGAGTCCGTCCGCAAGACACACCGCGTCGTGGTGGTCGACGAGGCCTGGCGTACCGGGAGTCTGGCCGCCGAGATCAGCGCCCGCATCGTCGAGGAGGCCTTCTACGAACTCGACGCACCGATCGCTCGGGTGTGCACCATGGAGGTCCCCATCCCCTACGCCAAGCACCTCGAGGAGGCGGCACTGCCGCAGGCCGCCAAAATCGTGGCCGCGGTGCGCGGGCTGTTCGGGGACGACCGGCGGGCAGGAGCGCAGCGACCCGGGATGGACGAAAGTTGATCGAATTCGCGATGCCCGCCCTCGGCGCCGACATGGATGAAGGCATGCTCAACGAGTGGCTGGTGAAGCCGGGCGACACCGTCACCCGCGGCCAGATCGTCGCGGTCGTCGAAACCACCAAGGCCGCAGTCGAAATCGAGTGCTGGCACGACGGCGTGGTCGGAAACTTGCTGGTGCCGGTCGGGCAGACGGTGGCCGTCGGTACGCCGCTGGCGACACTTCTGGAGCCCGGCGAGAAGGCTGCGGCCGCGCCGTCGGCCCAGCACACCGCGTCGGCTCCGGTCACCGAACCCGCCTCCGCACCCGCCGAGGCACCCTCGCCCCACGGGGCGGTCGCGCCCACGCCGGTCGGCCACCGGCTGTGGGTCTCGCCGGTGGCGCGGCGCACCGCAGCCTCACTCGGTGTCGACCTCAAGACCGTCACCGGAACCGGGCCGCAGGGCGCCATCACCCTCCAGGACGTCGAGCACTCGGCGGCTACCGCCCACCACGAGGCGCCCAAGGTCCAGCCGCACCCGCCGCAGGCGGCGACGACCGAGCCCACAGCGCCCAAGTCGGCTGCCGAGAAGGCACGCGAGCGGGGAGCGGCCATGCGGGCATCGATCGCCGCGGCAATGAGCCGCTCCAAACGGGAGATCCCGCATTACTATCTGGCCGACGAGATCATCCTGGACACCGCGCTGGGCTGGCTCACCGGGCAGAACGCCGACCGGCCCATCACCGAGCGGGTACTTCCGGCGGTGCTGCAACTCAAAGCAGTCGGCCTGGCCGCCCGGAAGTTCCCCGAGTTCAACGGATTCTGGCGCGACGAGGGATTCCAGGCCGGATCCGGACAGCACGTCGGTGTGGCGATCTCGCTGCGGGGCGGCGGACTGGTCGCCCCGGCGATCCACGACGTTTCGGAAAAGAGCCTCACCGAGCTGATGGCCGACCTGACCGACCTGGTGGCCCGTGCCAGAGCGGGGTCGCTGCGCAGTTCGGAGATGTCGGATCCCACCATCACCGTCACCAACCTCGGCGACAAGGGTGTCGACTCGGTGTTCGGCGTCATCTACCCCCAGCAGGTGGCGATCGTCGGATTCGGCAAGCCCGCCCAGCGGGTGGTCGTGGTGGACGGCGGTATCAGGGTCGCCACCACGGTTCAAGCCAGCCTGGCCGCCGACCACCGGGCCAGTGACGGCGCCCGCGGCGCGCTGTTCCTGGCAGAGATCAACCGGCTGCTGCAGCAGCCGCGGGAACTGTAGGAGTGCAGACCATGAGTAGAGACGAGATCCGCGCGGGCGTGGTGGCGGAGTTGACTGCGATCGCACCGGAGATCGAGGAGGGCGACCTGACCGACTCCGATCTGCTGCGCGATCAGGTGGACCTCGACTCGATGGACTGGCTCAATTTCCTGGTCCGGCTGCACACGCGCTTCGAGGTCGACATCCCCGAGGCGCAGTACGCTTCGTTGCGCACAATCGACGACCTCACCGGCTACATCGACCAGCACCGCTGAAGTCCCCCGCGGCTTCGTCAACGATGACTCGCTCATGGCACAATCCGACAATGGCCCAGTTGCCCGCAGTCGTGCTCAAAGATCTGACGTCGGCCCTCACCGCGACCTTCGTCCCGTCGGCGGGAATGGTCTGCACCTCACTGTCTGACGGCGGCGTGGAACTGCTCGGTCAGCGCCGCGGCCTCAACGCCTATCTGACGACCGGAAAGACCATGGGCATCCCGATTCTCTACCCGTGGGCGAACCGGCTCAGCGCCAATGGCTACGCCGTCGACGGCGGTGCGGTGACCCTGACCCCCGGTGTGGGCGGGGTGCGCTCCGACGAGCACGGCCTGGTGATCCACGGTGTGCTGGCGGCCTACCCGGGCTGGCTGGTCACCGAGCAGGAGGAGAACCGGTTCGTCGCCGACCTCGACTACGGCGGCCAGCCGCGCCTGCTGTGCAGCTTCCCGTTCCCGCACGTGGTCACACTCGACATCAAGCTCGCCGACCGGGCGCTGACCATCGAGACCACGATCACCCCGACCACGTCGGCGTCGGTGCCACTGTGCTTCGGGTTCCACCCCTACCTCACCATCCCGGGTGTGCCGCGCTCGGAGTGGCGGCTGGAGACCCCGCCGATGCGCCACCTGCCGGTGGATAACTGGGGCATCCCGACGGGTGCCGCCGAGGAATGGCCCGCAAAGTCCGATCAACTGGGCGAGCGCACCTTCGACGACGGCTTCGACGAGGTGCCCCAGGGCGGGAGGTTCGCGCTGTCCGGCGGGGACCGGCGCATCGAAGTGATCTTCGACCACGGCTACCCGGCGGTGCAGATCTTCGCCCCCGGCAACGACGACGTGGTGGGTATCGAGCCGATGGCCGCGCCCACCAACGCGCTGCGCAAGGGCACCTTCAACAAGGCGGTGCCGGGCCGGCCGGCCGTGGCGACGTTCACCATCAAGGTCAGCTAGAACCGCGAGCAGACGCAAAGGTCCCCGCACGCGTTTGGCTCAGCGTCGGGGTTTCCACACCACCACGGCGGTGCTCTTCTGTACCACCGCCAGGTCGCGGCGCGGCCGAGAGCGGGTGAGTTCCTCGGTCACCTCGGCGATCCGCGCCTGCAGCGCCTCCACCTGATTGGTGAGTTCGATGATGCGCTTGATCCCGGCGAGGTTCACCCCCTCGTCCTGGGAGAGCCGCTGGATTTCGTGCAGCAGTTCGACGTCGCGCTCCGAGTAGCGCCGCCCCCCGCCGGCGCTGCGCTCGGGGCTGACCAGTCCCAGCCGGTCGTAGGTGCGCAGGGTCTGGGCATGCATCCCGGCCAACTCAGCCGCCACCGAGATCAGGAACGTCCTCATCTCCCGGGGCTCGTTGGCGGCGGTCATGGCCGGTTGCCCGCCCATCCGGCGCGCGGGTCGAATCCGCTGCCCTTCTCGGCGGCCGCGTAGGCCTCCAACGCCTCCAGGGCCCCGCCCTCCAAGGTCGGCGGCACCGCAACCTTCACGGTGACCAGCAGATCGCCGGCTCCACCGCTGCGCTTGGGAACCCCACGGCCACGCACCCGGAGGATGCGGCCGTCGGCGGTGCCCTTGGGCACCTTCACCCCGACTTTGCCGTCAAGCGTCGGGACCGAAAGCGTTGTCCCCAAGGCCAATTCGGTGAAGCTGACCGGTACGTTCACGGTGAGGTCGTCGCCGTCGCGTCCGAACACCTTGTCCGGGCGCACGTGAACGGTGACATAGAGGTCTCCCGACGGCGCGCCCCGCAGCCCGGCTTCACCCTGGCCTGCCAACCGGATCCGCTGGCCATTCTCCACGCCCGGGGGGATCCGGACGTTGATGGTCCGGGTGCGGGTCGTTACGCCGGTGCCGCGGCAATCGTCGCAGGGACTCTCGATGATCGATCCACTGCCGCGACAGTCGGTGCACGGCTCGGAGAACCCGAACGCACCCTGGTTGCGGCTGATCACACCGGAGCCGTTGCAGCTGGCGCACACCTTGGGGCTGGTGCCCGGGCGCGCGCCACTGCCGTGGCAGTTGGTGCACGGCGCCGGGCTGGTCAGCCGCAGCGGCATGGCCACACCCTTGGTGGCTTCCAGGAAGTCCAGATCGGTCTCGGTCTCCAGGTCCTTGCCGCGACGCGGCCGGGTGGTGCGCGGCTGAGTGCCACCCCGGCCGAACAGGCCGCCGAACAGGTCGCCGATGTTGGCTCCGCCATCCTGGCCGGCCTGGCCGAACAGGTCGTTGAGGTTGAATCCACCGCTGTCGCCGTCGTAGCCGGCGCCGCCACCACCACCGCCGCCGCCGCCACCGAAGCGACGACCGAAGCCCCCGCCGGCGAACATCCGGCGGGTCTCGTCGTACTCCTTGCGCTTGGCCTTGTCCAGCAGGACGTCCTTGGCCTCCCCGATGGCCTTGTAACGCTCCTCCGCCTCGGCGTTGTTCGGGTTGCGGTCGGGATGGTTCTCGGCGAGCAGCTTGCGGGCGACCCGCTTGATCTCGTCATCGCTGGCATCGGAGGAGACGCCGAGGACTTTGTAGAAGTCCTTCTCAACCCATTCCCGTTGAACCATGCCGCGTCACCTCCTCTGGTGTCTGTGCTGTTACTGATCTGATTTTGCGTCCTAGGCGTCCGGCTGCGGTTGCTCTGCAGGCGTGTCGGTCCGGTCTGTGACCTCGACCGCGTCGACGACCCCGACCAGCGCGGGCCGCAGCACGAACTCGCCGAGCTTGTAACCCTTGCGCATGACGTGGCCGATCACCGGGTTGGAACCGTCACCCTCGTGTTGCACGGCCTCGTGCAGTGCGGGGTCGAACTCCTCGCCCTCGGCCCCGAACTCGATGAGGCCCAGGCCAGTCAGCGCGCCGGCAAGCTTGTCGGCCACCGATTTCAGCGGCCCACCCTCCAGATCGCCGTGGCTGCGGGCCCGGTCGAGGTCGTCGAGCACGGGAAGCAGTTGGCCCACCACCACCGCCCTGGCGCGTTCGCCGGCCATCTCCTGATCGCGCAGCGCGCGCTTGCGGTAGTTGGCGAAATCGGCCTGCACGCGCTGCAGGTCGGCGGTGAGCTCAACGACCTTGTCGGCGTCCTCCGGCCCGCCGGCGCCGGGCGCCCCCGGCGCCGGCCCACTGGGGCCAGGGCCGGGAGCCGTTCTCATTCCCGGGTCGCTTCGCTCCGTCCCTGCGGCACCTTCACGAACCTCACCTGTCTGCGGGTCGATCCGCCGCTTGTCGGTGACCGTCACCGGTTCCTCCGGTTCGCAGCCGGTGTCGTCGAACGGAGTCGGACTCACTTGGGCTCCTGATCGTCCTCAACAACCTCGGCATCCACGACGTCGTCGGCCCCCGAATCACCCGGGGCGCCGCCACCACTTCCGCCTGCGGCCTGGTCAGCCTGCGCTGCTTCGTAGATGGCCTGACCCAGAGCTTGGCTCTCCTGGCCCAGCTTCTCCATCGCGGACTTGATCGCGCCGAGGTCCGAACCGTTCAGCGCGGTCTTGGCCTCGGTGATCGCAAGGTCGACCTTGGCCAGTGTGTCCTCGGGCACCTTGGAGCCCCCCTCGGCTGAGCGCTGTTCGGCGACGAACTTCTCCGTCTGGTAGACCAGCGACTCGGCCTGGTTACGGACGTCAGCCTCTTCGCGACGCTTGCGGTCCTCGTCGGCGTGCACCTCGGCATCCTTGATCATCCGGTCGATCTCCTCCTTGGACAGGCCGGAGCCTTCCTGGATCTTGATCGTGTTCTCCTTGCCGGTGCCCTTGTCCTTGGCCGTGACGTGCACGATGCCGTTGGCGTCGATGTCGAAGATGACCTCGATCTGGGGCACACCGCGCGGAGCCGGCGGGATGCCGGTCAGCTCGAAGCTGCCGAGCAGCTTGTTGTGCGCCGCGATCTCGCGCTCACCCTGGTAGACCTGGATCTGCACCGACGGCTGGTTGTCGTCGGCGGTGGTGAAGGTCTCCGACCGCTTGGTCGGGATGGTGGTGTTGCGTTCGATCAGCTTGGTCATCACCCCACCCTTGGTCTCGATGCCGAGCGACAGCGGGGTGACGTCAAGCAGCAGAACGTCTTTGACCTCGCCCTTGAGCACGCCGGCCTGCAGGGCGGCGCCCACGGCGACAACCTCGTCGGGGTTGACGCCCTTGTTGGGCTCTTTGCCGCCGGTCATCTCCTTGACCAGGTCCGAGACTGCGGGCATCCGGGTCGAGCCGCCCACCATCACCACGTGGTCGATATCGGACACCGGAATCCCGGCGTCGGCGATGACCGACTGGAACGGCGCCCGGGTGCGGTCCAACAGATCCTGAGTGATCTTCTGGAACTCCGCTCGGGTCAGCTGCTGGTCGAGGAACAGCGGGTTCTTGTCGGCGTCGACGGTGATGTAGGGCAGGTTGATCGAGGTGCTCTGACCCGAGCTCAGTTCGATCTTGGCCTTCTCGGCAGCCTCACGCAGACGCTGCATGGCCATCTTGTCCTTGGTCAGGTCGATACCGGCCGAGGCCTTGAACTTGTCGACGAGCCATTCGACGATCCGGTCATCCCAGTCGTCGCCGCCCAGGTGGTTGTCGCCGGAGGTCGCGCGGACCTCCACGACGCCGTCGCCGATCTCCAGCAGGGAGACGTCGAAGGTGCCGCCACCGAGGTCGAAGACCAGGATGGTCTGTTCCTTGCTGCCCTTGTCCAGGCCGTAGGCCAAAGCCGCGGCGGTGGGTTCGTTGACGATGCGCAGCACGTTGAGGCCGGCGATCTGGCCGGCTTCCTTGGTGGCTTGCCGCTGCGCGTCGTTGAAGTACGCGGGCACGGTGATGACCGCGTCGGTGATGTCCTCACCGAGGTAGCTTTCCGCGTCGCGCTTGAGCTTCTGCAGGGTGCGTGCGCTGATCTCCTGCGCGGTGTAGTTCTTGCCGTCGATCTCGACGGACCAGTCGGTGCCCATGTGGCGCTTGACCGACCGGATGGTGCGGTCGACGTTGGTCACCGCCTGGTTCTTGGCGGGCTGGCCGACCAGCACCTCGCCGTTGCGCGCAAAGGCAACCACCGACGGCGTGGTGCGGGAGCCCTCCGAGTTGGCGACCACGACAGGGTCACCGCCTTCGAGCACCGCGACGACGGAGTTGGTGGTCCCGAGGTCGATGCCGACCGCACGAGCCATGTTGTATTCCTCCTGATAGACGTATCTGTTCTGACGGACCCTGTTGGTCTGAGCGGACCAGACTCAAGCTTGCTGGAGACGGCGTCGGCTGTCAACCAACAGTTGAGCCTGTTCGACTCAAGTTGTCAGTAGACGTAACGGGGGAGTTCGGGAATTAATTCCCGGCGGCTACTGGCGGTGTAGGTTCCGCGTCTCGGTGTCGGTTTCCGGGTTTCATGTCGGTGGCGTGTCGGTTTCCGGATTTGGTGTCGGTTGGGGCGAGACCGGCGGTGTGGCGGGGATCGCCGTTGTCGACGTCAGGTATGTGGGCGAGGACGGCGTTCCTGTCGCGACCACGCTGGACAGGGCGGATGTGCATCGGATGGTTTACGGTCTGCCTGTCAGGAAGGTACGCAGATGAGTCGGGCGTCGTGGCGGTCGCTGATTGCGCCTCATTGCCAGGTTCCCCCTGCGTCGTGAGGGGTGGCAGGGGCCTGCTTAGCCGCTCAGTCCGCCAGCTTGACCGACTTTCGGTGAGAACGCGCTTCTCGCCGTATGGAACTCGCGTGCTGACGGTCGCTGAGCAGCGCCCGCCGAGTGCGGTCGTTGACTTTTTCATCGAGCCAGGAGGCACACTCGTGTTCGGCTGTCTTCGGGTCGGCCCCATCGTCGACGCGATCCGTCACCCACTCCTCGACAAGGTCTGCCTCATCGAATGGGCCGATAGTGCTGTCAGAGTAGGTGTGCGTGGACACAGCGAGCCGGGTGCTGTGGTACACCCACCGTTGCATGAGCAGGTTGACGCCTGACTGGCTCAGCACCGCGATCCGCTCGCAGGTCGAAAGCGTTGGTGAATCGACGAGTTCAAGGTTGACGAAGTCCGCCGAGTGATCCTTACCGTCGATGAGCTTCGGAAGCGGCATCGTGCCGACCGGTGCCTTGGCCCAGTTGGATCGAAGCGAGTCCGGGCTTACCGGAGCGACGAGCAAACGCGGATGGAGGTCAACGCCCCGCCGAAGTGCGCATGGGTGCTGGAGGATCATCACCATGTGACCATCGTCGAGTCGGTAAACGTCGCCCGTAAACGTCGGTCTCTGTTCTCCCACATCCTCCAGGCGGGCAAGGTATATCGAATCCGGGTCGTCGGGCGTCTCCAGCTCTGTCACGGTTACCTCTTGGGTCTTACCGAGATCACGCCGTCCTCTGCGACATAGGACTCGAAAGCGTTGTCTACAAGGGTCTCTCGCCAGTCCTGATCGGTTTCGTTCAGTACGTACTCGACCGTGCCGTCCCCGGTGTGGGTACTGGCCAGCGCCAACACGAGGTCGTACCGACCACGCTCCAGGAGGTCCATTCGAGTGATTCCCACACCGGCTTTGATCGGCATTTCGAGCCAGGAAGCGGGCTCATCAATGAAGCGGTCCGCTAGCATGTCGATAAGAGCCAGCAGACGCGCGATCTTGAGTCGGTTCTCTCCGGTAACTCCGGCGCCCTTGCGCCACTTGGTAATCGCGGGCACGCTCACTCCCACAACGCGAGCGATGTCTCGCCAAGCAAAGCCGTAGTCCGCGAGTTGCTCCAGTGCCTGCATCGGTGCGCACCGAGCCCGCTCGACGGTTTTGGACTCGAGCTCGACAAGGTGCGCCGTCCGCCGCGTGTCGCGGACTTGCCCGTGGAGTTCAGTGGATCGGCGGTAATTGACGTCGGCACGGTCGAACACCGAGGTCGATGGAGTGGTTTCGGGCAGTTTGCCGAGGCGGTAATCGCCGTCGCCAGATGTAGTGTCGTCCCGAAGATTTGAGCCTGAGAAGGAAATGGTCACGTCACTCCAGTCCGGGTTGTTGGAACACTTGCGTGCGGAGGTTGGATGTGATCAGCGACTCGAATAGTGGGCCGATAGGTCCATGGAGCCTTTCGGCGACTTCGTCCACTAGGTCGGCGTCGAGTGCCGGGATACGTTTGCGTGGGTCGCTCCATGCGCTGTCGATGTCAATGAGAAAGAAATCCGCAGCGGGCGGAGGTTCTTTCAACCGCTGGAGTATTGGGGTTGACTGGACCACCGCACCACGCGCAGCGGCGTACCTCAGTGTCAGGGAGTCGCCGGCCTCCGGACCGTCGCACTGAATGACGTGCTGCTGCGCGGTGGTCGTGAGTTTGAGATCGGCGAGCTCAGTCCCCGGTCCGAGGAGGCTTTCGGCTACCCAGTACGCCCACCCGGACGGCTCCTCCAGCGATGCCCGAATCTCGTTGATGTAGCGCAGTCCGATCCGAATGCAGCCATCGACCGGGGCCACGTCCTGGCGGGCTGCGACCATCGCGTGAATGATCGCCCGAAACTTCTCCCAGCCCGGGTAGTCCGTAACTTCGAGCGTCATCGCGTCGGGGCGAAAGGTGATCGCGGTGCGGCGATCACGGGCGACGAGTTTCTTCAGAGAATGTGCGGTGTGCTCACCCGTTTCTAGGTTGACCTGCCGCACCTCCTCCTGTTCGAGGATGGGCGTCCATTCCGCCAGTGTCTCTTTCAGGATGGCCAGGGCAGATGGTGCCGGCGGCTCGGTCGGCGGGTGGCGCACTTCAATCAAGACCAGCGCAATAGGGTCGTTCGGATACTTGGGATGGGCTGTCACAACACCATGATAACCAGAACGATAACCAAAAGTGATACCTATCGGCCGACTCGTCGCCCAGCTTTCCGCTGGTGACTGGCACCGCTCGGCGGCGACGAGAGGGTAGAAGATCGGCGATGGCACGCCAGCGGCCGCTGTGGATCCGCGTGAGCAGTCGCTAACCAGCCGGGTGTCGTCGTCGCTAGCTACTCGCCGGCGCCGAGGAATCCGACAGCTTAATGAGAATCGCCGACCGACACGTTAATTGAGAATACCGAGGTCACAGCGGTCAGGTACCGACACATTCACGGAATTCCTACAGGCGGCCGCGGCGGCCTTCGCCCCGATTGACACCACGCTGACCACCGGGGCCAGCGAGGCGAGGACGGCGAGGTGAGAACTCATGCACCGGTCGCATCAGTGACACCGTGCGCGGCTCACGGTTCCATCGCTCCCGACTCGACTAAGTTGCATCAGATGAGCCGAAACCGGGTGGCTGCCACATCCGTTCTGTTGACCGCGATCGGCTTCGGTGCCATCGGATGCGGACACTCGGCGCCGCAGGCCACCGGGCCGACAGCACCGGGCGCCCCGAGCACCGCCGCGGTCACCAAGATGGACGCCCCGGTCGGGGCTCAGCCGCAACTGGCGGCGGACCCCGCGCAGATCGGTGCCGACCTGGTCGCCGACGAGCAGGCACTGCGCGATCCGGCGACACCCGAGGTCGCGTTGATAGCGGCGGCGCGCCGCCAGCAGGCGGCCTACCGTGCAATCGGGCGTCACCCCGAGTGGGATCCGATCATCCGGCCCCTTGTCCCGGAGTCGTTGATCGCGACCTACGACCGCAACGTCGACGCCCGCCGGCAGTTGACTGCGATGTCCCCTGTGCGCGACACCCTGCCCGCCTGGCGGATCGTCCCGCCCGCAGCGGCCGATCAACTCCTCGGCTACTACCGCGAGGCGGAGGCTGCCACCGGTGTGGGCTGGAATTACCTGGCGGCGATCAACCTGGTCGAGACCCGGTTCGGCAGCATCGCCGGCGTGAGTACCGCCGGTGCGCAGGGCCCTATGCAGTTCATGCCCGATACCTGGGCCGCCTACGGCAAGGGCGGTGACGTCACCGCGCCCCGGGAGGCGATCATGGCGGCGGGCCGCTACCTGGCGGAAAGCGGGTTCGCCAACGACCCCGGCCGTGCCATCTTCGCCTACAACCACGCGAACGAATATGTAAGGGCTGTAAGCGATTACGCGGCGATAATGGCCGACGACCCAGGCTCCTTCGCCGGCTACTACCGCTGGGATGTCTACTACTACACTACCGCCGGCGACGTACTGCTTCCGATCGGCTACGACGAGCCGGTCCGGATTCCGGTCGCCGACTATCTGGCGACGCATCCGCAGTAGCCTCAGCCCACGCCACCACCGACGAGCAGACCCAGGACGTAGGTGATCGCTGCCGCTCCGTACCCGATCATCAACTGGCGCAACGCCCGTCGCAGCGGCGGCGCCCCGGAGAGCAGGCCGACGATCACGCCGGTGGCCAGCAGCGCGATCCCGACCAGGACGGCGGCCACCACCACGGCGGCTGGGCCGCTGACTCCGAACAGATACGGCAGCACCGGGATCAGGGCTCCCGTCGCGAAGAACAGGAAGCTCGATACCGCGGCTCCGAGCCCGGTGCCGATGGCCTCATGACTGCCAGTGTCGGCGCCCACCGCGCTGTGCCTGTCGGCGCCGGTGTCGGCGTTGCCCAGAACGTCCGCTGCGTGGGCACTGGCCTCACCGACGCTCATCCCCCGGGCCCGGTAGACCAGTTCCAACTCGTTGGCGTCCACGTCGAGTTGGGTCAGTGCGGAGCCGACGTTGGGACTCGGCGCGGAGGCCTCCAACAACTCCCGCTGCGAGCTCACCGACACGTATTCACCCGCGCCCATGGACAGCGCGCCGGCGAGCAGTCCGGCCAGTCCGGTGACGAGCACCGTGTGGTTGGACACCCCGCTGGCACTGACGCCGAGGATCAGCGCAAGGTTGCTCACCAGCCCGTCGTTGGCCCCGAACACCGCAGCCCGGAAACTTCCCGACAATCGGTCGCGGCCACGCGCCGCCAGAGCACGGATGACCTCTTCGTGGATCTGCTCGTCGGCGGCCATCCTGGGGGTGGCGTCGACGTCGTCGTCGTAGCTGGCGCGAGCCTCGAACCTCTGCACCAGCGCCAGCACGAACACCGAACCGAAATGCCGAGCCATGAAGGCGAGCGTGCGGGTGCCCAGTTCCGCTCGACCCGGCTCGCCCACCTGGCCGCCGAGCAGGTTCAGCCAGTGCTGTTCATGGCGTTCTTCGGCGGCGGCGATTGCGGCCAGGATTTCGCGTTCCTCGCCGTCGTACTTCTGGGCCAGGTCCCGGTACACCGCCGCTTCGGCGCGTTCGTTGGCCAGATGCCTGCGCCAGCGACGCAGGTCGGCCGCGGTGGGCTCGGTCGTCAACCGAAGACCTGGTCGACGAACGCCGCGTTGCCCTCTTTCCAAGCGACGATGAAGTTGCCGACATCGTCGCGGCTGATGGCCAGGGCGGGGCAGAACCAGTTTCCCCCGTCGGCGGTGAAGAAGTGCGGCGAACCGATGACCCCGCGTTCCTTGCCCTCATCCCAGTCGGCGTGCACCGCCGCCGCGGTGGCGTCCACGCCCAGGGGCTCCAGGTTGAAGCGTGCCGCGATCGTCTCCACCACGTCGGGGCGCCCGATGTCGAGGCCTTTCTCGAACACGGCGTCGCGCAGCGCCATGCCGACCTCTTCGCTCAGTCCGGGATCGCCGGTGCGGTCTGCGGCCGCGGCGAGCGCGAACGCGGCCATCGACGTGTTCGGGAATGCCTCGACCGAGAAGCCGGCGAACAGGTCCGGGCGCACCGACTCGCGCAGGGCGGCGACCTCGGCCGCGATGTGACGGGGATCCAGCGGTTGGCCGTTGACCAGTTCCAGCGGCCAGGCGCGGATACGCATCTGCGGTTCGGTGAGCCCACGGTCGACCCGTCGGTCGATCAGCGTGTGCAGCCCGACGTGGGTGAAAGGGCAAAGTACATCGGCGAACACCTCGACGGTTCTCACGACAGTAAGGTTAACCCCCTGACCTGGGGGCGCATGGTGCGTTGCGGGTGGCTGGTGACCACTGGGAACACGACGCTGTGAAGCCCCGGAGACACTGACGGAAGTCCACGACGACTGCGGACCCTTTCCGCGCCCGGAACTGCCGAAATCGTGTGAGCGCGATGCGTGACCACTAGCGTCAGCTGCAAATCCTGTGTCCGGACGGCCCGACGAAAGGAAACACCATGGGTTACGCGAGGAACATCGGTCGGCTGGGTGCGCTGGCCGTTGCGCTGGGCGTCGGCTATGCGGTCACCGACGCGCCTGCGTTCGCCGACGGCACCGACCCGTCCGGACCGGACAACTCCTCGTCTGCGTCGGCTTCGCCGGGGCGGGCGGGCAAAGCCCGGGAGGCTTCGTCGGGAACCGTGCCCAGTCGCACGCCCCAGGCCAGTGCGGCAATGCCCGAAGCTTCTGCGCCGACGGCCGACGACGGCTCCGATGCGGTGCCCACTCCGCGCTCCGCCGCTGCGACCCGGGCGGCGCGAGTCTCACCGAATCGAAACAGCTCGCCCTCCGACGATGCGGCTATCCCCGCTGCAAAGTCGGTCACCGCCGCGGAGTCTCAGAATGAGGCGCCGCAGAGGGTGCCGGCCCCGGCCGCCACCGCACCGGTATCCAGCGAGAGCAGATCGGTGACCCCGCCCGAACCTGCCGCGGCGACGGCATCCGTGGCGGCCCCGGCGGCGGTGACCGTTGCGCCGGTTCACCCGGCAGCGGCCGCGGTGACGCCGGTCAGCGCAGTGGCCCAGTTCGTCAACGCGGTCCTCTCACCGCTGCTGGGTAACGGCACCGGCGGCGAACCCGGGCAGGCTCCGCTGCTGTGGACCGTGTTGTCCTGGGCGCGACGGGAACTGGATCGCACCTTCCCTGGCAGCAGCCCCGCGGCCGTCACCACCACCAGCCTGGTGCAGAGCCCGAACCTGCTGGTCAATCCGGGTGCGGAACTGAGCGACCCGTCGCTGTCCGGTTTCAGTGCGGTATCCATGCCCGGCTGGACGGTGACCGGCACACCGACGGTGATCAAGTACGGGACCCCGCGTGTGATCATGCCACTGGGCCTGGCGCAGCCCCTCCCGACCTTGCCGTCGATCTGGAGCTTCCCGAGCGCGAAGAACGGTGCGACGGACGGCGGCAACCAGTTCTTCGGCGGCGGCAACGTCGCCGACTCCACCATCTCGCAGACCGTCGACCTGTCCGCCGCCGGCGGGACGATCGACGCCGGAAACGTGTCCTACAACCTCAGCGGTTGGCTGGGCGGCTACAGCTTCGACCCGTCGGCGGCCACGGTCAAGGTCACCTTCCTCGACTCGAACAAGACCTACCTCGGGACGGGCCAGATCGGCCCGGTCACCGCCTGGGACCGCCTCTTCGCGATCAACCTCTTGGAGCGCTCCACCACCGGCGTGCTCCCGACAGGCACCCGCTACGCACAGGTGGACGTCATCTTCGACGAAAAGAACCCGGTCGAGTACGGCTTCGCCGCGGATTACAACGACGCCTTCGCCGACAACATCTCGTTCACCATCGGCGCGGATGTGCCCGCCCCGCCGCCGCCGACGCCGATCGCCTCGGCGCCGCCGGCACTCGACCACTTCTTCATGGTCTACATGGAGAACAAGGGGTACAGCAACATCCTCGGTAGCCCGAACGCGCCGTTCCTGAACAGCCTGATCAACGCCTACGGGTTCGCCGACAACTACTACGCCCTGACCCATGGGAGCCTGCCGAACTACTACCCGATCATCGGCGGCGACAACTTCGGGATCACCTACAACTGCGCGACGGGGTGCATCGACGTCCCCCAGGACCAAACCCTGCCCGGCCAGCTCGACGCCGCCGGGCTGGTCTGGCGGGCCTACGCGCAGAGCCTGACCCCCGGTGGGGATCCACTGGTGAGCTCCGGGGACTACGCCTTCGACGAAACGGGCTTCCCGGCGTATCAGTTCATCTACGACGATCCCG
>Ga0315273_10005134_pt1 | contig 16166 bp, 20 predicted proteins | sample YL17G02_0_MG_FD_205753 | JGI IMG/M metagenome (GOLD analysis project Ga0315273, IMG submission 205753) | Sediment microbial communities from Yellowstone Lake, YNP, Wyoming, USA - YL17G02_0 | ecosystem: Environmental > Aquatic > Freshwater > Lake > Sediment | place: USA: Wyoming | collected... | reverse complement strand
CAGAATGTCTTATCAGGAACAGCCCAAGCTTCTGTTGCGATAACTAAAGCTTCAGTTGCGCCTATTCCTTCAGAAGAAAAGCCGATAACTCCTGAAGCAACAACCGAAGAGAAGGTTCAGCCGACCACCACTGCATTGGCGGAACAATTGCCAACCTTAGAAAAAACTACTTTATTGGCAGCCATAGCTGATCTTTTGACCAGTCAGGGCGGAAAAGTTTGGTTATTCCTTCTGGGTCTTGCAGTTGGTCTGGTAATTTTGCTGATTTTCATTAAGAAAACACAGTCTAAAAAATCTTAAAAACTTTACGGATTGGACTTATTAAAAACTGCCAGGGATAACCTGGCGGTTTTGTTTTTTCAGATAATTGTTTTAGAATAATATAATAATCTTGTATTTTAAAAACTTAAAAAGGAGAGATGTGTTTGGAGTTATTCTGGTGCAGATTTAAGAGAATATTCGTTCGATTGGAGAAAGCCGTGAATCATTGTTGTGAAATCAATTGCCAGGGATTAACCATTAAAGAACGGGTTAAAAAACCGAGGGGTACAAGAGGCGGAAGAGGGGAATGGATTATTACTTCCCAAGAAAAGAAACTATTCAGAGAAAAGAAAAACGGAAACGGAAAGAACAACAAGAAGAATGGGAAAAAGAACAGTGATCTGGTTGTGCCGTTTCCGCTGAAAGTTAATTCAAGAAACCACTTGTTTTCTCACAGCTGAAATGCTATCTTAAACACATTAAAATGGTCTGTTAAATCGGGCCATGGTTAGTCTTTAAAGGGGGTTTAAAAAATGGACATTGAAGAAGCAAGGGAAAGAATTAGAAAAAAGGGACTGCTATTTGAGCTAATGGGGATTAAAAATCTCAATGAAAGAGCCAGAAAGCTATTCGCTTACTTGCCGGAAACCAGCTCCTGGGACCTTAAAGCCGTCATGGAACTGTCCGGATTACTGCAGGAAGACATTGAACTTCAAAGACAAGTCTTAGAAGATACATTATAATCATTTTTTTCCTCATGCGTAGTATATATACTACGCTTTTTTCTTTGCTGTATCATCACTTGCTTTTTTATAGCTGATATGTTATATTAAAAACATTGATGGTCTGTTAAATCGGACCATGCAGATTATTGTTTTGGGTAGGAGCTCAGATGACGATTAGTGTTGACAAGGCATTGGAAATAATTGATCATAAGGGATTAAATCTCCGCATGATCAGTATTGTGATCGATCACTCAATGAGTGGGCGAGAAAAAATACAGAAGATTCGTGACGATCTGCCAGAATTGGAAGAGTTGCCACCAGATCTTCTTTTTGACGACCTTTTTGAAAGGTTAAAAGCTAAGGGTGCTGATTATCGTGATGTAATATAGCAAAGATCTTTTTCCAAGGCGTGGACAACAAATATTACCACGCCATTTTTTATTGGGCTTATTTAAAATCATTAACCTTGACAAAAAATATAGTTTCTTTATAATATTGTCAGTTCTATGAAAGGAGGAAAGTTCCTTTAAAAGAAAGAGTACTCTTTGAGGACTGGCGAGCATAATGGAGATGGAAAAAGTGAACAACAAAGGTCATATTTCAGGAATTGCTACTATTATAGCAACAATCATACTCGTTGTTGTGGTCGTAATCGTGGGGACAAGTGCAATCCACATTATTGAGGCCGGCCACGTCGGCGTTTATGACGCGTTTGGAAAGATCGATGATAATGAAGTCGGACCAGGTATTTATTTCATTGCACCATGGACGAATTTCCACCCTATGAGTGTACAGACCCAACAGTACGAATACAAAGATATTCGTAATACCTTGACCAAAGAAGGAGTAGAGGTAATTACTGATTTCAGCGTGGTTTGGCACATTGAACCTAACGCAGCATCTGATATTTACAAGACCGTGTACGGTAACTACGTTGATACCTTGATAACGCCGCAATTCATGGGCATTTTGCGCGACGAAGTGAAAGGGTGGACTGCAGAAGACATCTACACCGGTAAAGCATCACAGATCCAGCGTGACATTGAAGCAAGACTTTACGCTAAGATGAAAGACAGAGGCATTATTATTGAATCCGTGTTGCTAAGGGGAGCCAGGTTCTCTCCCGAGGTTACTGCTTCAATTGATTCAAAGCTGACGGAAAAACAGAAAGCAGAACAGATGGTGTTCAAGGTGCAGACTGCGGAGCGGCAGAGAGAGATCACCTTAATTGAAGCCGATGCTCAAGCCCAAAGGAACGAAAGAATAGCGAGGTCTTTGACGCCCGAACTCAACACATACCTGCTTATCCAGGCACTCAAGGAAAATCCGAATGTCATCTACATGTCTCTTCCAGGATCGGAAAACGGCCAGGGATTGGGGCTGATGCTTCCTTCGACAACGCTAAAAAACCAGTAAGCGAAGGAACTCCTAAGCCAACTCCAGTTCAGGCGCCACCATTGCCGGTTCCTACCACTGAGACACCGGGATTCGGGGCTTTCTTCGCAGTAATGGCAATCATGACTGCTGGAGCGGTATTTGTGTACCATCAAAAAAAGAGAACAAACCAATGAGAGGTTATCATGCCTCTCTTTTTGTTTGGGTAAACCATTGACAAATAATTAAAACAATGTATAATATAATAAGTTCGTGAAGAGGTAAGCTCTTTGAGAACTAAATACAAGAGTGATTACCATGAGGAAAATGATTTATCTGGGCGTGCTGTTGCTTTTAGGCATGTTTTGCCTGATTGCTCCGGTATTGGCAGCGACTGAAGAAAACCGAATTGTGGATGAAATAAGCTTTTTGGCTTTTACCAAAGAAGGAATGCCGATAAAGGTACAAAGCGTAATTGTTTCAAGTTTTGGTATACAACCCTCTCAGTGCGGCAGCAAAGAATTTAGTTATAGCTTTGCAAGAAAAATAGCCACGGAAGGTTTTATTAAGAATGCTTTATCAGATATAGAAATTTTACATTTTTCCGACTCCCGGACATTAAAAAATATTGAATCAGACGCTAAGAACAAGACTAACGCAGCAGTGGCTAAATGTAACATTACTATTGATGAAGTTTTTATCCGTTCAATCCTCGTACCGCCACAAGCAGAGGAAACATTTCCGCAAGAAATAGTTACAGCACACGTCTGTCCTTCTTGTGATGACTGTTCGCTGATAACAACGATAAGTATCATTGGATTCACGATTATTGCCGCTATCTTGGCAGCGGTAATGATTTATAAAAAACAAAAGAAAGGAAAAACCTAAAAAATAAGGAAAATCACCTTTCTTTTTTTATTACAATTGCCTTCTTGACTTTAATTAGTAATAAGTTAATTTAAAAAAAAGATAAAACTTTATGGTTATTATTAAATCAAAAAACTTCATATTAAGACCTTTCAAAAAAGGAGACGAGGCGTCTCTTATAAAGAATATTAATAACAAGAAAATATCAAGAAACACCTTATCAATTCCTTACCCCTACAAGCCAAAAGACGCTCGTTCTTGGGTTAAATACAATTTAAAGCTAAATAAGAAAAAGAAGAAAGAAGAAATTAATTTTGTTATTGATATTAATAATGAAGTAGCCGGACGTATTGGTTTTCATATAAAAGGACACAAGGCAGGAATTGGATATTGGCTGGGAGAAAAATATTGGGGACAGGGGATTATGACCGCCGTTCTAAGGAAAATTACCGACTATGGTTTCAATAAATTAAAGCTAAGAAGACTGGAAATAGGTATTTTTCCTTTCAACAAAGCGTCGGCAAGGGTTGCCGAAAAAGCAGGATATAAATACGAAGGAAGAATGAGAAAGTATGTTCTAAAGGACAAAAAATTAATGGATAGCTTATTATTCGCTAAAGTAAGATAATATGGCTATTATTAAAAAGAAAACTTGGCCTAAGCTTTTTAAACTTGTTAAGTCAGGCAAGAAAAAGTTTGATTTAAGATTGGCTGATTTCAAGGTCAGGGAAGGGGATACCTTAATTCTGGAAGAATATGACCCTAAAAAGAAACAATATACTGGCAAAAAGATTCAAAAAAAAGTAAGACTTGTCTTAAAAGTCAGACTCAATGATTTTGGCCAAAAGAAAGAAATTATTAAGAGGGGATTGTATATAATCCAGTTTTAATATCGGGCGGTATTTAAGCTTGACAAATACTATATAATGATGTATAATTATAATATAATTACTTTAACAAAGAGGTGTAGGAAATGCCTAATATTGAGATTTATGGTGATGGAAAGTTGGCTCGCTCCTCAGAGGTTCGTGGTTCGGGCAAGAACACAATGAACAAAGTATTTGATGTGCTTATCAAACCTGAAGAGCATATTGAGGATCTCGTTCTCAAAGAAGTGATTGTAACCATTGTTGAATCGGCGACAAGAGACATCACGAGTACTGATAAGCCGTTTCTCAGGGTTTACGATTCCAATCCGATACGCGGCCAACTTGTTGCGGAATTGTTGAACAAAGAGATGAAAGTGGACGTTGAATTCATCGTCCTTAACAGGTTTTACCCGGCGTAAAAGCTGAGTAAAAACCAAGTGGCGGAGATCTAACAAAAAGTTTAGTCTCCGTCTTTATTTTTTAAACACGATATTTTAGAGGTACAGACTTGACAGATTATTAAGATTGATATATGCTATCAACATAACTGAATCTCATAGTTTTTATTTTTTAGGGAATACTCTCATAAAAATTTTAAAGCCTTTGCGCTTTATCTGAAAACTCGGAGACTAACTAGTCGCCCTTTTTTATTTATAATGGCTAGACGTTATGAGGTTAATTCCCTTTAAAAAATATGTACACAAGAAGTTTTAAAAACGACAGATCAGGAAAATTCTTGTTCAAGTCGTCCAAATTCAAAAGAAGAGGCCCTTCTGGTTCCTCTAACAGGGGACCGAAGAGAGGCTTCGGCGGAGAAAGAATAGATCCCGCCAAATTTATCAACAAAGCGGTTATGGCCGAAGAAGTTGATATTTTTAAATCTGAACACAAGTTTCAGGATTTTAAGATTGACCAAAGACTGAAGCAGATTGTCGCGGCCAGGGGATATAAAACGCCCACTCCTATTCAGGACAGGGTTATTCCTTATGCCGTAAACGGTTCTGATATTGTCGGGGTTGCCAACACCGGAACGGGAAAAACAGCTGCTTTTCTTCTGCCTTTAATCAATAAAATCATACTTAACCCAAAAGAGCAGGTTTTGATTGTTACCCCGACCAGAGAGCTTGCTTTGCAGATAGACCAGGAATTCCAGTCATTCACCAAAGGACTGAGGCTGTTTTCCGTCTGTTGCGTAGGGGGAATGAGCATAGGCAGGCAGATTTCAAGTCTCCGCTATAAATATAATGTAATCATCGGAACCCCCGGAAGATTAAAGGATCTGATAGAAAGAAAAATGATCAGTTTGTCCAGGTTCAATAATATAGTCTTAGATGAAGCGGACCGGATGCTTGATATGGGCTTTATTAATGATACCCGCTTCATAATGAACAGGATGCCCAAAGAGCGACAGGTGCTTTTATTCTCAGCCACTATTTCCCATGATATAGACAGGCTTATTAAAGAGTTTCTTAGGGACCCTATCAGAGTTTCGGTCAAGACCAGAGATACCGCAAAAAACGTTGAACAAGATATTATCAGAATAGAGAGGGGGAAGACCAAATTAGATGTTCTTAATGAACTTTTGAATCAGATAGAATTCAATAAGGTGCTTATCTTTGGAAGAACCAAGCACGGAGTGGAAAGGCTTTCAAAAACGCTTTCCAGCAACGGTTTTAAGGTGGAATCCATACACGGAAATAAGAATAACTCTCAGCGCCAAAGAGCTCTGGGCTTATTCAAGAATAATAGCGTTCAGGTGCTGGTGGCAACTGATGTTGCAGCCCGCGGACTGGACATTGCAGATATCAGCCATGTCATAAACTATGACATACCTGCAACCTATACTGATTACGTCCACCGCATCGGTAGAACCGGAAGAGGGGATAAAAGAGGAATGGCTCTGACCTTTATTGAATAATTATTACCACGGATTTAAAACCGCCCTTTATCGGCGGTTTTTTATTTGACTAAAATAATGTATTATTGTAAATTAATTTATCAACCAAGGAGGTTGGGAAATGAAGTTACAAATCATGGATGATTTAAGGACCGGTTTCTGGCTTTTTTCAAATTGCGGGTATCACGATAATTTATTTCTTAAAAATCTTCTGGAAAATCTAAAAGAAGGAAAAGTTCAGATTTTAATTATTTCCCCGAACGTAATCATCATTGAGAACGGATCAGAATTCATGTTCTTTAATAAAATTGCTCCCAATGGAATGGCTGTTTTAAAAGAATACATCGAGAGCGATACAAATAAGATCGAAATTGAGCTGGCGGGACCTAGTGGAACTACTGCCTGCGTCACTTTTATTGAAGCAAGTATAAAGGTATAAAACCTTCTAACAATATTGAGTCTTTGGTATGTTTTACCGCAGACTCTTTTTTATTTCTTGAAGTTTTTGGGGATAGGGGATTAACAATTGACAAAATAAGTATAAAGATGTAAAAATTAACCAGGCAAAAATCATAAAGGAGGTGATGTTTTTGCCTAAAATCGACATTGAGCTTATTGGATTCGGTCTCGGGGGTCGCGTAAAACCCATTACCGATGTCCTAAAAGAGCTCTTTGAAAACGAACCTTTTTCAAAGAGTATACGTATTATTTACCATCCGAACCTGGTGAGAGATATACAAGGCAGCAAGACCCATGCATTCATTCGTGTCTACGACGCTGATACAATGCGGGGCAAGGAAGTCGCGAATAAAATAAACGACAGGTCGGGAATACAAGTTCAATTCATCCCCGTTTCCGCATCTTTTTATCGATTATCGAATTGAATCCCTTGTTTTTTTAACGCTTGCATCATAGCGGGACCAACAATTAGTCTCCGCTTTTTTTATTGTCTTGAAGTTTTGGGGGATAGGGGAGCCAGCGGTTTTTTATTCGCATACTTGACAAAGTAATATGATGTACGCTATTATGTACACATAACAAGCGAATTAATAAATTAAATAAAATTGACTATGGATGCAAGAACTACTTTGTCTATTTCTGAGGCAAGAAAAGAAATTTTTAATATAGCCGAAAAGGTGCAAAAACCTTCCATGCATTATACTTTAACCGAAAAAGGCAGGCCAAAAGTTGTTATTATGTCTGCTGATGAATTTGAATCATGGCAGGAAACCTTGGAAGTAATACGAGACTTTCCAGATTTAGACAAAGACATAGAAAAAGCCGAAAGGGAATACAAAAGGGGCAGTCGTTTGCTTCTTGAGGACGTGTTGGCTAAAGAGGGCTTTATTTTGGCCGGTAAAAATAAACATGTATAAGATAGTTTTGTCGAGCAACGCGGAAAAAGATTTAAATAAAATAGATGATAAATCTAAACCGCATATTTTTTCCGCCTTATTTGGCTTAAGAAAAGATCCGTATTTAGGGAAAAAACTTAAAGGAATGTTCCGGGATTATTACTCTTTACGAGTCGGGATTTATCGCATTATTTATAGGATTTATAAAAAAGAATTGAATATTCTGATAATCCGAATTGGGCATCGGCAAGGAGCGTATAAATAGCATAATCCGCCAAAAATGCAATTTTTTGTTTAAATAAAATAGGAGATTATTTAAATAAAAAAATCTACGGTAATACCGTAGACCTTATTTTTTCAGAAGAAAGCTGTTTTGAGCGGCAACTCTGAAGGCTTGAAGGCCAAGTTCGATATGGTCAAGGTCGTTCATTGCCTCTTCAAAGAAAGCTTTTGCGTGGTCGCCCAAGAGATCCTTGATTGCACCGCTTGCGATAACGCCCCTTTCATCCGCTTTTTCATGGGCGTTCTTTATTATTTCAAGCCGGCGATCTGTAAGCTCTTTAATCTCTGGATGATCGTTGATGAATTTGTCAATGTTAGCAACAGCAAAGGCCATTAATTTCACCTCCTTAATAGCCTTTCATATTATTTCACGTATTGAATAAAAGTCAAGCGATTTTTTATGTCTCACAATCTATATTGTGCGACATTTCATAGGCAAAGAAAAACCGCTAGGGGAAATAGCGATTTTTTTATTCTTTGCCGAGTGAATGGTATTGGCGGTGAACATCCCTTAGCCGTTTGTTTGTTACGTGAGTATAGATTTGAGTTGTAGCAATATTTCTGTGGCCTAAGAATTCCTGGATAGTTCTTAAATCAACGCCTTGGGTCAGTAAATCGGTGGCGTAGGAATTATGGCTGACTAAGCCGTCGGTAATGATATTGCCTATTTTTTGGTCAATTCCAAAGTCATAAGTTGAATATCTTCCCCAGGGCAATCTTGTTTTTTCTTTTAATCTTAACCATTTAACGTTACTGGCACGAGCAATCTTCTTTAAGGTTTCCAAATATGGAGAGCGGTATTTTGAATCTTCCAATTGATCAATGATTTTTTCGACAGTTTTTCTTACGGGAAAAAGGTTATCGAAATACCTTCCCAAATAATTGATGCTGTGATTTTTTCTTAATTTTTCAATCCAAACTATTTTTTTTCGCATTGCATCCTGTTTGATCATCTTTAACAGATTCCCGACGGGCAATTTCTCGCCATAAAAATCAGGTTCTATCTTTAAAAATCTTTTCTTGAGCGTTTTGATGTTTCCAATAAATCGCAATTGGTCCGGTTTGTGTAATATGTGGAGAGTATAAAATTTATGGGAAAAAGTCCTTTTTTGGGGAAGCATTACGGTTCTTTGCCGCCAATTTATATGGCTATCAATTTCAAATCGTAAAAGGCCTATTTGAATGTCTTTTAAAAGGTCTAAACTTGAAGAAAAGAGACGAATTGTGCCCGTATTGCCTTCGGCGTCATAAAATCCCGCAATAAATTCAGCCAATTCTTTCAAGGGCGCGGAAAGAATTTTTTGGGGAACCCTTTTAATATTTGATTTTGGTTCAAACCCTATGCTTAATATGAATTCAACCAACTCTATATTATATATTTTAAGCTGCCAAGAGTTTTTACCTTTGCTCTTGATCAATGGGGGATTAATACCGAATAATTCCCTGACAAGATTTTGATAAAACTTTAAAATATTCGGATTTTTATCGTCCAGAAGAACAGACCGGTTCTTTTTAGATACCGTTCCGTCGCCCAAGATATATCCTAACAATCGGGAAAACCGCGGCCCGACAAAGGACTGGCCTTCAACTTCGATTTTTTTTACTCCCATAACGTAATCACCGATTTTAACATCTTTCACTTTTATTTCTTCAATTCCTTTTGGTCCGATGGTAAAGAGCCGATGATCTGGAGAGCAGGAGAGGTTATAGCCGTCAGCCCAAATGGAGAATAGGGGAGTAATATGATAACTTTTCTCCTCAATTTTCCGGTTGGTCAGTTTCAAGTTTTGCCAATTGATTGTCTGAACATTATTATCTTTGCGGAAAAAAAGGTCTCGGGCTGAAACAACTGCGTCCGGAAGAATGATTCTGGTAGACGGATGCAGACAGTGTCTAAGCGTATGGGGAGTGGTAAAGATAGGTACGCCCGCCAAAATAGCATATCTTTTAACAATCCTTTCTATGGAGCGGGGCGTAAGGCGGGAATCCGAATCCTCTCGGGCGTTGTCATGTGTGAACAAGGGTTTTTCTTTGTCAGTCCGGGTAGCCAGATACTTTTTAATCCAAGACAAAGCCCTTTCTGAAAAATATACCGTCCTGGGCCGGTTGCCTTTTCCGATTATTCCCAATTCCAGATCTTTCTTCAGTTTGATATTGGCAAACTGTTCCCGGTTAAGAGCCACCAGCTCGGCTATTCTCAAGCCGGTTGAGAAAAAAGATTCCAAGATAGCCCTGTTTCTTAAGCCATTAGGCGCTTTTGGGTCGACGACCGATAAAAGCCTCCCAATCTGCTCTAAATTAAGGAATTTAACGGTCTTTTCGCCTCTGTCGGCCTTAGGAAGCCCTATCTTATCAGCAGGCAGTGATTCTATGTCTTTGGCTGTAAAATAGCTTAAAATAGCTCTTAAAGCGATAAGATAGTAGGTTTGGGTGGCCTTCTTCAAGACATGGCCCTTTTCGTTCTTAAAACGGGATAAATAGAGCCGATAAGCCCAAATATGGTCAGGAGTAAGCTCATGGGGTAGGAGAGTGGCCTTATTTGAGCCTTTTAGCCATAATACGAACTTATTCAGATAACGACTATAGTTTATCTGAGTTTTTTCCGACAAACCTTTTTCAACTTCGCAATAGTCAAGGAAGTCGGGGATATGCTTGATAATATTTTTGTCAGATTTTTTCATACAACATATTAAAAAGTTAAAATAGTGGTAGGTGAGTGGTGTTTTGGTCCGTCCGGAGAGACCCCCAGGAGCTTTCTTATATTTATACAAGGAGGCTGTCGCTTAACCTACATTGTGCGACGTTCTCCCTATTCATAATAAAACAGCCCAAGGGGCTGTGTCAAGGTCTGAAACCCATTCCCCTGCCAATAAAGCAGAGAAAAATCAGAATAGTATTTTATTTAATTAAATTTTTAAATTCTTTCCAAAGATTTTTTAAATTACTGCTGACTTTCGGCGCTTCTTTTTTAATATCTTCCTTCATCTCCCCTGTTTCCGTCTGCAGATCTTGTTTTAGGGCCGGTTCCCTCTTTTTTATCTCATTTTTAGCCTTAGGCAGGATATTTACCTTAAACCAGTCGTACATCTTGTCCCAGACAGGCAAAACCTCCTCCTGCCAGGTTTTTTTCATGGTTCCCGGCAGTTCTTGCTGACCGACCTTCAGGGCATTACCAACCATTTCTTTTGCCTCCTCAACTGTTCCTGGTACCTTTACATTTTCTTCTTGGGCAAACAAACTAAAATTAGGCAGAAAAAAAGCAAATAATATTAAGATAATGGTTAATTTTTTCATCATGATATATTATAGCAAACTTTTTGCCTCTTGTATCCTTTGCAAGGTTTTCTCTTTTCCCAGTATCTCCGCTATCTCAAAGGGTCCGGCTGAGGACTTTTTACCGCTTAGTGAGGCCCTTAAAGGCCAAAGGATAATTCCCCTATCCCCTGTTTTCTCCGCTTCCGGCATCAAAGCATTTTCCAGATTTTTTTTGATCCAAGCGCCGGAATTAATTTTAGAAAATATTTTTTCTGATTTCTCAAGAGATTTTTTAATTTCACTATCGGACATTTCTTTCCATTTGAGAAGGTCTTTGCCGTATTCCAGCTTCTCTTTGAAAAAGTAATCGCTTAATTCCACTATCTCTGAAAGTTTTTTCAGTCTTTCCTGATAAATTGTAACAATACTTTTAATGTAATTTATATCAACAGTTTCTTTCTTAACCAATCCGCTTTCTTCCAAGTAAGGAAGGCAAAGTTCGGCCAGCCGCTCGGGAGATTTTTTCCTTATATAGAAGCCGTTCAAATAATCCAGCTTTTTGACGTTAAAAACCGCTCCGCTTTTTTGGACTTTCTCCAGAGTGAATTCTTTAATCAAGGAAGGCAAAGAATAGATTTCTCTGTCTTCTCCGGGGCTCCAGCCTAAAAAGGCGATGAAATTAATGATAGATTCGGGCAGATATCCTTCCTTCTTATAGCTGTCCACCGATACTGATCCGTGCCTTTTGCTCAATTTGCTGCGGTCTGAACCGAGTATCAAAGGCAGATGGGCATATTGGGGTTGGCTGAAACCCAAAGCTTCTTGAAGCTGAATCTGTTTGGGCGTATTGGAAATATGGTCTTCCCCCCTTATCACGTGGCTAATTTTCATTTCAAAATCATCTACCACTACGGAAAAGTTATACAAAGGACTGAAAAGGTCCTTGGCAATGACCATGTCCCCTACCAGGCCCATATCAAACTCTAGTTTCCCCCTGATTAAATCATCAAAGGATATTTTTTTATGTTCAACCCTGAATCTTATTATCGACGGTTTTTTTTCTTTGAGATTTTTTTTAATTGTTTTTTCATCCAAAGCGGCGCACTTGCCGGAATAATGAGGCGCCTCCCCTATCGACATCTGATATTGCTTCTGAGCTTCCAATTCTTCCTGGGAACAAAAACAATGATAGGCTTTGTTTTCATCCAAAAGTTTTTTCAAATACTTGGCATAAACGCCTTTTCTTTCGCTTTGGCGGTAGGGGCCGTATTCTCCGTTAATGTCAGGGCCCTCCGACCAGTCCAAGCCCAGCCATCTTAAGCCGTCCATAATATTTTTTTCAAATTCAACCGTAGACCTTTCCTGGTCAGTATCTTCAATTCTTAAAATGAAGCTTCCTTGATGTTTTTTGGCAAAAAGATAGTTAAAAAGAGCGGTTCGGGCCGACCCTATGTGCAAATGGCCTGTGGGCGAAGGAGCAAGTCGCACTCTTATTTCACCGGGTTTAACAAGTTGGAAGTCTTCGGCAATCATTTTTTTGATAAATAATTTAAAATTCTTTGGCTGATAATCCTGGCTGATTCCGGCCTGGAAAATTCCTTGGCCGCTTTTCTCATTTTATCCAATTCTGAAGGATTGGAGAAAAGATACCTTAATTTTTCCAGGAAAAAGCGCACCGTAAAGTTGTTTTCCTCCATTACCAGACAAGCTTTGGTTTCCCCGTAGGCATAGGCATTCTTTACCTGGTGGTTTTGGGCTGATTCCGGCAAAGGCAAAGGAACCAAAACAGAAGGCTTGCCGTTGGCTGCTATTTCAAAAATACTTCCCGAGCCGGCCCGGCTGACAATCAAATCAGCTGCCGCATAAGCCTGCCTTATCTCCTGTTCTTTTAGAAAAGGATAAAGGTGGAACGCGCTTTCCAAAGTTCCAAATCTTTCTATGGTTATCTTGGCTTCGGCTTTTACCTGCTGATAATTGTTTTCCCCGCACTGAAGGATTATTTCAAAGCTGTCCAAAAGAGTAGGCAGAAGCTCCAGGATTTTATCGTTGATTCTCTGGGCGCCCTGAGAGCCTCCTAGAATAAGAAGAACGGGCCGGTCATAGTTGAGCTTGAACATTTCTTCCGCTTCTTTTTTCGAACCCTCCAGAATTTCTTTTCTTATAGGGTTGCCGACAACAATCATTTTTTCCAAAGAAAAATATTCTGTTTGGACAAAAGAGACCATTGTTTCCTTAGCAAACTTGCTGGCAAATCTGTTGGCTGTTCCCGGTGAGACGTCTGATTCATGTATGAAAATGGGTCTGAAAAGCATTCTGCCGGCGATAACCACCGGTAAAGAGCCATAGCCGCCCTTGCTGAAAATCAAATCAGGGAACAAAAAGAGAACCATAAAGAAAGACTGGATTATTCCCAGAGGAATCTTAAAAAATATGTCTATGAAATTGTTTAAAAAGCTTTTCCAGTCGGTGTTTCTCCTTAATTTTCCGGCCAGAATATTCTTTATCTTAATATCTTCCTGGGAAAGAAAAATCTCTCCAAAGTCATCCTTGGGGCCGAAATAATATAATTCCAGGTTTTTACCGGCATTAATCCTCCTCAATTCCCTGACAATAGCTATGACGGGAATCACGTGTCCCCCGCTGCCTCCTCCGGTAAATAATATTTTCAGGCTGTTTTTTTTCATGTTGCGTTTTTAGATATGTTTAAAAGTATTCCCATACCAATGAGTTCCAGGGCCAGAGCCGAACCTCCGTAGCCGATAAAAGGCAAAGGAATGCCGGTTAAAGGCAAAACACCTATCATTGCTCCAATATTAACAAAGGCCTGGATAATAATCCAGAAAGTAATTCCCAGGGCGGTCAATTTGGAAAAACTGTCCTTGCTTCTTTTGGCTATCTTAAATCCCGTCCAGGCGAAAAACAAAAAAAGTAAAATCAAAAAGATTGCTCCGATAAAGCCGGTTTCTTCGGAAAAAACGGCAAAAATGGAGTCGGAAATTGTCTGGGGCAAGAAACCGAACTTTTGGGCGCTCATTCCCAATCCCACTCCCCAAGTTCCGCCGGAACCGACGGTAATAATGGCTTGTTTCACCTGATAGCCTATTCCCATCGGATCCAAATCAGGATTAAGAAAAACCGCCAGACGATTTATTCTGTAAGGAGCTACCTTTATCAGAACAAATAAGGCGCCTATTCCCAATAATATTACAAGAAGAATATGCCATAAGGGAGTATCTATGGAAAAATACATTAAAAAAGCGGTTAAAACAATAACTCCCAAAGTGCTGACGTTTGATTGAAAATACAAAAGCAATATTATGATTATCAATAACATCAAAAAAGCCATAAATGTTTTCTCGAGGCTTTTTTCTTCCCTTTCCATCCTGCTGCTCAGCCAGGTAGCGAAGTAAAGAATGGAAACGAGCTTTAACAGTTCGGAGGGTTGAAAAGTAAAGATTCCTATCTTTATCCATCTGGCCGCATCGCCGGATTTAAAACTCATAAAAGGCAAGAAAACCATGAGCATTAAAACCAAAGTTATTAGAAGCAAACCGGGACTCCATTTTTTCAAAAGAGACAGTTTAGTTTTAAAAGCCAGAAAACCCATAATTATACCCGGGATCAAACCGAAAATAATCTGGTGTTTAAGAAAATAATAGGTATTGCCGAATTTTTTAAAAGAATAAGCGGAAGAAACACTGGATAATATTAATATGCCCGAAAGAATAAGGGCGCCAACGATAAAAAACAAGGAAGCAGTGAGATGTTTATTTTTTACCATAATTTCTTATGTATTTCTTAAATAAATTGCCTTTTTCTTTGTAATCCTTGAAAATGCTGAAGCTGGAGGAAGCTGTGGAAAGCAAACAGATTTTCCCCTTCTCGGTATATTTAAAAGCCAGTTTAACAGCTTTTTCCATGTCATTCACGAAAAAATGTTTCGGTACTCCCCTATTCCCCAATTTAACAATCTCTTGCCAGATTTTTTTCCCGGTAGTGGGAAACAAAATTACATTTTTAATTTTACTTTTTAAAATTTTCTTTGCCAGATTTTTAAAATCAATATTTCTTTCAAATCCTCCCAGCATTATCGTCTCTACCCTGTCTCCCAAAGCTTCCATGGCTCCCATGGTTGCCTCAGGAATGGTAGCCAAAGCATCGTTATAGAAAGTGATTCCTTTAAAAGTTCCCACTAATTCCAGTCTGTGGGGAAGATTTTTGAATTCTTTGATTGTTTTAGAAATTATACTGTCTTTAACCTTGAATATTTTCCCCACTGCTTCAGCAGCTTTTTTATCCAAATCGTAATACTCCCCTTTTATGGGGATTTTTTTAGCTTTTGATTTTTGGGCAATTTCTCTTACAATTTTATTCCCTGAATTATATACCAAGAAATCATTTTTTGATTGATGGATAGCGATATTGGCCTTGGCTTTAGAGTATTCTTCAAGGTTTTTGTAATAATCCAGATGTTCGGGGAAAACGTTTAAAAAAACAGCTATGTGGGGGCTTTTTTTGAGATTATATAGCTGATGGCTGGAGAGCTCGCAGACAAAAACATCGTCTTTTTTAGCCTTCAAAAGATAAGATAATAACGGTTTTTCAATGTTTCCCAACAGATAAACCTTAAAACCGGCATTTTTAAAAATCTCATAAATCAAAGAGGCGGTAGTACTTTTTCCTTTGGTTCCAGTAACTCCTATGATTTTACCGGGACAATTTTCCAAAAAAATCTCCGTTTGAGAAGTGATTTTTCCTTGTTTGAAAGCTTTTTCAACTTCTTTTAAATGAATAGGTATTCCCGGAGATTTAACGATTAAATCGTATTCTTTTAATGCTTTTAGATAATCCTTTCCCAAATGAACTTTAATGTTTTTCTGCTTTAATCCCAAAATCTCCAGCTTATCTGCTATACCTAAAACCTTATCGGGAAACATTTTTTTTAAAAAGGAAAGGGTATCTTTTCCTTCCCTGCCGAAACCCAAAATGATAATCTTTTTGTTTTTTAATTCGTTTAATTTCATTCTTTCTTTAAAATAGCATAAAAAGAGGTTTTTTGAAATAAAAAAAATCGATTAGAGAATCGATTGGTAAAAATAAGAATAACAAGGAGAGAAAGATTTTCTTGCTCCCCTTGCGGCCTTAGGCCGATTTATTGCACTCTCTCTGGAGGAAAATAACCCTTTTTTTCACGAGCCGCTAGCTCAAAAGGTTGTATTTCTTCGTGATCGCAGTTTAGCGGACAAAGTCTCCACAGCAATAACACATAAGCAGTTTTACC
>Ga0315273_10005133_pt1 | contig 16167 bp, 9 predicted proteins | sample YL17G02_0_MG_FD_205753 | JGI IMG/M metagenome (GOLD analysis project Ga0315273, IMG submission 205753) | Sediment microbial communities from Yellowstone Lake, YNP, Wyoming, USA - YL17G02_0 | ecosystem: Environmental > Aquatic > Freshwater > Lake > Sediment | place: USA: Wyoming | collected... | reverse complement strand
GCAGTGGAGCAGAGTCCGGTATTGGGCACTATTGAATTTCATATCACCAAACAAGAGGGAAACAAGAAGGTGCACGGCAGCAGAGTCAAGACCTTCCGGCGGGCGCGGCGTGTGGTGCAGGAGCTTCCGTGTATTGAAGACGGGCTGCCGGGTGGAACGAATACAACTCAAGGCGGCGGACCGGATCAAACCCGCTATTGCGCTTTATATGATCGTGGCATGGCGGGTGGTCTACGTAATGAAGCTGGGTCGGGAGTGTCCGGACCTGCCCTGCGACGTGATCTTCGAGGAAGCGGAGTGGCGGGCGGTCTATCATGTAGTCAAACGCCGAAAGGCCGTTGATAAGCCAACGCTTGGTGAGATGGTGAAGCCGGTTGGCTCGTTGGGCGGATATTTGGGCAGAAAGGGCGACGGACATCCTGGGGCTCAGAGCATGTGGCAGGGAATCATGAGAGCTAGAGATTTTGCCCTGGGGTGGCTGCTATTTACCGGCCGCATGCAAGAAATCTAACTGCGCGGCGAAAGGGTAAAACGATTATGCGCCGCCACTTGTGTATAAGGATGTGGGCTCACGCCCGGGGCTGTTCTCTCTCCGCCCCTTCGGGGCTCATTGTGTCGGCAGAGGGAGTTTCGCGACAGAAACCAGTCTCGGGGCCCGTCCTGGAATTGTCGATCTCTACCCGCTAAAATATTGCGGTCTGACAGACTCCACCAGCCACTTAACTAAAAAGATGCGAAGTCACCGAGATGCAAAGGAAATGGATTTATGAAGCTTTCAATTCTGAGGGGTGTCACCACTCTGATGCTGGCCTTTGCGCCGGGCATGGTTTTTGCGCAAGAGAAGAATGATCGTGCCATCGAAGAAAGGATCGTCCGATACCTCCAGGAACACGTCAAGCCGGGCGACCGGCTGATCGTTTCGGATCTCAACAACAACGTTTTCAAGACACCGGAAGAACGCAAGGTGCTCGAGCGCATGTTCAACACCTTTTTCAAGATTCCGCTGTTTGTCGCGCAGTACAAAGCCACCACAAATCAGATACCCTCCCTCGCCGACATCGCGCAGCAGTTCAACCTCCCGGTGCAGGGGGAGGTGGCGGTAATCCTCTCCATTTTGGAAAGCGATCCGCGCGTGCCCGGATTTATTACTCGCGACCCTGCTACCGGCGAGATCACCGCGGTCGATATCGAGGCTGTAAAAAAAGACCGGCGTTTCGGACAGCTTCTCGATCGCACGTTGGCAGGTTGGGTGGGAAAGGATGCGCCGGCGTTCGGCCTCGACTTGTTCGACGGCAGGACCTTGTCCTCCGAAGACCTGAAGGGAAAGACCTGCCTGATCTATTTCTGGTTCTCCGGCTGTCCTCCTTGTGTGCGGATCTCGCCTCACCTTGCCGATCTTCAGCGCCAGTTCGGAAACAGGAATTTCACTGTGGTGGCCGTCAACGCCGATCGCCTGCTCGAACTCGAAACCACGGACGAGCAAAGAGCCGCATACGTCAAGAAAGCCGGCTGGACCTTTCCTTCCGGCCATCTCAACAAAAAGATACAGGATAGTTTCGGTTCCGTTAATGTCTACCCCACCCTGTTTCTCGTGGATTCGAAAGGCATGATTGTGAAGCAGTACCTGAACTATCAGCCGCTGAAGGTACTCGCGGACGATGCCGCCGCAATTCTGAAATAGGAGCGTTTCCCTGTGTGCATCTGCAGTTCCTATTGAATGACCCTCAGGCCACCACGGTGCCGTCCTCCCGTTGATACTTTCTCATTGCCTCGAAGCGGGGCGATTAATTATAAGACTTACATGGAAGTGATGTTTTTCGGTTTCCGATCTTTGTCGGGGTATGCCATGAGACGCTTCCCTGTTTCAAAACTCCTTTTGCTCACCGTCACGGTATTGTGGATCTTGAGCGCGGTTTACCGCGCCGAGGCTGGCAACCTCACCTCCGCCATGCCTCAGGTGCAGGGCACGCGCCGCATCGTGCTCGAGCAGCTCGAAGCGCTGCTCGGCGCCGATCCCCAGCTTCAGATTATCGGGCAAGGTTCATGGCTCCGACCGGGAACCGCCGCGGCTTCCAAGATCGGAGGCGTCTCGAGGGAATACGCTGATCCCCTTTTGGGAGGAACCTCGGATCACGACCTCCGCCTGGTTGCGCACATGGAGGAAGGGAAAAACGGACTGACACCCAATCAGGTTCGTCAGCTGGCGGACCGTTGGAAGGGGGTTCAGTCCGAACTGAGAAAGGGTATCGCCAAGGTTTTTGAAGGCGCCGATCCCAAGGCGGCCGAACAAATTCTCATGCGCTACGGCTTCACCGCCGAGCAGGCGGCGGCAATCTCCAAGCAGGGAACCGGAAAGATCGTCGAAAACATACTGAAAAGCGTCAACGTTTATTCGCCACCTCAACTGATCCGCGGAATCGTCGACGACAAGACGGCGGCGGCAACTTTCGAGTACCTGGGCTCGAAGCCCAATCTCGCCGGCAAGGTTGTCGAGGGTGTCTGGGGGGAGGGTGCGGAAGCCGCCATCCAGGAATTCGAACAGGGCGGCAAGCTCTTCTACCGGTCGGCAAACGGCACCCTGCGGGCGGGATTCGTCGATCTGGCGCATTACGTGGAAGGGTACGGCAGATACTCTCTCGGCGGCGCCGCCAACATGGCCGCGCAGTGGGCGGAAAAGGCGGCGGAAGCCGCCGGCACCGGCGATCTCAAACTGGTCGCAAAGTATCTCAAGCGCCTCAAGGGCACCTTGAATCTTGCCCTCAAGAAGGCGAACCTCGGCACGGATGCTCTTCAGGAAACCCTCGGCAATCTCGATTTTTTCATTGCCAAAGCGGAAGCGGGCGAACAGGTCGTGCTCGAAGGCGGTCTTGATCTGCGGGCCTTTCTGCGCAAGGCCCGCATGAGATCCGGCCTGCTTGGCCAGATGGCGCGAAACACCGGTTCGGTTGACCGGCAGATCATGATGGCCATTCTCGAAAACAATCCCGGCAGTCGCTGGGCCAAGGCCGGCGAGTGGTTCCAGGAGGTCTGGGAGCGGGCAGACAATTTCGTCATTTTCGAGCGCGTGCTCCAGGGAGCGTTTCTGGTTTTTTCGGTCTGGCAGGTTTCCGGCACCTGGGGTGAAAAGGGAATGGAACAGGCCCTGCGGCAGGCCGGTGTCGAAGCCGCAATGCTGGCGTCACTGCCGGTCGGGTTGATTGCCGCCCTGGCCAATTACATGCTCGAAGGCGCCAAGGAAGCGGGCTATGACATGGCCGTCAAGCCCCAGGAGTGGAGCGAGTTTCTCGCAGGTATTTCCTCCGTCAAAGGCTACGAGGGGGAGACCAGCCTGAACCGGTCCATCGAGGAGCTGGCGCTGAAGCAGGCTTCAGTCGAGGGGGTGAGACGCACGGTCGAACTCCAGGCCGACCAGATCTCCAAGCTCAAGGAGACGGGGGCGCCCGACAGCGAGGCCACGGCATCATCTCGCGAGGCCATCAAAGAAAAACTCATCGCCAAAATGACGCCGATTGTCCTCGCGGAATGGCTCAACGCGCGCAAGAGGATTCTCACCGAATACCTCGACATGGCACTCGAGCTGGACTACAGGATGAACAACATCATCATCCGCACCAGCAGCAACCCGCAGTTCGTAACCCTCGAGGAAAACGGCCCGGCTTCAGCCGAGATCCGGCTCGAGACCGATAAAGACATCCGTGAGATCCAGGACCTCCTTGGGCGGATGGAAGCCAAGATCAAACCGCTGGGCGGCAAGGACAAACTCGTTCAATTCGGCTACCGCGGATCGGTGACGTGGGACCAGGACGGGCAGAAAAAGGAGGTGACCGCCCTCGCGAACCTGCGCGACCTTTTCCAGCCCCAGCCGTTCCAGTTTCCGGGTCGCGGCAGTCACTCGCTGTCGGCGGAATTCAAACTCGAGGTTTACGTCCTGATCGGCGGAGGCCTTGGCGAGGCGATGGATGTCTTCGACGCCAAACCGCTGCTCGAACGCGTATACGGGCGCAAGATCCCCATCAGCGTCGAGGTCGCGACGATCGCGCGCACCAAGGTGGAACCGGTCAAGGAAGCGAAGTTAAACGCCCCCGCGGAAGCAACGGTCGGGGACGTCCTGAAGCTGAGCTGGGACCGCTCGCAGGTTCCCAATTTCAAGACCGGGAAATACAGGGTCATGCTGTCGCCGCCGGGCACGAAGTTCAATCTGCAGGACCTGATGTTGGCAACTTACGATTTCACCGGCACCGGTATGGGGGATCATTTCAAGTACACCCTCGAAATCTTGTCAGAAAAGGCGGAGGGAGACCGCATCGACATCGAGGTGCAGATACCACAGGTCACCGAGATCAAGCAGGCAGAGCAGTTCGATCTGGCCATCCTGTTTCTCGATAAAGAGGCCAGCCTCGATGCACAGCTCAACAAAGCCATGAAGGACCTCGACAAGGCCAACGAAGAAATGGAAAAGAAGCTCGCCGCGATGACAGAGGAGGAGCGGCAGGCCTTCATTAAAAAAATCGAGGAGGAAACGGAAAAGGCTCAAGGCCAGCCTCCTCCTGCGCCTCCGGCCGACGCGGATGCCGAAGCTCTCCCGCCGGGGACGGTGGTTTCGTATCCGATCTTCGTTCGTCCCCCGGGTATCCAGCTCAAGGCTCCGGCCGGCTGGAGCGATAGACCGGATGAACGGCTGTTCTGGCGCTCGGTGGTCAAGCAGGCCGGCAGTCCAAATCCGGGGAATCATGTATTTGTCGACGCGGTCTTCGATGTCATCCTGAGCGACGCGGGCCGCGATGGAACTTACGGCGGAATGATCGAGAGCAGTTTCAAGTCCGGCAGCCAATATCGCGCCGCGCCGCGACGTGTGACGATCAGCGGATTTGCCGGTGAACTGTCCCAGGAGCGCCCGACGCGCGAAGACTTTCCCGAGGTGCGGCGCCACAACCTGTCGGGAGAGGCCGTTCTCAAAAAGGGTAAGGTTTACATGCAGGTGAACTACCATGCAACCGTAGCCGGGTACCGCCGCGTGACGAAAGACGAGCAGGGCCGCGAGCAGGTGGAATACGACACCAAGGAGCAGGCCGATAGCGAAGCCGACCAGATCGCCAGGGACATCAACGAATTGCTGGGGGCTCCGAAGGTGGGCGCCCCGCCGGGGGCGGGAGCCGCCCCGGTCGCGGAAGACAAGGTTTCCACCGGCGAGGCTTATGTTCGCCTGGTCCCGGCCAAAACCAGTTGCGAACCCGGCGAGTTCATCGAGATCCAGGCCGTGGTGGAGAAGGCCCGCCCTGCAGACGGCCCATTCCGTTACGAGTGGAGCGGCAACCACGAAGGCAAGGGAGAAAAGGTGACCTTCTTCGCCTCCGAGCCCGGCACCTACAGCATTTCGGTTATCGTCTATGGATCGAAAGGCCTGGTCGGAAGCACATCCGTGGAAATCACCGTCCAGTGACCGGAGAATCGGCCATTTCTTGAACCGCAAAGATCATCATGAAATGGCGGGGTCTTCGAGGCCTTTGCGGTTCAGCTTTTCCAGGCAAACATTTCGGCTAGCGCAAGCTTCAAATCAGGGAATAGCGCTGAGGACAAGCGGTCGGACTTTGAGTAGGTCCCAGCCGTAACATATCCGACTTCGCTCCATACGAAAACCTCGACCGTCTCCGCATCCGGATCGACAACCCAGTATTCCTGAACCCCGAACCGGGCATAAGTCTTCCTTTTAAGCTCGAGGTCCTTGCTCCGGCTTGCCGGCGAGAGAATCTCGACGACGAGATCCGGCGCTCCTTTCAGGTTCGCTTCGCCGATGATGCCAGAGCGTTCCTTGCGGACGAATAGGATATCCGGCTGGACGACATTCTCCTCGGAAAGAACGACATCATAAGGCGCAGGCAAGACCTCCCCCAGATCGCGTTCGCGGGCATGATGAAGGAGCGCGCCAAGGAGGTCTCTGGAAACTCGCTGATGCTTTGTGTTGGGGGCGGGAACCACGTACAACTCTCCATCAAGGACTTCGTGGCGTTTGTCCCCGGGGAGCAGGATGTAGTCGTTGTAGGTATATCGGACTCTTGCCTGTCTCATGGTTACCTTTGACGTTACCACCATCCCCGCGGAGTTTCAATTCCTCGCTTATAGTGTTTCTCCCATGGCGGCTGTATTTCATAAAAAACAAACCGCGAACCCCTCGAAGGCCTTAAAGTATTTAAATTGCTTGTCTTTGAGGTCTTAGAGGTCTTCGTGGTTCAGCTTTGATATAATGGCGCCCGCAACAGGTAACGCCTCTGAGAGGAAACAATGTACGCTGCGCCTCAAGCATTGCTGGCTTTTCTTCTTCCGTTATTGATACCGCAGGGACTTGTTCAGGATCCGATCGTGGCACAGTATCACGAGGCCATGGCATCGGCTTCCGTTGAAGGGCTCCCAGCACTGGTGAGCAAGCTCGACAAACTCGCCAGTTCGGCCCCTGCGGCGCCCATTACGCCCCGCCTGCATGAGACGATCCAGGCGATCGCGATTCTGCATCCGGGATCGGTGCCGGATCATGCGGCCCGGCTTCAGGCCCTGAAATCGCAGGCATCGGCCAATCCCGGGATAGCGAGAATCCTGCGGCGGCTGGAACTCACCCAGCAGTACTACGCGGCTGCCGCAACGGGCCAGTCGGAGAAAGCGGCAGCTTCCCTGACCGATGCCGTCTTCGAGGGGTCGCTCATGGGTATTCAGGCGCTTGCCGATGCGTCTTTGCGCGCCCGCGATTACGGCCGGGCGGAAGCCTTGGCGCAGCAGATCATCGAGTCGGATCCTTACTCCCCGTTGTTCGCCAACGCCTATGTCATCCTCGGACTGTGCGACGGATATCGCGGTGACGTCCAGGGCGCGGCGCGGCGTTTTCAGCGTGCGCTGGCCATCACTCCGCTGCCGACCGTCTACGGGAGCACCCAGGATCTTCTTGCGGGAGTCTACCGGTTTGTGCGGCCGACGCCCGGCACGGTTGGAGAAATTTTTGATGACGTAAACGCGGCACGCCTGGCGGGAATACAGGGTCTGAAGGAACCGCGTTCGCTTGTCCGCCACCAGGGCAAATTCATCCTGATCGATAAAGAACAGGTTTTGACAATCTCGGCGGATGGCAAGGTCACCGACACGAAACCGGGCCGAAAGATCGAGGACCTGGCCATAACCGCAGAGGGCAAATACTACTACCTGGCGGAGGACGGCATCGACCTGGGCACAGGGACCTTCGTGCCGCTTTCCGCGACCGTCGGTGGCAAGGCGAAAGCTCTCAAGAAGCTTCGCTCTCTCGCTGTCGACGGGCGCGGGGACCTGTATATTCTTGACCAGGACGCCGGCCTGTTCTCCTGCAGCCCCGGGGCGGGAGCGTCGCCGACGCTGACCGCAATCATCCCAACCAAGGGGCGGCTGATTCGAATCGACCCGCGGGGAAATTTCTACCTGCTGGCTGAGGATCAACGATCGATTCTGGTGCTGACTCGCGAGGGGAAGACGATCACGACGGTCTCCCCGGCTTCTACAACGGGAAAACAGCCGTCGATCGAGTACTTTGCCCTCGATACCCTGAATCATATCTACATCCTCGATTCCGCTTCCATCCAGATATTCGCGATGAACGATGCAAGCGCCGGGCTCGACAAGGCGAAGATCAGCGCCATCCCCCTGGATCCAAGGCCCTATTTTAAAAACCTGCGTGTTCTTGCGGTTTCCGCAACCGGAGAGATGGCGGTCACCGGCAAGAACGAGGACAATTGGGTGCTATTCCGGTGAAACCACTATTCCATGAGTTTGCCAAAATCGGTTTTGGTGTGCGGCGGCATGCCGCCGCTTTTATGGTCGCAATTCTGTTTCTGGGCATTTGTCGTGCCCAGGAGGCGCCACCTGCCGCTTCAGACCCGGCAAAGATGGAGCAGACCTTGAAAGAGGCGGGGGACCTTCAATCGACACAACCGCAGGGCGTGGCGGAAAAGCTGACGCCGCTGCTCACGGAGCTGCGCCAATTGCGGCAGAAGAGCGCGTTGACTGCCGCGACCTCCAGGATCTACCAGGAAGCGCTTCTTCTCCTGATGCGCACCCAGGCCATGCTGCTTGCGCCGGAGCCGGAGATCATGGTGTCTTTCCGCGAACTTCTGGTCCTGAATCCGAAGATCGAGGACGGCATTTTCAACCCGCGCGAGAAGCTGACCCTCGACAAGGTCCGTTCCGCGGAAACCGGCCGCCTCTCGCTCCAGACCAACCCGGCCGGTTGCACGCTCACCTACCTCGGGGTCGAAATGGGTGTAACCCCGGCAGACATCCCGCTGGTCGCCGGGTCGTATCCGCTGGTCCTGCGCAAACAGGGCTACCTGGATCAGGAATTCGAAGTCACGGTCAAGTCGTCCGAGATTCTGACGGTCTCGCGCACGCTGAGGCGCCGTGCCGTCGACATTCCCCTTTCGGTCAGCGTCCCGGGAACTTCCATCAGTGTCAACGGCCAGCAGATCGGGACCAGCCAACCCTACAGCAACTGGATCGCTTCGCTGCCTGCCGAGAAACAGCAGGATGTGGCGGCGCTGGTTCAGCAATGGAAAGTGGATATGGCCGCCGCGAGCTTCTTCCGGATTGCGGAAGTGCCGGTGGGCGAAACGATCAAGATAGAGTTCCGGGCTCCATGCTACGAAGCGCTCACACTGAGCGTCAGCATCCCGGAGCAGGATGTGGATTGGATCCGGCCGATCCTGGCCCGGCCTGAATTGCGCTTCGTCGAATTGAAACGGGACACGGGATTTGTCGAAATAACTTCGACTCCTCCCGGAGCCGAAGTCTGGATCGATGGCGCCGTGCAAGGGAAAACCCCGCTGGGCCGCGACCTCTGTTCCGGCTCACATCGGGTCCAGGTTCTGCACCGCTCGGGCCAATACGTGCGCGAGGTAATCGTGAGGCGCGGCCAGGCTGCCAAGGTCAACGGGGACCTGAAGCCTGCGATCGCATTCCTGGGCGTTTATTCACTGAATCCGCAAAACAACTCCCTGAGCGTTTTGGCACAGGACTGGGAGATCGTCTCCCGAAGGCTTTCCCTCAGGCTCACTGCATTTTCCGATCCGCAGGTTTCTGCCGAAGAAATCGAGTCTCTGCGAAAAAAGGGGAATCTTGCGATTGAGCGGCTGATCGATCCCAAGACCAGTCCGTCGGATACCGACCTCCTGGCTAAGAGAGCCGCCACCGATGCCGGGCGCTCGGATCTGATCCTGCTTGGCTTGCGCTCCGGGGACAAGTATCTGTTCCGGCTCTACTCGACCATCCATTCGACACCGGACATTATCGAAGTCGCCAACCTCGAGGAGGCTTCGCTGGACTTCCTCATCTCGCAGCTCAACAAGGCGGAGTGGGTCGCCTCCCGCCTGCAGATCGCCGGCATTGGGATCGACCTGCTCGAATCCCCGAAGGGTCTGGTGGTCATGAAACCCTTGCAGGCGCCCGTGGCGGCGAATGTGCCGGTGGCACCCGGCACATTCGTGCGCGCCGTCGACCAGAAAACCATGGGCTTCAAAGAACTCAACGATTACCTGCACACGAAGAAAGCGGGGCAGTCCATCGCAGTCGACTTTGTAATATCAAAGGACAACGCGGCCACCGCCCAGGTGCCTGTGCGCATCTCCGGCGCGGAATACCCCTGGAGCACGCCGGACGGATTCACCAACTCCGTACTGGCCATGCTGATCCATCTGATCGAAAGGGACCCGCTGGCGAATGAGGCCAAGTTTGCCAGCCTGGGTCTTGCCCGGGGCCTCATGAGGCAGGGAGAGTGGAAGCTTGCGCTGGAATACCTGGCCAAAACCAACCTGGAGCCCCACAAGACCGGAGTCTGTCCCGGCACCGTGCTTTATTACCAGGGCCGATGCTATGAGGAGCTGGGGGACCGCGCGCTGGCGGAAAGCTATTACGCACGCACCAAGGACTTCCCTGAGGCGACTCTGGGAACGCCCGACGGACTGTCGATCCCGGGCCTCGCGGAACGCCGCATTCAGGCGCTCAAAAAGAAATAAAAAAACACCACCAAGACACTAAGAAATAAAAATTCTTGTTTCTTGGTGTCTTCGTGTCTTGGTGGTCGCTTTTTTTAACGGACCTGCTGCACGGTGGCATTGTCCGTCTGAGGGGCGCCGCGCACCCTGTAGATGTGGTTTTCCTGAATGGAAAGCTGCGAGGTAAAATCCTTGCCCGCATACTTGCCTGAAGTCCAGCGGAAACCGACCTTGTGCTCGCCGGCGGCCAGCCTCTGAACCTGGGCCGGGTACGGCGGCGGCAGCTTCCTTCCATTCAAAGAGATCTCGCATCCATCGTAGGCGTCGTTCGGAACTTCGATTGTGGCTCCCCCCAGGCCGGGAAGAGTGATGGAGTGCACCTGATCCGCCTTGAGTTTTACCCTGTCCAACTCCCGGTCGAGAAACACCTCTTCGCTCACGATCCGGAACCGGTGATCACCGGCCGCGACCTGAACGGACTTGCTGCCGGAAGACAGGTCATCCACTCGGCGGTCGCCATCGAATATTGCGGCGGGATACGCGGCGCCACTATATTCAAATCGGACCTGGGCAAAGACGGGCTTTGCGGTTGCGGCCGTCTCCTTTGTCGGCTGAGGCTTGGTTTTCTCAGGAACCGGCACAGGTGCGGCTACGCGCTCGACGGGCGGAGCCGGCGCGGGGATTGCCTTTGTCGCCGTTGCGGCAGGCTGCACTGTCATTGGAACTGCGGGCTTCCGGCTCTGTTGATAAACGAAATAGCCGAGAACGCCGATGGCCAACAGCAGGACGCCGATCAAGGCGAACAGAGCATATTTGCGTCCGCCGCCGGCCTCCGCCTGCGCCGCCGCCGGAACGGCCTTGCGCTTGGCGCTCGCCTGCGCGCGTCCCAGCGAGGCATAGTTGCGCAGATCCTGCACCACCTCTGCACAGGACGGATAGCGCTCGTCAGGATTCTTCGCCAGCATCCGCCGAACGATGTAATCAATCCCCGCATGCAGGTTGACGTTCAGCTTGCAGGGCGGAACCACCTCTTCGTGGACGATTTTGTAGATGATGGTGGTCGAATTCGATCCGCTGAATGGGCGCTCCCCTGTGAGCATTTCGTAGAAAATCACACCCAGTGAAAATATATCCGACCGGCCATCCAGCGCGTGCCCCAGGGCCTGTTCGGGCGACATGTACGCGGGGGTACCCATCACCATTCCAGTCTGGGTAAACTTCGAAGTCGAGAACTTGGCGATGCCGAAGTCCGCGATCTTTGCCCTTCCATCCGATGTCAGGAGCACATTGCCCGGTTTGATGTCCCGGTGGATGATTCCTCGCGCGGCGGCATAATCCAGCCCGGACGCGATTTGTTCGATGATGGCCACGGTCTGCTCGACCGGAGGGATGCGGTTTTTCTCCATCCAGCTTTCGAGGCTTTCGCCTTCGATAAACTCCATGGCGATATAGGAGAGGTCGCCCTCCTCCCCGATGTCATAGATGGTCACTATGTTGGGATGATTGAGATTTCCCGCCGACTGGGCTTCGCGGTACAGGCGCTGGCGCAGCTCTTCCTGTTCCAATCCCATGCCGTGTTCCATACGGATCGTCTTAATGGCAACGACGCGACCGATAACCGGATCGATGGCTTTATAAACCACGGCCATCGCGCCGCGACCCAGCTCCTTTTCAACCTCATACCGGCCGATGCGTGAAAGACCCATAGCACCGAACCCCTTCCTGGATTTCCACTGTTAGAAAGAAACTGAACACCCCTCGCCTTCCAGGCGAGGGGTGGGTTCCAGCTGTGTCCCCTGAAGGTGACCGGCGGCCGGCTCATTTGTGTCGCCCCTTCAGGGCTCTTCTGCCTCCCAACCCCAGACCCAGGGCGTGAGCCCTGGGAATGAGCCTCCCTCTCACGGAAGCCCTGAAGGGGCGGCACATCCCAGGCTCGTCGACTGCGTCAACTTCGCCGCCCTATCCTTCGCCTGAAGGCGAGGGGTTTCCACCATCCCCGATGGGGATACTAAATCACTGGTTCGCAGTTCACAGCATCAGTTCGCAGCGCACATGCCGCGAACTGATGCTGTGAACTGATACTGTGATCTGCGAGCCAGACCCGCCGGATATGCGGGGGCAGCACCGGATTAGGTCTTTTTGAACTTTACGACCGTGTTGCCGAATTCGATGCGGTCTCCATCCTGGAGCACGGCGGTGTCGACCGTGGACCCGTTCACCCGTGTCGGGTTGGTGGTGCTTTCATTGATGATCTTGAAGGACCGGTCAACCGTGTTGTAAAGCACCTTCGCCTGCTCGCGGGATACCGTCGTGTCGGACAGGTCGAGATCGTTTTTGCGCTGTCCGGAGCGCCCGATGGTGGTGGTGGGCTTGCTGATGACTAAATTCCGCCCGCGGTCAGGACCGTCGCTCACGGCCAGCTCCCCGCCGAGCCGGGTGAACACTTCGGTTCCGCGGCTTGCCGCCATGGTCGCCGACCCCGCGGAAGCCTGTGTTGCCATGCCGGTGGAGGCCGCCGGCGCTACGCTCGGAGGAGGCGCGGGGGCGGGCGTGTATGCCGGGACGGGAGGCTTGCTCCGTGTGGCCATGAAGATGATTCCGATGATGGCCACGACCGCGACGACAATTCCGCCGATGACCAGCGGATTTTCCAACAACGAAGGGGCGGCCGGTGGAGGTGCTGCGGCCACCGGAGCGGCGGCAGGAGCCGGGGCGGGAGCCGGAGCGGACTGTGCTTTGGCTTTTTCCATCTCATTGCGCACGGCTTCCTCGATATCCGCCTTGGTCGCTCCTTTTGCGGCCGGAGCGGCCGGCCGAGTTGCCGTCGCCGCCGGCGCTGCTGGCGCTGCGGCCGGAGCCGCGGCAGGAGCACCTACCGGGGAATCCGGTTGCGCCGGGCTTCTGCTCCCTTCACGGACGATCGGGACGTTGTCCCCCGCCTTCCTCTGTTCGACAACCCCGTGGACGATATAAACCTTCCCCTGTGCGGGCAGATCGTCGGTGGCGACCTCGACATCCTTATCGCTTTGATCGCGCAGTGTATACCGGCCCCGATTCGTCCCCGGGGGGTCGGGAGTCACTTTAACCACGTGCCCTTTGAGTACCACCTGCTTGTTCCAATACCTGTTTGGCGTTGTGCAGATATCTACGATCAGGTCCTGAGACTGCGCCATGAGCAGCGGGGCAGCCTGGAGGATCAGGATTACGAGTGCCAATCCGCAAACGCCGCGAGCAATGCGTTCCATACTGCCCTCCTTCAATGCGACGGAAGTGATTAATAGTGTATCGGCTGTTCACACCTCGAAGTGCCGAGCTGCCGGGTCGGAGCCGGCAATTCTGCCGGCCGGGCGATTCAAGGATCAAACATCTGTTACCCAACCGATTTCTGATTCTATAACAGCAATAATCACAATCACAAGCACAGCATAAATCTCACGACCAGGGAGGAGAAAAAGCGATGCATCGTCAACCCTAATAATGATAATCTGGCGCGCGCACCAGAACTCAGGTGCTGAAAACAATGATTGCGCAGATCTTCGGTGCACGGACATGGAGATGCATATGAAAGATAACATCGCAGCCAAGCGGGGCTGGCTCCTTTTCATGGGGACAATCCTCCTGACCTGGATTGCTCCATGGATTCTCTTCGCACAGACTCCATCCCCGGAACTGATCGTGGATCTTTGCACGACTCCGCACAAATACTGGAATAAGTACGTCATGATCAAAGGGCATGTGCGCAGCGTGACACCCAATCCTCCGGGAACGAATCGCGGCTCCTATGTGATGCGAGACTCCAGCGATGCCGACATCACCGTTTTAACAACCGAACTCCCGGCCATGGGGAAGGAGTACACGGTCAGCGGCAATGTCGAACAGGTGAATCCGGACCAGAAAGTGCCGATTATTCGTGAGTTCCGCCGTGTTTCCGGAAGCGAGCCTCCGCCGGCGGCGGTTCAGCCGCGCCGTCCAGCCCCCACCGAGGTAGCCGCTCCTGTCCGGAAGCGGGAACCGGCTCCTCCTCCCGCGCCTGCGCCGCAGCCGGCCGCGCCGCAGGTAAGAGAGGCGCCACCGGCAGTCGTCCAGCCCGCCCCGGCGCCGGAAGCCACGGGCATATCGACGCCTATGATGATCGGGATCGCCGGCATTGCGGTCCTCATCGTGATCGTCGTGGCGGTGATCGTCATGCGGCCGAAACCGGCTCCCATGCCGGCCCCGCCCGTCTCCTACGCGCCCAAGATGCCGAGCGCGGCGCCATCGCACATCAGGCCCCCGGCGCCTCCGCCACCGACGGCTGCCAGAACCGTGAGCGCTGCGCCCCGATCAGTCGCCACTCAGGTGGTGCCGCCGCCGGCGCCAAAGGCGACGGAGATATTTTTCGACCTGGGCGCGGATCTGGCGGTAACCGCCGGCCCGGACAACGGTAAGCGCTTCAGCCTGACCAAACCGACGATAACCCTCGGGCGCAGCGGAGCCAGGCAGAACGACATCACCCTGTCGGATTCGACCGTCTCGAGAGAGCACGCCAAAATCATTTATTCGACAGCCGAGAAGACGTTCCGCCTCATCAACGAAAGCACGACTAACCCCGTGCGGCTCAACGGAAATCCGATTGACACCGCAGTAATCAAGGATGGCGACACACTGCAGCTCGGCTCAACGATTTTTAAATTCAGCAGGAAGGCCTAGCTGCCGTGGAACGCAGGCGCCGACGAGAACTGTGAACGCAGAGCGCCTTGAGTTTAGGGCCTGCTACATAATAGCAGGCCCACTTGGACTAATAATCCAACGGACGGCGATGTGTCCCGTTACGAACGCAATGAGCATAGCCCGGCACATCAGTGCCGGGACTTGAATGCTTGCGGCGCGAGTCCCGCAGGGACTGCTGGGTTATCCGCAGACGTACATCTCGGACGGTGTGGATGAAAAACGATGAGTGAGCGTTGGCGCTCCTCGACATGGACTGCCGGATCGCTGTGGATTTGCGTTTTCTGAGGAAGATCAAAATGAAATTGATGACCTTCGAGATGGAGCGTTTGCAGTCCACCTGGGAAAACCGGGTCAGGTACAATTTGTCCGAGAGCAGCGTTCATCCCATGTCGGTGCGCGAACTGATGCCGGACCCTGATTTTCTGGCGCAGCTTCTGGATGCGCCTCTGATTTACAACCAGAGCAACGGCACCGACGAACTGCGAGCGACGATCGCCACTCAATACCCGGGCGCTACCCTGGATAACGTCGAAGTGACCAATGGCGGAAGCGAGGCGAATTTTGTCTCCATTTACTCCATGCTCGAACCGGGGGACGAGGTCCTCATCATCCTGCCGAACTATCAGCAGATCTGGGGACTGACCCAAAGCCTGGGAATGGTCGTGAGGGAGGTGCGCTTGTGCGAAGAGCGAGGCTGGGCGCTCGATCTGGGCGCGTTGGACGCCTCGGTTTCGGCCCGCACCCGCATGATTGTGGTGTGCAATCCCAATAATCCGACGGGAGCCATCCTGACCCCGCGCGAAATGGAGGCGATTGTCAGCGCGGCAGCCCGGTCGGGGGCCTGGATTCTCGCCGACGAGATCTATCAGGGATCGGAGCGGAGCGGCGAGATGACGCCGACCTTCTACGGGAAATACGACCGCGTAATCATCACGAACGGTCTCTCGAAGGCTTATGGGCTTCCCGGGTTGCGTATCGGCTGGATCGTCGCCCCCAGGGACATCATCGCCAAAATGTGGTCGTACCATGATTACACCACCATCGCTCCGGGAACGCTGAGCGACACTCTGGCGAGGATCGCGCTTGCCCCCGAGGGGCGCGCGCGCTGCCTCGAACGTACGCGAGGTATCTGCCGGAACAATTTCCCCTTGTTCCGTTCGTGGATGGAGGCGCGGGGGACGCTGTTCCGCATGGTCGATCCCAAGGCCGGAGCCATCGCCTATGTGCGTTACAACCTCGCGGCCAATTCCACGCAAATCATGCAGCGCCTGCTGAAGGAAAAGAGTGTCCTGATCGTGCCGGGAGATCACTTCGGCATGGATAACTACCTGAGAATCGGATACGGTCCGCCGCCCGAGTATCTGAAGGAAGCGCTCGACCAGATCAACGAAATTCTCGAATCCATTCGCCGTTCCTGAATTGCGGATTGCGGAATGCGGATTGAAAAGAAGCCAACAGG
>Ga0315273_10005132_pt1 | contig 16168 bp, 12 predicted proteins | sample YL17G02_0_MG_FD_205753 | JGI IMG/M metagenome (GOLD analysis project Ga0315273, IMG submission 205753) | Sediment microbial communities from Yellowstone Lake, YNP, Wyoming, USA - YL17G02_0 | ecosystem: Environmental > Aquatic > Freshwater > Lake > Sediment | place: USA: Wyoming | collected... | reverse complement strand
TCGTCGAGACGCTGACCGCGGACATGGAGCAGGGCGCCCTCGAGTACTTCGAGACCATCGATCGCATGGGCGGCATGGTCGAAGCCATCGAGCGCGGGTACCCGCAGCGGGAGATCGCCGAGAGCGCCTACCGCTTCCAGCAGGCCGTGGAGCGCAAGGACAAAGTGATCGTCGGCGTGAACGACTTCGTCGTGGACCAGCAGCAGGCCATCCCGACTCTCTACATCGACGAGGCCGCGGCGGCGCGGCAGATCGACCGGCTGCGGCAGCTGCGCACCGACCGCGACCACGCGCGCGTGCGGCGCGCGCTCGACGACCTCAAGCGCGCCGCCGAAGGGCGCGGCAACACCATGGTGCCGCTCATCGAGGCGACCCGCGCGTACGCGACGGTCGGCGAGATGTGCGACGCCCTGCGGGACGTCTGGGGCGAGTACGAGGAAGTGCCGACGATTTAGGGACAGGGACGATATGGCGAAGATTCGCGTAGTCATTGCGAAACCGGGGCTGGATGGGCACGACCGGGGGGCGAAGGTCATCGCCCGGGCGTTGCGCGACGCCGGCATGGAGGTCATCTACACCGGGCTGCGCCAGACACCGCAGCAGATCGTGACCGCCGCGCTCCAGGAGGACGCCGACGTCATCGGCCTGTCGATCCTTTCGGGCGCGCACAATCACATCTGTCCCGCAGTGGTCCGCCTGCTGAAGGAGAAGAGCCTCAGCGACGTCCTGGTGGTTTTGGGCGGAATCATCCCCGACGCCGACCTGCCCGGACTGGCCGCCCTCGGCATCCGCGGCGTGTTCCGGCCGGGTACGTCGCTGCAGGCGATCGTCGACTTCATCAGCGCCAACGCCCGGAGTCGGACCGAGGCCGTCTGAGGGGCGCGGGCATCTAAGGCGCTGCCAATGAACAAGCGTAGCATCTCGAACGTGTGGGCCCGCCATAAGGGCCTGTAAGCCAACAACTTCTGTCTAGTTTGTTCGCTAACAGGCCCTAATCCCTGCCGGCCGATCCACCGATAACGCCTTGTGTCCGCTTGACTTCCGGACAGGTGGGGGGCTACCCTGCTCTCGTTCCACGTGTCCGGCTAAGGCTCTACTGTTCAGATAGTTGGGGCTATGACGCACAAGCTGCTGCTGGCCGATGACAGCGTCACTATACAGCGCGTCATCGAGTTGACGTTCGCCGATGAGGACGTCCAGGTTATCGCCGTGGGCGACGGCCGGCAGGCGATCGAGCGCATCGAGTCCGACCGCCCCGACATCGTGCTGGCGGATATCGGCATGCCGGAGCGCGACGGCTACGAAGTGGCGGCCTTCGTCAAGAACACGCCGCATCTGGCGCACATTCCCGTGCTCCTTTTGACCGGGGCCTTCGAGCCGATTGACGAGCAGCGAGCGAGCCGCGTGGGCTGCGACGGCGTGCTGGCCAAGCCGTTCGAGCCGCACATGGTCATCACGCGCGTGAAGGAGCTGCTGGCCGGTGCGCCGCCCGCGCGCGCTGCGGCGGCAGCGAGGCGGACCGACGATCTGGGCGGCGCCCTCCCGGCCACCGAGCCCATGCCGCGGCCGGCGCCTGTGCACGTGCCGCCGCGTGTCGCGTCCCCGACGCCCATCGTTCCGATGCCGCTCATCTCGGTGACCCCCGAGCCCGTGCGCGCTCCGATCGCCGTCTCGCCGACGCCGATCCCGGAGAGCCGGGTGAAGACGGTGGATTTCGCACAGGCCGTGCCGGATGTGCCGGATATGCCGCGCATCGAGCCGATCATCGAAATCGAGGTGCCCGTCGAGCCGGAGGCGATCGAGCCGCTGATCGAGTCGACGCTGGACGCGGCCGTCCGCATCAGCCGGCGCACGCCGATCGCGGTGCCGGGGTTCGGCACGCCGCCGCCGCCGCAGGGGGGCGGTTCCCTCGACGACTACTTCGATCGGCTGGACGCGGCGTTCGCGTCGTTCCACCCGTCGCCGCCCCCCACGCCATTCCCGGACGCTGAGTCGATCGAACCCGTCATCGCCCCCGACGCGGACACGCTGCTGGCGCCGCTGCGCCTGGTGGCCGAGGCGGCATCCGTGCCAGCCGACACGTTGCGTCCGACGCCTGCGGCATCCCCGGCATTTGGGCAGGCCTTTTCGGCCTTCTTCGCCGCCGAGCACGGCGACGCCGATGCCGCCGAGGTGTCCGCCTTCTACCAGACGCCCGCGGTTCCCCAGGTGTCGACCGACGAACTGGTCGATCGGGTGACCGAGCAGGTCCTGCAGCGCCTCAGCGATCGCGTGGTGCGAGAGACCGTCACCGACATCGTGTCGCGCGTGGCGGAACGGCTGGTGCGCGACGAGATCGAGCGCGTCAGGTCCACCATCAAGTAGCTCCGGGTCCCCGCCGCACCTTGCTTGCCGCTCCGGCATCGGTGCGGTTACGCTGTACGCGTCAGGATCAAGAGAACGGGACGCCATGTCAGAGCTACCCAAGGCCTTCGATCACAAGGATGTGGACGCGCGCTGGTACTCCTTCTGGGAGTCCATCGGCGCGTTCAAGGCGGACCCCGACTCGGGCAAGCCCGTCTTCAGCATGGTGCTGCCGCCGCCCAACGTCACCGGCTCGCTCCACATGGGGCACGCGCTCAACCACACGCTGCCCGACATCCTGGCGCGCTGGAAGCGTATGCAGGGCTATGACGTCCTGTGGCTGCCCGGCACCGATCATGCCGGCATCGCGACGCAGAACGTGGTCGAGAAGCAGCTTGCGCAGGAGAAGCGGACGCGCCACGACCTCGGGCGCGAGGCGTTCGAGCAGCGGGTCTGGGACTGGGTGAAGCTCAGCCACGAGACGATCACCGGTCAGATGCGCAAGCTGGGCGAATCGGTCGACTGGTCGCGCGAGCGCTTCACGCTGGATCCCGGGCTGTCGCGCGCGGTGCGCCGCGAGTTCGTGCAGCTGTACCGCGAAGGCCTCATCTACCGCGACACCTACATCGTCAACTGGTGCCCGCGGTGCCGGACGGCGCTGTCAGATCTCGAGGTCCAGCACAAGGAATCGGACGGCAAGCTCTACTACGTGAAGTACGCGGCGGTGGGCGGCGGTCCCGGCGTGACCGTGGCCACGACGCGGCCGGAGACGATGCTGGGTGACACCGCGGTGGCCGTGAACCCGGACGACGAGCGGTACCGCCACCTGATCGGCACGCGGGTGACGCTGCCCGTGATCGGGCGCGAACTCCCGATCATCGCCGACAGCTTCGTGGACCAGGCCTTCGGCACGGGCGCCGTCAAGGTGACGCCGGGCCACGATCCGAACGACTTTGCGATGGGGAAGCGCCACGCGCTGCCAAGCATCGCCGTCATCGACGAAGACGGCCGGATGACGACGGAGGCGGGCCCGTACGCCGGTCTGGATCGCTTCAAGGCCCGCAAGGCGCTGGTCGAGCAGTTGCAGCACGACGGCCTGATCGAGAAGATCGCCGATCACAAGCACGCGGTGGGCCACTGCGAGCGATGCAGCACGGTGGTCGAGCCCCTGGTGTCTACCCAGTGGTTCGTGAAGATCGGGCCGCTGGCCGCCGAGGCCATCCGCGCGGTGGAGGACGGCCGCGTGGTCTTCCTGCCCGACAACTGGACGAAGACCTACTTCGAGTGGATGACGAACATCCACGACTGGTGCATCTCGCGCCAGATCTGGTGGGGGCATCGCATCCCGGCGTGGTATTGCGACGCCTGCGGCCAGATGCTGGTCTCCGAGGACGAGCCGAAGACCTGTGCCTGCGGCAGCGAGCTGCGCCAGGACACGGACGTCCTCGACACGTGGTTCTCGTCGGGCCTCTGGCCGTTCAGCACGATGGGCTGGCCGGACCAGACGGCGGACCTGGCGCGCTACTACCCGACGACGCTGCTGCTCACCGGGTTCGACATCATCTTCTTCTGGGTCGCGCGCATGATCATGCTCGGCCTGAAGTTCGCGGGTGACGTGCCGTTCCACACGGTGTACATCACCGGACTGGTGCGCGACGAGCGCGGCCAGAAGATGAGCAAGTCGAAGGGCAACGTGGTCGACCCGCTGTCGGTGATGGACGACATCGGCGCCGACGCGCTGCGCTTCACGCTGGCGGCGATGGCGTCGCCCGGCATGGACATCCCGCTGTCGGAAGGGCGGATGACCGGGTATCGCCAGTTCATCAACAAGATCTGGAACGCGTCACGCTTCCTGCTGATGAACATCGGCGAGCTGCCCGAGCGGCCCGTGCTGCCGCCGGCGAAGAGCCTGCACCTCATCCATCGCTGGCTCCTGAACGGCGTCAGCCGGCTCGCCCTCGACGTGAACGACGCCTTGACGACGTACCGGTTCGACCTGGCGGCTGATCGGCTCTATCACTTCTTCTGGCACGAGTTCGCCGACTGGTACATCGAGTTCGTGAAGATCGATCTCCAGACGCCCGGTGACACGCGCGACACGGCCGTGGCGGTGCTGGTCGAGGCGCACGACCGCCTCATGCGCCTGCTGCACCCGTTCATCCCGTTCATCACCGAGGAGATCTGGCAGATGCTCCCGCGGCGCAACGGCGACGGCAACACCGTGTCGCGGTCGGCGTTCCCGGGGCCGGTGCCCGAGTGGAGCGACCTCGACGCCGAGCGCGACGTGCTCTACCTGCAGGAGATCGTCTCGACAATCCGGACCGTCCGCTCCGAGCGGGCCGTGCCGCCGTCGCGGAAGATCACGGCCATTGTCGACGAGACAGACGCCCACGCGCGGGCGCTGCTCGATGCGTACAGCCCGTACATCCGGCAGCTCGCCGGCCTCGAGACGCTGGAGTTCCGCTCGGACGTGGCCGCCAGCCCGGACACGGTGACGCGCGTCCTCGAGCATGCTCACGTCTTCGTGCCGCTGGCCGGCATCGTCGATCGCGGCGGCGAGATCGACAAGATCAGGAAGGAGCTCGCCGGCCTCGAGAAGGAGGCCGCCAGCCTGGCGCAGAAGCTCGGGAATGCCGGGTTCGTCGACCGCGCGCCGGCTGCCGTCGTCGAGGAGGCGCGCGCGCGGGCGGGCCAACTCGCCGAGCGGCGTCAGAAGCTCGACGTGCAGCTGGCGGAGCTGGGCGCATGACCTCCCCCGAACCGCTCGACCCCGGGGTGTACCGCGACATCGTGCGCCGCGCGCTCGCCGAAGATCTCGGGTGGGGCGACGCGACGACGCAGGCCGTGGTGCCTCCCGATCTCAGGGCGGTGGGTGTGCTGGTCGCGCGCGCGCCGATCGTGCTGGCGGGGCTCGAGGTCGCCACGGAGGCGTTCCGGCAACTCGATCCCGGCGTGGTGGTCGAGGCGCTGCGGCGGGACGGCGAACGGTGCGGGTCAGGGGAGACCATCGCCACGGTCACCGGGCTGGCCTCGGCTCTGCTCACCGCCGAACGCACGGCCCTCAACCTGCTGCGGCAACTTTCCGGCGTGGCCTCGGTGACGCGTTGGCTGGTCGAGGCGGGCGGCGGCCGGATCCGCATGGCGGACACGCGCAAGACGACCCCCCTGCTTCGCGATTTGCAGAAGTACGCTGTGCGCGTGGGTGGCGGCATCAACGGCCGCGCGTCGCTCGATGACGGCCTGGTGCTCAAGGCGAACCACATCCGGCTCGTGGGCGGAACCTCCGCCGCCGTCGCGAGGATTCGGGCTGCCCACCCGGAGGCGCCGATCGAGGTCGAGTGCGCCACGGCGGAGGACTCGGACGAAGCGCTCGCCGCCGGGGCCGCCATCATCCTGTTCACCGGCTCGTCGGTGGAGGATCTGCGGCACGTCGTGCACACCTGCCGGGGGAAGGCGCGCGTTCAAGTGTCGGGCGTCATCCCCATCGATCGCCTGGCGGAACTGGCGGCGGCCGGCGTCGAGATCGTGAAGATCGGATCCATGACCGAGGCCGCACCGGCGGCGGACATCACCTTTGAGATTCGCCCTGCCTGAACGCGAGGCGCCGGCGTCGCTCCCGCCGGACATGCGGGACGCTCTGGCCGCGTCGCGCGCCGACCGCGGCGCGTTCGGCGAGCCCCTCTATTTCTACGCGAGCCTCGGATCGACCAACGACGCCGCGGCCCGCCTCGCCGAGGCGGGCGCCTCGGAAGGCACGACCGTCGTCGCAAACGAGCAGACCTCCGGGCGCGGCCGCTCGGGTCGCGCCTGGTTCTCTGCGCCCGGCGCCGGCCTGTACGTCTCCGTCGTCATCCGGCCCGGCGGCGCAACTTCCGCGCCAGGTGGCCATTTCCGAAAAATGGGGTCAGACCCCAATTTGCAGAATCTGCCGACGGGGATGGCAGTGCTGACGCTGGCGGCGGCAGTGGCGCTGGCGACGGCCGTGCGTGACGCGACAGGGTTGCAGGCGCAGATCAAGTGGCCGAATGATCTGTTGTGCGGGCGCCGGAAACTCGCCGGGATCCTGGCCGAGGCGTCTACCAGGGGCGCAGGCCTCGACGCGATCGTCCTCGGATTCGGCATCAACGTGCGGACGGTCGGGTACCCGCCCGACCTGGCCGATCGCGCCACGTCGATCGAAGCGGAACTGGGGCGCCCGGTGGATCGCGGGCTGGTGTTCGCCCTTGCCCTGGCACGGCTGGCGGCGGCGCGCGAGGCGCTTGGCCGCGGTGAGACCGCGGCCGTGCTCGAGCAGTGGCGCCGCCTCGCTCCATCGTCGGTCGGCCGCGCCGTGTCCTGGCAGGGACTGGCCGGGGAGCGGCGCGGCACCACGGCGGGCATCGATGCGGACGGTGCCCTGCTGGTGGACGCCGGAGGGGTCCGGGAGCGTATCATCGCGGGCGACGTCATCTGGCGATAGGACATCCCATGCTGCTGGCCATCGACATCGGCAACACGAACATCGTCCTCGGGGTCTTCGACGGCACCACGCTGCGCCACAGCTGGCGGCTCACGACCGCGCGCGATCGCACCTCGGACGAGCTCGGCCTGACGGTGACGCAACTGCTCGACCGGGACGGTCTGGAGCTGTCGAACATCGACGGCGCGGTCATGGCCTCGGTGGTCCCGCCGCTGACCGCGACGATGATCGACATGTGCCGGCGGTACCTGGGGCGCGATCCGCTGAATCTCGAGGCCGGCGTCGAGACCGGGATGCCCATCCTCTACGAGCATCCCTCGGAAGTCGGCGCGGACCGCATCGTCAACGGCATCGCGGCATACGAGGCGTACGGCCGCCAGCGGAAGCTGCCGCTCATCGTGGTGGACTTCGGCACGGCGACCACGTTCGACGCGATCTCGGCGGCCGGCGAATACCTGGGCGGCGTCATCTGCCCAGGCATCGGGATTTCAGCGGATGCGCTGTTCCAACGCGCCGCCAAGCTGCCGCGCATCGACGTCCGGCGGCCCCCGAACGTCATCGGGCGCACGACGGTCACCTCGATGCAGTCGGGGCTGTTCTACGGCTACGTCGGCCTGGTTGAGGGCCTCGTCCACCGGTTGCGGAAGGAACTGGGCGGCGCCGCGTATTGCGTGGCGACCGGCGGGCTGGCCGAGGTGATCTCTCCGGAGACGGGCGTCGTGGACGTGGTCGACCGCGACCTCACGCTGCAGGGGCTGAGGATTCTCTGGGAGAGAAATCAGAAGAAGTAATCGGTAGACTACGAAAGCGCCATGCCCGCCGGCAGGTCACTGCGCAAACCGCTCGACACGGCGGACAAACGCCTCTCCGGGGTTCTGATGGCGGAAGCGCTGGGTCCCCAACCCAGCGCGGTTTTCGGCCCCTTCGATGCGTTTGTCGAGCACTCCCGATCGCCGTGCTCGCATGGTTTGCTCCGTGACCAACCGGCGGGCATAGAGACAAGGCTCCATGGACACCGACCAGTACTGCCGCGAGATTGAGGCGCATCTGTGCCGGCGCAATGCCGGGCACCTGGTGCGGCTGGTCGGTCCGGCGTTCGATCTGGTACGCGGCTGGGCCGCCAGGGGCGTCCCGCTCAAGGTGGCGATGCAGGGGATCGACGGCTTCGTCGATCGCGCCCAGGCGAAAGGGCCGCGCCGCCGGCCCATCCGGATCGAGTTCTGCGAAGCTGATGTCCTGGACGCCTTCGAGGCATGGCGCCGCGCCGTCGGCGTGCGGATGGACGTGGGCGCCGAGGAACTGGACGGCGCAGGGCCGGCCGCCGGCGCCGATGATGCCAGCGGTGAGCCGCTTCGGCGCGGCCGTGCGCGCGAATCCCTGGCGACGCATCTCGATCGCGTCATCGTCCGGCTGACGGCGCTCCGGGCCGGCGGCATTCCGTCCGCGTGGGATGCCGCGCTGGACGAGACGGTCCGGGCGCTGGACGCGATCCATCCGGCGTCCCGCAGGGCCCGCGGGGACGCGCGGGACCGCCTGCTCGCCGAGCTCGCCGCGCTGGACGCGCGACTGCTGGATGCCGCCCGCACCGCGGCGGCGCCTGATCTGGCGGCCGACGCCGCACGCGACGCCGACCTGGAACTCGAGCCGTTTCGAGGCCGGCTGTCGCCGGACGGGTTCGCGGCCGCGCACCGCCGGTGCGCCGATCGCCTCCTGCGTGACGCGCTGCATCTCCCGCACCTGACGTTCGAGTAGCCGATGACGATCCCGGTGGCGCGCGGCGACGTGGTGACGGTGACGCCCGAGAAGCCGGCGGCGGGCGGCCGGATGGTCGCGCGCCACGAAGGACTGGTGCTGCTCGTCTCCGGCGCGATTCCAGGCGAGCCCGCGCGCGTGCGCATCGAGCGGGTGGAGAAGTCCCTGGCGTACGCCGCGGTGGTCGAGCCGCTTCACGCACATGCGGCGCGCCGGCCGGTCGCGATCGATCCGCGCTGCGGCGGCACGGTCTACGCGCACATCCGCTACGACGAACAGGTGCGCTTGAAGGGCGAGATCATCCGCGATGCGATCACGCGGCTCGGCCGGCTCCCTGCGCCCGACGCCATCGCGGTGGCGCCGTCACCCGAGACCGGTTATCGCATGCGGGCCCGCCTGCACGTGCGCGACGGGCGGGTGGGGTACTTTCTCGAAGGCACGCACCAGATCTGCGACGCCGCGTTGACGGGCCAGCTCCTGCCCGACGCGGTGCGGGCGGTGCACCTGCTCGCCAGGGATCTCACGGCCGCCGGGCTGGGTGCCGCCGCGGACCTGGAGCTCGCCGAGAACCGGGCCGGCGACCAGCGTGCGATTCACGTTGAGTATCCGCCGGAGGCGCCGGCGCCGCCACCGTCCTGGTCCGCGCTGCGCCCCGTGCCGGGCGTCACCGGCCTGAGCTGGTCGCAGGCCCCGGCCGTTGGTGAGGCGCGCGTGTTCGGACAGCCGTTGGTCCACGACACGATCGCCGGCGCGACGCTTCGCCGGCACACCCGTGCATTCTTCCAGGGCAACCGGTTTCTGATCGACGGTCTGGTGGCGGCGGTGATCGACGCGTGCCCGGATGGATTGGTGATCGATCTCTACGCGGGGGTCGGCCTGTTCGGGGTGTGCCTGGCGGCAGGGGGGCGCCACCGCGTCATGGCGGTCGAAGGCCATCCGGCGTCGGCCGCGGACCTGGCGGCGAACGCGTTCCCCTTCGGAGACGCCATCGCGGTCGCGCACCAGCCGGTCGAGCGATTCGTGGCGGGCCCCCGCCCGGACGGCCCGTTCACGCTGGTGCTGGATCCGCCGCGATCGGGCATGACGAAGGAGGCCGTGGCGGGCGCGATTGCCCTGGGTGCGGCGCGGGTGGTGTTCGTGTCGTGCGACGCGGCCACCTTCGCGCGGGACCTGCGCCGGTTCGTCGACGCGGGCTACCGCCTGTCGTCGGTGCGCGGGTTCGATTTGTTTCCCGCCACCGCGCACGTCGAGGCGCTGGCCGTGCTGGAGCGGTAGCGGCGTCGCCGGCCGTCAGGCCGGTTTCTGGCAGGCCGCGATGAACCCTTCGAACAGCGGCCGGAACTCGCCCGTCCGCCAGAAGTTCTCGGGGTGCCACTGCACGGCGAGGCAGAAGCGCGAGGACGTGCGTTCCATGGCCTCGATGATCCCGTCTGGCGCGGTCGCCGTCACGTCGAACCCTGCGGCCAGGCGCTGCACGCTCTGGTGGTGGCGGCTGTTGACCTTCAGCGTGTCGCCTTCTTCGATGGACTCGCGCATCAGCGTCCACAGCAGACTGCCGGGGATGACCCACACCTCGTGTGCGACCGCGTTCTTCGGGTTCACGATGGCGTGTGTGACGTCGGTCGTCAGCTGCGACGGGATGTCCTGTACGAGCGTGCCGCCGGCCGCCACGTTCAGGATCTGCATCCCGCGGCAGATCGCCAGCATCGGGACGTCCGCCGCCAGAGCCGCCCGGATCAGCGCGACCTCGTACTCGTCTCGCGCCTCGCTCACCTCGGTCACCGTCGGGTGCAAAGCCTCACCGTAGCGTGCGGGGTGCACGTCGATGCCGCCGGGCAGCAGGATGCCGTCGCACCACCCCGGCACCTGGTCGGCCGGATTCGCCTGGTAGTCGAGGATCCGGGGCTCGCCGCCCGCGCGGCGGACGGACTCTTCGTAGTCGGGCAGGGTCCGGCACGGGGCGACGGCAATTACTGGAGGCATCAGGATTCTCCGCTGGAATGATCGCCAGCCAATATTAGGGCCTGTTCGCAAACAAAGGAAGCAGCAGTTGTGTGCTCACAGGCCCTCATGGCTGGCCCACACGCTCAACATGCCACGTTTGTTCATTCACAGCGCCTTACATGCGAGTCGGGACGTCGATGCCCATCAGATCCAGGGCCCGGGTCAGTTGCCGGCGGTAGTAGGCGACGCCGGCCGCCCGCCAGATCTTCGCGTCCGCCCGCTCCTCGTTGAGGACGGAGTAGCGGTGGTAGAACGCATTGAAGAGCTGCGCCAGGCCGAAGGCCCATTTGGCGAGGCCGGCGAACTCCAGCGACCGGACCGCCTGGCTCGCGACCTCGTCGAGCCGCGAGGCCTCGAGGACCAGTGCCCACAGCCCGTGATCGTCCTGGCTCGTGGCGAGCTCGTCCGCGGCCGTGCCCGCGATCTGTGCCAGCACGGCGGCTTCGTCGAGGCCGTCGCGGTCCCTGAGCTTCTGGAAGATGTTGTTCGCGCGCACGGCCGAGTACTGCAGGTACGGCCCGCTCTCGCCCTCGAAGCTGAGCGCTTCGTCGATGTCGAAGGCGATGACCTTGCCGCGCGAGAACCGCACCATGAAGTAGCGCACGGCCGACACCGCGATCAGCTCGGCGGTGCGGCGCGCCTCTGCCGCGGGCAGCTCGGGGTTGCGCCGGGCCACTTCGCTCTCGGCCTTCGCGACGAGCGCGTCGATCAGGTCATCGGCCTTCACGCCGAGGCCCTTGCGCCCCGAGACCTCCACGAACGGCCTGCCGGCGTCCTCCGCCTCGGACGAGTAGCCCAGCTGCCGGGCCGTGCCGTGCGACAGCGCCACCATCTCGTACGAGAAGTGCACGGATCGCTCGGCCTCGCCCGGCTGTCCTGCCGCGGCCAGCGCCTGCTTCAGCAGCTTCTGCAGATACGACTGGCGCACGTCGATCACGTTGTAGACCGTGTGGCCCTTGCCGAACACCGGGCGGCCGGCCTGCTCGTCGCCGGTGGGCACCGACGAGGTCGCCCAGAGAGGGCCGTCCTTGCCTTCCGCGCCGAACAGGCGATAGTGAAAGTCCTCGCCGAGGAGGCCGAATTTCCAGAACTGGTACGCCATGTCCTTGCCGACGTAGGTCACCGTTCCGTTGGATCGCACGATGACCTTCTCGGCTTGGTCGCCCGCCTCCGCCGAATCGTCGCCTGCGCCTCCCTCGGCTTCGGCGGGCTCCGCCGGATCGCCGGTGGCCACCCCGTCCTCGATGCGCATCACCCAGCAGCCGGCCAGCCGCCCGCTGGGCTGGAAGTAGACGGTGCCATCCGCCTTCAGCCGTTCGAACGCCTTGTTCCAGAACCGCAGCCGCAGGATGTCGCCCTCCCACGTCAGGAGGTCGTACTGCACGTTCAGGCGCGCCATCGTCTTCAGGTGGCAGCGGACGATGCGGTCGGCGACCAGGCGGCCGATGGCGGCCGACTCGCCCTGGCCGTGCTCGATCGCGTGCAGCGTGTCCTTGCGCACCGACAGCCGCGCCTTGTCGGCGTCGTACCATTCGGTGACGCGTGCGTAGAGATCCCAGCAGGCGTAGTCGAAGCGCGGCGCGCCGGCCAACGCCTCGACGTTGGCGAGCGTCTTCTGTTCCAGGTGTCGGAACCCGACGACGACGTCCGCGACCTGGACGCCGGTGTCGTCAATGTAGTTCTGGATCTCGACCGGGTGGCCGAGAAAGCGGAGCGAGCGGACCAGCGTGTCACCCAGGGCGGCGTTGCGCAGGTGGCCGATGTGGGCCGCCTTGTTCGGGTTGATCGCCGTGTGCTCGACAATCACCTTGTCGTTGGCCGCGCCGGCCGCCGCCGCGTCCACCCGGCCGGCCAGTCGGTCACCGAGAAACGCCGTCCGATCGAGGAACACGTTCAGGTACCCGTTCGCCGCGCATTCCACCCGGACGATGCCCGGGACGTCGCAAAGCGCCGCCGCGATCTCCTGCCCGATGACGCGGGGCGCCTTGCGCAGGCGGCGGGCGAGCTCGAAGGCCAGGGTGACGCTGAGGTCGCCGAGGGACCGGTTGGGCGGATAGGCAATCGGCACCGCGGGCAGTTCCGAGGCCGGCAGGCCGTACAGCGAGGTCACGGCGTCGATGACCCGGGCGCGAAGGGTTTCCTGGATGGACAGAATCATGGCGATGCTCTCGGCGGCGTTTGACTCGGCTTCGGTCCTGAATCTACGATGGTTCGGGTTGGGGGGGGCGGTCAGGCCCGCGCCAGCCACGCGCGTTGTGCGCGTGCCAGATCGTCTGGCGTATTGATGTTCGAGAGCAGGAGGCCATCCGGATCGAAGGCCTCGAGCTCTTCGGGAGCCAGTTCCCGCACGCGCACGTCGGTCAGCAGGTCGAGCACCTTCAGCGCTCCAGCCTCGAGGCGGCGCCGGATGGGATCGGCGCATGCCGGCGCGTAGCACGCGCACAGCGGATGATAGCCGTCGGGACCACGAGGGAGCGCCACATCGACATCCTGTCCTCGATCGAACACCCGCGCCAGGAACGGCGCCGTCAGAAACGGCATGTCGCACGCCAGCACGAGCACCGGGCTGTCGGCCGCCGCCACCGCCGTGTAGATGCCACCCAGGCTTCCGGCGCCCGGCACCAGGTCGGGCACCACCGGCACGTCGAGCCCGGCGAACCGTGCCGGATCGCTGGCGATTACGATGACGCGGTCCGCCACGCCCTGCAGCAGATCGAGCTGGCGCTGGAGGATGGCGAGACCGCCGATGGTCAGGCGGCTCTTGTCGAGACCGCCGAGGCGGCGGGCCCGGCCGCCTGCAAGAATGGCTGCGGTGCGCATCAGGCCACGAATGGCTCCACGAACAAGTACGGTACGTTAGCAGAAAAATGGCCTCGGCGGTAATCGGTCGTTTGTTCGTGGCGAGCCTGCACCAGGCGATTTCAGAGGTCCTGCCGAATCGGTTGGAGTTCTATGAGTCCTGGCTCAGTTCCAAGGGCTTCCGGGCGCAGAAGGTCTCGCTGGCGGGCATCCGCGCGGTATTCAGTTTCCTGCGGCAGGAAGGCGGCGCCTACCACGACGTCATGCGCCGAGCGGGCGCGATCGCCGGGGCGTGGCAGGTTGCGGAGCTGTCGCCCATGCGACGGGCGTGGCTGCACGCGCTGCCGCGGGGTCTGCGCCTGCGGGCGGCGCTGCGGCTCGCGCGGCGCCTGGTTAAAGGCTCCTGGGAGCAGACCCGCACTTCGGCGCGCTGGCACCACGGCGTCGGCACCCTCACCGTGCGCCAGTCGCTGTTCTGCGACGTGCGCACTGCAATCCCGGACTCGCTTTGCGACTATGACGCCGCGGTGATGGCGGCGTCGGTGCAGGCCCTGGGCCTCGATGCCGGCGTGCGCATCGAGCAGTGTCAGGCCAGAGGCGACGGCTCCTGCGTGGTGGTGGTGACGCCCGGGGAGCAGGGCAGCGGCGGGCGCGTGCTGGCCGCGCTCGTCGTCGCCGCCATCGCGCTGACCGGGATGCCGGCGCGGGCGCAGAGTCCCGTGCCGGCGGCGCGGGAGCGCGCCCTGGTCATGCCGTTCGACAACGTCTCCCACGAGCCGAAGCTGGCCTGGCTCGGAGAGGGTTCCTCGATTCTGCTCGCCGACAGCCTTCGGGCCGCCGGCGTCGACGCCATGACCCGCGATGAGCGGCTGCGGGCGTTCGAGCGCCTCCAGGTGCCGCCGCTGGCCACGCTGAGCCGCGCCACGGTGATCCGGATCGGGGATCTGGTGGGCGCCGCCGACGTCGTGGTCGGCTCGATGTCGCTCGAGGCCGACATCCTCGTGGTGCGCGCGCGCCGCATCCGTCTCGACACCGGACGGCTCGACGGCGAAGTGGTGGCGCGCGGACCGGCCGCGGACGTGTTCGGCACGTACGCCAGGCTGGGCGCCGTGCTGTGGGGACGTTCGCCGGCGGCGGCAGACGAGGCGGCGGTGCCGGCCGCGGTGCCGCTGGCGGCCTTCGAACAGTACGTGCGCGGGCTGGTAGCGGAGACGCCGGCGGCGCAAGTGGCGGCGCTGACGCAGGCCCTGCGCATCCAGCCCCGCTACGACGCGGCGCGTATCGCCGTGTGGCAGGCGTTCACCGCGGCCGGCGATCATCGCGCCGCCATCGAGGCCGTCGCCGCCATCACCGACGGCTCGGCCCTGGGCGTCGAGGCGCGGTTCCTCGAGGCGCGGTCGCGCCTCGAGCTGCGGGAGTACGGCCGGGCGTACACGATGCTCGCCGCCCTCCAGGAGCGCGCGCCGTCGGCGATCGTGCTGAACAACATGGGCGTGGTGCGGCTGCGCACCGGCGCGGCGTCGCCGGACAGCGGCCGGCCCGCGTGGTACTTCAGCCAGGCGCGGACGCTGGATGCCCTCGACCCGGACTATCTCTTCAATCTCGGGTACGCGTACTGGCTTGACGGCGACGTGGAGGCGGCCGGGTACTGGCTGCGTGAGGCCGTCCGGCTCGCGCCGACCGACGGCGGCGCCCACGCGCTCCTGGCCCAGGTGCTGTTTGTCGGGGGGCAACCCGCGGAGGCCGCGCGTGAGCTCGCGCTGGCGCAGCGGCTCTCCGCGGCGTTCGAGACCATCGAGCTGAAGCCCGGGGCCTTCATCACGCCGCCGCGCGGGCTGGAGCGCGTGAAGGCCTCGCTCGAGCCGCCGCGCGCGCAACGCATCGACGCGGCCCTCGAGATGGTCGGGCAGCGCGATCAGCGCGAGCTGGCCGCCTTCTACCTGGAACGGGGCCGCCGGAGTTTCGACCAGGAGAACGATCGCGACGCCGAGTCCGAGTTGACGCGTGCCCTCTACCTGTCGCCGTACGATGCCGAGGCCCACCTCCTGCTCGGGCGCGTCTACCTGCGCACTGGCCGTGTGCGCGCCGCGATCGACGCGTGCAAGGTCTCGATCTGGAGCCGGGAAACGGCGGCGGCACGGGTCGTCCTGGCCGAGGCCTATCTCGAGTCGAAGGACCTGGCCTCCGCCAGGGCCGAAGCCGAGCGCGCGCTGGTGCTGGACCCGCAGTCGATTCACGCCCAGAAGCTGCTCGAGCGCCTCCGATAGCCCGGCGCGCCCGTCGCCCGCCGCTCCGGTATAATGCATGCGCGCCCGGTTCGTGTCGGGCGCGAGAGGCGGGCCCATGGCTGCGATGCAAAGGCGGGGTGTGCGCCACCTTCCCCGTGCGGGAGGCGGGCCTGGCCCCCTGCTGGTTCTCGCGGCGGCCGTCATCGCCTGGCTGACTGTTGCCGCTCCGGTTCTCGCGGCTGACCCTCCACCCTCCGTTCTGGTCGCCCACGTCGATACGCTCATTCATCCGGTCTCGGCAGAGTTCATGGTCAGCGCCATCGAGCGGGCGGACGCCGGCGGAGCGGCGCTGCTGGTGTTCGTGCTCGAGACGCCGGGAGGCCTGGTCGAGTCGACCCGCACCATCGTCACGCGGATGCTCGCGGCAAAGACGCCGATTGCCGTGTTCGTCGCGCCGTCGGGTGCTCGCGCCGCGTCGGCGGGGTTTCTGATCACGATCGCGGCCGACGTCGCGGCGATGGCGCCGGGCACCCACATCGGGGCTGCGCACCCCGTCTCGGGCCAGGGCGAGCAGATGGACGAG
>Ga0315273_10005131_pt1 | contig 16168 bp, 21 predicted proteins | sample YL17G02_0_MG_FD_205753 | JGI IMG/M metagenome (GOLD analysis project Ga0315273, IMG submission 205753) | Sediment microbial communities from Yellowstone Lake, YNP, Wyoming, USA - YL17G02_0 | ecosystem: Environmental > Aquatic > Freshwater > Lake > Sediment | place: USA: Wyoming | collected... | reverse complement strand
GGCGCTGCGGCGCTGCGGTATCTCTAGACCAGATGCAGGGCGAGGCATGCTTCGCAGGATTAGACCTCGCATCAACGCGGGATATGTGCGCGTGGCGAATGCTCTGGCATCACGCTGGAAAGTGGTGGACGTGGGGGCGCTATTGGGTGCCGGAAGCGGCGGTCAAGATGCGCAGCGAGCGCGGCACGGTGCCGTATCAAGCATGGATCGAAAACGGACACCTGACCGTTACCGAGGGCGACGTAACCGATTATGCGGTGATCCGCGAGCAGATCATTTCCGACTGGCTGCGTTTCGAGCCGCGCAAGGTCGGGTTCGATCCGTGGAATGCGACGCAGTTGGCACTGGAATTGACGCAGGCTGGCTTGCCGATGGAAAAGTTCATTCAGGGAACGCGCAGCTTCACGCCCGCAATGTCGGCGCTGGAACGGGCATACATCGCTGGCGACCTGCGGCACGGTGGCGATCCGATCCTGCAATGGAACGCAGCGAACATGGTTGTGCGGTACGATGTGAACCGGAATCGCGCGCCAGATCGCAAGCGCAGCAGCGACAAGATCGACGGCCTCGTTGCGCTTTTGATGGCATTCGGTCTTGCGGAAGCTGACGAAACCGCTTATATGGCTCAGGCGATCGCCGATCCAGTCATGCTGACGAGGGGAAAGAAATGAGTCTGGTGCGCTCGTTCATCGGCTGGATGGGTTTCGGCCCGCAGGATTACACCGGCACTCAAATCAGCGTGCCGCAGCAACTCACCGCAGAACTGGCAGCGCCGGTCGTATTCGACACTGCGATGCAGTTGTCGGCGTTTTGGGCGTGCGCGCGCTTGATCGCGGAAACCGTGGCCGGTCTGCCGCTCTGCATGTATCGGCGCGCTGACGGTTCCGAGGTTGAGCCGAAGGATATGCCGTTGCTGCGGCTGTTCGACGGCAAGCTGAACCGTTATCAGACGCGCGTCGAATTTCTCGAAACGATGGTGCTGAACCTCGCGGTGCATGGCAACTGCTATGCGCGCATCGTGCGCGATACGACCGGCGTGATCGCTGGTCTGGTGCCGATGATGGCGGCGCAGACCGAGTGCCGCACCAACAAGGACGGCTCGCGGGTTTATTTGTACTACACGATGGAAGCGACGGTCGCCTACGCCGAGCAGAATATCTGGCACGTCAAGCTGTTCGGCAACGGAGTCGTGGGATTGTCGCCGCTCGGCCATGCGCGCAACGCACTCGGTATCGCGCTCGCCAGCGAGAAGCGCGTCAGTCAGGTATTCGTCAACGGCGCGAAACCGGCTGGCATCCTGATGTACGACAAGATTCTGACGCCGACGCAGCGGCAAGGAATCCGCGACTCGTTCAAGGATTTGGTCGAGGGCAATGACGACTCGCTGCTGGTGCTTGAAGCGGGCATGAAGTTTGAGGCGATCAGCATGTCGCCGCAGGATATTGAACTGCTGGCGTCACGCCGGTTCCAGATCGAGGACGTGGCGCGCTTCATGGGCGTGCCGAGCGTGCTGGTGAACGATACCGCGAGTAGCACGACATGGGGCAGCGGCATCGAGCAGATCATCGCGGGCTGGTACAAACTTGGGCTGAAACCATACCTGACTCGCTTTGAGCAGTCGATCATGGTGAACCTGATGACGCCGCAGGAAAGCGCCACATACGAGGTCGAGTTCGACTTCGACGATCTGCTGCGCGCCGATCCTGCCGCACGCTTCGCAGGCTACCAGTCGGCCATCAACGCGGGCGTCATCACGCCGAACGAAGCGCGCGAGGAAGAAGGGCGCGCGCCGCTTGAAGGCGGCGACCAGTTGCTTGTGAATGGCACGATGGTTCCGATAGATCAGGCCGGTCGCTCGGCGCAGCCGCTCACTCCTGACGGCGGCACCTTTGGGGATGCGGCGAAAAACATCGCAACCGAATTCACTTTCGAGCGCATGGAAATGAAGCTGGACACGCTGGCGCGGGAACTGCTGGAAGCGAAAGCGGAAATGGTCAAACCGAAGCGATACACTACCGTGGTCGTGCGTGGGCATGATAATCGCATTGTGAAACTGGTCGATACAGAGGTGAACTGACATGGCATTGCAATTCTCAGTCGGCGTTCGCAACAAGCGCGGCAACGCCATCGAAACCGAAATCGGCACTGCGCCGACCTTGCAGATCAGGTCGGGCAATAAACCGGCGGCGTGCTTGACTGCCGATAGCGGTTCGCTGCTCTGCACGATCACGCTGCCGTCTGACTGGTATTCGGCATTCGCGGCGGGCGTCGGCACCAAATCCGGCACATGGTCGGGCGTTGCGACTGGCGCTGGCACCGCAGGGCACTTCCGCATCAGGAAGGCTGGCTCGCCTGACAGTTGCGAAATGCAGGGCAACATCACGCCCGCCTCGTCGTCGCCGACTGCGGAAATGGAAATCGACAATGCCAGCATCGCGATCAGTCAGACAGTGACGGTGACGCTGTTCACGATCACCGAAGGCAACGCATAAGCGACGCGGGAGCGTGATCCGTGGCTGATGTCAAAATCAGTGCGATGACCGGGATCGCGGGCGGCACGCTCGCATCCGGTGACAAAGTGGCGGTCGCAGATGCCAGCGACCTCGCGGTGGCGTATAGCGCGACCCTCGCTAACATCAAGACGTTCGTGACCGTGCCGGATGCGCCGTCCATCATTTCGGTCGGCGCGGAGTTCACCAGTACCGGCGTCCCGACTGCCACGCTTCCCGGCACGCACGCCACCGATGACATTCTGGTGCTGGTGCTGCAATCCTGTAATGACTCTGCGGTAGCAGCGCCAGCCGGATACAAGCAACTCGGGCCGCAAAATGGCTTCGGCGTGGCGGCGACTGCGCTCTCAAGCAAACTGTCGATATTCTGGAAACGCGACGGCGGTTCCGAAGCCGCGCCGACCATTCCCGACACTGGCGATCACACCTACGGGATGATGTTCGCGGTGCGCGGCTGTTTGACGGTCGGCGATCCGTTCACGTTGCAGGATCAGAACTGGAAATTTACTGCGTCCACCAGCGGCACCAGTCCGGTATCGGTCACAACGGTTGACAACACGCTGGTCGTGGATATTTTCGCTGGCAACGTGGACAACGCTGGCGCTGAGGGTTCCTCGCTGGCGAACACTGACCTCGCAAGCGTGACCGAGCAGTTCGACGACGGCACGACGGACGGATTCGGCGGCTTCATCTACGTCGCCTCGGGTGTGGATTCGACTGCGGGCGAGGTCAAGGCGACCACGGTGACGTGGGCGAACTCATCGTCTGATCTTTGCTCGCGCATTCACTTCATTCCAGCGGGTGTCACACGCGGGCAGATGGCAGTCGGGCGCGAGTCTGAGATACAGAAGTTCATCGGCTCGATTGCCGATCTGGATGATACGTGGGTCAAACCTTACGGCGCGCGGCGCGTGTTCGTGCAGTTGATCGACGGCGGCGGCAGCGGATCGAATGGTCGCAACGCGGCCACGGCAGCGGGCGGCGGTGGCGGCGGTGGCGGCGGCTATGACGAAATGTGGTTCAACGCCGCCGATTTGACTGCGACCGTTTTGGTTCATGCTGGCAAGGGCGGCGCAGCGGTTGTCACGCACGCTGACGGCACCGCAGGCAACGTCGGCGTCGTATCGCAATTCGGCAAGAGCGTCACGCCGCCATTCATGCCCATCCACATCACCGGCACTGCGGCAGTCGGCGCGATCACTGCGGACGGTGGTAACGGCGGCTGCGGAAGCGGGCGCGGCTTCGTGTCGCCTGCGGTTGCGACAACGCGAGTGGATATAGGCGGTGCCGCAGCAGCAGGGGCGGCGCACGGCGCAGTCGGCGGGCGCGGTGGTTCTGGTACGACCGCACCTACGGGCGGTTCACCTGCCGAATGGGGCGGCGGCGGCGGTGAGTCGGGAGCCGACACGGATGCTGGTCTTGCGGTGAATACCAGCGGCGATTCAATGCGCGGCGGCGGTGGCGGTGCCGGTGGCCGGTCGAATGCGAACGTATCAGTCGCGGGCGCAGGCGGCGGCGCGGTGGCGACTGCTGCGACTGCGAACTTGAAGGGCAACGACTCGACTCGGTTTCCTTACGGCGGCTCCGGCGGCAACGCTGGCACCTCGACAACCGGCACGGGCGGCGCTGGTGGGTTTCCGGGCGGCGGCGGCGGCGGCGGCGGGACTGCGCTGAACACTCAGGACGGCGGCGCGGGCGGGCATGGGGCGCTGCAAATCACGACTTACTTTTAGGCGGCGGCTGCAATGGCCGACCGGATTTTACTTGAGAGCGGCGGGCCGGATGGCATCACGCTGGAATCCGGTGGCGGCGTCATCATCCTTGAGGCGACGATACCGGCCACGCTTGCGATTACGCTCGACGCTGCGACCCTCAACGCACGGGCGGCGGCTGGTGACAATGCGCGACTGACGGCTGCACTCGACGCGGCCACGCTGGTCGCTCGCGCCACGGCAGGTCAGGGCGCACGGCTCGCGCTGACGCTTGATGCCGCCACCATCAGCGCACGCGCCACGCATCCCGATCTGGCGACTGTCGCGCTCACGCTCGACGCTGCGACCGTTAGCGCACGGGCGACCCATCCCGACCTCGCCACGCTCGCACTCACGCTGGAATCTGCGACGCTGCACGCGCACACGGGTGCGCCGCCTGCTGACCTGAACCTGACGCTGACGCTCGACGCGGCCACGCTGCACGGTCACGCGACTGGCACCGTGGCGGCGACCGCGAGTTTGACGACTGCCGATGCAGGATTAAACGCCCGCGCCAGTCATCCCGACTTGCTGACCGGAACGGTGACGCTGGAATCTGCCGTCCTGCACGGTCATGTCACCGAAACCGAAGGGGCGCGGCTGGCGCTCACGCTCGCTGACGCCTCGCTCAATGCTCGCACTGCTGCTGCTGACAATGCTCGCCTCGCCGTCACGCTGGACGCGGCGACGGTGCATGGTCACGCAACCGAAACCGAAGGGGCGCGGCTCGCCGTTACGCTTGCCGATGCCACACTCGTCGCTAACGCGCTGCGCTTGGAGGTACGAGCGGCCACGTTGTCGGCGACGCTCGCTGGCGCTGCGATCTTGGCGCGCGCCAGCAGCCAGCCGGTACGTGATGCGAACCTGACGGTCACGCTCGACGGTGCCACGGTCAACGCCCGCGTTGCGACAGTGGTAGCCGCACCGCCCGCGCAGCAGCGCAGCATCGGCGGCGGGCGCAAGCCGCTGCGCGATGTCTCGACCAGCTATGCACCGCCATCGCTGCCGATTCAGCCGCCGATTCCGGTCGTGGTGCGGTTGCCGAGCCGTGCGCGAACTGCTGTTCGACTTGATGATGCCGTCATTTCCGGGCGCAGCCGCTCGACTATTCGCGCGGTTTCAAGTATAGGTCTGCAAGACGCGCGCGTGCAGGCGCGGGCGAGGTTAGGGCCGCATCCGCACGATGCTGTTATCATTGCGCGCGCGACCGTGGACTGGACGGATTTGATTGCCGATGATGAGGAACTGATGGAAATTCTGGCCGCGTGAGGGAAGCACAATGCTCGAAATCAAAACGCTGACGCTTGCCGAGTGCGATCTGACGCTTGAGAAACGCGGCGAGGGTCGCGTGTTTGAGGGATACGCCAGCGTGTTCAACGGCGTTGATACTTACGGCGACACGATCCTGCCGGGAGCATATGCCGACACGCTGAACAACCGGCAGCGTCCGGTCAAGATGCGCTGGAATCATCGCGGGCCGGTGATCGGAAAGTGGGAATCCATCGCCGAGGACGGTCACGGGCTGCGCGTCAAAGGATTGCTCACTCCCGGCCACTCGGTCGCCGATGACGTTTACGCCAGCATGAAGCACGGCAGCGTCGAGGGACTGAGCATCCGCTACCAGATACCGTCAGGCGGCTCGCAGAAGGTCGGTAAGTTCCGGCAGTTGAAGCGCGTCCACCTGATCGAAGTGTCAGTGGTCGAGGAAAATGCCGATAGCGCCGCCGTCGTTGACAACGTGAAGTCGTTGATCGACGCGGCTGGCAGCTTGGCAGAATTAGAAAGCATCCTGCGTGACGCAGGCGGCTTTTCAAGGGGCGATGCGTGTGCGCTCGTATCACGCATCAAGTCCGTTGCTCTCGGTGATCGAGGGCATGAAGCGTCGCCTGCTGAGATAGCAGCGATGATCCGGGCCGTGAGAATCCCCGGCGCGTAAAGCGTCATCATCAAGGAATAACTCGATGGAAATTTCAGACATCAAGGCCGCACTCGACGCGCACGAAAAGTCGCTCGAAACGGCACTTGAGAAATACGAGGGCCAGATCAAGGACGCGGGCAAGGCCGCATCCGAAGTGAAGGCCGAGGTCGTGAAACTGGCCGAGCGCCATGAGGCACTCTCGACCCGTTTCACCGCCATGCAGCAGACCGTCCTCGACACGAAGGGCGAGCCGACTGTCAACAAGTCAGTCGGTCAGCAGCTTGTCGAGTCCGACCAGTTCAAAGCGTTCATGGCAGGTTCGATCAACCGCGCGCGCATCGAGGTCAAGAACACGATCCTCGGTGAAGGCGGCAGTCCGGTCGGCCCGATTGATACGCTGGTGCCAGTGGATCGTCTGCCGGGAATCTATCCGGGCGCATTCCGCAGTTTGCGGATCGCTGATGTCATTCCGCGCGGCGCAACGGCGTCGAACTCGATCGAGTACACGCGCGAACTGGCATTCACGAACTCGGCAGCGGAAACGCTGGAAGGGGCGTCGAAGCCTGAGAGTGCGTTGACGTTTCAACTGGCGAACGCGCCGGTTCGCACGATCGCGCACTGGCTCAAGTTGTCTAAGCAAGTCCTCGACGATGCGCCTGCATTGCAGTCGTATGTGGATCGTCGGCTGCGCTACGGCATCGAGTTGCGGCTGGAACAGCAGATCGTCAGGGGCAACGGCACCTCGCCGAACCTGTCGGGCATTCTGGATTCCGGCAACTTCACGGTGCTGGATGGCGTTCCCGGCGACACGGAACTCGACACGCTGTCGAAGGCGAAGTACGCGGTGAAAGCATCCGAGTACGAGCCGAACATCGTGCTGATGAATCCGTCCGACTGGGGCGCGATTGAGCGGCGCAAGGCGACCACGGGTGAATACGTCATCAGTGGCGGCAACGGCGTCGGCTTCGTGGCTGGCGGGCTGGCTCCGACCGTGTGGGGTTTGCCGGTGGTCACGTCCAACTCGGTCCCCGAGGATGAATACATTTGCATGGCGACCGATGCCGTGCAGTTGTTCATGCGCTCAGGGCTGGTCGTGGAAATGTTTGAGCAGGACGACGTGAACGTGCAGAAAAACCTCGTCACGGTGCGCGCGGAGTTGCGCGCCGCGTTCGTGGTATTCAATACGCTGGCGATTCGCGCTGGCGGTCTGCGTTCTGGCTCGCCGCACCTCTAACGGGTGGCAGTTGTTGAGGGCGACGCAAGTCGCCCTCTTTTTTCGGAGTGAGCATTTATGATCCGCGTCCGAATACTCCGCACCGTGATCGACTCCCGCCTCGGGCATCTTGATCCGGGCAAGGTCATCCTCGTCAATCCGCGTCAGGCGCATGACTTGATCGCAAGCGGCGCTGCGCTGTTACTGGCTGAAACGAAAATGGTGGACGAGCCGGTGGTTCAGGGGCCACCGACCGGCCCTTTATCTTTGGCGACGAGGCGCGCGAAGTCGTCCTCGTCGCTTCCGGCCCAACCGCCGCAGCCGCCGACCTTAGACTGGTCGGAAGCCGACGAGTTATCTGCATCAATGATGCTTGGAAACTTTATCCGTCAGCGGCGATCCTCTACGCCTGCGATGGCGCGTGGTGGGAACTCCATCACGCAGAAGTCGCGGCGCACTTCACCGGCCAGCTTTGGACGCAAGACAAGAACGCAGCCGCCCGATTTCGATTGAATCTTGTGGCGGGCGATCACAAGCCGGGACTGAGCAGGACGCCGGGATTTATTCATTTCAACAGCAACAGCGGAGCGCAGGCGGTGAACCTCGCGGCATTGTGGGGAGCGCGGCGGCTGATCCTCGTCGGTTACGACATGGGGCCGATCAATGGCAAGGAACATTTCTTCGGCCTGCATCCGAAAACTCTCAAGCGTGATTCGCCGTATGCCTCGATGATTCGGAACTTCGATCAGATCGCGTCGGATTTGGCGAGCATGGGCGTTGCGGTAGTCAACTGCTCGGCTGAATCGCATCTCAAATGCTTCAACAAGATGCCGCTGGCCGAGGCGTGCGGTGGCTGATGCGGTCATCATGCTGCGGCGCGATCCACACTATCGCCGCGATGCGTTCTGCGGCGGGCTGGCCGCGCTCGGTTACGAAATCAAGAGCGAACTGGCAAAGCCGCAGCCGGATGACGTGCTGGTGGTCTGGAACCGATACGGTGAAACTCACACTGAGGCGCACCGCTGGAAAACGCGCGGCGCGCGCGTGATCGTTGCTGAAAACGGGTACGTCGGACGCGACTGGCGTGGAAGTATCTGGTATGCGCTGGCGTTCGACTGGCATATGGGTCGCGGAATCTGGAACGTCGGCGGCATCGAGCGTGCGAAGGAATTATTTGATGAACCGGCACCGTGGAATGTCGGCAGCGGGCCGGTAGTTATATTTGAACAGCGTGGCATCGGCTCGGCAGCGAACGTCGCGCCGACCGCATGGTGCCAGCGCGTTGAGCGTGACCTGCTCGACCAGAAAATTCCAGTGATGATGCGGGCGCATCCCGGCAACGATCCCGACCCTGCTGGCCTTACGCGCGCGCTGTCGCGCGCACGCGCGGCGATCACATGGTCGAGCGGCGCGGGCATCAAGGCGATACTCGCGGGCGTGCCGGTGTTCTACGGAATGCCGGACTGGATCGGCGCTACGGGTGCGCGCGCGTATGCGCGCCCGCTGCCGGAACCGTTCGTCGGTGACCGCTGGCCGATGCTGCACCGAATTGCGTGGGCAATGTGGGAACTGAGGGAAATTGCCGATGGGCGAGCATTCAATCACCTGCTACGCCGACCCGAGGAAACGCTACTCAGTCGCAGTATGTGAGGCGTTCGCTGCGGGTTGTGGCGGTGAGGTATCGCTGGATTTCGTACCGCGCGAAGGCATCGCCGTCGTTCACGGCATGGCCGAGCGGCAGCGCCGCATCATGGACGTGAGTTCCGACTGGTACGAAATCGACCACGGCTACATCGGGCGCGGCGAATACCATCGCGTCACGCATCGCGCACTGTATTCGGCCAGCGCCGCGCCGAATTACGAGCGGCTGCACCGTATCGGCGGCGAAATAATCAAGACTCGCAAACTACAGGGCGACGTGCTGCTGGCGTGCCAGTCGAACGCCGCGTATGACGTGGATGGCCTGACGCTGGATCGCTGGCTGGCGCACGCCGCGCATCAAGTTCGTCGATACTCAAAACGCTTCCCGCTGATCCGCTATAAACCGATCGGCGAGCATCGTTATCAACCGGCGCTGCATCGCATCTTGCCGCTAATGTGGATTGTCGTATCGCACACCTCAAGCGCGGCGCTGCAAGCACTCGCGGCGGCGGTGCCTGTGATTGTGACTAACAAGAATTTCCCGGCGGCGCTACTGGCGACTACCTTTGAGCAGATCGAAACGCCGCGCCTGCCGAGCGTCGAGGAACGGCGCGAACTATTCGCGCGACTGGCAGCGCAACAGTGGACAATCGAGGAAATGGCATCGGGATTGTGCTGGCGGGAGTTGCATGGGAATCGGTGACGAAATGATTGCGATGGGTCAGGCGCGGAGTTACGTCCGAGAACACGGCTGCGACAAAGTGGCAATCGTGGATCGCAATGGCACTCGTCGCTCGCATTTCATATGGGCGCGCTGTTCGTACATCGCGGGGCCGAGTGAAACCTGCACGCATAAGGTTATCAGCGGCGGCAACGCGCGACCGTATGTGGATTACGTGCGAACGACGCCGCTGCGATGGGCGTGGCGGCTGGATTTTCGACCGACGCCCGCCGAGTTACCGTGGATCAAGGCCGACGAACAGGCGCGCGATCTGATCCTGATCGAGCCGGAAATCAAGTCGAGCGCGTCGCCGAACAAGCAATGGGGCCAATGGCAGACGCTTGTGGACGCCGCTCCGTCGCTGCCGTGGGCGCAGCTTGGCAGGGGCGACAGCAAGTTCCTGCGCGGTGTACGTCAACTGGTCGCGCCGACATTCGTCGAGGCGTGCGGGATGCTGCGCGCCGCGCGTTGTGCGGTACTGCCCGAGGGCGCGCTACATCACGCCGCCGCCGCCATGAATTGTCCTGCGGTGGTGCTGTTCGGGGCATATATTCCGGCAAGCGTTACCGGCTACGATCAGCACTTCAACATCGCTGTCGATGATCCTGCCGCGACTGGCTGGCGAATTGTTAACGAGAGGTGTCAAGCCGCATGGAAAACAATCACACCGCAGCAAATCTTGACGGGCATCAAAAAATGGATATGAAATGTGTCGGCGGTATCTGGTTGCCAGCCGAAGAACAGCACCTCGTCGAATGGATGACGAAAATCGACATGAAGGTGGGCGGCAAGCTGACCTATCAGTACGGGAAACTTCACCTCGCCATGAAATCCGTGCCGCCTGAGCGTCGTAGGATTGCCGTGGATGTCGGCGCGCACGTCGGACTGTGGACAATGCACTTGTGCAAGTGGTTTAAGCACGTCGAGGCGTTTGAGCCGAACGCCGCGCTGATGCCATGCTTCCTGCGTAATGTGCCGATGGCGAATGTATCGCTGCACGGAGTCGCGCTCGGCCCGCATACCGGCACCTGCGGGCTGCGCCGCTTCGACGGCAATACCGGACACACCATGCACTCGGGCATCACGGATGCTGGCAGCGTGCCGATGCAGCGACTAGATGAGTTTGAATTTGAGAATGTAGATTTCATCAAGATCGACGTTGAAGGATACGAACCGGGAGTGATCGAAGGCGCACGCGAAACGATCATGCGCTGCCGTCCGGTGATGGTGGTCGAGGAAAAGGACTTCGGAAAAGAGCATGGGTTCAAACCGATGGCAGCGATCGAAATGCTTGAGGCGATGGGAATGACCGTGCTGCACAACATCGGCGGCGATCACATCATGGTATGGCAATGAAGCGACCAGTTTTCATCGGCTATGACAGTCGAGAACCGAGTGTATTTTGGGTCGCGGCGCGCTCGTTGCTGAATACTTCGCAGCAACGTATCGGTGCCGAGCCGCTGGTGCTGTCCGAGTTGGAGCAGCAGAACTTATTGTGGCGACCTCGTACTGCACGCGGCCAGCAACTCAGTGACGTTCTATCGGGCGCGAGCATGTCAACCGAGTTTGCGATTTCCCGTTTCCTCGTCCCGTTCCTGTGCCGCGAAGGATGGGCGTTATTCACCGATCACGATGTCGTTTTCATGGCTGACGTTGACGAGTTGTTTGAACTGCGCGACGAGCGGTTCGCGGTGCAGGTCGTCAAACACGATATGGGCGACACCGGCCCGCAGAAAATGGGCGGGCAACAGCAGACCACGTACTCGCGCAAGAACTGGTCGAGCGTCGTGCTGTGGAATTGCAGCCATCCCGCGCACCTGCGGCTGTCGCTGGCGATGCTGAACCAGTATCCCGGCGATCTGTTGCATCAATTCTGCTGGTTGCGCGACTCAGAAATCGGTACGCTACCGGCGAACTGGAACTGGCTGGTTAACGTGCAGCCGAAACCGGGAGTCGTGAAAGTGGCGCACTTCACGCTCGGCGGGCCGTGGATCAAGGACTGGAAGCAGGCCGAGCATGACGAAATATGGGCGACCGCTGCTGCGTTTGAAGCCTTGCCGCCCGTGTCAAGAAAGACGCGCCGCAGCGAAAGCGGCGATGAAAACGTGGTTGAGAAACCTAAAGGTGACAAATGATCGTCAGCCTGAGCGAAATAAAGACGCACCTGCGGATTGACCACTCCGACAGTGACAGCGACTTGGTGCTGTACATCATGGCAGCGGAGTCGGACGTTGCGAATTACCTGAACCGCAGTCTGTCGTCATGGGGGCCGGAAGGATCGCCGATCGGCGGCTCACCATCGGCGGCAGTTCCCGAGCCGGTGCGCCATGCGGTCAAGATGATCGTCGGCGACCTGTACGAAAACCGCGAGGCGGCGAACGCCGACAGCACCATTCACATCAATCCGACCTGTCAACGGCTGTTGTTTCCGTACCGGATCGAGTTGGGCGTCTGATGGAAACGATCACTGCGCGCATTGATGCGATCACGGCAATTCCCGAAACGCATCGGCGTGCCGACCCACCAGCGCCGAAGGCGGTCAAGATCGAACTGACCGGACGCTGCAATTACCGTTGCGGATTCTGCGCGCTCAGGATGCGTGAGAATCAACCGCTCGGCGACATAGACTTCGACCTGTTCAAGCGCATCACCGTCGAAATGCGGGCCGCTGGCGTGCATGAAATCGGTCTGTTTTTTCTAGGCGAGTCCATGATGGCAAAGGAACTCCTGCTCAACGCGGTGAAGTGGGTAAAGGGGTCGCTCAAGTTTCCATACGTTTTCCTGACCAGTAACGCCTCGCTCGCTGATGCTGAAACGGTCGGTGGCCTGATGGCGGCAGGACTGGATTCGCTGAAGTGGTCGGTCAACGCTGCTGATGAAATCCAGTTCAAGGAAATCATGGGAGTGTCGCCCAAGTATTTCCGCAGCGCACTCCGCAACATTCGGGACTCGCGCTGGATGCGCGACGAGGGCGGCTATGCGACCCGCCTGTACGCATCTTCGATCAGGTACGACGGCGAACAGCAAGCGAAAATGGAACTGCTGCTGGATGAGCATGTACGTCCGTTCGTGGATGAACACTATTGGCTTCCGTTGTATTCGATGGGCGCGGTGGCGACGCAGCGCGAGGCTGAGTTGGGATACCGACCGACCGCAGGCAATCAAGGACGGCTGGATGCCATGCGCGAACCGCTGCCATGCTGGTCGGCATTTTCAGAGGGCCACGTCACCGCTGACGGCATCCTGTCAGCCTGCTGTTTCGATGCCGATGGCAGGTTCGCGATGGCCGACCTGAATACGGTGCCGTTCCTCGAGGGCTGGAACGGAATGAAGTTCCAAGAATTGCGGGCGGCGCATTTACAGCGCGACGTGGCCGGGACAATCTGCGCCGACTGCATCGCGTATAGGTGAACCATGCGTGCGGGTCCACTCCATCATAGAGTAACTATCCAACGCCGCTCCGAGTCACAGGATGCCGCCGGATCAATTATCTGGACATGGCTAGACCATGCGACCGTGTGGGCAGCAATCGAGCCGCTGATGGGGCGCGAGTATTTCGCCGCATCCGCAGTGCAGAGTGAGGTGGAAGTGAGGATCAGGATGCGCTATCGCAGCGACATGGTTGAGACCATGCGGATTCGGCACGGCGACGATATCGGTTCGCCATCCATCTTTTCCCTATATGAAATCCTCACCATTACCGCGCCACGTGAAGAGCATCGGGAAACGATCTTGATGTGCAAGCGGATAGTTGCAGAGGGGATGCAGTTTTGACCGAAAATGCCATGTGGGTAATTCACGGTGCCAAAGATTTACAGCGCAAGCTGGATGCGATGGGCAAGGGGAAAAAACTTTCCAGCATATTGCGTTCAGCAGTGCGGGCTGGAATGAATCCAGTGCGGGCGAGTGCGGCTGCGGCATTGGTGACGAGTCCTGCGAGTGGCTTTACGTATCATCGGACCTATCACGGGCATACGTCTTACAAGGGCAACTGGTTACTTCCGGGATTCGCCAAGCGGCACGTCAAGATCGAAACTTTCATCAGCCGCGACAAGCAAGCAGCTAAGGCAGAAGTGGGTCCGGTCAAAGAGGCGTACTACGCCTCGCAGTGGGTTGAACTCGGAATGCAGTCCAGAGGGTATCCTGCTCACCCGTGGCTGCGGCCTGCTCTACGCTCCAACACTCGAAAGGCATTGGACGCCGTTAGCAAAGCGATCGCTCGGAGGTTGGTGCAGTTGGCAAAGCAAAAGGTTCCGGCATGATGTATGAGGGCTTGTTCGATTACCTGTCCAAGAATACCGGCGTCAAGGCGCTGGTGTCATCCCGCATTTTCCCGCTGGTTATTCCGCAGGCGACCGCCGCCACACTCCTGCTCCAGCCGTGTCTCGTTTACTCCCGTCTGGACGTACGCCGCCAGCAGAAATTCTGCGGTACAGATGGGCTGGTTCGCTCGGAATTTCAACTGGATTGCTATGCGACCACCTACGCAGGATCGCAAAATCTGGCAGCGGCGACCCGCGCTGCGCTGATAGACTTCCGAGGCACGATGGGGGCGGTGGACGTTAGGGCCACCTTCCTCGATTCTGAGCAGGACTTGGTGGAACCTGACCCCGGCTTGTATCGTGTGGTACAACGGTTCATTCTCTGGCACGACGAATCCCCATAGGAGTTCACGACAATGACGACCGACGCTTTTGTAGGCAACGTATTCCTCTACCGCGACAAGACTGGATCGCCGGGAGAGTGGGATAAGGTGTGCCAAGTTTTCGGCATCAGCGGACTCGGGCAGACCAATGCTCTGATTGATGCCACCACGTTCTGCTCTGGCGGTAGCCGCGAGTACATCTCAGGACTGGCTGACGGTGCAGAAATCACCCTTGAGTTGAACTATGAAACGAGCGCCTACGTCGAGCGCGAAATGATAATGGACGTACAGAACAAGAATTCGCGCAATTTCCAGATTCGCGTCGAAGATGGATCGCCTACGACCAAGTTTTCGTTCCTCGGGATCTGCTTGAGTTGGACTCTGAATCCGTCCGTGGATGATCGCAATACGATCACGTTCACGGTCAAGGTCAGCGGCGCGATTACGCTGGTTTGATATGACACTTACGGCGGCAGAGTTTTTGACGCTTGGTGCGGCGCGGCAGGTAGCTGTTCAACTGGACGGCGGTGAAATACTGGTACGGGAATTATCAGTCTCAGATCGTTCCCTTGTGCTGGCGATGTCGGAAGTGGATAAGGCAAGAGTTCCGGCGCTGGTGGTTCGGTTGTGTTCTATCAATCCAGACGGGACTCCGATGTTCAATGCTGGACAGGATGACGCGATTGCTGCACTGCGGCCTGATGTAGTAGATGCTGTGGCCCGTGCGGTCATGCTGTTGGGTGGCATGATGGTGGAGGAAGGCGAGGAAAAAAAAGACTGACGCCGAGTCGCAAGTTCCTGTTCCGGCTCGCGCTGGCGTTAGGCCGGACTGTTGGGGAGTTGGAGCGTACGATGACGGCGGCAGAGTGTGATGAATGGGCCGAGTTCGCATCCGTCGAGCCATTCGGCTCGATCCGCGACAACCTGCACGCCGGGATTATCGCCTCTCTCATAATCAATGTTCTACGCGGCAAAAATAGCCGCATGGTTTCGCCGACTGATTTCCTGCTGGTCACTTCCAGCGAACGTCAGCGTCGTTCCCTATCTGACGGAATCAAGCGACTGCGGGTACTGGCTGGTACGCCGCAGAAGGTGAATAAATGAGTACCGAGATTGCAAAACTAACAGTCGCGCTGGAAGCGCAGACGGCCAAATTCTCGAAAGATATGGACGCCGTGAATCGGCGCATGGAGGGGTTTGCCAAACGGCAGGAATATGCTGCGAAGCGTAGTAGTGCAGCATGGTCGAAGTTCGGGGGAATGCTTAAGGGATTCGCTGCTGCTTATCTCGGCTCGGCAATATTCCGTGGTGTTCTACATGCCACGAAGGAAGCCGAGGAATCATTCGCTCGACTGCAAATAGCGGTCAAGAACAATGGCGTAGCAGCCACGCAAACCGCACGCCAGTACGAAGCATACGCCATGACCCTACAGGGGGTTTCGACTTATTCGCATGACTCAATTCAGGATGCCATTTCGCAGTTGCTTGTGTATCGCAACCTCGGGGTCGGAATTGAGGATGCGACTAAGCTGGTACTCGACCTCGCCGCTCGTTTGAAGATAGACCTGCCGTCAGCGGCGCTGCTGGCAGGAAAAGCACTCGCCGATCCTGCACACGCGGTCAAAGTCCTCAAGACGGCTGGCGTGATCCTGAATGATGAACAGAAGAAAATGATTGCGTGGTTCATCAAGAATGGGGAGCAGGCGAAGGCGTCCAAGTTCCTATTCGATGAACTTTCCAAGTCAACTGTCGGCGCTGCCGCTGCCATG
>Ga0315273_10005130_pt1 | contig 16168 bp, 13 predicted proteins | sample YL17G02_0_MG_FD_205753 | JGI IMG/M metagenome (GOLD analysis project Ga0315273, IMG submission 205753) | Sediment microbial communities from Yellowstone Lake, YNP, Wyoming, USA - YL17G02_0 | ecosystem: Environmental > Aquatic > Freshwater > Lake > Sediment | place: USA: Wyoming | collected... | reverse complement strand
CGTCAACGACGGATCGATCACGATGGTCGGCGCCGGACCGGGGGGAAGGATGCCCGCCGGCTCGTCGAATCTGGGGACGAGCCTCCTCGACGATCACCCCGTGTCCTTTCAGCGCAACCCGGCCGACGGCGAGACGATCGACCCGCCGCCCGGCGATCCGGTGCGCCTCGACGGGTTGGGCCAGGTCCAGTGCACTTCGTGCCACGACCCGCACTCCGAGGACGCCGACCCGGTCACACGGAAGTTCCTCGTCAAGAGCAATCAGAGGTCGCAGGTGTGCGTCACCTGCCACCGGCCGGCCTACTGGGACGCCAACCCCTCCGTCCATCGCAACTCGTCGGCCGTGTACACGGCGGCACAGGGAGCGCACACCGGATACGTGACCGTGCGGGACAACGGCTGCGAGAGCTGCCACCGCCCGCACACCGGAGGCGCGCCCGAGCGCCTCCTGAAGTTCGTCGAGGAGCTGACGTGCGACAGGTGCCACAACGGCACCGTCGTTCCGAAGAACATCGCGAGCGCTTTCACGAAGCTCTACGTGCACCCGACCTACCGGACCACGCCGTCGGCGCACGATGCCTCCGAGGGACCGACGAACCCGTCGCACCCTCTGCCCGAGATCGCGCCGGGAGCGCCGCGGCACGCCGAATGCGCCGACTGCCACAACCCGCACGCCGCGTATGCCGCCGGTGCCAACGCCCCGAACGTGCCGGGAGAGTTGAGCGGCGTGTGGGGGATCGACTCCGCGGGCGCCCGCGTGGCGCCGGCGCTGTACGAATACCAGATCTGCTACAAGTGCCATGGCGACAGCGCGAACAAGCCCCAGCCCTCGACTCTTCCCGATCCGCCCTACACGCGGCGGCAGATCGTCCAGTTCAACACCCGGCTCGAGTTCGACCCGGGAAACCCCTCGCACCATGCGGTCGAGGCCGCCGGAAGAAGCGTGGACGTCCCGAGCCTCTTGCCGCCGTACACCACCGCGAGCGTGATCTACTGCAGCTCGTGTCACAACAGCGACACCGGACCTGAAGCGGGCGGCACGGGGCCCGCCGGGCCGCACGGCTCGCAGTATCCGCACATCCTCGAGAGAAACCTCGTCGTCGGCGACACCGGCAGCGGCAGCATAGGGACGATGTACGCGCTCTGTTTCAAGTGCCACGCCCAGAGCAGCATCCTGGGAGATGTCACGTTCGGGCAGCACCGAAAGCACGTCGAAGGCGAACACGCGTCCTGCACCGTCTGCCACGACCCACACGGCGTCAGCCTGACGCAGGGGAACGCAACGAACAACGCCCGGCTGATCAACTTCGACCTGGACGTCGTGCACCCACCCTCCGGTGGAGTCCTCAGTTTCGATAAGCAGGCCGGACGGCACGGAGCCTGTTATTTGCTCTGCCATGGTAAGGAACACAACCCCGAGACCTATTGAAGAGACAGCCCATGCGCAACGCCGTTCTTCTCTGCGCTTCCATCGCCTTCGCGGTTGTCACCGGTGCGTGGGCCGCGGCGCCGCCGGGCGAAGCGGAGCTGGCGAAGCACGCCTGTCTCGACGCCGGTTGCCATGCGGCGCTCGGCCAAAAGCCGGTCGTGCACGGGGCGATCGCCGGCGGGGACTGCGTGCCGTGTCACGAGCAGGTGGGGAAGGCGCACCGATTCAAGCCGGTCGCCGATCCGATCTCCGGTGTCTGCACCGGCTGCCACGACGATCCCGCCGCGGACAGGCCGGCCGCCCACGCGCCGGCGAAGGACGGCGCGTGCACGACCTGCCACGACCCGCACTCGTCCTCGGAGAAGCTGCTGCTCATCGACAAGCCGGTCGAGCTGTGCACGAGCTGCCATGGAGACATCGGCGATGCGCTTGCCCTCGCACACCCGCACCCGGTCGCACGCGAGCCGGGTTGCCCTCTCTGCCACGATCCGCACGGCGCCAAGTCACCGAAGCTGCTCCGCGAAATCGGAAATGCCCTTTGCCTCGCATGTCACGGCGGCCTCGAGAAGGCCGGAGCGAAGAAGGACGGCGACGCCGTCGTGCTGTTCGGCAGCCGGCGCGTGGAGGCCGCCTGGTTCGAGAAGCTCCCGCGCATCGCCCTGAGCGCCGAAGGCCGGGGCCATCCGTTCCATCGCCACCCGGTCGGCGGTGTCGCCGATCCATCCAAGCCGGATCGTCCCCTCGGCTGTTTGAGCTGCCACGACCCCCACGGCTCGGCGAAGAAGGCTTTGCTCTTGGAGGGTGGGGGAGCTTGCGGCCGCTGCCACAAGAAATGATCGGATTGGGCGCGCGGACTTCGGACTCGGCACATTAGACGACCTGTGCCTCGCCAAAATCCAATCCGGCTCCCTCCGCGACGACTTTCGAGTATTGCCTGCGTGATCCCGACGGTTTCACACGGTTGAAGAAGCTTGGAAACCTCGCGTCGGGGGAGCGCACGCGTCCCGAATAGTCTCGTCGTGGGTGGTTCCGACACACGAACCCCTTCGATGGGACCGCGAACGTCCTCCGGGATGTCAGGCCTTCAGGCGGCTTGGCGCCACTCGTATCGATGATGGAGACCGCCGATTCGCGGATGACCGACGATCTCGGCGTCACGATGCGGCTTCGAGGTGGCCGTTCTCATCGACGGCGTGCTCTTGGCCAGCCCGAGGTGCGTTCTGTCGTCGTCGTAGTACGCGACAAATTCGGAGAGTAGTCGGTGCAGGTGCCGCTCGTTGAGGACGATCACGGCGAGGACATCGGCCCCGTACTTCTTATCGTTGTCAAAGATGAGGTAGTGAGGCGCGGAATCGAACGGGAAGGCTTCGCGAAGCCGTTGGATGATCCACGCTCCGGTCGGATGCTCGGTGACGCGGACGTGGAGCACGGTGCGGCGTGCGTGGTGGATGACGAAGAAGACGTAGAGCACGCGGAAGGTAGCGGTTGGCACGGTGAACAAGTCCATCGCGGCGAGGACCTCGCGGTGGTTACGAAGGAAGTTGCGCCAGCGCTGCCGCGCTTCGGGATCGGCGGGACGCCTTGGCATGAATCGGGAGACGGTGCGCTCGGAAACGTCGAAACCGAGCATGAGAAGTTCGCAGTGAACGCGGGGCGCACCCCGGGTCGGGTTCTCCGCCGCCACACGCCGGACCAGGCGACGGATTTCGGCTTTCGTCGAGGGGCGTCCGATGAATCGGCGACGAGACTTCCACGTCCAGTACCCCCGAAAGCCCTCTCGGTGCCACCGAACGACCGTGCTGGGCTGGATGACGATCAGGGCCTCTTCCCACCGTGGCCAGAAGCGACTGAGCGTGAGCCAGAAGAACCTATCGGGCGCTCGCATCCTCGGTCGAGGTCGCTTGGCCGTGAGGAGGGCGAGCTGCTGGCGGAGGGCGAGGTTCTCGATCAGAAGGTCAGACCGCGACGCGCCGAGACGTCGGAGCCAACCCAGGATGAAGGCGATTCGGGAGGACATGGCGAGAGGATGGAGGGCGACGGGAGCGGGGTCAACGAGGCTAAGGGCCCGGACTGGGTGTGAGCTCTGGCGCGTGCAAGCCGCTCAGTTTCAACGCGGATGTAGTTTTGGCGAAGCACAGCCCAAGCTCGCAACCGTCTGCTCCCGCGTACTATCCTCTCAACGTGGACCCCGATTCAGGATCGCCTCGGAGCGAACCGGAGATCCGATGAAGAAGACGGGAGCGAAGCGAGACTCGATCGGGCCGGTCGCGGTCCTCGGTGGGGGAAATATCGGTCAGGCGATCGCGCGTGGGATTGCGCAGTCGGGACTGTGCGCGCCGGGTGCGGTCACGATTACGCGCAGGCAGAAAGGCCCGCTTGCGGCGCTTGCCCACGAGGGATTCGCCACGAGCGACGACAACCGGGCCACGGTCCGGCGTGCCCGCATCGTGATCATCGCCGTGCAGCCGCAGCAGCTCGTCGGCCTTCTCGACGAGATTCGGAGCGACCTCACGAGGAACCACCTGGTGATCTCCATCGTCTCGGGCGCCCGCGCGAGCGACATCCTCGAGCGCATTGGCAAGACCGTGCCCGTGGTTCGCGCCATGCCGAACACGGCTATCGCCATCGGCGAGTCCATGACCTGTCTCGCCGCGGACGCCGCACCCGCCGAGGCACTGGAGACCGCGCGCCGCATCTTCGACACCGTGGGGACGACCCTCGTGATCGGCGAAGAACTGATGATCCCCGCCACGGCGCTCTGTGCGTGCGGGATCGCGTTCTTCCTCCGCTGCATTCGCGCGGCTTCGCAGGGCGGCATCGAGATCGGCTTTCACTCGGACGAGGCGCTGCTCATGGCGGCACAGACCGCCAAGGGGGCCGCATCGCTCCTCCTGCAGGCGGGGCATCACCCGGAGTCCGAGATCGACAAGGTGACGACGCCGCGCGGCTGCACCATCGCGGGACTGAACGAGATGGAGCACCAGGGATTCAGCTCCGCGATGATCAAGGGCATCGTCACGTCCGCCGACAAGGCGGGCAAGCTCTTCCGCAAGTAGCCCTTTCGGACGCGGAGTCACCGAACCCGCCCTACGCCGCCCTTTTTAGCCCCGCCCGGACCCTCTCCATGGGCCGCTTGTCTATCTGAACCGGTTCACAGCGCGGACCCCGCGAGTGGCGCGGAGGACCAAGTGCTGCTCGTCGGTGGTAAGAGTCGTGGGCGAGAGGTGCGGCATCATCGACCGTCCTGGTTGTTCTGCGCGACCAGCTTCTCCACCGCCTCCGCGAGACGGCGCAGCTGCTCGACGAGTTCGGGCAGCGTCTTCTCGTAGTCGGTGCGTCCGGCGCGGGTCTGGTAGAACTCGACGTCGCTCATGTCATCTCCTTCGTAGCTGTTCCCACAGCGCCGTCGGCCGTTCCCACACCGGCTCCGCGACGATCGGCCTTAGCGACCGTTCGGTGATCAGGTCGCGACCGACCGTCACCGGCGGCAGCGCGAGGATCTCTTCCTGAATCGTCGGTGCGAGGAGGGTCAACGAGACCAGCTGTGTGATCCTCGCCCGCGTCAGCCCGAACACCCGCGCTGCGTGGGCGAGGTCGTCGAGTTCACCGGCGCGAATGCGGCGATCGATCTCGTGGGCCAGGGCGAGGTGTCGGGTCACCCGCGGAACACGGTGTGAGGGTGCCGTGGGAGGCGTCCGCGGGCGACCCGATCGCCTACCAAAAGTTAAGATGTAAGTTGCGATCGCGGCATCACTCACGACATGGTTCGTGCGGTAACGACACCGCATCCGAGGCCAGCACCTTGGCTCCGGTTGCCGGGAACATGATCTTCAATTCGCCACTTGCCCCGGTGTAATCGACGCGATCGATCAGCAGGCGCACGACCCGCTCGCGTTCCGGTGTCAACAGCACTTCCCAAATGTCCATGAACTGGGCGAGAGCCCGACCGACGTCCGCGGGGTCCACATCCTGGTTGTCGAGTGCGGCCTGCCGCTCTCCGACCTCCCGTTGGCGACGCTCCAACGTGGTGAGTCGCTCCCGCGCCTCGGCCAGCTTCGCCATCAACGCGTCCGCCGCAGGTCCGCTTGCCTTGGCGACGGTGCTGGTCAGGCGGTCCAGCTCAGCGCGCGTGGTGGCGAGTTCCCGATTGAGACGCTTCGCCTCCGCCTTGAGGCCCCGACGTACTGCCGCGACCAGGCTCCAAACGCGTCTGCGGTGAACTGAGGGCCATGATCGGTGACGATGTGGCCGGGCCATCTGCCGACCGCACGACGCACCGTTCCCAGCCAGCGCGTCATGTCATGCGCGGTCGGCTCCTGTTTGAAGGTTGCGGTCCCCAACGCTCGGCGCGAGAGATGATCGACGACGACAGCTACCCACCAGCAGAACGGCCAGCGCTGCGGCAAGGAGAACGGGAGCCACGAGATCCAGAATCCCCCAATCGTTGGAACAGTGGTCAGGTCGAGATGCCAAACGTGGTTCGGGTGTCTCGCCGTTACAGTTCGCGACTTCGGCGAGGGACAGGATTTGGGCGCCGGCTTCGAGGCGGGCTTCAGCATGCGGCGCACGGTGGTCGCGCCGAGATGAAGACCGGCGTGTGCCAGTGTGCCAGCGATTCGTCGCGTTCCCGTCTCGGGGCAGAGAACCTTCAATCGTTGTACGAGGTGGCTGACGAGCTCGGGAAACCGATTGACGGGCTCTCGAACCTGGACGAGCGCGTCCGGGCCTTCGTCGTCGAGACGGTGCGTCCACGTGGCGACGGTCAGTGGCGTGACGAGGAGCCGCCGAGCGGTTTCTGCCTGCGACCAGCCTCTCGCGGCGCACAGTTCGAGGATCGCGAGACGTTCGATCGGCGGGTAGTGTGGCCGGCGTTGCGCCGGTACGCGTTCCATCCTCGCGTCCTTGATTCGGAGTTCTTCACGCAGGAGCGAGGTCTCGCGGTCCCGTTGGTCGAGCTCGGCCTGGAGCCGGACTCGCACGTCGAAATGGCTCTCGGCCCGGGTTCGCGCAAGGGTGAACGTGAGATACGACATCGAGACGGCATTCACGATGGCCGAGCGGAGATAGCGTGGCCAGCCGCTTGGGAGAGGGATCGCTTGCGACGAGGAAGGGGACAGCGGCAGCTCCGACGCTTGGACGAAACGACCAGGATGCGAGCTCGTCTGGACGTCGCTGAAACCCCGATGGAAGTCCTTGGCGCGGGGCCGGGATGCGCCGTAGACTCACCGGGGAGGCCGCTCAATCGGCCACTGCGGAGCAGAGGATCAAATCAGTGCCGGAGATCTGCCGGTTCTTCGGGATCGTGGTGACCATGTACTACGACGATCACTCACCGCCGCACTTCCACGCGAAGTACGGAACTTCGCGGGTCGTGATCGGACTTTCAGATTTCACGGTTCTCAGGGGTGAGTTGCCGCCGCGCGCCTTGGGGCTCGTCATGGAATGGGCCGTGCAGCATCGAGCAGAACTCGTGGACAATTGGACCATGGCTCGCTCCAAGCAACCGCTCAAGTCGATCGCTCCGTTGGAGTAGCTCATGACGATCCCAAGCGTGGTCTCCGTTGAACAGACCGGCCCGTACCGTCTCCGGCTCCGATTCGACGACGGGGCGGAAGGAGAGATCGACGTTCGGAGTACAACGACCTTCGAGGGCGTGTTCGAGCCGCTAAGCGACCCGGCGTTTTTCTCAAAAGTCCGGGTGGACGAAGACGCCGGGACGATCGTGTGGCCGAACGGCGCCGATCTCGATCCGCTCGTGCTTCATTCAAAGGTGACGGGGATTCCTATTGCTTTGGATTCGTCAAAGCGGATGACCGGGTAGACGTCGGCCGCCGCGCTGACGGCTGTCCCTCGCCAAAATGCAATCCGGCTCCATCGATGACAGCTTTCGGGGGTCGCGCGCAGGGTTCCGACTGTTTCACGCCGCCAAAAGAGGATGAAGGCGGTGGCGTCGGAGAAGTGCGCGGGTCGCAAATCGGAGCGACCACGGTCGTTCCGACGCACGAGTCCCGTCGAAGGGGCCGCGAACGCCGATCCACGACTCAGGTCTTCAGGCCGCTTGGCGCCACTCGTACCGATGATGCAGTCCACCAATTCGCGAGTGGCCGACGATCGCGGCGTCGCGATGCGGATTCGAGGTGGCCGCTCTCATCGACGGCGTGCCCTTGCCCACCCCGAGGTGCGTTCTGTCGTCGTGGTAGTACGCGAGAAACTCGGAGAGTAGTCGGTGCAGGTGCCGCTCGTTGAGGACGATCACGGCGAGGACATCGGCCCCGTACTTCTTGTCGTTGTCAAAGATGAGGTAGCGAGGCGCGGAATCGAACGGGAAGGCTTCGCGAAGTTGTTGGATGATCCACGCTCCGGTCGGATGCTCGGTGACGCGGACGTGGAGCACGGTGCGGCGTGCGTGGTGGATGACGAAGAAGACGTGAAGCACACGGAAGGTAGCGGTTGGCACGGTGAACAAGTCCATCGCGGCTAGGACCTCGCGGTGGTTACGAAGGAAGTTGCGCCAGCGCTGCCGCGCTTCGGGATCGGCGGGTCGCCCTGGCATCATTCGGGGGACGGTACGCCCCGAAACGTCGAAGCCGAGCATGAGAAGTTCGGCGTGAACGCGGGGCGCACCCCAGGTCGGGTTCTCGGCGACGAGACTTCCACGTCCAGTACCCCCGAAAGCCCTCTCGGTGCCACCGAACGACCGTGCTGGGCCGGATGACGACCAGCGCCTCCTTCCACCGAGGCCAGAAGCGACGGAGCGTGAGCCAGAAGAACCGATCGGGCGCTCGCATTTTCGGCCGAGGTCGCTTGGCCGTGAGGATGGCGAGTTGCTGGCGGAGGGCGAGGTTCTCGATCAGAAGGTCGAACCGCGACGCGCCCAGGCGTCGTAGCCAACCCAGGATGAAGGCGATTCGGGGGAACATCCCGACAGAATGGTGGGGTCCGAGAGCGCGGTCAACGACGCCACAGGCAGGGACTCGCGGTGCGATCCGGCGCGTGCAATCCGTTCACTGTCAACGCGGATGAGGTTTTGGCGAGCGACAACAGACGTTACGCTCGGGGAGCCAAACCCCGCCTTCGCTTCACCGCCCGCTACTTCTGGGTCTTTCTGGCGACAACGCCCAGCACGTTGTCGGCGCGCATCAGGCTGCGCGAATCGTATCGATCGGAGACCGTGATCCAGCCGTCCGGCGATACGCCGAGCGACTCGATCGCCGCGTCCTGGCGTGAATCGACGATCGCCCTCCGCGTGGTCGTCGTGTCCTGTCCGGGTGCGAAGGCCTGCTCGTACACGCCGGAACGGCCCTCCTCGTCCTGGCCGATGAACACGATCGACTTGGCGTCCTTCCACCGCGCGCGGCCCCAGGTCACATCGGCACTCGATTCACTCTCCCGGTACTTCACCGCAATCGTGAACGCGGGATCCACGACGCCGCGTTCCAGATCGACGACGTGAATGGTGTCCTGCAGCTGCGAGCGATCGGTGAACAGGTATGCCGCGTATCGCCCATCCGGCGACACATCCGGCACCCAAAATGTTCCGGTAACGATGCGCGTGGCTGCGCTCCCGTTGGACTTGATCTTCCAGATCCCCGGGTGCGCCGGATTCCCGCTGGAGTAGACGATCCAGTCGGATCCTCGCGCCATGCCTGGATTTTCGGCGTCGACGCCATCCGCTGTCACCGGGTGCGGGTGGCTCAGGGCAAATTCCGCGCCGCGGCCCGCCTCGCGCGCGATGCGGCGGGCGGGACCTTCGACCAGGGCCGCGGAGTTGAAATCGGCCATCCAGATCTCCAAATGTGGTTGCGAATCGGTCGCCCCGGTCGGCCTATTGCAGCTCCAGAGCACGTGCTTGCCGTCGGGCGTGAACGCCGGGTCCCAGTCCTGCGCCGGGTCGTTCGTCAACTGCCAGACATCTCCTGTCCCCGTGGCTTGGACCCACAGGTCGAGGTTGCCGCTGCGGTTGGAGGAGAAGATGACGAACTGGCCGTCCGGAGAATAGGCCGGCTGCCGGTCGTGGCTGTTACCGATCGTGCCCGCGCCCTTGCGAGCCGGCGCGGCCTTGGCTCCCAGGGACACCTCACGCAGAGTCTGATGCGCCTCCACCGTGGAGAACACCAACTGGCCGTCGCCGAGAACGTCCACCCCGCCGTTGGCGTCGGCCGTTCCGAACAACCCGAACAGGCTCGGAGCAAAGAACAACGCCTGCCGCCGTCCGCTGTCGATCTGGATGAGTTCAATGCTGGCCGGCGAGCCCGGAACGTACACGTGCGCATCTTCCGATCGCGTGACGATGAGCGAGCGCCCGTCGCCATTCCAAGCCAGCGCGCCGTACGCGCCGGGATCCGGAGCGGGCAGCGTCCCGTGTGCCTGACCGGTCGCGCTGTCGACGACCACGATCTCCGTCTTGCCGCCGACAGTCGCAAGCTTAACGGCCGCGATCCACCGGCCGTCAGGCGAAAAGCGCACGCTGGCCAGTTCGGCGTCGGCCGCCGTGAGCAGGGTACGTTCCTGTTTCGTCGCCCTGTCAAGCACGCCGAGCGTCGCGAAGCGCTTCTTGCCATCGGCCTCGGCACCGAGGCGCACGAACGCGATCGCCTGACCGTTCGGGGAGGGATCGGCCTCGACCACGTTTGACACGAGCGGGTCGGCCAGGGGCCGCCCGACTCGTGGCAGGAGGAAGGCGTGCTCCTCCTCTCCTTCGCTCCGGAGGAACAGTGAATCACCATCGGCAAAGAAGCGCGGGCGATGTCCCAACGTCATGACGTCTTCGGTGCCCTTGGCCAGTTCTCTCCAGAAGATCTCGGACCGGCCGCTGCGGGTTGAGGTGTAGGCGACCAGTGAACCGTCCGCCAGGGCGGCCGGTTCGCCATCGACACCGGAGAGCGTCAACTGGCGCACGCTGACCGGCGGACCCGCCGCCGGCCGCCAGAGGTAGCCCAGGCCGGCGCCGGCCGCGACGGCTGTTGCGATGATGCCGGCCGCCGCCAGCCGCCGCCAGGGTCTCCGGCCGACGGGCAGCATTGCCGCGCTACCGTGCCCGGTCAGCGCGTTCTCGAGCGCGAACGCGAGATCGCGGGCGGAGTGAAACCGGTCCTCTGGATGTTTCTCGAGACAGCGGCGGATCACGCGGTCGAGCGCCGGCGGCACCTTCGCGCCCGAGTCGACGAGATCCTGCGGCTCGTCGTTGAGAATCGCCGTCAACGTTTCCGCCGCCGTGGGGCGCGTGAACGCGCGGCGGCCCGTGAGCATCTCGTAGAAGACCACGCCGAACGAGAACAGATCCGATCGATGGTCGACTTCGTGTCCGCGGACCTGTTCGGGCGACATGTACCCGACGGTGCCCAGCACCATCCCCGGATCGGAGAGGAAGTTTCCGGTGGGCGCATCCGGTCCGGTCTGCCGGAGTGCTTCGCGCGCCAGGCCGAAGTCGAGAATCTTCACTTGACCGTTTCGCATCAACCCGACGTTCTCGGGTTTGAGATCGCGATGGACGATGTTGCGGTCGTGCGCCGCCGCCAGGCCTTGCGCGATCTGCACGCCGAGCGTCACGGCCTTGCGCACGGAGATCGGGCCGGCCTCCACCATCGCGCGCAGCGTGCCGCCGTCGAGGAACTCCATGACGGCAAACGCGCTGGTGTCTTCGCGGCCGAAGTCATGAATCGCGAGGATGTTGGGATGGGAGATCGCCGCGACGGCGCGGGCTTCGCGCTCGAATCGCGCGATGGCCGTGTCGCTGGACGCGATGTCCGGCGGGAGGACCTTGATGGCGACCTGGCGGTCGAGCCGTGTGTCCCGCGCCCGGTACACGACGCCCATGCCACCCGAGCCCACGACGCCTAGGATTTCGTACGGACCGAGTTGCTTGCCCACGATAGCCATTCAGGTAAGCGTCATCCTACACCGGCGGCTGAAGGTGAAATCAAGAAACTGCGCCCCAGTACTTGCGGACGTCGCGCGTTCCGTTCCGCGTAGCAAGAGTCACGAACCTCTCGCTCTCTCACTCTCCGCGACCGAGGGAAGGCGCTGGCGTATAGTCCAAGAACCAAAACGACGCTCGTTCCGTCGTTTTGGCGCGAGGAGATTGGGATCTTGCAGTACGGGTTTCACATGTGATGGTCGGACTTCTTGCGAATCGTTCCGGCCGGCTGGAGAAGGGTAGGCCCATCCGGATTAATGTGGGTCGCCTCCGATAGCAGGGTGGCTCTCTGGCGAAGTCCCGGGCCGCCCATCGCGCAGCAAGTAAGCTCGCCGTTCCGCTATCCCCACTGAACGACTTCGGGTTCGAGATGCGTTACGCCTGGGGAGCCACCGCCCCCACTCGTCACGCTCTTCGAACATCCGTCAGCGCGCAGTGGGTCAGCCGCCGGTCCGATTTCCACCAGATGGTCGCGGCCGTCGCGCGGTTTGTCGGTCGGTCGCGATTCGCCAGGAAGCCGAAACGGTCGATTCGCAATCGCGCATCGCGACGGTGGGCGCGCTCTCCAACGGTCATTGGGTCTGTCGCTCTCTGACGGCGACGGACAGCCGACGGCGCACTGCGCCGTGTGCAAACTGTTCCGTTCCAACGCGGATACAGTTTTGGCGAGGGACAGCTACCTCGGGGAGGACCTCGAGCTCGCGTCGCCGCCTGGCACGAAGTATTTCCACTCCAACCTCGGCATGAGCCTGCTCGGGCTCGTGCTATCGGAGCGCACCGGCAAGCCTTACGAGACGATGCTTCAGGAGGGGATCTTCAAGCCGCTCGGCATGCGCAGCTCGACGACCGACCTGGCGCTCGAGCGCGACCGCGTCGTTCCGGGCGTCAAGGTCAACGGGAAGCCGTTCCCCAACCAGTCCATGGCGGCGATGGCTCCGTGCGGCGGCATCTACGCGAGCGCCGAGGACCTCGCCCGGTTTGCCCACACCCAGATCGACCGCAGCGACCCGGCGGTCGTCCTCAGCCAGAAGCCGGCGTTCACGATCAGCGAGGGCGAGCAGGTGGCCCTGGGCTGGCACCTCTACGACTGGGTCCAGGGTTGGCGCACGCTCAACCACAATGGCGCGATCGGGGGCTACACGGCGAGCGTCTACATCGACCCCGCCAACCGCTGCGCGGCGATTGTGCTCTCGAACGTCATGAACGATGGCGACTACGGCGAGGCGATCCGCGTCCTGGCCCGCACCCTCCTCAAGCAGATCGAGCCGCTGCAAGCGAAACCTACACCCAGGCCGTAACGCTCGGCTTCGTGGGAGCCGGGTGCAATGGCGCATGGTCCAGAAACCAAAACGACGATCGATCCGTCGTTCTAGCGCGACGAGATCGGGATTCAGCAGCACGCTCTTCACAGTCGATGGTCGGCCCCGTCGCCGAGTGCGGTCCATTCGTCGGTCCGAGTCGTTCCCGCCGCGACCGACGTGAGCACGGGCGTAGCCGTCGGCGCACCGCGATTGGCCGCGGGTGTGGTGCGCCACCAAAGATAGAGCTGCCCTGGAGAGCATGCGGTCGGCGAGAAAGATCGTCGTTCCGCTATCCCCGCCGACGCGCTTCGGGTTCGAGTTGCGTTACGCGTGGGGAGCCACCTCCCCCAGGCGTCACGCTCTTCGAGCCCGCCCTCAGCGCAGAGCGAACGCGCCTCCCGTCGGATCACGCCAAATAGCCGCGTACGTCGCGCGGTTTGTCGGGTGGTCAGGGTCAGTCGAGGCGTCGAATAGGTCGCTTCACAGTCGCGTCGTTCGACGCGGATAGCACCAAACACGAGCCGCCGGCTCTTTCGCTCTCCGACGTTGACTGAGAGCGGACCGTCTTGACACGATGTTCCTCGGGTCGGGGTCTTCCCTTGGGGCCTGCCGTCGAGCCACGCAGATGCGTCCAGAGGTGGAGTCTCCAAGCCTCAAGAAGCGACTTGCTGTACCGCCGGACGGTTCCGACCCGTTTGCGTTCCGAATTGGTCGGAAGTCTTCATTGACGGCGAGAGACCGGAAGGGGAGTGTGGAGCCAAGCGGGTGTCCACATGAAGAAGCCGGTCGCCTGCGCGGCGGGTCCTGTTCGGTTTCCGAACGGTGTCAAAGCGAGCACCCGTCGCAGAGCAATACAGTTGCTTGCACCTGAAGGGCCAGGGCAAGGCATTCCAGAAGGAGGTCCACCACCATGACGCGACAGGTGTTTCGGATTGGGCTCTTCTTGACCATCCTCCCGCTCCTCGTCGGGCCCACGACGGCCCGAGAGCTCACGCTCGACGAGCGCGTTGCAGCCCAGCGCTCGATCGAGAACGTCTACTGGCAACATCGCATTTGGCCGGAGCAGAACCACCGTGCGAAGCCTTCGCTCAGCGAAGTTCTGCCCGAATCTGCGATCCGGGCCAAGGTCGGCAACTACCTCAGCCTCTCAGATGACCTCGCGAGCAAGGGAAAACCGATCTCCGAGCAGCAGCTCCGTGAGGAGATGAACCGGATGGTCGCGGAGTCGAGGGCTCCGGGAGTGCTGCGCGAGCTCTTCGCGGCTTTGGGCGACGATCCGTTCGTGATCGGTGAGACGTTGGTTCGGCAGAAGCTGGTCGAGCGACTCGCGGCCGGTCCTTCCGCCGATACGCAGCAGTTGATAGGGGACGGACTGGAGAGGATCGGGCGGGCGAATCTCGCCACCGCTCCGCCGACCAAATACCTGAACGCCGCGGCAGCGGGGAGCTGCGTACCGGATACCTGGAGCCCAACGAGTGTGTCCGACGGAGTCCCTCAGGGCCGGTCGGATCACACGGCGGTCTGGACCGGGACAGAGATGATCATTTGGGGGGGGTATGGAGTCGCCGATTCGAGGGAGGGGGGCCGTTACGACCCAGCCACAGACAGTTGGACGCCGACCTCAACGACAGGTGCTCCGGTAGCCCGCTATTCCCACACTGCGGTCTGGACCGGCACGGAGATGGTTGTCTGGGGAGGCACCACAGGCACGGTCTTCATGAACACGGGGGGACGATACAATCCCGCGACGGACATCTGGCTCCCAACCACAACCACCGGCGCGCCGCAAGGGCGCCAGGCCCACACGGCGGTCTGGACCGGCATGGAGATGGTTGTGTGGGGAGGCCAAACGAGCACGGTCAACACGAACACGGGGGGACGATACGACCCCGCGACGGACGTCTGGGTCCCAACCACGACCGCCGCTGCGCCGCAAGGGCGCCATCTCCACATGGCGGTTTGGACCGGCACGGAGATGGTCGTGTGGGGTGGCACTGTCCCCGGCGGCGCCCGCACCAAGACAGGGGGACGATACAGCCCCGCGACGGATACGTGGGTTCCAACCGCGACCGTCGGTGCGCCGGAAGGGCGGATTCGCCTCACGGCAGTCTGGACCAGCACCGAGATGATCGTGTGGGGAGGCGTCATAGACGATGGTTCGATAGGGCGCTCCACCAACACGGGGGGACGATACAACCCTGCGACGGACGTCTGGGTCCCGACGGCGATCACCGGTGCGCCGCAAGCGCGCGCTTACCACACGGCGGTCTGGACCGGCACCCGGATGATCATCTGGGGTGGCCGCTACGACGTCCCCGTCTACGGCTACGCGAACACGGGGGGACGATACAACCCCGCGACGGACGATTGGGCCCCAACCACGACCACCGGTGCCCCGAGCGCGCGTCCTGAACACACGGCGGTCTGGACGGGGACAGAGATGATCATCTGGGGGGGAATCGATAACAGCGGCGGACGGTATTGTCCAGTTTGTGACGATGGCAATCCTTGCACGACCGACACGTACGACCCATCCGTTGGCTGCGTGTATACGCCGACGACCGGCGTGCCGTGCGACGATGGTCGGGCCTGCACGGTTTCCGACGTCTGCGACGGGGCGACTTGCATCGGCCAACCTCTTGCGCCCGGCGATCCTTGTGATGATGGCAACGCGTGTACCGCCAACGAGGTCTGCCAGCCGGCGGGATCGTGCGGCAGTGGGCAACCTGTAAGCTGCGACGACGCGAACTTCTGCACGATCGACATCTGCAATCCTGCCAGCGGCTGCAGCCACACGCCGAACAACTGCGACGACGGAAACGACTGCACCGCGGACTCCTGCGTTCCGGCGACGGCAAGTTGCGTCCATGCGCCCAAGCCAGTGGGTACGTCGTGCAACGACGGCAACCGTTGCACGACCTTCGACTACTGTATCGGGGGAGTTTGTGTGCCGGGGAACTACTACCCCTGCGACGACCACAACGCGTGCACCGGAATGGAGACGTGCGACCCGGCTAGTGGCTGCCGCGCTGGAGTGCCCTTGAACTGTGACGACGGGAACATCTGCACGATCGACGCGTGCAACCCGGCGTACGGCTGCTACCACACATCGACCCTTCCGGTGTTCACCACGCAGCCGCAGATCGGAGACGGCTGTGAGCTCCTGTGGCCCCCGGAGCACGGCTACGTCGACTTCACGGTCGCCCAGACGAATGCCGCGGCGGCGAGCCAATACGGCATCGCCTCGATAGCGTTCGCAAGCTGCAGCTCCAGCCAGCCCGAAAACGCGGTGGGCACCGGTGACGGCAATTCGACTCGTGACTGCGTGTACACGGCCGACACCCTATCTCTGAGGGTGGAGCGCGACGGAGCCTGCAGCCCAACGGGACGTGTCTACTCCTCGTCGCTTATCGCCACGGACGTCTGCGGCAACTCCACCGTTTCGAACCCGTTCAACGTCTTTGTCTGGCACGACCGGGGTCACGCTCCGAATCACGCGTTCGACAGCGCCAATCCTGGGTC
>Ga0315273_10005129_pt1 | contig 16171 bp, 6 predicted proteins | sample YL17G02_0_MG_FD_205753 | JGI IMG/M metagenome (GOLD analysis project Ga0315273, IMG submission 205753) | Sediment microbial communities from Yellowstone Lake, YNP, Wyoming, USA - YL17G02_0 | ecosystem: Environmental > Aquatic > Freshwater > Lake > Sediment | place: USA: Wyoming | collected... | reverse complement strand
ATCGTCACCGCTCCCCTGCCTGCGCTGTCGGTGCCTGTCAACGCGACCACCTGAAGCCCTGGGAAGTAGGCCGCAAGGATCTCCGCCCGACTCCGCCCCTGCGCCGCGCGACTTGCCGCACCGCGCACGCACAGGCCCACCCCATGGCCGAGGCCGCGGCCCGAGAGCACAAACCCGACACCAGAACGCCGCACGTCAAACAGGGTGCTCTTGACGACCTGCCAGCCAAGCACACGACCCGCGGCCAGTTGAAAGGCGTTGGCATCAAGGTGATCGGGCGCCATCCCCTCGACGCAAAGTGTCGCGGCGCGGCCGGACGGATGTCGCGAGGCGACGCCGAAGCTACGCACCACCGAACCGCGCAGCCCGGCGGCTTCCAACACTCGGCGCAGCTGCGGCTCCGCAATCTCGCTCGTCCATCCCGCCTCGTTCTGGCACGAAGGATCCGGTCGCGCCGGCAGATACTCGGGATCGTCGGCGCCGGCCCACACATGCGACGGCGCTTCGGTGTGGCCGCCACACCAGGCCGAATAGAAGACCCTGGCGACGTGGCCTCCCTCGCGCAGCACGAGGCCCGCGGTCGACTGCGTGGCCCGTTCCGTCATCCCCGTGGCTTTGCCAAGCACCTGGCAATGCGTGAGATCGCAGAAGTCAAACCCCTCGGCGGCATGACGTCCCCGGTTGGCTGTCGCGAAGGTCCGCACCGTGATCGCCAGCGCCTCGATCGCCGCCATCGGAGCGCCCGCGGACATCTCGCCAGCCACGACGCGCGCCACGTAGGACTCGAGAGGCAGCGAAACAGAATCGTAGCCGCCCCCGCGTCGGGTGATGCCAATGCGAATGTCGCTGCCCGAGCGCACGGAACCTCTTTCGCCGGGTGCGGTCGCGCCAGCACGGCTGCGATCGGGCTCGGCTGGCACCTGCGTCGACGTCACGGACGCTCGGCGCGCGATGCCTGACGTCCTCAGCACGTCGACAGCCACCGCAGCCGCGTCGGCCCCGGCGCCGCCCGGCACGACGACGACGACCGCGTAGGCAGGCCTCGGGTCTGGCGTCGTTGCGACGACGACTCCGAGGTAGCCTCCTCCAGCCATCGACGCCGTGCCTGTCTTGGCCAGTGCAGCGATACCAGCGTCGCCCAACGCGGATGCGGTCCCCACCGTCGCGGCCGTCCGCAATCCAGCCGTCACAATCGCGCGCGTCCGGTCGGACATGCGGAACGCGGTGGCTGGTCCCGTCACTCTGATGAAGCCGTCCAGCAGGCTTCGCGGCGTCGCGCGGACGCCACCCAGGCCCAACGCCACGAGCGCCGTCGGGGCTCCGCCTCCGCTCGGCCCGAGCCCCATCCGAACCAGCACACTGTCGAGCGCCGTGCGCGGCAAGCGCTGAGCGACGGTCGCGAAGAACACGTTGCAGGAGTATCCCAGCGCCTCGGACGCGACAAGCGGCCTGTGCAAGTCGGGATGAACGCACGTGAGGGTGCGTCCATCTACCATCACGGTGCGCCGGCACACGATACGCGTCGTATCATCGACGACGCCCTGTTCCATGGCGGCGATGAGCGTCGCGATCTTGATGACCGACCCCGGTGCAATCGCCGCGGCGAGCACGTCCGGGCGCGACTCGGCCACGACACGTTTCGATGAGAGTTCGATCAGGAGGTAGGCGGGGCCGCGTGGCGCAGCGGGTTGAGAAGAACCCGGACCAGGCCAGGCGGCGACGCACAGCAACGCGCCGACGGCAGCCAGCGCCCTCATGTTGGGCACAGCCCGAGGAACCGCGCCGACTCGGCCCACATCACTTCCAGATTCGCGCTCAACAGGTGATCGTCATCGAGCATGCGCAAGGAGACGGCAGGCCGCACGTCTGTGAACCGCTGCACCATCGCGGGGTCAACCACATCATCTCGCCGGCCGTGGAAGATGAGCGTCGGTATAGGAATTCGGTCGGCGAACGAATCGTACTTCTGCGCATCTTCGTACAACGTGTAACGGATCGGCCGCATCTGGTTCGACGTGTAGTGCATCACGTCGTAACGGTCGGTTCGGCGCCACTCGTCGAGACCGGCCGCATCCAGCGGTCGGAATCCCGATCGCCCGAAATCAAGCGCCGGAGCGAGCAGCACCAGCCGATCGACCGGCCAGCACACCAGCATCCCGGCGTCGCAGGCCCGGGCCTGCCGGACCGCGACCTGGTACGCCACGAAGCCCCCCAGGCTTGATCCAACCAGCGCCATCGGCCCCGGCGGCAGCAACGCCATCTCGTGCTCCACCTGCGCAATCATCCTCGTCGTGGTCAGCGTCGAGAAGTCGGGCTCGTTCAAATCCGGGCAGCGCACATCGATGCCGAAAGGCCTGAGCCGTTCGGTGAACAATCGCGCCTTGGTCGACTCGGGAGACGAGCCGAACCCGTGCAGATAGATGAGGTGTCGCACTGTGCTGCTCCCGATGCGCGGCTTCGCGCGTACGGCTTTCCCGTACCGTGATCTTCTCGCCGCTGTAGTCGGCGATGCGCTTGTTCTTGGGAATGGTCTCGAGTGCGAAGACGCCCCAGCCGTGCAGGCGGGAGCGACGGCGGACAATACGGGGGGGCGAGGGTATCTTCATCTGCTCTGAGCCCTGAACTCATTCTAGTGGAGGCAGGCCGCGCGCGGTTGGTTCCCGTCCGCGCGGCTCCCGGATGCGCCATCTGAGGTACAACTCTACTCGGGTCGAAAGGTAAGATACACTGCGCACGCTTCGGGATGGGCAACCGCCCGGTCTCGGTCTTGGCGTGACGGCGAGTCAAATGCGGAGCGCGAGATGTCACACTCAACACGTCGGCGCATCGTGCTGTTCTTCGCGTTCGTAGTCGTGGCCGCCCAGTTTATCCGGCCTGATCGCACCAACCCGCCCGTCGTTCTGGAGCAGGCGATCGAGGCCGGCGGGTCTGTCCCGGCCCAGGTCGTGGCGACACTCAAGCGGGGATGCTATGACTGCCACGCGCACACCACGATCTGGCCCTGGTACACCAACGTGACGCCGGTCTCGTGGATGATTGCCGGCCACGTCAACGACGGCCGCCAGAAGCTGAACTTCTCCCAATGGAATACGCTGCCGGCGAAACGTCGCGTCAAGAAGCTGGAAGAGATCCAGCGTCTCATGACCGACGGCACAATGCCGCTCGCCAGCTACCTGCTTATCCACCGCGACCGGAAGCTGTCGGACGACGACAAGCAGATCGTGTCGACCTGGGCCACGGCCGAGCGAGCGCGTCTGACGCAGGAAGAGGCCATCGCCGCGATGCCGGCCTTCGCGCCGACTTCGACGCACGGCGGCCTGGTCTACGTGTCTGGCATCATGCCGGGGGCGGCCATCGCACCGCCATCGGTGGCCGAGGACATCCGCAGCCAAACTGCGCGCGTGCTGGATGAACTCTCGGCTCGCTTGACCAGGGCCGGCACGAGTCTCGATCGCGTCGTGACCCTCTCGGTCTATCTGAAGCGCGCCGAGGACTTCGCGGCGATGAACCAGGTGTGGGCCAGGTACTGGCCGAAGGACCCGCCGTCCCGCACGACGATCATCGCCGGCCTGCCGTCACCAGGCGCACTGATCCAGGTGGCCGCGATCGCGGCGGCGCCCGGCACACCGCGTCAGACGGTCCATCCGAACGCGTGGCTCAAGTCGCCCAGCCCGTACAGCTACGCCGTCAAGAGCGGGGACACGCTGTATCTGTCCGGCCTGGTTGCGCGGCGCGGCACCGACAACACGATCGTCAAGGGCGACATCGCGATGCAGACGCGGACCGTTCTCGACAACGCAAGGGCGATTCTGGCGGAGGCTGGATTCGGGTTCAACGACGTCGTCAGCACGCGGATCTTTCTGACAGATGTCGCGAACTTCGGCAGGATGAATGAGACCTACCGATCGGCCTGGACCAGGGAACCGCCGGCGCGGGCCACGGTCGTCACCGGGCTGATGAATCCGGACTACCTGGTTGAGATCACATTCGTCGCCGTCAAGGGCGGCACCCGCGTGGCCTACACGACGCCGTCGGCCTCCGGCACGGCCGGCACCTCGAACCCGAACTTGAGCGGGGCCATCGGCATCGGCCCACGCCTGTTCGCGTCCGGTATGCTGGGGATCATGCCGGGCACGACGCCGGACGCTCGGCTGCAGACCCGGGAGATCCTCGCGCGGCTGGGCCGAACCATGGCGCTCGGCGGCGCGCGGTGGTCGGATGTGATTGACTCGGTCGTCTACGTCACCAACATCGGCAAGGCTCCGGCCGTGCTGGACGCCTTCCGCGCGCAGGTCGGTCCGGCGCTGCCCGTAGGGACCCTCGTGATCTCGGGGCTCGTGAGCCCGGAGGGCCTGGCCGAAATCATGCTGACAACAGGAAAGTGAGGCACAACCATGGCTGGCACGTGTTCGTTCGATGTGACGTCCACCGTCGATCTGCAGGAAGTGGACAATGCCCTGAACCAGGCCCGCAAGGAAGTCGTTCAGCGGTACGACTTCAAGGGCTCGAAGGCGGCGATCGAGTTCAGCCGCGCCGACAACACCATCACGCTCGTGGCCGACGATGAGTTCAAGATGGAGGCGCTGTGGGAGATCGTGCAGGGCCGGATGGTCAAGCGCAGCGTGCCTGTCAAGAACCTCACGCTCGGCGAGATCGAGCGTGGAGGCAACGACACGGTGCGGCGCGTGGTGACGCTTCAGCAGGGCATCCCGATCGATGCGTCCAGGGCCATCGTGAAGTTCCTGAAGGACCGCAAACTGAGGAAGGTGCAGGCCTCGATCCAGGCCGACCAGGTGCGGATCGCGTCGCCATCACGGGATGAACTGCAGGACGTGATGCAGTTACTGCGCGCCGAGGACTTTGGCATCGAATTGCAGTTTGGCAACCGCCGCGAGACGTGACCGTACGCCCTCTCGTCAAGCCGCGCACACTGGTCTGGCTCGGATTGGCGACCGCCCTCGTGCTGTGGGCCACCGCTGCCGGGTTGGGCGCGCACGTCTTTGCCACGGCGCTGGTGGCATCGGTGTTGCCATTGCCGATCTATCTTGCCGCGGCCCTGTGGCTCGATCGGTTCGAGCCCGAGCCGCGGGGCATGCTGGCGATGGCATTTCTGTGGGGCGCATCGATCGCCATTGTCGCCGCCGGCCTGGTGAACCAGGTGATGGACGCGAGCCTGGGCGAGAACGTCAGTTCCGTCTTCACCGCGCCGCTGGCCGAAGAACTGCTCAAGGCCGTCATTCTGTTTCGCTTCTACTGGCGCAAGAAGACCGAGTTCGACGGAATCGTCGATGGATTGATCTACGCGGCGATGGTCGGACTGGGGTTCGCGTTCGTGGAGAACATCGATTACTACGGCCGCGCGCTGATCAAGGAAGGCCCGAACGGGCTGGCCGTCACCTTCACGCTTCGCGGCATCATGGCGCCGTTTTCGCATCCGCTGTTTACCGGGCTGACGGGGATCGGACTCGGCGTCGCTCGACAAACGCACCGGCGGTGGGTGCGGGGGCTTGCGCCGCCGCTGGGTCTGCTCGGAGCGATCGGACTTCATGCCACCTGGAATGCCGGCGCGTCGATGGGATGCGTCTTCTTCGTGGTCTACGCCGCCGTGATGCTGCCCGCCATGATCGCGCTGCTTACGGTCGCCGCCTTCAGCCTGCGTTCGGAAGGCCGGCTGATCCACACGTATCTGGCGGTGGATCGCGAGCGAGGCGCGCTCAGCGACACGGAGTATCAGACGCTCTGCTCCGTGCGCGGCAGGCTTCACGCCTCGATGACGGCACTGACGCACGATGGCTGGGCCGCGTGGCGACGCCGCCGGGCGTTTCATCAAGCGGCCAGTGAACTCGCCTTTCACCGTCATCGTGTGGCGGATGGGGACGAACCGGCCGACGCGGCGATCGAGGCGGATTGGGTCAATCGCCTGCTCGACTTCCAGACGCGATGATGACCGAGCCCGGGCATCGCGCCACGCAATGCTCCGCGGCAGCCCGGGCTGCGTCTTTGTCGGGCGGCTGGCTTCCGGATCCGGGCCTGCGACCCAGCCTAACCGCTCCTGACGCAACGCCATCTTCGCGCGTACGGATCCTCCCCCGTTTGAGCCATAATCTGCCCGGTACCGGCCGTGTCCCGGTTGCCGCACGCATGCCTTCCACGGCGGGACACGGGCGCGAGGCAAGCGATGATCTGCTTGAATTGCGGAGCCGAGACGGGGGATGACGAACAGTCGTGTCGTACCTGCGGTCGCGCGCTGACCTCACCGGGCACTCCGCTCGACGCGCCTGAGGTCACCAGTCCGCCGGGTCGTGGCTCGGGGTCGCAGCGAACCTCGGCCGCTGAAGACCAATCGTCAACGCGCCTGCCATCGTCTGCCGGCACGAGGTCGGCGGAGGCCGGCTCTTCGAACGCGAACCTGCTTCTGCCCGGTCAGACGTTCGGCACGCGTTACCGCATCATCCGGGAACTGGGTCGCGGCGGCATGGGCGTCGTCTATCAGGCATGGGACGACGAACTCGGCGTGGCGGTGGCGTTGAAGATCATTCGACCGGATGGAACCGGCGACTCCGGCGCCCTGCCCGATCTGGAGCGCCGCTTCAAACGCGAACTGGTACTCGCCCGGCAGGTAACGCACAGACACGTGGTGCGGATTCACGATCTCGGCGAGGTGCGCGGCATCAAGTACCTCACGATGCCGTTCATCCAGGGCGAGAACCTCGCGATGCGTGCCGGGCGCGAAGGGCGCATGCCGGTCAGCCGGGTGCTGCGGTACGCCAGACAGATCGTCTCCGGCCTCGCTGCCGCGCACGAGGCCGGCGTCGTGCATCGCGATCTCAAGCCGGCCAACATCATCATCGATGCCGACGACGAGGCGGTGATCCTGGATTTCGGTCTCGCCCGGTCGGCGTCTGGCGCCGCGCTGACCCACGCCGGCGCCGTTCTCGGTACGCCGCAGTACATGGCGCCGGAGCAGGCCATGGGCGGTCTGGTGGACCACCGCGCCGATATCTACGCGTGCGGTCTTATCCTGCACGAGTTGCTGACGGGGCAGCACCGCTCGGCCGACACGGCGCTCGCGATGCTGATGCGGCGCCTTGTCGAGGCGCCGCCCTCGGTGCGGTCGGTCGCGCCCGACATTCCCGAAGCGGCGGATCGCGTGGTTGCGAAGTGCCTGCAGACTGATCCTTCGGCCAGGTACCAGACGAGCGCGGAACTGCTGACCGACCTCGACCGGCTCGACGAGGACGGTTACGCGCGGGTGGCGCCAGTCCCGGTGCGCGCGCGGTCACGATGGGTCGTGGCGACGTTGGCGGCCATCGGCGTCGTGGCGATTGTCGCGATTCCCGCGTGGTTCGTCTGGGGCCGACGGCCGGCCGCTCCAGCCGCCGCGCCGGATTCGGTCTCCGTGCTCATCGCGGACTTCGCCAACCACACCGGTGACGCGGTGTTCGAGGGGTCGCTCGAACAGGCGCTCAGCATCGCCATCGAGGGCGCGTCGTTCATCACGGCGTACCCGCACGCCGATGCCGAGCGCGTCCTGGGGCGGGTGACGCCGGGCGCGAAGCTCGATGAGCCCGGCGCACGAGTGGTCGCCAGGCGGGAGGGCATCAAGGTGGTGCTCTCGGGTACGATCGCGGAGGCGGATGGGCGGTTCACGATTGCGGTGCGGGTCCTCGATCCGTCCAGTGACAAACCGTCGAGCACGGTTGAGGCCGGCCCACTGGCCAAAGGAGAGGTGCTGGCCGCGATTGTATCGCTGGCGGGGCGCGTGCGCACCGCCCTCGGCGATACCGCGAGTGCGTCCGCGCTGAACGCCGCAGCGGAGACGTTCACGGCGGCATCCCTGGATGCGATGCGCGAGTACGCAATCGGCCAGACGCTGCTCCTCCGCCGCAAGGACAAAGAAGCCATCGAGCACTTTCGGCTGGCAACAGAGCGCGATCCGCAGTTCGGGCGGGCCTATGCCGGGTGGGCCGTGGCCGCAAACACCCTCGGACTGGGAACCGAGGCCAGCACGCAATGGCGGAAGGCGCTCTCGCTGATCGACCGGATGACCGACCGGGAGAAGTACCGGACACTCGGCGGCAATTTCCTCCTGGTCACGAGGGACTATCGGAAGGCGATCGAAAACTTCGAGGAACTGGTTCGGCGGTACCCGGCCGATACCGCAGGCCGGAACAACCTGGCCTACGCCTATTTTCAGACGCTCGACTTTGCGAAGGCGTCAGAGGAGGGGCGGCGGGCGCTGACGCTGTGGCCGAATAGTGCCCGGTTCCTCAGCAACAGCTCGCTCTACGCGATGTACGCCGGCGATTTCGCCATGGCCACTGAGCTGTCGAACCAGCTCATCACGCTCGATGGCAGTTCCTACATCGCCTACCTGCCGCTGGCTGTGGCGCAGGCGATGTCCGGCGACTTTGCCAAGGCGCGCGAGACCTACGCGCGGATGCAAGCTACCGACGAGTGGGGGCGATCAACATCCGCACTCGGCCTTGCCGATCTGGCGCTGTACGAGGGACGGGCATCCGAGGCTCGTGCGATCCTGACGACGGGGCTCGTCGAGGACCAGCGCACGAAGAACACCGCGGGAATGATCTCGAAGCAGGCGGCGCGCGGCGAAGCCGCGCTGCTTGAGGGCGACCGGCGGGCCGCGCTGATAGCGGCCGACGCGTTGGTCAGCCTCGGCCGCACTGAAGAAACGCTCGTGCCCGCGGCGGCGATACGCCTGGCCGCCGGCGACGCGGCAACCGCGCGGAAGTTCGCGCTGGAACTCGGGAACTTCGTACCGCCGCGATCGCGCGCCTACGGCAAGATCATCGAGGCGCAGATCGCCATCAAGGAGGGTCGTCGAATCGAGGCCATCGACGCGTTGGTGGCGGCGCAGAAACTGGCAGACCTCTGGCTGGGGCGGTACTGGCTGGGGATCGCAGACGTCGAGAACGGCAAGTACGCCGAGGCGCGCGACGAGTTCGGCAAGTGCGAGAAACGCCGAGGCGAGGCCGCCGCGATCTTTCTTGACGACCTGCCGACGATGCGCCTCCTGGCGCCTCTCGCCTACTGGCTTGGACGTGCCAGTGAGGGCGTCGGCAGTGCGGCGGCCGCCGCCGAACACTACAAGACGTTTCTCGCGTCGCGGCCCGCAGGCTCGAAGGACCCGCTCGCCATCGATGCGCGAAAGCGGGTGCGGGCGCGGTAGCTCCACTCCGATTCGGCGTTCGGAGACTGAAGCGTCCGGCAGAGTCACGTCCGTCCCGCCCGCCCACCCGATGGGTGATCCGACAAGTTCCGGGATCGCGAACTCCGGGCTCGGAGTTCGCGTGAGGCCCCCGGCCGGCTTCAAGAAATCCCTGGTCGATCAATGCCGCTGTTTCGAACTCCCACCAGTCTCGTGTCCGGAGCCACTCGAACTGGGCGGGGTTGACGCTGCAAACCACACCGCTCTCGGCGTCATCCACGCCACGCGTCCTGGTGCCGGATCGCACACGGGTCCCGTCCAGGGCGCGCCAGTCGGGGGTGATGGTGCCGCCGGTTCTGGCGCCGGCGGCGGATCGCCCGGCAGGAACGTCATGTAGATGCCGTCGGCGATTGCCGAATCCAGCGTCCCGACTCGGAAGAAGAACCGGCCCGGTCCGCCGACGCCGGGGTTCTGGGTGATGGCGCCGACCAGTCCGCCCCAGTCGTCCGGCATCGGATCGGCGCGCAGCAGCAGCAATTCCACCGTGCGGTCGGTACGATAGCGGAACATCCCGCGACCATATGTGGTGGGGTCGACCAGAACGGCGTTGAAAAAGACCACGTCGCCGTCGGGGCCGAGCACCTGGAATTCACCCGGGATGGAATTGAGGGTCTGGTTGATCCCCGCGTAGTAGCCGGTCGTGCCTGGCGCAGCCTGCCCTTGCAGCGCGATCGTTTCGAAAGTCGGGCTGAGGCTGGCCCGTCGGAGGAACAGACCCGAATCCGCGCTTCCCCCGGTAAGCGCCGCGACGAAGAGGATGTCACCAGCAGCGTTGATTCGAGCATCCATCAGTCTGGACGTCGGGGGTGTGAAATTGTACGACCCGCCGGCCGGCGCGGCGCTGCCATTGAGCGCAATGGCCTGAGGCGGACTCCCGCCCGAGCCGAGGAACAGTCCCCAACGCCCGTCCGCCAGCCCCGCAAAGAACAGCACTTCGCCGACATCGTTGAAGCCGACTGCACCCCGATAAGTCGAAACCGCCGAGAACGTGCTGCCCGCGAAGGAGTCGCCTGTCGCCACGACCTTCGCCAGCGCCGAAGAACATGGCGCCGGCGAGCACGGCGTGCCGACGAAGATACCCGTGCCCCCGACACCACCCACGCTGATCGTCGCCATGAAGGCCACGTCGCCCGTCGCATTGATATAGGGGTAGCCGCTGACGTCCGTAAACGTGCCGATCATCGGTGACGGGAGGGTTTCCCCAACCATGACGACCTTGCCGGCGGGCCCTGCGGTGAAGAGGCCACTGGAACTAGGAACCCCGCCGAGTCTGGCCCAGTACACGATCTGCGAGCCGGCGTTGATCCGAGGCGTCCCGCTAGTCTGGAACGTGATCGCCGAGATCGTCGTGCTGGTGGACGGTGCCACATCGTTGATGGCCACCACCTTCTGGACACCGCCGCCAGCCGTCCACACGTACAAAGTCGTGACACCGCCCAACGGCGTCCCAACGAAGGCCACGGTTCCGGCCGCGTTCAGGTTGGCTGTTCCCGAGGCCGCGCTTGGATCGAACAACTGGCCTCCTCCAGGAGCCGGGTCGCCGTCGGACACGACTTTGGTGGTCGTTCCACTGACGATGTCGTGCAGGAACAACGTCGCAGGGCCACCCGTGCGATTGGCGGAGAATTCAACCAGATCCCCGGCGGCATTCATCAGTACATTGCGCATCGTGACACGCGAACCCGCCGGAAGCGGGTCGGCGTTGGTGAGCATAACCGTTGTCGGTCCCGAAACCCGGGAAAGAAACGCCGCGTAGCTGGCGTCCACGCCGATCAGACCCGCCTCGTAGTACAGCGAGCCATCGGCGTTGAGACGGTTAAGCCCGCTGGCCGCCGCAACACTCAGCGTGCCACCCAGCACACTCGCCTGTCCGTCGTAGGCAACGACGGTCACGAGGCCACCTTGAGCCGCCTGTCTGAACAGCCCCGTGCCACCCAGGGAGAACGAGGCCGGGAAACTGACCACGCCCGCGTCGTTCACGGAGATGCCGCTGAATCCGCTTAACACCTTGCCCGCCACCCCCGGAGCGGCCTGCCCCGACTGGGCCACGATCTCGGTAAGGGTACCGGCCGTGTATGGGCTGGCGGCCGCATAGCGGAACACCGCGTAGATCGCCGGGCCGCCGCCGGTCAGTCTGGCGTAGCACGCGGCGTCAAAGACATCGCTGGGACCGGAGGTGCAACCGAGAGAAGTGAACGTCGCGCCACTCCGGAGTTGATCGGCCGCCGACGGTCCGATGAGCACGGCGAGAGGTGACCCCGGAACGCTCACGTAGGTCGCCGGCCCTAGCGTCGAGTACCAGCCGAACGCTACTCGTCCGGCCTGGTCCAGGTGTCCACTCCAGCTGGCTTGTGATGAAGCGAACGTGCCGCCGAGCAGATCCGAATCCCCGTTCGCCGCGACTTTTCGCACTCCCGTTCTCGACGCAACGAACAACCCGGCACCGCCGGTACCGCCATCAATCGCTGCACGGAACAGCACGTCCCCGAGGTCGTTGATCGCGAGTCCACTAATCCCGCTCAGCGTCCCTCCTCCCGTGTCTGGTGCCACGTCGCCCATTCCCACCAGCCGGATCGGCCTGCCGCTCATCGGCGCGATGTATAGCGTCGTGTGTGCCTGATATCCAATCAAGCCCGGCCCAGGTACGAGCGGGGCGGTGAACGCGGTGTCGCCAGACGCGTTGACGCCCACAAAGGACACGAAACGCTCGAACTTGACGCCACCCCCGCCGGGTGCGAAATCCTCGGAATAGACGACGGTCCGCCACTGACCATCTTCGAACGCGAGGATCGCGTCTTCAATGCCCCGGCCGCGGTAGAACTCCACCTCCACGCGCACGCCGCCTGCGGGTGTGATTCCCGCCGGCGCCACCACGTAATCGATTGAGCTCCCAGCAATGCCCGGTACCGGGTCGCCCGCCTGCAGCAACCTCGTCGCCGCCGAAGCACCCGCGCGTCGAAAGAACAGGGCGTTGCCTCCCCGCCCAGCGATGTACAAGTAGTCGCCTGCCTCGTTCATCAGCGTGCTGCTCGGCCGGGCCAGATTCGTTGGCAATCCGGGCAGTGACTGGTCGGTCACCAACCGCGTCAACCGCCTGGACCCCGGCCCAAGCGGCGCCGGATTCGGCGTGATGACGTCGAATGGAACGGAGACAACAGGCGTCAACGTGCCCGACGCCGCGCGCAGCGTGTAGCCCGGCCCGACCGCGCTCAGGGTCAGGTTGTTGAACGTCGCGGTGCCGAAACCATCGGTCGTGGCCGTCGCTCCAGCGAGGACCGCCCCTCCGGGATTCGTGGCGAGCGACAGCGCAATGGTGACACCTGCGACTGGCGCCCCAGCCGCGTCCAGCGCACGGACCTGCACCGGTGGGGAGAAGAAGGCGTTGACGCCAACCGTCGTCGGTTCCTGCGCGAAGACGAGCGTTGACGGCAGGACGGCCGGAGGTGGCGTGCCCTGTGGCGGCACGACACCACCAACGACGTTGACCGCCTGCGAGACGACCGCCGGCACCACCGCCACGATCGGGTCGAACAACGGGTCGACGCTGACCTCGCGGCCATCGATCACGACCGTCTGGTTGTCCCACTTGTTCGGGTCCACGATACGCAGCGTGACTCGCACCTCCTCGCCGGCCGCCAGCGCGAACGTCGCGTTCTCGATCGACGGGTCAAGAATATTCGGGTCGGCGAGTGCGCCGCTCGGGATGCCACCCAGATCGGTAAACCGCGGATCGATGATGTTGGTAATGACCGAATCCTGGCTCCATTGGCCGAGCGTGCAATCGAGCCGCGAGGCCGGCGTCACCTGGCTCTTGTGCACGATCAGTTGTGCCTTGAACCCCTGCGGCAGCGGTTGCTTGAGGAGCAGCTTCGCCGAGAACGAGCCGGCGCTCGTGCCGGTGTTCTTCACCGTCCAGGTCACGTCCGTCAGCGACACGTTCGCCAGATCGATGTTCATGACGGCCGGGTTCATGACCGCCGGGTTCGCAACCGTGGGGTTCATGACGGCGGGGTTCATCACGGCCGGGTTCATCACCGCCGGGTTCATAACGGCCGGGTTCATCACCGCCGGGTTCATGACGGCCGGATTCATGACCGCCGGGTTCATGACCGCCGGATTCATCACCGCCGGATTCATCACCGCCGGGTTCATCACCGCCGGGTTCATGACCGCGGGATTCATCACCGCCGGGTTGAACAACTGATTCATCACGGCGGGGTTCATGACCGCCGGGTTCATCACCGCCGGGTTGCTGCGGTCGTCGTTCAGCACCAGCACGGCCTGGTTGCCGTCGGGCATGAGAGTGCCCTGTGGTCGATCGATCTCGCTGACGTTCACCGTCACCTGCGCATCGGGCTGCGGCGCGGTCACGAACACGGTCCGCGCGATGCTCGACATCGCGGCCACCGTCACGTCGAGCACCGTCACCGGCGCTGCTGCTGGCGATGTCGCGCTCGTCTGGAACGGCGCTTCGACGAACGACGCGCGCACCACTCCCGAGTCGAAACCGAGCGTCAGCCGGTAGCTCCGATTCACGCTCGTCTCGTTTCGCACCACCACCGGGAAGGCGCGCGGAATCGTCGCGTGCAGCCCCTTGGCGTTCTCGGGTGATCCGACGACGAGCGCCGGGGCAATCTGCGCGGTGTAGACGTTCGAGTTGCGCATGCCGGTCGTCCCGGGGACGCATTGCACCGTTGTCGCCGACGATGTGGGCGGCGTGTAGGACGCCCATGTCTGGCCCTCGATCGGCGGGCGCACGTCGCGGTTGTCGGTCCACACGGCGTGGAACACCTGCGGCCCGCTCACCTCGGTATTGAACGCCCAGCCCCCGCTCGATGTCGGCACGAAGCTCAGGCCGGCCACGTCGATGTAATCACCGAAAAACGGCGCGGTCCCCTTCGCGTACAGCGGCAGGTTCGGTGGATTGAACTGCACCTGCTCGATCGTCGTGTCGGTCACGCCAAAGGCGTACTGCGAAATCGGCCAGGACGTAAACGCCGGGACGGCGCCCGGGCCAGCCTGCGCGCCGCGCACATCTACTGAGTGCCGCCGCGTCAACGAGCTCCCATCTGGCGCCGCATCAGCAACACGCTGCCAGAACACCTTCTCGGGATGGCCGTCTTTTCGGTCGCCCGTCAGCACGCGGGTGCCGGTCGGGTTGTAGGTATTGCCGGCACTGACGTAATAGTCGAGGTAGGTGTGGTCGTCGCGCAGGTCGTAGTAGATGAGTTGCAGCCGGCCGGCCGCAAACGACAGCGCCGGCATGATCTGGTGGCCTGCACTCGCGTACGGATCGAGCGGATTGACCGCCGGGTTGTCAACGGCGCGGGGCATCGACCAGGCGAGTCCGTCGCTCGACGTCGACATCACGATTCGCGCATCCCCGGTGGAGAAATCCGGGCGACCGCTGTCAAACCCGCGCGCTGACCAGGCGAGGTAGACGCGGTTCTGCCCGTCGATGGCGAGCGTGGGGTACGCGTTGGTCCGGAACGACGCCGTCGTGGTGCCCTGATCGAACGGCGCGATAGTCGCCACCCTGGCGGCCTTCGAAAAGGTGCGACCAAAATCGGTCGAGCGCGACACCAGAATGGCGTTCGGCTGCGTGTCGAACGCGAACTGCCGCCACGCGACATACACATTGCCGTTTGGCGCCACGGCGATCGCGGCCCCCTGGTTGGTGTGCGCCCCCTCGCTGATCTTCACGGATTTCGTCCACGTGGCCCCGCAGTCGTTCGACTGCGACACGAGCAGCTTGGTGGTGCCGTTGGCGGGATCACCCAGGAACGTGCTGTAGACGATGTAGACCGTGCCCGCGGGAAGCGTCTGCCCGCCCACCGAGCACATCTTGCCGTTTCGCGGGATGTCGCCGGCAATCGACGGTTTGTCGACGAACTGCCCTGGCGTGCCGACGTCGACGACCGAGGTCCCGACGTAGTCGATGGGATCGACAGGCCGGCCCTGTGTGTCGACGTCGAGATTGCTGTCGAGGAACCGTGCGACAAACACCCGGCTCGCCGCCTTGGCCCCTCGGTTGAACACAATGCCGCTGTAGTAGAAGAGGCCATTGGTGCCGGCGCGCACGATCGGATCGGCGCCCGCCGCCAGACCCTTGAGCGGCGACGCCAGGCCCGCGGCCGTGGTGTCCTGCGGGTAGCCGGGCAGAAGCGTGCTCTTCCAGGTCTTCCCGCAGTCGAACGACTTGAATAGGCCCAACCACGCGTCGCCGTTCTCCTTGTCGTCGGGCAAGCCCGGCATGTCGACCGTGCGGTAGTCGTTCGCACCGGCCAGCAGATGGCAGGGGTTGCGCGTCGAGATCGCGATCGACGGCTCGTTCTGGCGCTGCAGGAACGGATCTCCATCGGGCAACGTCGTGCCCGACACCATGTTGATGTTCGGGCCGACACTGACGGTTCGCGTCGGAGGGGAGGTCTGGGCTTGCGCGGGGTCGGCGAAGCCAAGAAGCGCAAGGCTCGCACCGGTAAACGCCAGGGTCAGCAACAGGCAAGCCGAAGGGCGGGTTCGCGGGCTAACGCTACGGTGGGACATGAGCCACCTCCCGGGGGCAGCCGATGTACGAAGCCGCAGTATACTCCCAATTACGCCAGGTGGGGCGGTCCTCAGGCGTGGTCTTCAGGCGTGGGCCGGCCTGCCCTTCTCGTACCGGTAGAAGTCCGCGAGCTTCAACTGGCCCGAGGGGTGACCCTGCTCTGCCCGCGCCCGGCCTAGATGTCCCGGGGGAGCAGGCGCGGTTTCCCTTTAATCGACACCGCGCCGAAGTGTCTCAGGTCGAGCGTCGCGATGGCGTCAGCGCGCAGGCGTTCCGCCGTCGCGATCACGATGGCGTCCACCAGTCCCAGGCGCAGCGTCTTGTAGCGCCGGCAGAACCTTTCGGCTGCCTCCAGATCTTCCTGACGGCCCCACTCCACGACAAAGGCACCAGAC
>Ga0315273_10005128_pt1 | contig 16173 bp, 16 predicted proteins | sample YL17G02_0_MG_FD_205753 | JGI IMG/M metagenome (GOLD analysis project Ga0315273, IMG submission 205753) | Sediment microbial communities from Yellowstone Lake, YNP, Wyoming, USA - YL17G02_0 | ecosystem: Environmental > Aquatic > Freshwater > Lake > Sediment | place: USA: Wyoming | collected... | reverse complement strand
GTGAGCGTGCCGGTGTCAAAGGCGCCCGTGTCGCTGGTGGCGGTATGGGCCACGCTGTCGCCGTTGCGCCATGCCACCGTCTGGCCCGCCGTCACCGTCGCGGGGTTGGGCGAGAACGACAGGCTGCCGTTCATGCCGTTGATCGTAATGGTCACATCAGCGGCGACGACCGGGGCCGGAGAGGCCGGCGCAGTCGGAGCGTAGTTGCTGCCGCAGGCGGCCGATAACGTGAGAATCACCAGCATTGCGCCGGTAAGGGTCAGGTGCAATCGCATCACAAGCCTCCGTGGAATCAGGCCGGGTGGTTTCTCCTGGGTCGAAACAGAGGCAACTACGATGCCGCGCCGTACCCGCGAAAATCGGGCGCAGTTCGCACCACTCGCGCCCGGCGCCTTAACGGCCCGCGAAATCGGTTACGCGCCGCGTAACCGCCAAACAGTGGCCCGGGGACAACAGACGGGAGGCGCCGACCGCCCGCTGCTGTCTACTGGCTGACTGGCTGCTGACCACTGGCCAGTTGCTATGATGGTGGCATCGTCAGGTACTTTCGCCCCCTCGTCGTCGGCTTACCGCCGGGTTCCCCGCGCGCATGGCGGCGCGTTGGCGTGTGCGGGGGCGTCGCGCTTGCGCTGATCCTTGCGTGCCCCGCCCCTGGCACGGCTCAGTCCGTTCCCACCGGGCCCTTCACCACGGCCGGCGGGCGGCTCACGCTCAGCGGCGAAGCCTCGGCGTCCATCGCCACGTCCGATCCCGGCTATTTCAACTACTCGAACTACGACAGCGAGCTGACGCAAGAGGTTCGGGTGGACGCGACGGCCGCGCTCCGGCTGGGTCGGCGCCTGACGCTGCTGGCCGACCTGCGCCTGCAGGCTCCGCTCGGCGAGGGGAGCTGGTCCGTCCGTCCCTACGCGTTGTTTGTACGGGTCCGCCCGTGGACCGATCGTGCCTTCGACGTGCAGGCCGGCCTCATCCCCCCGGTGTTCGGCGCCTTCAGCCGCCGGGCGTACGGCACCGACAACCCGTTGATCGGGTACCCGCTCGCCTACCAGTACCTCACCTCGCTGCGATCCGACGCGATGCCGGCGTCGGCCAACGACCTGCTGGCCGCGCGGGGCCACGGGTGGGAGACGGCCTACCCGGTGGGCGGCACGGCCGTCAACTCGGGGCTGCCGCTCGTCGATGGCTTGCGCTATCCCGTCGGGGTGGAAGTGCGCGTGGGGAACCGGCCGGTCGAGGTCAGCGCCGCGTTGACGACGGGAAGCCTCTCGTCGCCGAGGCTGACGGGTTCCGGCGTCGGCTCGCAGCTGTCCGCGCACGTGACGGTGTATCCGACGACAGGACTCGTGCTGGGCGCGTCGGCGTCAAGGGGGAGATACCTGGAGAGGTCGGTGCTGGACGCCCTGGGTCTGAAGACCCAGGGTCCACAGGCGAGTGGAGGGGATCCACAGGCGAGTGACGAGGGCGCGCGCGACACGCAGCAGGCGTTCGGGTTCGACGCCGAGTTCTCGCGCGGACACTGGATCGTTCGCGCAGAAGGCGTCTTCTCCCGCTGGGAGATCCCACGCGTGCAGCCGCCGCTCATCGACGGCCCGATCTCGGCCTTCGCCATCGACGCGGAAGCGCGGTACCGCATCCGCCCGGGGCTCTACGCCGCAGTCCGCGTCGGTCGTCTCGATTTCAGCGACGTGACCGGATCGTCCGGCCCTGAGGCGTGGGAGGCGCCCGTGCGGCGCGTGGAGGCGGGCGCGGGGTTCTCGTGGTTCCGCAACGTGACGGTCAAGGGCGCCTGCCAATGGAACTGGCGCGACACCTTGTACAACCGCACCGAAGGGCTGGCGTCGGCCCAGGTGATTGTCGCCTTCTGACGATGCGCCGCCTGCTGTCCGCCACGCTCGCCGTGCTCGCGCTGATCGTCCTGGGATCGGTCCGGCCGTCGCTCGGCGCATCGCCGCGCGCGAGCGCGACCGTGCGCGGCCGCGTGGACATCCGCCGCCCGCTCGATGCGCCGGCTCCCCGGCCGGGGGTGGCCGATCTCGGTCACGACCCGCTCTTCCAGCCCGGCGACCGGCGGCGCGCTGTCGTCTACTTCGAGACCGCCCCGCAGCCGGCGTTCGAGGACAGCGGCGAGCTTCGCGCGACGCTCCGGCAGGAACACGAGACGTTCGTGCCCCACGTGCTGGCGATCCGCACCGGCACCGTGGTGGACTTCCCGAACCTCGACCCCATCTACCACAACGTCTTCTCCCTTTCGAAGACCCGCGCGTTCGACCTCGGGCGGTACGCGAAGGGCCACTCGAAAGCCGTGCGGTTCGACGAACCTGGCATCGTGCGCGTGTTCTGCGACATCCATTCGCACATGAGCGCCTTCATCCTGGTGTTCGCGCACCGGTTCTTCGCGGTGACCGACGAGCAGGGCGCGTACCGCATCGACCGGGTTCCCTCGGGCACCTACACCGTCACGGCGTGGTACGAAGGCGTGGCGCAACAGTCCCGCCAGGTCACCGTGCCGCAGGCCGGCGAGACCGTGGACCTCGATTTCGCGCTTCGCTGATCCGATGACGCCGCTCTCCTCGCTCTCCAATCGCATCTTCCTGGCCAGCGCCGCGCTCACCGTGGTCTGCATGGGCACGGCGGCGTACCTGGTGAACGCGAGGGTGACGCAGAGCGCCGACATCGAGTTGCAGCGGGAGCTGGAGCAGACCGGCGCGGTGGTGGACCAGCAGCGGGCGACGGTGTCGGACCTGTTCGCCGAGATCGCGCGCATCGTGGCCGACCTGCCGAAGCTGAAGGCGGCCGTGGACACCAACGATCCGCCGACGGTGCAGCCCATCGCGATGGAGTACCAGGACCAGGTGCACTCGGACCTGTTCCTGGTGACGAATCGGGCGGGCCGGCTCCTGGCGTCCGTGGAGTCGCAGGGGGGCATCGAGTCCGACCCGACGTCGCTGGCGTCGGTCCGGGACGCGCTCGCCGGGCGCGAGAGCGCCATGTTCCGGGCGCACCCGCACGGGGTGCTGCAGGTGGTGAGCGTGCCGGTGACGGCAGGCGGCGCGATGCTGGACGTGCTGGGCACGCTGAGCGTCGGGTTCCTCCTGGACGACGGCCTGGCGCGGCGCATGAAGATCCTGACGGGCAGCGAAATTGCGTTCGCGGCCGGCGGGCGCGTGGTGGCGTCATCGCTGGCGCCGGCCGAGCGCCGCGCGCTGGACCCGATCCTGAAGGCCCGGGGGATCTCGAGCGTCTCGGTCGGCGGCAGCGAGTACGTGGCGCTGGCGCGGCCCCTCGCCCCGCCGCAGCGCTCGTCGCTGCTGGCCGACGCGCCGCACGTCAGCCAGCCGGCGCTCGACGACTCCCTGAAGCCGGTGGTCGTGATCCTCCGGTCGCGCACCGACCGGCTGCAGTTCCTGCGGCCCATCCAGACGGCGCTGGGCGTGACGGCCCTCGGCTTCGTGCTGGTGGGCATCGGCATGAGCTACGCCATCGCGCGCACGATCACGAAACCGCTGGCCACCATCACGGCGACGATGCGGGACATGGCCGCCACGGGCGATCTGACGCGGAAGATCACCTGGCCGACGCGGCGATGGGAAGACGAGGACGCGCGGCTGCTGGCCTCCACGTTCAACACGCTCACCGAGTCGGTGACGCGCTTCCAGCGCGAGGCGGCCCAGCGCGAACCCTGTCGGCGCTTGGCCGGCTGTCTACGGTGATTGCGCACGAGGTCCGCAACCCGCTGATGATCATCAAGGCCTCGCTGCAGCCGCTCAAGCGTGACGCCGTGACGCCTGACGAGGTGCGCGAGGCAGTGACGGACATCGACGAAGAGGTGAGACGGCTCAACCGCGTGGTGACCGACGTACTCGATTTCGCGAAGCCGCTCCGGTTCGACATGGCCCCGACCGACGTCAACCAGGTGTGCGTGGCCTCGGCCGCGGCGGCCACCGCCGAACGCCCCGACCCCGCGATCCGGCTGGCCCTCGATCCCGCGCTTGCTCCCATCGTCACCGACGGCGAGCGGCTGCGTGCGGCCCTGGTCAACCTGCTCGCGAACGCGCGGCACGCGGTCGAGGCGCGCAGCGGCGAGCACCGGGGCGCGCCGGCGGACGCGCCCGACTCGCCCGTCGAACTGGCGACCCGCGCCGGGTCTGACGGGCGCATCGCGATCGTGGTGCGTGATTGCGGCGTCGGCATTGACGCGGCCGACCTGCCGCGCGTGTTCGAGCCCTACTTCACGACGCGGCGGGCGGGCACGGGCCTCGGCCTGGCCATCACCCGGAACATCATCGAGGGGCTCGGCGGGACCATCGCGATCGCCAGCCAGCGCGGCGTCGGCACCGAGATCCGCATCGAGCTGCCCGGCCGTCCGGCCGGGAGCGAGGAAGGGTGAGCGATGAGCAAGCGTGGCGCGATCCTGCTCGTGGACGACGAGGAGAAGATCCGGAAGATGCTCGGGCGCGTGCTGCGCGGCGACGGCCACGAGGTGGTCGAGGCGTCCGACGGCCGCGAAGCGCGGGAAGCGCTGGAGCGCCGCACGTTCGACCTGATGCTGGTGGACAACCTGATGCCCGGCATCACCGGCCTCGAGTTGATCCGCGAGATGGCGGCGCCGGACGCCGAGCGGCCGCAGATCGTGCTGATGACGGCGCACGCCACCGTGCAGGATGCGGTGGAAGCGATGAAGCTGGGCGCGCTCGACTACCTGCAGAAGCCGTTCGAGATCGACGAACTGCTGGTGGTGGTCCGGCGGGCCATCGAGCACGAGCGCCTGCAGACCGAGAACCGCTACCTGCGGGAGGAACGCGAAGAGGAGTTCAATCACTACGGCATCGTCGGGCGCAGCCGGGCGATGCAGGAGGTGCTCAAGAAGGCGGAACTGGTTGCCGAGTCGAGGAGCACGGTGCTCGTGACGGGCGAGACCGGGACGGGCAAGGAACTGGTGGCGCGGGCGATCCACGATCGAAGCGCGCAGCGCGCCCGGCCGCTCATCAAGGTGAACTGCGCGGCGATCCCGGATCAGCTCCTCGAGTCCGAGCTGTTCGGGTACGTGCGCGGCGCGTTCACCGGCGCGCTGACCACCAAGAAAGGAAAGTTCGCGCTCGCCGACGGCGGCACCATTTTCCTGGACGAGATCGGCACGATGGTCCCGGCGCTGCAGGCCAAGCTGCTGCGGGTGCTTCAGGAGCGCGAGTTCGAGCCGCTCGGCTCGGAGCGGACCGAGCGGGTGGACGTGCGCGTGATCGCCGCGACCAACCGCGACCTGCGCCAGATGGTGGCGGACGGCAAGTTCCAGGAAGATCTCTACTACCGGCTGGCGGTCATCCCCATCGACATCCCGCCGCTGCGCGAGCGCCGCGAGGACATCGCGGTGCTGGCAGAGCACTTCGTGCGCAAGCATGCGCAGCGTGTGGGCCGGCGGTTCGATCGGATCGATCCGGCGGTGGTCGCGACGCTCGAACGCTACGAGTGGCCCGGCAACGTCCGGGAACTGGAGAACACGGTCGAACGCGCGGTGGTGCTGTCGCGCGGCCCGGTCCTGACGGCGGAGGCGATCTCGGTGCCGGGTGCGCCGGTCTCGCACGTCTCCGGCCTGCCGTCGCTGCGGCTGCGCCAGAACATCGAGTGGACCGAGCGCGAGACGGTCCGGCGGGCGCTGGAATCGGCCGGCGGCATCAAGAAAGACGCCGCGGAACTCATGGGCATCAGCCAGCGCGCCATCAGCTACTACCCGGCGAAGTACAGGTTCGCGAACGAGAAGTGATGCACGTCTTACGTCCCGCGTAAACGCTAGCGCGGCCCGTTCGCTTGAGGCGGCCACAGCCCGCACAATCCCGCCTGAATTCGCGCCGGGTTCCCGGCATGGCCATTGCCTAAGGAACGGCATGGCCACCTGTACGCGACGGCTGCTCGGGCTTCTGCTGTTCTGCTTCGCCCCAATCGCGGCGCGGGCGGCGGAGCCAGCCTCGCTCGAGGGCGGGTACCGCCTGATGTACAGCTTCGATTCCGATGCCGCCGGGCGCGAGTTGGGCCGCTGGGCGGCCGACCATCCCGGCAATCCGCTGGGGCCGGTGTCGCAGGCAGCCAACCTGCTCGTCTCGGAACTGTCGCGCCTCGGGATTCTGCAGGCCCAGTTCTTCGTGAACGACTCGTGGTTCACCACGAGCCGGCGGGTCGAACCCGATCTGGCGTTCCGCGCGCGGTTCGAGGCGATTCTGGGCGAGGCGGCTCGTCTCGCCGATGCCCGCCTCCGGCGCGACGCCGGGGATCGCGACGCGCTGTTCTCGATGACGCTCGTCTCGGGCCTCCACGCCGACTGTGCCGCACTGATCGAGCAGCGCTCCCTGGCGTCCCTGCCGTACACGCGGGAAGGCGCACGCTGGGCCGCCAGGCTGCTCGCCCTGGCGCCCGACTACGCCGACGCCCGCCTGGCCACGGGTATCAGCGAGTACGTCGTCGGCAGTCTGCCCGCGCCGATCCGCTGGAGCCTGCGGCTGGGCGGGTACTCGGGCAACAAGGCGGCCGGGGTCGAGCAACTGCGGATCACCGCCGAGCGCGGCCGCCTGCTGGCGCCGCTGGCCCGCATCCTCTTGAGCATCGTATACCTGTGGGATGGCGACCGCGCGCGCGCCAGGCAGATGCTGGCCGGCCCGTGTCGCGACTTCCCCACGAACCCGCTGTTCGCCAGCGAGATCCGTCGACTGGATCACGGTGAAGGCTAGAGGACGATTACCAATGGACCGCACTCTTTCCTCTCGGCGGCGTCGCTCGCCAGCCATCCTGTTGGCCGGCAGCGCCGCGATGCTCGCGCTTCCCTTCCTGCTTGGCGTCGCATCGGCGCAGGGCGCGAGAACGCTCACTATCGATCCGGCGGGCAGCCGCGTCTTCATCGAGGTCGGCCGCTCTGGCCTGCTCGGCTTCGCCGGTCACGATCACGAGGTCCTGGCCTCGGCGGTGAACGGCCGGGCGGAGGTCGATCCGACCAACTGGGCACGCTCGGTGGTCACCCTGGAATTCGACGCGTCGAAGTTGAAAGTGACGGCGAAAGGCGACCCGCCGTCGGACGTGCCCGAAGTGGAGCGCGTCATGCTGAGCGAACGCGTGCTGGACGTGAAACGTTTTCCCGCCGTCGCGTTTCGCTCGCGCCGTGTGACGGCGACGCTGGGGCCGTCAGGAATCGGCCTGGTGATCGACGGCGATTTCACGCTCCACGGGGTCACCCGCGCGCTGACGGTGCGGAGCACCGTGACGATGGAATCGACGGGGCTCACCGCGCGCGGGACGTGCGCCATCAGGCAGACCGAGTTCGGTATGGAGCCGGTCACTGCCGGCGGCGGGACCGTCAGGGTGAAGGACGAGGTTCGCGTGGACTTCGTGTTGAAGGCGCGCTAGGAGCGTGTCCGAGTCGATGACCGACACGCTCCTGGTATTGCCGGCTGCGCCGGCGAGCGAGGGAAATGGGGTCTGGCACATTTTCTCAGGTCAGTCTCATTTTCGAGCGCCAGGAGCGCGCGGCAGCGAAGAGGGAATCGAGATTGGCCGCCGGCAGGTCATCAGCAAGGGTGGCCAACGTCGTGATGAGCTGGAGCAGTGCCGGACGGATGTGGTCCGCATTGGTCTCACAGATGTCGCGCCAGATATCGCCGGGGCTGTCGGCCAGCCGGGTGGTGTCCGCAAGGCCCTCCCCGGCCAGCGCCAACCCCGCCTCGCCCGCACGGCCGCCGGCGACGTGCATCAGCGCGGAAGAAACCACTTGCGGGAGATGGCTGACGCAGGCCATCACCCGGTCGTGTTCCTCGGCCGTCATGCGGTGAGGCCTGGCCCCGAGCGCGCCGACGAACGCTTCCACGCGGCCGACCGCCCCGTCCGCGTCCTCTCCGTCCGGCGTGAGCACCCACGGCCTGCCGGCGAACAGGTCTGCGCGAGCGTGCGCGATGCCGCCGTGAGATGCGCCGGCCAGGGGATGACCGCCGACGAACGCCACGAGGCGGCCGAGCGAGCGCGCCGCATCGACGATGACCCGCTTGGTGCTGCCGACATCGGTCACGATGGCCGACGGCCGCGCATGACGGCAGACCAGATCGAGCGCCACCAGGTTGGCGCGCACCGGCGCGGCAAGGACGATCAGATCGGCGTCGCGCACCTCGGCGATGTCGGCCGATGCCCGGTGAGCCGCGCCGCACGCGACAGCCCCTCTCACAGCGGCCGCATCCAGATCGATGCCGACGATTTCCGCATCCGGGCACGCGCGCCGTGTCGCCAGGCCAATCGACCCGCCGATAAGGCCAAGCCCCACGATCCCCACCCGCGCGAATCCGCCATCCACCTCAGTCATCGCGTCATTCCTGCTTGGACGGCCCGCTGCCGCCCCAGCCCTGCCTTGCCTCCGCTGCGACTTGCGTCCGGGCCGTCCATCCTCGCCTCGCCTGCGTCTCCACGCACACGGGGCGGCCGATGGCTGGCGCGATGATCCGCAGCTCGGCCATCAGGTGCTCGAACTGCTCTGGATAGAGCGACTGCGCGCCGTCGCTCAACGCCCGGTCCGGATCGCAGTGCACCTCAACGAGCAGGCCGTCGGCACCCGCGGCAATGGCGGCCCGCGCCATCGGCACCACGTTGTCGCGGCGGCCCGTCCCGTGGCTCGGATCGACGACGATGGGCAGGTGGCTCAGCTTCTTGACGACGGGAATGGCGGACAGGTCAAGCGTGTTGCGCGTCGCGTTCTCGAAGGTCCGGATGCCACGCTCGCACAGGATCACGTCGGTGTTCCCGCCGCTCAGCACGTACTCCGCCGACAACAGCCACTCCTCGATCGTCGCCGAGATGCCCCGCTTCAGCAGGACCGGCTTGCGCGCGTGCCCCAGCTCGCGCAGCAGCGTGAAGTTCTGCATGTTGCGCGCGCCTACCTGGAAGATGTCGGCGTACCTGCCCACCAGCTCGATCTGCCCCACGTCCATGACCTCGGAGACCAGTTGCAGGTCGTGCTGGCTGGCGGCCGATCGCAGCATCCGCAGGCCGTCTTCGCCGAGCCCCTGGAACGCGTAGGGCGAGCTGCGTGGCTTGAAGGCGCCGCCGCGCAGCACCTTCGCCCCGGCGCGCTTCACCGCCGCCGCCGTGGCTGCCACCTGCTCCTCGGTCTCGGCCGCGCAGGGCCCGGCCATCACGATCACTTCGTCGCCGCCGATGCGGACGTCGCCCGAGCGGACGACGGTGCTCTCGGGCCTGAACGTCCGGCTTGCCAGCTTGTAGGGTTCGGTGATGCGCACCACCTCCTGAACGCCTTCGAGAATCTCGATGCTGGCGGGTTCGACGTCCTCGGTCCGGCCGACGACGCCCAGGACCGTCCGGGAGACGCCTGTCGATCGGTGCACGGCGAGTTGCCGCTCCACGAGCCTGGCAATCACCTGCCCGATCTGCTCTTCGGTCGCGCGTTCGTTCATAACCACCACCACGGTCTTCTCCTCTGGCAAGGCTGAAGCCTCGCCCTACCGAGGAAGCGGCATGCCTGACAGGGCTGAAGCCCTGCCCTACCGGGTGAATCCTGGGCCTCGCCCGGCCGCGCTCGCCGGCGTTACGGGTACTGCGCCTCCAATTGCCTGGCCTCGTCGATGATGCGCTCGAATAGCCGCGCGATGGCGTCCTCGGCCAGCGGGCCGCCGAGCCTGGCGGTGAGCGCCATCGCGTGGCACAGCACCGCCTGCTCGCGGTCGCGCTGGTAGATCGGCACGCCGTCGAGGCGCTTCAGACGGCCGATCTCGATGGCGCAAACCGCCCGCGTGTTCAGCAGCGCCACCAACTGCTCGTCCACGGCGTCGATGCGTGTTCGCAACTCCTCGATGGTCACGACCCTGAGCCCTCACTGACCGGCGAGACGCCGGTCCCACGCTACCTGTCGCGGAGCCAGCGCACGTGCTGCTCCACGGCCTCGACCAGATCCGGGGCGGCCCCGTGATGCTCGATCACGCCCACGAGGCTGCTGCCCACGACGGCCGCCTCGGCCCATCGTCCGACCTCGCGCACGTGATCCGGATGCGAGATGCCGAAGCCGACCGCCACCGGCAGGTCACTCTCTGCGCGGATGCGCTCCACCAGCGCGCGGCCGCCTTCATCCAGCGTCGCCCGCGCGCCGGTTACGCCAAGCCGCGAGATCGCGTACAAGAACCCTCGGCCGAGCGCGCCGGCCTTCCGGATCCGTTCCGGGCTCGTGGTCGGCGCGACCAGGAAGATGGGATCGAGGCCCGCGTTGACGATGGTGTCGCGTAGCGGCTCGGCCTCCTCGAGCGGCAGGTCGAGCACCAGCACGCCGTCCACGCCCGCGTCCGATGCCCGCTGCGCGAAGCGGTCGAGTCCCAGCCGAAGAATGGGATTCGCATAGCTGAAGAGGACGATGGGCGTGCGTACCTGCGCACGCACCGCCGTCACCATCTCCAGCACGTTCGACAGCGTCGTGCCGTTACGCACAGCCCGATCCGCGGCGCGCTGAATCACCGGACCGTCCGCCACCGGATCCGAGAACGGCACGCCGATTTCGAGCACGTCTGCGCCCGCCCGATCGAGCGCCACCAGGATCGCCCGGGAGCGGTCCAGGTCCGGATCGCCTGCGGTGACGTAGGTCACCAGGCCGGTCCGCCGCTCCCGGCGCAACGCGGCAAAGACCGAATCAAGACGCGACATGCTCGAGGTCCTTGTCTCCGCGCCCCGACAGGTTGACGAGCACGACGCCGTCGGGCGCCATCTGGCGCGCGAGCCGGCCCGCGTGCGCCAGAGCGTGTGCCGATTCGAGGGCCGGCAGAATGCCTTCCAACCTTGCCAGCGCGTGGAAGGCCTCGAGCGCCTCCGCGTCGGTCACCGAGCTGTAGTCGGCACGGCCGATATCGCGCAGCCACGCGTGCTCGGGGCCGACCGCCGCGTAGTCGAGGCCGGCCGACACCGAGTGCGTCGGCTGGATGTTACCCGCCCCGTCCTGCAGCACGAAGGTGCGCGTGCCCTGCAGCACGCCCACGCTGCCGGTGGCGAACCGCGCCGCGTGGCGTCCGGGCTCGAAACTGTCCCCTCCCGCTTCGACGCCGACCAGGCGCACATCCTTGTCGTCCAGGAAAGCGTCGAAAATGCCGAGCGCGTTGCTGCCGCCGCCGACGCAGGCGACAACGACGTCGGGCAGGCGGCCGGCGGCGTCGAGGATCTGCGCGCGCGCCTCCCGTCCGATCACCGACTGGAACTCCCGGACCATGAGCGGGTACGGATGCGGCCCGAGGACCGAACCGAGCAGGTAGTGCGTGTCGGTAACGCTGGCCACCCAGTTCCGCATCGCCTCGTTGATGGCGTCCTTGAGGGTGCGGCTGCCCGAGTCCACCCTGGTGACCGTGGCGCCCAGCATGCGCATGCGCGTGACGTTGGACGCCTGGCGCGCCATGTCCTCGGCACCCATGTAGACCTCGCAGCGCAGGCCCAGCAGCGCGCAGGCGGCGGAGGTGGCGACGCCGTGCTGGCCGGCGCCCGTCTCGGCGACGATGCGCGTCTTGCCCATGCGGACGGCGAGCAGCGCCTGCCCGAGCGCGTTGTTGATCTTGTGCGCGCCGGTGTGGGCCAGGTCTTCCCGCTTCAGGAAGATCCGCGCGCCGCCGCAGGCCGCTGTCAGCCGCCGCGCCTCGTGCAGCGCGGTCGGCCGCCCGACGTAGTCGCGCAGCAGCCGGCGGAACTCACGCTCGAACCCGGCATCCTCGCGCGCTTGGCAGTAGGCTTCCGCCAGCGCCTGAATGGGCTCCATCAGCGTCTCCGGCACGAAGCGCCCGCCGTAGTCTCCGAAGTACCCGCGCTCGTCAGGGTCGCGGCGACCCCACTCGAGCGGCACAGCCCCGTTCATGACTGCTCACCTCTCCGCCCGGCGCAACGCTTCCACGAAGCGTTGCAGCCTGCCAGCATCCTTCACGCCCGGCCGAACCTCGACGCCGGACGCGACGTCCACGCCGTACGGCCTCACCTCGCGGATCGCGTCGGCCACGTTGTCGGGCGTCAGCCCGCCGGCCAGGATCGTCGCCCGCGCCAATGCGACACGTCTCGCGACGGCCCAATCGAGGACCGTCCCCGTGCCGCCCCTGGCGTCACCCCCATCGGCATCGAGCAGCACCGTGACGGCCGGGCCAAACGCGTCGAGTCGCGCCGGCTGAAACGACGCGCCGACCGCAAAGGCTTTCACCACGGGCACCCGCAGCAGGGCGCACATGTCGGCCGTCTCGTCGCCATGCAACTGCACGCGCGTCAACCCGGCCTCGCGCACGATCGCCTCAACGTGCTCCAGCGGCTCGTTGACGAACACGCCGACCTTCTCGATGCCGGCCGGGAGCACGGCGGCGATGTCCGCCGCGCGCGCGGCGGAGATGTACCGCCGGCTCCCCGGCCAGAACACGAAGCCGACGGCATCGGCGCCGCAGTCGGCGGCCAGGCGCGCGTCCTGCTCACGGGTGATGCCGCAGATCTTCAGCCACATGGGACCCACCTCCGCCCCCCGGGCTAGGAGCGTGCTCCGAGTAATGCCAGACACGCTCCTCGTATTGCCGGCTGCGCCGGCAGGGACCGTAACATTCCTAGGAGATCTCGCGCGAAGCGTGGGGCAACGACATCTTCCATGGCCCACCATCGGAAGCCCCGAAGGGGCCTGAGACAGATTCCAGGGCGGTTGCGCAGAACTTCCTTCAACCGTCACGGCTCCGGCCCTGGAAGATGTCTAGCCGCCAGCAGATCCGCCAGCGCGGCACATGGATCCGCGCTCGTCATCAGGCGCTCGCCGACGAGAAACGCCCGGTACCCCAGCCCGCTCAGCCTGGCAACGTCTTCGCGCGAGCGGACGCCGCTCTCGGCCACCGCGACCACAGTCCCCGGCACGCGGGCGATGAGGCGTTGGCTCGTCTCGAGGTTCACGCGCAGCGTCTGCAGGTTCCTGTTGTTCACGCCGACGACGGATGCGCCGGCGTCGAGCGCCCTCGCCAACTCGTCCGCGTCGTGCACCTCCACCAGGGCCGCAAGGCCGAGCGACCGCGTGTGGTCCAGCAACCGCGGCAGCTCGTCGCCGTCGAGCACCGACGCGATCAGCAGCACGGCGTCGGCGCCGGCCGCGCGGGCCTCGAGCAACTGGTAATCGTCCACGATGAAGTCCTTGCGCAGGAGCGGCACATCGACGGCCGCGCGCACCTGCGACAGGTGTTCCAGCGAACCGCCGAAGAACGCCGGTTCGGTGAGCACGGACACCGCTGCGGCCCCGGCCTGCTCGTAGCGCCTCGCGAGGGCCGCCGGGTCGTAGTCGCGGCACAGCAGCCCCCTCGACGGCGACCGACGCTTGCACTCGGCAATGACGTTGACGCGGCCGAACCGCGAAAGCGCGTCGATGAAGCAATCGGCGCGAGGCGTGCCGGCGAGCGCCTGGCGTTCCAGGTCGCGCATCGGTACCTGCGCCTTGCGGCGCGCCACCTCGCGTCGTGTGGCATCTACGATGTCCGCCAGCACACCAGCCAACGACACCTCCTAGAGGTCTTGAAGGGCCAAAGTCTGTGCAAATGAGTCGAATTTTCGCGCCGCGTTCCGTGGCCCTTCAAGACCTCGACGGCCACGCTGCAGGCGTGGCCGCAGAAACGGCGTGTCTAGCGAGGCGAGCATCGACACCGCCCGGACATGCTCGGCGGTCTGAGGCAGGGCCTCGTTAGACATCTTCCAGGGCCGGAGGCGCGACAACTGAAGCGAGTGTTCGCGCACCGCCCTGGAATCTGTCTTGGGCCCCTTCGGGGCCTCACAGACTTGCCAGCCAAGCTCGGTTCGACGGCGTGTCCCGTAGCGAGCCATTGGAGGTCCGCCGACTGGCTCGCGAGGGATACGTCGTCCCGCCGCGGGCACTACTCGGACACGCTCCTACGCCTGCGACCACGTCACCAACAGGTCCAGCCGGCGCGCCGCGTCCCCGCGATCGACGGCGGCGGCGGCCTGGCCGACCCCGTCGCGGAGCGTCGAGACCTTGCCGGCCACGAGCAGCGCGGCGGCGGCGTTCATCAGCACCACGTCCCGCGCGGGGCCGGCCTCGCCCGCGAGGACGCGCCTCGCAATCGCGGCGTTGGCCGCCGCGTCGCCGCCTTTCAGCTGCGCGAGCGTCGCGGTGGCCAGGCCGAAGTCCGACGGGTGCACATAGAACGTGCGCGCCGCGCCCCCGCGGCATTCCGACACCTTCGAATGTCCCGTCGTCGAGAGCTCGTCCAGGCCGCCTGCGCCATGCACCACCCACGCGCGCTCGCTCTCCAGCGAGGCGAGCGCCCGCGCCAACAACTCGGTAAGGTCGGGGCGCGGCACGCCGACCAGTTGATGGGTAGGACGGGCGGGGTTGGTCAGCGGACCCAGCAGGTTGAACGCGGTGCGCACGCCTAACTCGGCGCGCACCGGGGAGGCGTGCCGCGTGGACGGGTGGAAGAGCGGCGCGAAGAGAAAGGCGATGCCGGCCTGCTCGAGGCAACGGGCGACAGTGGCTGGCGCCGCGGAGATCCGCACGCCCAGCGCCTCGAAGAGGTCCGCGCTGCCGCAGGCGCTCGACACGCCACGGTTGCCGTGCTTGGCCACCGGGACCCCGCACGAGGCGACGACCAGGGCCGCAACCGAGGAGATGTTGAACGTGCCGGAGTGATCGCCGCCGGTGCCGCACAGATCGACGAGCGGCCGGCGGCGAATGGGACACTCCACCGCGTGAGCGAGCATCGCACGGGCGAGGCCGACGATCTCGGCGGCCCGCGGCCCCTTCATGGCAAGGCCGACGAGCAGCCCGGAGATGGCCACCGGCGTGGCGCGGCCGTCCATGATGGCGTGCATCGCGGTGGCCGCCTCGTCTGAGGTGAGATCCTGCCGGCGACCGAGTTTCTCGAAAAGGTCGGTGAACATGATCACATCGCCACGAAGTTCCGGAGAAGCTGGCGACCCGGCGCCGTCAGGATCGACTCCGGATGAAACTGCACGCCGTGAATCGGGAGCGTGCGGTGGCGCAGGCCCATCACCACCCCGCCGTCATCGCTGCGCGCCGACACCTCGAGGTCGCGCGGCAGGCCCTGCTCCTCCACCACCAGCGAGTGATAGCGCCCGGCCTGAAACGGCTCGCCCAGCCCGGCGAACAGGCCGCATCCGTCGTGGTCGATGCGCGACGCCATGCCGTGTACCGGACGCGTGGCCCTGATCACCCGTGCGCCGAAGGCCACGCCGATGGCCTGGTGCCCCAGGCACACGCCGAGCACGGGCACGGTGGGCCCGGCCCCGCGGATCACATCCAGTACCGCGCCGGTCTGCTCCGGTCGTCCGGGGCCCGGCGAGATGACGATGCGGCGCGGCTGCATCGCGAGCAGATCGGCGGCACTTGCCGCGTCGTTGCGTACGACGCGGATGTCCGAGTCCAGTTCACCGAGGTACTGCACCAGGTTCCAGGTGAACGAATCGTAGTTGTCGATGACGAGGATCATCGGTCCCGTCCTTCCTCACCACTCGTCGGACGCCGCCAGTTCCAGCGCCTGGAGCAGCGCGCGCGCTTTGTCGCACGCCTCCTCGTACTCCGCCGCCGGCTGCGAGGCGGCCACGATGCCGGCGCCCGCCTGCACCTGGGCGTGTCCCTGCTCCATGACGATGGTGCGGATGGCGATGCAGAAGTCCAGGTTCCCCGCGAAGTCCACGTACCCGATCGCGCCGGCGTACAGGCCGCGCGGCGAGGTCTCCAGCTCGTCGATGATCTGCATCGCCCGCAGCTTGGGCGCGCCCGACACGGTGCCCGCCGGAAAGCAGCTGACCAGCGCGTCCAGCCGGTCGTGGCCGGGCGCCAGCCGGCCCTCGACCACCGACACCAGATGCATGACGTGCGAGTAGCGCTCGATGGTCATGAACTGCGGCACGCGCACCGAGCCGAACTCGCTCACGCGCCCGATGTCGTTCCTGCCCAAGTCCACGAGCATCACGTGCTCGGCGCGCTCCTTCTCGTTCGCTTTCAGTTCCTCCGCCAGACGCTCGTCCTCGGCGTCGGTCCGTCCGCGCGGCCGGGTGCCCGCAATCGGGTGGGTCTCGATGCGATCGCCCTCGGCGCGCACAAGCATCTCGGGCGATCCTCCGGCAACCGCGGTGGCGGCGGCCCGGAGGAAGAACATGTACGGTGACGGGTTGATGTGGCGCAGC
>Ga0315273_10005126_pt1 | contig 16174 bp, 14 predicted proteins | sample YL17G02_0_MG_FD_205753 | JGI IMG/M metagenome (GOLD analysis project Ga0315273, IMG submission 205753) | Sediment microbial communities from Yellowstone Lake, YNP, Wyoming, USA - YL17G02_0 | ecosystem: Environmental > Aquatic > Freshwater > Lake > Sediment | place: USA: Wyoming | collected... | reverse complement strand
TCAAAGCGTTGTCTGAAAAACTGACCGGATTTACCTTCGAGGATTTCCCCAAAAAAACAGGGGCCGTTTAACGCCTGTCAGTCCGGCTTGTCTACCCCTCCAGCGTCCTGTTTACCAGGTACTTCGCGACCACTGATGCGGGCGTAACCGACGACTTTTCCCCTTTGTAATGACTGCGCAGGGCGTCGAGGTCGGACTTCCAGACTATGTTGCCCGGCGCGACGATAAGGTCGCTGCCCGGTACAGGGGCGATAAAAAGGCGGTTGTCAAGATAGTAGAAATGACCGTTGCTCTCCTCGGTCGGATAGCCCTGCATGGCGGGCGGCATGTCGTTGGGTTTGAACCAGAGCTTGATTTCGCGCTCCGCGTCGCCGGCATTGGCCGAGGCGTGAATGAGATTGTCCATCCGCTCGCCGACGACTTTGCCCTCGGCGTTCTTGAGCGGCACGACCGTGCCGAGCGCGCGGATGCAGCCCGGTTTCGCGTCCCGCGCCTGGTGCGGGTTCGTGGGCCCCGCGATGTCGCGGAGCTTTTTCACCGCGTCCGGCCCCTGATAGATTATCGCGATGACCCTCTGCTTGTCCGGGGCCCCCGGATAATGGAGCTTGCCGGTGATATAATCGATGAGGGAGTCGTAGAATATTTTGCCGATGTGCTCCGCATAATGCTCGGCGGCAAGCATGCGCGTGACGTGCACGACCTTTACTGCTGCGAAGCGCAGGCCGGTGTGGAATTCGGAAAGCTGGGAAAGGACATAGCCGGTGAGCGAGTTCTTGAGCGCGTCGGGCTTGATGAGCACGAGCGTCTGGTCAAATTCCTTATCGGGCATGAAGGGTCTCCTTGTGGTTATTAATTTGTGTCCGGAAGGGGGAAAATAATTCTTTCGGCCCGAAAAAAGCACATTGCTTTCCATTTTTCTTGCCGTTGTTTCCGTAAAATGGTATTTTTCATGCGTTGTTCAGGGGTAATCCCGCCTTCGGTTTAACAATGATATTTTTCGGAGTGTAGCGCAGCCTGGTAGCGCACTTGGTTCGGGACCAAGGTGTCGGAGGTTCAAATCCTCTCACTCCGATTTTTTTATCCCCCGGAAGTTATTTTTACCCGTTACGGAATTTGCTTTAAAAAGCAACTGAGAGACGGCACCATGGCCGGACCGCAAAAAAAATATCTTTCACGTCTCACGTTCCGCGAGGTCGAACAGGAGTTGTCCCGACTTCCGGCGCTCATACTGCCGCTCGGCGGGTGTGAGCCGTACGGAACGTGCGGCTGCCTGGGCGCGGCAACGGCGTGCGCTGAGGCGCTGGCAACGGCGCTATCGGAAAAAACGGACATTCTCTACGCGCCGGCGCTCCCGTTCGGCTGTTCCACCGCGTACGGGGCCTTTGGCGGAACTGCAGGTGTCAAGCCCCGTACCATGACAAACATCCTCGGCGAAACCATCCGGCGGTGGTATTTGCAGGGGTTCAGGACAGTCATAATCATCGACTGCCTGTTTGATAACAACGAAGCGGTGGATGCGTCCATCCGGAGGTTGAAAAACTCCAATCCCGGAATGAAGATCATCACCTTTTCGCTTCAGCGTGACGAGCGGGTCAGGGCGTTTATTGCACGTCATGTTCAGGGAAAGGAATTCGGGCGTACTGAATACGGGATGTTGTCCCTTGCGGCATCCATTGATCCGGCCCTGGTGCGGCAGACCGGGAAAAAAGATGCGGCGGACACTGACCGCTACGAAACATGGCGGCGAAGAGGCGCCGATCCGGAGCAGTATCGAAAACTTTTTCCGGATTGTTCTTCTTCAAACGCGGCGCACCGGTTCGACCCGGATTTCGGCAAAGAATTATTCAATTTTATCGTGCAGTTGCTTGTTGATACGACGAAGCCGCATCTACCGACTCATCACTGAACCTCCTTCAGCATCGGATTCACATGCTCCTTGACGGCATCGCTGAAAAAACGCTCGCTAACGGTTTGAAAATCATCGCCCTTAAAAAAACCGGCGCACCCGTTGTATCGGTGCAGGTCTGGTATAATACCGGAAGTTCCTTCGAAACGGACGGCGTGAGGGGCATCTCCCATTTCCTCGAGCACATGATGTTCCGCGGCTCCCGCCAGGTTCCCTCCGAAGAGCACGCGCGGCGGATAAACGATGTCGGCGGCCACTGCAACGCATTTACCGCGGAAGACGTTACGGCGTTTACCAACAGCGTTCCCCGTGATTTTCTTGAAACAGCGCTGGCGCTGGAAGCCGACCGGATGGATGGCCTCACGTTTGACCCGAGACTCTTCGAAACCGAACGCAGCGTGATCGTTGAAGAGTACCATACCTATATGAACAATCCGGTCGCCAAGGCGTTTCTGGAATTCCGCACCGGATTTTACGGTAACCACCCCTATGCTCTGAGCCCCCTCGGCCGCATCGAGGACATCACCTCGATTTCCGCGGACGCGTGCAGAGACTACTATCGCCGTTCCTATGCCCCGGACAATGCTGTCGTCGTCGTCGTGTGCGACGCAGACGTCAAGGAAGTTTTTGACGTCGCCGGCCGCCATTTCAGCGAAAAAAACGCGCGAAGCGCGCGTGCAATTCCGCCGGCGGACGACCATCGGGACATCCGGGACCAGAACCGCGACGCCGGCCGCCGCATGGTGCGAAAAGTCGAATTCGACGTGCCGGTGCTCGTTATCGGGTATCCGGCTCCGCCGTCGTCCCACGAAGACGCCGTCGCCCTTGAAATACTCCAGCTCGTTGCCGCCGGCGGAGAGACAAGCCGCCTCCACCGCGAAGTGGTGCGGCGCCGGTCGCTCGCGGTCATGATCGGCGGCATGAACCACCTGCTGAAACACACCGGCATGTCTATGTTTTTCGCGGCCTTTACGCCCGATGTCGGCGCGGCCAGGGTGGAAGCCGCGCTCAACAGGGAACTGGAGCGGATAAAAAACGACGGTATAACGCAGGAGGAAATGGCGAAGGTCAAAAACATGACATTGACAAACAGAATATTCGAGCTCTATTCGGCCGATAATATCTGCCAGCGGATAGGTTACAGCGAAACCGTCGAAGGAAACTACCGGCTGTGGGTGGAGCGGCTCGACGCGCTCGAAAACCTCGACCTCAAAAAACTTGTAGAAGTGGCGAAACGCTGGTGGAACGAAGAGAACAGATACGTGCTCGTCCTGGAACCCCGCCGCTCGAACCCGCTCCTGTATATCGGCGGCCTCGCGCGCCGCGTTTCCGGCCTATTCGGCAGACGCGACGCACAAGGGGGTGCGCGGTGAAATTCGCGTCCGCGTATGTGTTCCCTCTCATGGACGACTTTGAGCTTGACAACAAGCTCAAAGTCATCGGCGTCGCCGATCACGAGCAGAACAGCCTTGTGGCCGCCGTGCAACTGCCGGTTGGCCGTTTTTCCGACCCGCCGGAATTCGAGGGCTTGTGTGAACTCACCGCCAATCTGCTTACAAAAGGCACTGAAAACGTCCCGGCGGACGCGTTCGCCGAAGAATGCGAAAACGCCGGCGCGACGATCTTTACCGACGCCGGCGAGGAGTACTGCGTGCTCGGCATCCGGATGCGCGCGCCGTCGGCGTCTTCGCTGCTGCCGCTCTTCGCGGAAATGATGAACCGGCCGCGTCTCGCTGACGAGGAGTTCGTCCGGCTTCAGCGGGAGATGATCACCTCGCTCAGGGCGGAAGCGGTCGATCCCCACAGCCTCGCTACACGCCATTTTTACGCGGAACTCGCGGGAGACAAACACCCGGCAGGGCGTCTTGAGACGGTGCGGTCCCTTAAAAAAATCACGATCCGTGACGTGCGGTCGTTTTTCAATGATTACTTTTTACCCGAAGGAGCGCTCTGCGTTCTCGCCGGCGATCTCGAAAGGCCCGCGCTGAAGGAGCTGGCCACCGCGCACTTCTCGCCGTGGCGGGGTACCTCCGGAAAAAAAGCGGTCATTGCTCCGCCGCTGCGCATTCGGCCTGCTGCCGTGCGGCTTATAGACAAGAAAGATTTGACGCAGACCTCCTTTGTCGTCGGGCACGCCTGTCCCGGCGAGAAGTGTCCTGAAAAAAACGCGCTGCTTCTGGCCAATTATATCTTCGGCAGCGGCAATTTTTCCTCCCGGCTCATGGCACGCCTCCGCAGCGCCGCCGGAAAGACCTACGGAATCTCCTCGCAGCTGTCTACGGAGACCGATTTCGGCGTATTTATGATAGCAACGTCCACGCAGAACAGAGACCTTGGAGAGGTGCTGACAGGCGTTCTGGAAGAGTACCGCCGCTTCTGTAAGGACGGGGTGACCGCCGACGAGCTCGAAAAAGCGAAGCGGTTTGCAATCGGCAATATGGCGTTCCAACTCGAAGGTATAGGCAACGTCGTGGACAAGCTCCTCTGGCTGCGGTTTTACGGCAGGCCGAATTCATACATCGAAAAGTTCGAAGAGACAATTTTTCCCCTTGATACCACGGCGGTCAATGACGCCGTTCGCCGCTACCTGTCGCCGGATCACCTCATCATCGCCGCCGTGGGAAAAAGGGCGGAGATCGAACCTCAGCTCACCCGTTTCGGCGCCGTCAAACACTATCATTTTCGTGACAAAGCATAAGCGCGCACAAAAGTGCGCGCATGAAAGTATTTTATTCCCATGTCAGATGTGGTGCTGTGTCTGGGCAGCAATCTCGGCGACCGGGCGTCGTTCCTGCGGCAGATGGAGGGCGGACTTGAACGGGTGCTTCTGCCGCCGTTCAGGAAGTCGCTCCTCATGGAAACCGAGCCGCTCGGCGTTACCGCCGGTCATCCGTGGTATTACAACCGGCTGATCCGCGGCAACTACGACGGCACACCACGCCAATTGCTGAAAACGTGCCGGAGGATAGAAAAGAGACTCGGTCGCACAAGGCCGGAGAAATACGCGCCAAGAACAGCGGATATTGATATCCTGCTGTTCGGCAATCAGGTCATCAATGAAAAGGACCTGATCATCCCGCACCGGCATATTCTTGACAGAAGGTTTTGTCTGGAAGGCCTGGCGGAAATCGCCGGGGAATGGATCGTACCGGGACTTTTAAAACCGGTAAATGCTTTGATGAAAGAGATGGCGGCAGGGGTAAAAAACCAGAAAATAAAGAAACCGGTCAACGCGTAACAACTCATGGACACGAACTTTCTTCTCCTCCCCCCCCATTTAAACTTCATAGCCATTGAGGGCGTCATCGGCGTGGGGAAGAGTTCGCTTTGCCAGCTGCTTGCCGAAGCGTGGGAAGCCCGGCTGGTCCTTGAAGAGGTCGACGAGAACCCGTTCCTCCCGAAATTCTACGAGGAGCGCAAGGCCTTTGCCTTCCAGACGCAGCTCTGGTTTCTGCTCAACCGTTACCGCCAGTTTTCTGAAGCGGGTGTCCAGCAGGACCTTTTTCACCGGATCACCTTGAGCGACTACCTGTTCGCAAAGGACCGGATTTTCGCCAATATCAATCTTGACGACGACGAACTCCGGCTGTACAATCTCGTCGCCGGAACGCTGGAAGCGCAGACCCCCCTTCCCGACCTTGTCGTGTACCTCCAGGCCTCAAGCGAGACGCTCCTGCGGAGGATCGCCCGGCGCGGCCGGCCGTATGAGTTCAACATAGACCCGGCCTATGTCGGCCTGCTCAGCGAGGCCTACAACCATTTCTTCTTTCATTACGACCGGACGCCGCTCCTGGTCATCAACACGGATGAGATCGATTTCGAGAACGACCCGGGCGACCTGAAAGAGATCGCGGAGCAGATTGCGCTGGCGCCGCCGGGCGTGACCTATTACCGTCCCCTGCGTTCCAGGGACAAGGCGGCCATCAAGGACCGACAGACTTCCGGAAAAGAGCCCCGCGAGGACCCCCGCACGTGAAAATCATTCGTTCCGTTCCGGACATGACAACATGGTCGCAGACTGCCCGCGCGAAAGGTCGCGCGATCGGCTTTGTTCCCACCATGGGCGCGCTCCACGAGGGTCATCTTTCACTCGTCAAGAAATCAAGGGGCCGCGCCGATGCGACCGTCATGAGTATTTTCGTGAACCCGGCCCAGTTCGGGCCGGCCGAAGACCTGGAACGTTACCCGAGACCGCTTGAAGCCGATTGCGAAATGGCGCGTGCGGCCGGCTGTGACGCGGTTTTCGTTCCGGCAGCGACGGACCTCTATCCGAAAGGTTATTGCACCTTTATTACGGTCGAAGGTCTTGACAAAAAACTCTGCGGCGCGAGCCGGCCCGGCCATTTCCGGGGCGTGGCAACCATAGTGCTGAAACTGTTCAACATCGTCGCTCCGGACATCGCGTTCTTCGGGCATAAGGACGCGCAGCAGGTGGTCGTGCTCAGGCGCATGGCTGCGGACCTCAACCTGCCGGTGTCGATTGAAGTCTGCCCCACGGTGCGTGAAGCCGACGGCCTTGCCATGAGCTCCCGCAACGCCTACCTGACGCCGGCCGAACGCGCGGTCGCGCCGGTAATTTACAAAGGGCTCAATGCGGCGCTGGCAAGGTATGAAGCGGGCGAACGGAACGCCGCGCGCCTCGCTCTGGCCGTTGAAACCGCGCTCCGCGAAACGACACTTATAATAAAGGAATACATCGAAATCACTGACACCACAACCCTTGATCCGCTTACGACTGTCACCGAGGCCGCGCTTATTGCGGTCGCCTGCCGGACAACGGAGAGCGGGACCAGGCTCATCGACAACCTGACTGTTGGAGGACCATGGTGAGCAATCGTGTTTCCGCCCCCCTTATCTACAACCTGTTTCCCCGTCACTTCGCCGTAATCGACGAATGGAATCCGGTGCTGCGCCACGTTAAAAAGATGGGTTTTACCGCCGTGTTCGTCAACCCGTTTAACGAGACCGGCTTTTCCGGCAGCCTCTACGCGGTCAAGGACTATTTCCGGCTCAATCCCCTGTTCCTCAGGGCGGGGCAGGACCCGGCCGATTTCAAACCGCTTGAAAAGTTCATCGCCGGCTGCGGCGCCGCAGGCCTTGGACTCATCATGGACCTCGTCATCAACCACACCGCCAAGGATTCTCCTCTTGTCAAACAACATCCCTCGTGGTACAAACGCGACCCGTCCGGCTCCGTCTCCTCCCCGTTCGCCATTGATCCGGGCGACCCGGGCAAGGTGACCGTGTGGGGCGATCTGGCCTCGATTGACAACGGGCATTCTGCCGACCGCGAGAACCTGTGGAAGTTCTGGGACAGCATCGTCACCTTTTACCAGAAAATTGGCATACGGGGCTTCCGGTGCGACGCTGCCTATCAGGTGCCCTCCTCGCTCTGGAAGTGGCTGATCGCGCTGGCGAAAAATCGGTGCAGCAGCACCGTCTTTTACGCCGAAACGCTCGGCTGCAGGCTCGACCAGGTCGAGGCTCTCAGGGACTGTGGTTTCGACTATCTCTTCAACTCGGTCAAATGGTGGAATTACGACCAGAGCTGGGCGCTCGACCAGCACGCATCCAATAAACGCATTGCGCCGTCAATCGGTTTTGCCGAGTCCCACGACACTGAGCGGCTCGCGAGCGTGCCCCCGGGCACCGAACAGGCACAGAAAAGCCGATACGCCTTTGCCGCCCTTTTCTCGGCAGGACTCCTCATGCCTTCAGGCTTCGAGTATGGTGCCGTCACGCGCATGGACGTTGTACGCGGAACACCCAAAGATGTTGATAAACAGAAGTGGAACATGACACAATGGATCCGTGCCATGAACCGGCTCAAACTCTCGATCCCGGTGCTCGCGGAAGAGGGCTCGTGGCGGCCGCTCTGCGACTGGGGCCACGCGTATATCTTCCTGGAAAAATCTTCAGACCGCGGCAGCAAACCGGCCTATGTCTGCATCAATAAAAACCCGCACGCCTCGACTGCGATCGACACCGAGATGGTCCCGCAGGAGGTCCACCGCTGCACCAAATCGCTGTCGCTCCTGTCGTGCCCCATCGCCGAAGACGAAATCCCTCCGGCGTTCCTGCTTGACCCGGCGGAGATCGTACTGTTTGTATAATAAAAATGGAGCGGGATGGAGCGGGGCCGACTCGCCGTCGGCCTGCCGCTCCGGTAAAGAACATGCGGCGAGGCATGTAATAACTGATTAAAGGATACAGCAGTGAAAAGAAAAAATCAAGCGGTTTCAGGCCACCCCCCGGGAACCGTAGCGCCGCTTTCCTGACCAGCGTCTCCCCGCCCTGATTATCAATGTTTTTCCGGTCATATTGTATTTTCTTTCTGTCTCGCTGAAAGAATTTTTACTCAAACATAGGTCCCTTTGACCGCATTGCAGGATGCATCGTGCCGGATTCTTTACATAAGGCGCTTTTCATCGACCGGGACGGCATCATCAACGAGGATACCGGCTACCCGTACAAACCGGAACATATCCGATTCAATGACGCGGTGTTCACCCTCTGTAAACAGGCGGCGCAAAAGGGCTACCTGCTGGTGGTCATCACCAATCAGGCCGGTGTTGCAAAAGGCAAGTTCACCGAGGATGACGTGACCGCGCTACATGAATGGATGTCCAATGAATTTAAGAAGCGTGGCGTTTCGCTCGAACGGTTTTACTATTGCCCGCACCACCCGGAAGCGACGGCGCCGGCGTACCGCCTCGTCTGCAACTGCCGCAAGCCGAAGCCGGGCATGATCGAGCGGGCGACAAAGGATTTGAACATCGACATCGCTCAATCTCTTGTCATCGGCGACAAACCGTCGGACCGTATCGCGCTTCCGGAGCTGCGCAGCGTCATTGTCAAGAGCCGGTATACCGGCGACGATTTCGATGTTGAAGATCTGGCTCGCGTCGCCGATTATTTATAGGAAAACAGGAAATTTTCATTATGACCGCAATCACCTGGCCGCACTGCGCAGGGCAGCGGCGCGTCAAAGAGGTGCTCGAAGCGGCTGTCGCCGGCGGCTCGCTCGGTCACGCCTACTTTTTTTCCGGTATGGAAGGCTGCGGCAAATTCGCCGCAGCGCTCGACCTCGCGCTGATTCTCCTCTGCGAAGATAAACATAACCGGCCGTGCATGAAATGCGCTTCCTGTACCAAGGTGCTCAACTACGCCCATCCTGACTTTCGCGTCATCATGCCGGTCGTACTGCAGGAAGGGGATAAAAAAGAAAACGCGCTCACCGAAGCGGGCTGGAAAAGGATCGCCGATGCTGTTCACCAACGGATACAAAACGTGTATTCCCTCCCCGATCACGTCAAGGTCCCGACCATTCCGGTCGACTGGGTGCGCGAGATCAGTCATACGATCCTTCGCGGAAAAATAGAGGGAAATTCTAATGTCGTGATCATTGACGGCATTGATTCGCTCAATGACGACTCCGCGAACAGCATGCTGAAGCTTCTCGAAGAACCACCGGCCGGAACCGTTCTTCTGCTCCTCACGGACCGGCCGAGCGCCGTGCTGCCCACCATCGTCTCGCGCTGCCAGATTCTGCGGTTCTCATGGTGCCTGCCCGACGAGATCCGCACCGCGCTCTGCAGCCGGTTCTCCGTTCCCGCCTCGGACCCGCGGCTCGACGCCGTCGTTAATACCGGCTCGTTCGGCCGTTCGATCTACCTGTGGGAACATCCCGCCGACGAGACGCGGAATGTGGCTGATACGCTGTGGGACCTCTGTCTCCGCAAGGAGTGGATTGAATGTGCCGGCACTATCGACCGACTGAGCGAAACCGGAGATTTTTCCATGTACGAACAGCTCTTCATGGAGATGCTGCAGCGGGTAAGAAACTCATTTTTGCATGAACTGGACGGCACAGAGAACTTATTTTCAAAGGTCCGGTCATGTACCGCCGAAGACCAGCGGGGCACCGTGTCGCACGAAGCGGCCGTGGTGCTTCTGGAATTGTGTGAACGTTCGATTGCCGCGGTCAAAGCGCATGCCAACATAACGCTCGTACTGGCGCATTTCGCGGTCGCTCTCACGGAGACACTCCATGGCGAAAAACAGCAATCTCGTTGAAGTGGTATTCAAAGGCGAACAGCGCGCCATTTACCGCAACCGCAACAATATTGACATAAACGAAGGCGAGTCCGTCATCGTCGAGGCCGAACGGGGCCAGGACCTGGGCTCGGTCTCGCTCGTGGGCGACCTGGTGCGGCTTAAACGCGGCAAAGGCGAGACCCGGAGTATCATCCGCAAAGCGGTGCCCGAAGACCTGCAGGCGCTGGCGAAAAACAAGGAAAAAGAAAAGGACGCCTTCAGACTCTGCAAGGATAAAATCAAGGCGTTCAGGCTCGACATGAAACTCGTGGCCGTGGAGCTTCAGTTCGACGGCAGCAAGCTCACGTTCTACTTCACGGCGGCGCAACGCGTTGACTTCAGGGGACTCGTCAAGGAACTGGCGTCGGTATACCGTACGCGCATCGAACTCCGCCAGATCGGCGTGCGCGACGAGGCGAAACGGATCTGCGGGCTCGGCGTCTGCGGCCGGAAGCAGTGCTGCAGCGCGTTCCTGAACGAATTCGAGCAGATCACCACGCAGATGGCCAAAAACCAGCAGCTCGCCCTTAACCCGACAAAAATTTCCGGCAACTGCGGAAGGCTCCTCTGCTGCCTCCGCTTTGAAGACGGCCTCTACCAGGAACTTTTCAAGGCATACCCTGAAATCGGCAGTAAAATCACGGTGAACGGAAAAACCGGCGTCCTCAATTTCATCAATATTTTCCTTGACAAAGGGATGCTGCGGTACGAGGACGGGAGCCAGGAGTTGCTGTCCCCCGACGAAATCAAAAAAGGAACAACGACCCATGCCCCGTAATGCCGCCAATAAATTCCTTGTCACCATGGCACTCCCTTATGCCAATGGCGATATTCATCTCGGCCATCTGCTCGAAGCGGTGCAGACCGACATTTTTGTCCGGTATCAGCGGCTGCGCGGCAACGAAGCGGTCTATGTCTGCGCCGACGACACTCACGGCACGCCCATAGAGCTCTCCGCGCTCAAGCGGTGCATAACGCCGGATGAACTTATCGCGCAGGCGCACAAGGACCATCTCCGCGACTATACGGCGTTCAACATCGGTTTCGATATTTTCTATACCACCAATTCCGAGGAAAACCGGGGATACGCCGAGCTCATTTTTGAAAACCTGCGGAAAAACGGCCTCGTCGTTGAGCACGAGATCAACCAGTATTACTGCGAGCACGACAAACGTTTCCTCCCCGACCGTTTCATCACCGGGACTTGCCCGAAATGCAAGGCGGAAAAGCAGTACGGCGACGTGTGCGAAGCCTGCGGAGCCACCTACGAACCGACCGACCTCGGCGACCCGCTCTGCGCCGTATGCGGCAAGCGGCCGGCCATGAAACAGTCGAAGCATTTCTACGTACAGCTCGCCAAATGCGAAAAATTCCTGCGGGAGTTCGTCGCGAAGCCCGGCGTGCTGCAGGACGACATGCGCAATTTCGTGTCCACTTGGATCAACGAAGGCCTGCGCGAATGGTGTGTTTCGCGCGACGGGCCGTATTTCGGGTTCAGAATTCCGGGCACCAAAGACAAGTTCTTTTACGTATGGCTCGACGCCCCCATCGGCTACCTTTCGTCAACAGACCGATGGTGCAAAGACAACGGCCGCACGGTCGGCGACTACTGGTCGCCGCAGAGCGGCACTCGCATCGTCCACTTCATCGGCAAGGACATTGTCTATTTCCACGCACTATTCTGGCCCGTTATGCTTAAAAACTCGGACTTCAATCTGCCGTCGAACATTTTCGTGCACGGTTTCCTGAATATCGGCGGGGAAAAAATGTCGAAATCGCGGGGGACGTTCATCCTCGCCAGGGACTTTATTTCTAAAATCAAGCACCCGCAGGCGCCCGAATACCTGCGTTTCTTTTTCGGGGCCAAGCTCGCGCCTTCGACCGCGGACATAGACCTCGCGCCCGGCGAATTCATGAACCGGGTCAACACCACGCTCGCGAACAACATCGGCAATCTGCACCACCGGACGTTCGTGTTCTGCGACCGCTATTTCAACAAAAAAATTCCGGCGGCGCCGTGGGACAAAACCATTGCGGCCGAAGTCGAGTCGGCGGCCGCCGAAATCGAGCGCTGGTACGAGGAGACCGAATACAAATCAGTGGTGGAACAGGTGCACGCCCTCGGCAACAGGGGAAACAAATACTACCAGGACAGCAAACCGTGGGAACTCGTGAAAACCGATCCGGACAAGGCCGCCGTAATCATGGTCACGTGCGCCAACCTTATCAAAGCAATCGCCGTGTTCCTGAAGCCGATGATACCCGGGATATGCGGCAGCGTGGAGCGGCAGCTCGGCATGAAACTGTCCTGGAACGACTACCGGTTCTCTCTTTCGGACACACCGCTTGCGGTTACGGAAAAGCTCGTGCTGCCGCTCACCGATGAGGACATCGCCCCGCTCTTCGGCGCGGCCGCCCCGCCGCAGGCCATGGCCGGCGGCATGATTGATATTGACGCATTCAAATCCGTTGATCTGCGCGTGGCGCGCGTGCTGGCCGCCGAAAAAGTGGAAAAGTCTAAAAAACTACTGCGTCTCCAGGTCGAAATCGGCAACCAGCGTCGCCAGATACTCGCCGGTATCGCTGAAAGTTACGCGCCGGACCAGCTTGTCGGTAAGCTCGTTATCGTTGTCGCAAACCTCAAACCCGCCTCGCTTATGGGCCACAAGTCCGAAGGCATGCTGCTCGCCGCGGAGACCGGACCGGGCCGGTTTGTGGTGCTGACGCCGGACGACGACGCCGTTTCAGGGGCCAGGGTCTCATGAGTTCGTTCACCTCCGTACGGGAACGCATCTGCGTCCGCGAGGTTGACAATGACGCTGTTGCCCGGCTGTCAAAGGAACTCGGCGTTTCCAGCACCGCGGCGCAAATCCTCGTGGGCCGCAATCTCACCGGCGCTGACGCGTGCCGCAGGTTTTTCGCGCCATCCCTTGACGACCTTCACGATCCGTTCCTTTTTACCGGCATGGAAAAAGCCGTTGCGCGCATACGCGCGGCAATTTCCGGAAAAGAAAAAATCGCGGTCTACGGCGATTACGACGCTGACGGCGTCACCGGCACCACCATGCTCGTGCGCGTTCTCCGTTCACTCGGCGCCGCGTGCGATTATTACCTGCCTCATAGATTGACGGAAGGGTACGGCGTTTCCGCGTCCGGCGTGCGGCAGATCGCCGCAGGCGGCGCGACACTCATGATCACGGTCGACTGCGGCATCACCGCGGTGGCGGAGATCGCGCTCGCCGCGGACCACGGCATAGACGTCATCGTCACCGACCATCATGAGCCCAAGGCCGAAGGGCTGCCGCACCACTGCGTCATTCTCAATCCGAAAGCGCCCCAAAGCGGGTATCCGGACAAGGACCTCGCCGGCGTGGGCGTCGTTTTCAAGCTCTGTCAGGCGCTCGGAAAAATGACCGGCCGCGGCGAAGCGCTCTGGGAGCCGTATCTCGAACTGGCCGCGCTCGGGACCGCCGCCGATGTCGTCCCGCTCACGGGCGAAAACCGGATCATCACTCGCGCCGGTTTTGAACGCATGCGCCGCACGAAAAATCCGGGCCTTGCCGCGCTTATCAAGCTCCAGGGCCTTGACGGGAAGCCGGCGTCAACGAACGAAGCGGCGTTTCAGCTCGCGCCGTGCATCAACGCGGCTGGAAGGCTCGGCGACCCGAGCCGGGCGGTCGAACTCCTGCTCACCGACAATGAAAAAACCGCGCTTGAGTACGCGAAGGAACTCAAAACGGCTAATTTCGAGCGCCGCGCCATCGATTGCGCGGTACGGGAAGAGGCGGAAGGCTGGGTGCTGAAGCACTGCGACCCGGAAAAAGATTTCGCCATTGTCACCGGCAGCAGCGGCTGGCACGCCGGCGTAATCGGCATCGTGGCCTCCAAACTCGTTGAAAAATTCCACCGTCCCGCCATCCTCTTTTCACTGGGAGAAGACGGCGCGGCGCGCGGGTCGGGCCGGAGCATTCCCGGATTCCATCTGCTCGACGCCCTCAGCGCGTGCGCGGACCTTCTCGAAACCTTCGGCGGCCACGCCGCCGCCGCCGGCGTAAACATCAGGAGCGCCTCAATCGACGCCTTCAGGTCACGTTTCAACGAGGTGGCGCAGAGCCGGCTCCGGACGGAGGATCTTGCCCCTACCGTGTACGCCGACGCCGAAGTGTCGCTTGATGCCCTGACGCCGCAACTATTTTCTCTTATCAAGGCAATGGAGCCGTTCGGGGCGGGAAATGCGCAGCCGGTCCTTTATTGCAGGAATCTGCACCACCGGTACACTCCCCGCATTGTCGGCAGCAACCACCTTAAAATGAGCGTTGCGGACAAGGGAATGGTTTTTGACGCCATCGGCTTCAATTTCGGCGACCGTATCGGCGAACTCAGCGGCGCGCCTTCCGTGTCGCTCGCCTTCTCTCTCGATGAAAATGAATGGAACGGCAGAAAGTCACTTCAGATGAAAGTCAGGGGGATCACCCTATGAAAATGTGGGACGGACGTTTTAAAAAACCGATGGACCGCCTCATGGAAGTGTTCTCGCATTCGCTCTTCTTCGACAAAATGCTCATCGAGGAGGACGTGGCAGGGTCGCTCGCCTGGGCGCGCGGCCTCAAACGGGCCGGCATTTTGAGCGCGCGGGAGTGCGCGAAAATCGAGGCGGGACTGCGCTCAATTGCCGCGGACTGCAAAAAAGGCCGTACGGTCTCCTTTCTCTCGACGGATGAAGATATCCACATGGCGGTTGAGCGTCTGCTCACCAGGCGGATCGGCGGAGCGGGAGCAAAGCTCCATACCGGCCGCTCGCGCAACGATCAGGTGGCGACCGATGTACGACTGTTTGTCAAGAAAGCGCTCGCGGAAATTACCGCCGCCGTTGCCGTACTGCAGAATGTGCTCATTGAACGCGCAAAAAAAGATTTGCCAATCATCATCCCGGCCTACACGCACCTTCAGCAGGCCCAGCCCATGCTGCTCTCCCATTACTGGCTTTCGTTTTTCTTCGCTCTTGAACGGGAGAAGAGCCGGATCTCCCATGCTTTTCTGACAAGCGATCTTTGTCCGCTCGGCGCCGGCGCTGTTGCCGGAAGCGGCTTTCCCGTTGACCGGAAATTTCTGGCACAGTCGCTCGGCTTCTCCGCCCCGGCGCCCAATAGCGTGGACGCGGTGGCCGCGCGGGACTTTGCGCTCGAAACGCTCGCGTGCATCGCCTCCACCGGCATCACGCTGAGCCGTTACGCGGAAGACCTCATCATCTGGTCGTCGAAAGAGTTCGGCTTCATCGAGCTCGACGACGCGTGGTCGAGCGGATCAAGCATGATGCCGCAGAAGAAAAACCCCGACTCGCTCGAACTCATCCGCGGCAAGAGCGGCAGGTTCATCGGCAATTACACCCGTCTCGCGGCCACGCTCAAGGGCGTGGGGCTCGCCTATTATAAGGATTTGCAGGAAGACAAGGAACCGCTCTTCGACAGCGTGGCGAACATTGAGATTGCCATTGCAGTTTTTTCCCGCGTGCTGAGAACGCTCACGGTGAACGCGGCGAAAATCGAGAAACAGCTCGACCCCTTCCTGCTCGCGACCGACCTTGCCGATTATCTTGTCCGGAAGGGAGTGCCTTTCAGGCAGGCGCATAACATTACAGGAAGGATTGTTGCCTATTGCGTCGAAAAAAAGAAATCCTTTCCCGACCTGCCGCTTTCAACACTCCAGTCGTTCCATGCGCTTTTCGGCAAAGACGTACGCCGTGTTTTTTCATGGGAGCATGCGCTTGCGAAACGAGAGGTCGAAGGAGGGACCGGAAGAAAAAGCGTCCTCCGTCAGATTGCCTGCGCCGAAAAACTCCTTAAAAAAACTACAAGGTAAGGAACGGTCGTCATGCGCAAAGAGTTCTTGATATACGGCAGCCCCGCCATCGGGGAAGAGGAAATCAGCGAAGTGCTCGACACGATAAAGTCAGGGTGGCTCGGCACGGGCCCCAAGACCGAGCGGTTCGAGCGCGAGTTCGCCGCATACCTTAATGTCAAGCACTGCGCCGCGGTCAGCTCCTGCACCGCGGCCCTGCACCTCGCCATGCTCGCTGCCGGCATCAAACAGGGCGACGAAGTCATCGTCCCGGCCATGACCTTCTGCTCCACGGCCAACGCCGTGGTCCACGCGGGCGCAACGCCCGTGTTC
>Ga0315273_10005125_pt1 | contig 16174 bp, 17 predicted proteins | sample YL17G02_0_MG_FD_205753 | JGI IMG/M metagenome (GOLD analysis project Ga0315273, IMG submission 205753) | Sediment microbial communities from Yellowstone Lake, YNP, Wyoming, USA - YL17G02_0 | ecosystem: Environmental > Aquatic > Freshwater > Lake > Sediment | place: USA: Wyoming | collected... | reverse complement strand
ATCCCCGCTGGCATGGTTGCGTTCATGCGCCAGCGCCTCCGCTGGGACGTCCTCTTCGCGCTCGAACACCAGGTCCTTCGCCGCGCGCCGGACATCGAGCACTTCCGCCTGGCGCACAAGTTGCGCCGGACGCTCATCACGCTCGACCGCGACTACCTGGACGACCGCCGGTTCCCGCCGGCCGAATGCGCCGGGGTGCTGGTGGTTTCGGCGCCGGACGAGCCGCGGCTGGCGAAGCTGTTGTCGCGCCTGGATCGCGCGCTGTTCCGGCTGCGGGCGCGATGCCGGCGCGACCCCGCCCCGCCGTCGGATCCGCTGCCCCTGGAGGGCCGCAAGCTGCACGCGCACCCGGATTGGTCCGCCGAGCAGGTGCGTCGATGATCATCCTGTCCGGCGCCGACGTCGTCCTGCCTGACCGCGTGCTCGGTCCCGGCTCGGTCGTCATCGACGGCGACCGGATCGTGGACATCACGGCCGGCGCGGTGCCCGCTTCGCCCGGCGATCGGCACGTCGACCTGCACGGCCACTACATCGTTCCGGGCTTCATCGATGTCCACGTGCACGGCGTGAACGGCGTGGACTGCCTGGACGGCACGGACGCGGTGGCGTGCATCGCGGCCGACCTGCCGCGGTACGGGGTTACCGCCTTTTGCCCGACGAGCATCGCGTGCTCGCCCTGGGTGTTGCGACGGTTGCTGCTGGCCGTGCGCGATGCGCGTCTGGCGCCCGCGTCGGCGGCCGCCCGGGTGCTGCCGGCGCATCTCGAGAGCAACTTCCTGAACCCGGACTACTGCGGCGCGCAGCCGACAACGTGCCTGCGAGTGCCACGCGACCGGCGAGACGCCGGTCCCACACCCGCGGTTGTGGCCGCCGGGGCTTCAAGCGGGGTCCCCAGCGCGGCACCCGCGCTGGGGTGTCGAGACCCGGGGGAGACCGCCGCCTTCACCGCCTCCGACCTCCTCGCCGAGATGGACCACGGCCGGGCGGACATTGGCATTGTCACCATCGCCCCCGAGATCGAGGGCGGAATGGCGCTCGTGTCCATGCTGCGCGGACGCGGCCACCTCGTGTCGCTCGGGCACTCGGGAGCCACCTGGGAGCAGGCGATGGCCGCCATCGCGGCAGGCGCGACGCAGGCGACGCACCTGTTCAACCGGATGCCGCCGCTCAACCATCGCCAACCCGGCCTCGCGGGCGCGGTGCTCGAGAGCGACGACGTTGCTGCCGAACTCGTGTGCGACGGCCTTCATGTGCACCCGGCGATGATGCGCGTCGCGATTGCGGCCAAGACCCCCTCGCGGGTGATGGCCATTACCGACGGCACCGCCGGATCCGGGCTCCCGCCGGGCTCCCGCGTTCGCCTGGGCAGCCAGTCCATCACGGTCCGCGACACCGCGGCCTTCCTCGACTCTGGGACGCTGGCCGGCAGCGTGCTCACGATGGACAGGGCATTCGCGATGCTCGTCGGGCCGGTCGGCCTGACGCCGGTGGACGCCGCTCTCCTGTGCGCCACCACTCCTGCCCGCGAGCTTCGCCTCGGCGGCCTGGGCGTCCTGGCTCCGGGCAACCTCGCCGACATCGCCGTGCTCGACTCGAGATGCCGCGTCGTCCAGACCTGGGTCGGCGGCCGCCTGGCCTTCTCCGCCGCCGGGCGGCAGGGCTGAAGCCCTGCCCTGCCGGAGCGCTGTCCCGCTGCGCGCGGCGACTTCTCCCGTAGGGCGAGGCTTTCGCCCCGCCGGTTCGCGGGCCTGAACGCCCGCGCTACTCCACGTCCCTGCGTGTAGGGCGGTTTTAGCTCCGTGGTTCGGCAGGCTCACCACGCCCTGAGCTTGTCGAAGGGCGCCGCAGCCCCGGGTCTTCAGGCGGGGTCCCCATCGCGGCACCCGCGCTGGGGTGCCGAGACCCGGGGGACCGCCGTCCGCCCCACCGCCGAACCTTGTGCCGCTCCCGCCCGTATTACGCCTCAGGAGTGGCCATGTTCAGATCTTTCCGCTCGTCCGTGATGACGCTCGTCCTCGTGCTGGCCGCCGCGTGCCTCGCGGCCGGCTGTGACGTGACGGTCGGCCTCGATAGCGCCCGCTACCTCGACCGCGAGAAGAAGGACTTCCAGGTCTCGGGCACGCCGGACCTGGTGCTGACGACTTTCGATGGCTCCATCGTGATTCGTTCGTGGGACCGGATGGAGGTTTCCGTCGAGGTCGAGAAGCGCGGCGCAAGCAAGCGCGCGGTGGAAGAGATCAAGGTGACGACCGCGCAGGCGGGCAACCGCATCACCGTCGAGGTGAAGCCCCCCGACGAACGCCATATCCGCGTGGGCTTCTCCACTTCCCGTTCGGCGCGGATCATCGTGTTTGTGCCGCGGCAGGCGAACATCGAGGCCAGGAGCGGCGACGGCTCGATCTCCATCGATCGCGTGAGTGGCCGCATCCAGCTCAACACGGGCGACGGCAGCATCAAGGTCGTGGACACTGCCGGCGAACTCCGCGTCCACACGGGTGACGGGACGGTGTCGCTCGAAGGCGTGGATGGCCGTCTCGATGTCGAGACCGGCGACGGGTCGGTGGTGCTCGACGGCAAGCTCGAGGCGCTGCGGCTGCGGACCGGCGACGGCACGGTCAGGGTGCGCGCGGAGGACGGCAGCAAGATGACCGACGACTGGGAGATTCGTTCGGGCGACGGCGGCATCCGCCTGGAATTGCCGGAGCCGTTCGACGCCGAGATCGACGCCCACGCCGGTGACGGCCGCGTGTCGGTGAGCGATTTGACCGTGAAGGGCGACATCTCGAGAAGCACGGTGCGCGGCCAGCTCGGCGCCGGCGGCCGCACCCTGCGGATCATCTCCAACGGGGACGGCTCGATCAGGATCTCGAAGTCCTAGGCGACGGGGACCGGTACCGCGTCCGGTCCTCGATGCCCGCCTCCGCGAACGCGTCCCGGCGTTCGCGGCACTTGCTGCACAACCCGCAGTGCATCCCGTCGCGCGGGTTCATGCACGACAGCGTGCGCTCGAGCGGCACCCCCAGCGCCGCGCCCACCCGGATGACGTCCGCCTTGTGAAGCATGGCGAACGGCGCCACCACCTGCACCCCGTGCGCCAGTCCCAGGCTCAGCGCGCGGCCCATCGCGTCGAAGAACTCCGGTGTCGCGTCGGGGAACGGGTTGCCGGCCAGCGGGCCGATGGCCAGCGTCCCGACGCCGCGCGAGATCGCCAGCACCGCCGCCTTCGCCAGCAGCAGCACGTTGCGGCCCGGCAGGAACACGTCTTCGTCCGGCGTGTCGTACGCCGGCGGCTGACCGCGCACCGCCCAGTGTCCCGGCGGGTACAGGTCGCGCACATCCAGATCGAGAAGCGTGAGGGGACGGACGCGGCCGGCCAGCGGAGGGGCATCGAGGATCTGCCCCAGCGCCAAGAGTTCCTGCGGTTCCCACGCCAGGCCCGCCCGCACGTAGACGGGGTGGACCGGCGCGCCGCCCGCCGCCCAGGCGAGCAGCACGACGCTGTCGAGGCCTCCGGAGCACAGGACGCAGGTGTCGGTGCAGGGTGGATCGGGAAGAGCGCTCATGGACGCCTCGCCGCCATGTTCCATTCTACCGGCCGCCGCGCCGCGGGGCTACAATCAGGACATGTACTCAGTCAGCAAGCGCATCGAGTTTTGCTACGGCCACCGGCTCCTCGAGTACGACGGCATCTGCAAGCACCCGCACGGGCACAACGCCACCGCCGAGATCGAGCTGCGGAGCATACTCGATGGCCGCGAGATGGTCTGCGACTTCGGCGAGATCAAGCGGATCGTCAAGGGGTGGATCGACCGGGAGATCGATCACAAGATGGTGCTCCGGCACGACGATCCGCTCGTCGAGCCGCTGCGCCGGCTGAACGAGCCGGTCTACGTGGTGGACCGCAACCCGACGGTGGAGCACATCGCGAAGTTGATCTACGACTACGCGAAGTCGCAGGGGCTGCCCGTGGCCGTCGTGCGCGTCTGGGAGACCTCCACCTCCTCTGCGACCTACGGGGAAACCCCCTAGCATGCGCCCGCTCGTTGTCTGCGACCTCGACGGTACGCTCGTCGATTCGCGCCAGGATCTCGCGCAGGCGACCAACCGCCTGATCGCCGACTACGGCGGGTCGCCGCTCGACCAGGACACGGTCGTGCGCCTTGTCGGGGATGGCGCCGGGCAGCTCGTGGCGCGCGCCTTCCGGGCGGCGGGCCTGCCGGGTTCGCCTTCCGACGCGTTGCCTCGGTTCCTCGAGATCTACGCCGGCGGCCTGCTGGACCACACGGAGGCGTACGCGGGCGTGCCCGACGCGCTCGAGGCGCTCTCGCGCATCGCCTCGCTGGCGGTCCTCACGAACAAGCCGCGCATCCTCAGCGAGCGAATCCTGGAGGGCCTCCGCCTGGCTCGCTTCTTCGAGACGGTGCTGGGCGGAGACGGACCCCACGCGCGCAAGCCAAGTCCCGACGGTCTGCGGCGGCTGATGAACGATGGGGGCGCAGGCGCGGCGGACACGCTGCTGGTCGGCGACTCCATCGTCGATCTTCGAACCTCGCGCGCGGCCGGCGTGCCGCTGGCGCTCGTGCGCTACGGGTTCGGATTCCGGGACATCCCTGTGGGCGAGTTGATGGGGCGCGAGTCGGTCGTGAACGCGCCGGAGGACCTGGTGGCCCTGGTGGGGGAGCACCGTTTCTAGATCCCATGCCCTTCGATATCGACCGCAACAACTGGTCCGGCGACGGTGACCTGACTCAGGCCATTCTCGACGCCATGGCCGACGTCGAGCAGGTGGCCCTGGTCCGTGTGGAGGATGCCCAGGCCAGCCGAGCGGATGTCGGGTGCAACCTCCTTGCGAATGAGATCCATGTCGGGTTCCGGCAGCGGCGGACCCTGGCCGTCCGGCGCATTCTGGGGTTCCTGCCCGTCCCATGGGTGGTCGTCAGGCCCAGCCTGACGCTGGTCGGTCTGGAGCAGGTGCTTTCCCGAGTGGAGGCCATCGGCCAAGCCGACTACGGCGACGAGGGCATGTTGCAGTATCTGCGATCCCAGCGCGTCATCCCGCCCTACCAGACGCGCGGCCCCAAACTGGTCGAACTGGTGCGCATCTATCAGCTAAGCCCAGTATTCCCAAATACTTGACCCAATCCACGGTTCGTCCATCAGCCCCACGAAAATGAGACTGGCCTGAGAAATTGTGCCAGACCCCATTTCAGAACCGCCCGAGTTGCTGCGCCAATCGCGATCCCCCACCCGGAAATTGTGCCAGACCCCATTTTCGGGAGCGGCCCGGCTGTAGTTGTCCCCCGGATCTGCCGACATTTCCTTTGGTGGGTACTCGTCTCCCTGCCGGGGCTTGACGGTCGCCGGCGACCCGGGCGATGGCCCGGTTGAAGCCAGGCGGAGTGGCAGCGTGGCTCTGGTCGATTCGCTCCTGGGCGCCATCATCAAGCCGAACGGCGACGCACTCGTGATGCACGTGGGCGAGAAGCCCTACGTCGTCTCGACCTCGGGTCCGATGGAGCTGTCGTCGCGCGCGCTGACCCTCGACGCGATGGTCAGCATCCTCGACCAGGTGCTGCCTGGCGAATCGCGACGTGCGCTGGAGGAAGTCGGCGCGGTCGAATACGACCTGCCCGATTCGCCGGCTTCGATGGGCGAGCGGTTTACGATGGTGGCCGCGCGGGGGGGCAGCGACATCTGGGTCGAGATTCGCCGGCATCGCCGCGGCGGCCCGGCGCAGGAGTCGTTGTTCGCCGCGCCGCCGCCCGAGCGCCAGGCGTCGCCCGCCGACACGCGCCGCGCATCGGAACTCGCGGAAGTTTCACGCACCGCAACACCCGCGCCGGACCCGTCTCCCGCCGTCGTCCTCCCGCTCACCCGCAGCTCGGTCCGCGGGGACCACACCACGCGCCCGCTCACGTCGCCGCGCATCGCCGGGCTGGATCGGCTGTTGCGGCTCGCCGCGGCGCGCGGCGCGACGACGCTTTACATCACGGCACAGGCGGTGCCGTCGATTCGGGTGGATGGGGAGATCAACGCCATCGACGGCGAGCCGGCGCTCGAAGCCTCCGAGGTCGAGTCGATGATGCTGGACATGGCGCCCGAGCGGAACCGCCAGGCGCTGCGCAGCGGCGTCGGCACCGAGTGGCTGTGCGACGTGCCGGACGTCGGCCGCGTGCGGTGCATGAGCTTCCGCGATCACCGCGGGCCGGGCGGCATCTTCCGCCTGATTCCCGCCCGCGCGATTTCCGCGGAGCAGCTCGGCCTCTCCCGCGAGATCCTCAACCTGTGCGCCGAGCCCGGCGGCCTGATGCTCGTGGCCGGCCCGCGCTCGAGCGGCAAGTCCACGCTCGTGTCCGCGTTCGTCGATTTCATCAACCGCACGCGCAGCGAGCACGTCATCACCATCGAGGGCGAGATCAAGTTCGCGCAGGAGAGCCGGTCGTCGCTCGTGAGCCAGCGGGAGGTGCGCGGCGACAACGACGAGTGGCTGGCCGTGGCGCGCGGCGCGCTGCGCGAGAACCCCGACGTGCTGGTGATCGAGGACCTGCGCTCACCGGAACTGATCCAGCTCGCAATCGACGCGGCCGAGTCCGGGCGCCTGGTTATCGGCGCCGTCGCCGCGAACACCGCCGCCGCCGCCATCGGCCGCCTGCTCGATCAGCTGCCGCCCGAGCGCCGCTCGCAGATGCAGCTCACCCTGGCCGAGGTGCTGCGGGGCGTGGTGGCGCAGGTGCTGGTCCGGAAGAGTGGAGGCGGGCGCATCGCCGCGCGCGAGCTGCTGTTGAACACGCCGGCCGTCGCCAGCCTGATCGCCGAAGGCAAGCACGTGCAGATCCCGCTGGCGCTCGAGAGCGGCCGCAAGCACGGCATGGTCCCGCTGAACGACGCGCTGGTCGCGTTCGTGCAGAGCGGTGCCGTGGACGCCCGCGAAGCCTACCGCAAGGCGTTCGACCGGGAAGCCTTCCTGAGCCTGCTGAAGCGCGAGGGGATCGACACGTCCTTCGTGGAGCGCCTGGCCTAGCGTTCGACGAACGCGGGAATCTCCGCCAGCAGAAACCTCACCACATCCTCATCGGTCAGTTGCTCGACCGCGACGTCCTCGCGAATCGGCCGCTCGGCCGTGACGAGCCGGCGGCCACGTCCCCGGCTGACGCGCGCGGTCGCCGCGGGCGGGTCGGCATCGGTGTCGAGGAACACTTCGATGTAGTCCTCGGCCGACCGTTCGGACGCCAGGCGCAGTCCGCCGGCGGGCGTGAACAGGATGAACGCGTGCCCCTCGGCTTTCACCGCCGCCGCGAACATGCGGAAGACCGGCGTCGCGACGTCCGAGAGGAAGTTCTCGTACGCGCGCGTGCCCGCGTCCAGCCGGGCCCGCCGCTCGACGCTCGCGCGCTTCGCCTGTTCCAGCGTGTGACGAAGACGCTTGCAGATTTCGGACACCTCGATCATCGGTCCCTCGCTGGGAGCCCGTCCGAGCAGCCCCAAACGGGCTCCCAGTAATCGCGCTTCGCGCGAGATTTCCTACGACCGCGGCCCTGGAAGATGTCTCACGCCTGTAGCCGGCGCCGCACCGAGACAAGGTCGCTGAGCAGCGCGTAGGCCGTCTGCGTCAGGCCGCCACCCAGTTGCACGATGGCGACATCCCCCAGCAAATCGGTGTCGAACACCAACGCGTTCTGCATCCCCGTCAACTGCGCCAGCACGTCGGTGGCCGGCACCAGTTCCGGTGCCACGCGCCCGTACGGCTTGCCGTCGCGCACGCCACCGCTGACGACCAGCCGCAGCCGCTGCCCCTGGCGCGTCGCCTCGGCCAGCATCGCCGGCGTCAGCGCCGCGATGCCGGTCCGATCGATGTCGCGCGGCGTCACGTCCGCTTTCATCAGCACGTTCAGCAGCGCCGCCGCCTTGGCCGCCGCGTCCCACCCGTCCACGTCGTGCGACGCGTCCGCTTCGGCGATGCCCGCCGCCTGCATCTCCGACAACGCCTCGGCGAACGACCGCCCGCGCTCCATCTCGGTCAGGATGTGGTTGGTCGTGCTGTTGACGATGCCACGGAAGCCCCGAATGGTGACCGCGGGCATCGTCTCGCGCACCAGGTTGAAGATCGGGATGCCGTCCATCACCGCGCCTTCGAACAGGAACGACCGGCCCAGCGCCGTGGCGAACTCGTCGAGCTCCCGGTACGCGAAGGCGACGGGCCCCTTGTTGGCCGTGACGACGTGCGCGCCCGCACGGAGCGCCTTGCGCACGTGGTCGATGGCCGGCTGGCCGCGCATGATGTCCAGCAGCGTCGTCTCGACCATCACCTGGACGCGATCCGCGTCGTCGGCGTGCGTCGCCTGTTCGATCAGTTCCGCCGCCGAGCCGAGCGTGGCGCGCGGTCCCGTTGCCTGGTTGCCACGCAGTTTCGCCAGCGTTCCGCCGCCCTCGACCAGCGTCAGCGCCTGCGAGACGTCGAGGCCCGCGGGACTAAATGCGATGCCGTGGCTGCGCGTGGCGATGCCGATGACCCGCCAGGCGAGGCCGTGCATGCGACCGAGCGTCTTCTCCTGTTCCTGCAGCAGCCGGGCGAACCGCCGTCCGACGTGGCCGAAACCGACGAGGACCAGGTCGAGGGCGATCGTCTTCATCGTCTACCTGGCCACTGCGAGCGAGGCCAGCAGCTCGCGCAGCCGCTCGAGGCCGGTGCGGAGGTAGCCGGTCTCCGATCCGGTGCCGATGCGCAGGTACCCGTCCATGCCGAAATGGTCGCCGGGCACGATGAGCACGCTCTGCTCTTCCCGCAGCCGGGTCGCCAGCGTCGTCGAGTTCACCGGCAGCCGGTAGCGCACGTACACGATCGCGCCGGCCTCCGGCGGGATGTGCTCGAACTCGCCGGGATGCGACGTCAGCCAGGCGGTGATGACCGGCAGGTTCGTGCGAATGATGGAGCGCGTGCGGTCGAGGATCCGCTTCCGCCGCTCGGGCGCGAGCGCGACGCGCGCCAGGCGGTCGCTCAGCGCGCCGGGCGCTATCGTCGTGTAGTCGTGATAGGACCACGTCGAGGCGATGACCGCGGGCGGCGCCACGATCCAGCCGATGCGCAGCCCGGGCAGCCCGTACGCCTTCGACAGCCCGCTGGTCACGATCGCCCGCTCGTAGCGGCCCCAGATGGACGGCGTCTCCTGCCCGTCCACTTCGGCGCCGCGGTAGATCTCGTCCGACAGGACCCAGCTCCCGTGGCGGGCCGCGACGGCCGCGATGGCGCCCAGGTCCGAGGCGCGGATGCGGGCGCCGGTCGGGTTGTTGGGGGTGCAGATGACGATGAGCTTTGTGCGCGCGTTGACGAGCGCGGTCAGCCGGTCGAGGTCCGGCCGCCAGCGGCCTTCCCGCGCGTCCTCGACGAGCGGCCATTCGTGCATCGTCCCGGCGAACGCCCGGGCGAGGCCGAGCGTCTGGCCGTAGTTCGGAACCATCATCACGACTTCGTCGCCCGGCTCGAGCAGCTTCCAGCAGACAACGAAGTTGGCCTCGGACCCGCCGTTGGTCACCTCCACGTGATCGGTCGTCGTGCCGGGATAGAGCGCCGAGATGGTCTCGCGCAGCGCGATCGTGCCGTTCGACTGCACGTAGCAGATCTCCTGCTGCAGGAAGTCGTGGCGCTCCGCGTCGGTGTCGAAAAGATCGGCCACGCGCATCGGGTGCACGCCGCTCTCCGACAGGTTGAACTCCACCAGGTTCTCGTAGGTGGACTGCATCCGCTCCATCGCGAACGGTTCGATCTTCATGGCGTTCTCCCGGGACGGGCGACTCGTCGCGCAGCGGGGACCCGGAGCCGCCAGGCGTGAGGCGGCCGGCGGGCAAGTGTACCAGAAAAAGGGCGGCCCCACGGTGATTCCGGCCCGGTTGCGGCCCGGAGGCGGGCGTCTGCGATATACTTCGTGGCCGTTCTCATGATCGACGAATGCCTGCAGCGGATGGTGCGCGTTCCCGCGGGGGAATTCCTCATGGGATCGGACGATGCCGACAAGGACGAGCGGCCCGTCCATCCCGTGTTCGTGGACGAGTTCTATCTGGCGGCGCACCCGGTGACGATCGCCGAATACGCCTGGTTCGTGCGTGAAAGCGGCTATCGGCCCATCGCCATCCGCGATCTTCCCGCCCTGGTGGCCCCGGAGTACAGAGAGGCCTTCCGAGAGATTGCCTTGCGGTACGTCTGGAAGGACGGCCATCCGCCGGAGGGTTTGGACAACCACCCGGTGACCCTCGTCCAGTGCGTGGACGCCGTCGAGTACTGCCGCTGGCTCAGCCAGAAGACCGGCAAGTCATTTCGCCTGCCGACCGAGGCCGAGTGGGAGAAGGCCGCGCGGGGCGGGCTGGCCTCCGGGCGCTACCCCTGGGGCGACGACATCGACCCGTCGCGCGCGAACTTCCTGCCCGACTCGTCCCTGAAGGCCAAGCGCGGCACGCAGCCGGTCGGCACCTATCCTTGCAACGGGTACCAGTTGTTCGACATGGCCGGCAACGTCTGGCAGTGGGTGTCCGACTGGTACGACCCCGAGTACTACGCGTTCAGCGAGCACCGCAATCCCCAGGGACCGCCCATCGGCCGCTTCCGCTGCGTGCGCGGCGGCTCATGGGTGAACGACGACGTATCGTTCCTCCGGTGCGGGCATCGCCAGGAGGTGCCCGCCGACACCTACGCCTACAGCATCGGCTTCCGCGTGGCCCATTCCGCGATCTGACAAATGGGGTCTGGCACAGTTTCTCACACCAGTCTCAAGATCGCACGGGCGGTCGGGAGAGGCACCATGAAGAGGGGAACGGTTGCCGCGGCACGCATGGCACTTCTGGCCGGCGTCGCGTTGAGCGCGGCCGCCGGCGTGGCGAGCGCGCAGACGCCCGACACGACGCCGTCGGTCGTCGCCGTGGGTGAGGCGGTGGTGCGCCGGGCGCCGGACCGCGCGTTCGTCAGCGCGACCACCGAGACGCGCGCGAAAACCCCCCGGGACGCGCAGGCGCAGAACGCAGAGGCGATGACCGCGGTGCAGGCCAGGCTGCGCGCGGCGAGCCTCGCCAAAGACGCGATTCGCACGCTCAGCTACGGCGTCGAGCCGGAGTACGATTTCATCAACGGCCGGCGGCAGTTGCGCGGCTACCGCGCGTACAACACGATTGAGGTGCGCGTGGACGACCCGAACCGGCTTGGCGAGATCGTGGATCTCATCGGCGCGTCAGGTGGCACGTCGGTCGGCAACGTGCGTTTCGATCTGAAGGACCGCGCGGCGGCCGAGCGACAGGCGCTGACCGAGGCCGTGGCGGATGCGAAAGCGCGCGCGGAGGCCGCGGCTGCCGGTGCCGGACGCGCGATCGGCCAGGTCGTGCGGATCGTCGATGATGGTGCGCCGTCTCCCGGGCCGCGGCCGATGATGTTGGGGCGGGCAGCGGGCGTCGCCGGATCGCCCGAGACGCCGATTGTGAGCGGCGACATCGAGATCCGCGCGCGGGTGACGCTGACCGCAACGCTGAAGTAGGGCGCAGGCGCAGCAGCGTGCAGCACACCATGGCGAATACCAACGACGACACCAGGCTGCCGGAGCTTTCCAACGACGAGATCCGCCGTTACAGCCGCCACCTGCTCCTGCCCGAGGTCGGCATGGAAGGGCAGCGCCGGCTGAAGTCCGCGCGGGTCCTGTGCATCGGCGCCGGCGGCCTCGGATCGCCGGTGGCCATGTACCTCACCGCGGCCGGCGTCGGCACGCTCGGGCTGGTGGACTTCGACACGGTCGACTACAGCAACCTGCAGCGCCAGATCCTGCACTCGACGTTCGACGTCGGACGGCCGAAGCTCGAGTCCGCCGTGCAGACGCTGCACGCGCTCAATCCCGAGATCCGGCTCGAGACGCACGAGGTGACGCTGTCGTCGGCCAACGCCCTGTCGATCCTCGCCGGGTACGACTGCGTGATCGACGGCACCGACAACTTCCCGACGCGATACCTGATCAACGACGCGTGCGTCATCCTCGGCAAGCCCAACATCTGCGGAAGCGTCTTCCGCTTCGAGGGCCAGGTGTCGGTGTTCGCGACGCGCGAAGGGCCCTGCTACCGCTGCCTCTATCCGGAACCGCCCCCGGCGGGGCTCGTGCCGAGCTGCGCGGAAGGCGGAGTGCTGGGCGTCCTGCCGGGATTCATCGGCACCATCCAGGCGACCGAAACGATCAAGCTGATCGTCGGCGCCGGCACCCCGCTCATCGGGCGGCTGCTGCTCTTCGATGCCCTCGCCATGCGGCTGCGCGAGGTGAAGCTGCGGAAGGATGCCGACTGCCCGGTCTGCGGCACGCACCCCACGATTCGCGAACTCATCGACTACGACGAGTTCTGCGGCGTCTCGCACCTGCCGGCCGCGACCGAGCAGGACATGACGCCTCGCCAGCTCAAGGCATGGCTGGACGAAGGCGCGACGCCACTGGTGCTGGATGTTCGCGAGCCGCTGGAGCACGCCATCAACCGAATTGCGGGCGCCCTGCTCATCCCGATATCCGACCTGCCTCGTCGGATTGGCGAACTCGACGCCGCTCGTGAGACCGTCGTCTACTGCAGGATTGGCGAGCGTAGCGCCCGCGCTGTCGAGTTGCTTCGCGGCCTCGGCTTCCGTGACGTCCGCAATCTGCTCGGCGGGATCCGCCGCTGGGTGGAAGAGGTGGATCCGTCGCAACCGCTCTACTGACGGCCACATGTGGCTCGTCGGCCCGCCAGATTCCCGGCCCGCGAAAGTGAGACTGGGATGAGAAAATGTGCCAGGCACCATTTTCCGCCGCTTTGGGGCGATTGCCCAATCGAGTGGCCGCCCCGGTCGTTGACTTGCCGGACCGCGCTCCTTTAATATAGGACTATCGAAGTCGTATTTGGTTGAACCTATGCTGAGACTTTCAAAGAAGGCGGACTACGCGCTCATCGCGATGAAGCATCTGACCGTCCGCGAAGGGTCGTCCAGTGCGCGCGAGATCGCCGAGCAGTACGACATCCCGGTCGAGCTGTTGGCCAAGGTGCTGCAGCGGCTCGCGCGCCGGGGCCTGCTCGTCTCGCAGCAGGGGACGCGCGGAGGCTACCGCCTGGCCAGGGGTGCGGACATCATCTCTGTGGCCGACGTCATCCAGGCCGTCGACGGCCCGCTGACCGTCACGGCCTGCTCGCATCAGAACGACCGGTGCGGCCAGTTCGCCAAGTGCAACGTTCGCGACCCGCTGTGGCGCATCCGCGAGCGCATCATCCTGGCCCTTGCCACCTGCAGCATCTCGGAGATGGCGGCCGAGACCGTGCCGGCGGAGAGTCGCGCGGCGGCGCTGGCGCACCCGTAACCATCGACCACTCGCGGCCCAGGGGACGACCCATGCTCAAGTTTCCCATCTACATGGACAACCACGCCACGACGCCGGTCGATCCGCGCGTGCTCGAGGCGATGTTGCCCTACTTCACGGAGCGGTTCGGCAACGCGGCCAGCCGCAACCACGCCTTCGGCTGGCAGGCCGAAGAATCGGTGGACGGCGCCCGCAAGCAGATCGCCGAGCTGATTGGGGCCAGCGCGAAGGACATCGTCTTCACGAGCGGCGCCACCGAGTCGGACAACCTGGCGATCAAGGGCGTCGCCGAGATGTACCGGAAGAAGGGGAACCACATCATCACGGCCGTCACCGAGCACAAGGCGGTGCTCGACACGTGCAAGCGCCTCGAGAAACAGGGCTGCGAGGTCACCTACCTGCGCGTGCAGCGCGACGGCCTGATCGATCTCGACGAGCTCAAGCAGGCGATCACCGACAAGACGATCCTCATCACCATCATGATGGTGAACAACGAGATCGGCATCGTCCAGCCGGTGGGAGAGATCGGGCGACTCGCCCGCGAGCGCGGCGTCCTCTTCCACACCGACGCGGTGCAGGCGGCGGGGAAACTCCCGTTCAACGTGGACGCGCTCAACGTGGACCTGGCGTCGCTCTCGGCGCACAAGATGTACGGCCCGAAGGGCGTCGGCGTGCTCTACGTGCGGCGCAGGAACCCGCGCGTCCTGGTGGCGCCCATCATCGACGGCGGCGGCCACGAGCGAGGCATGCGCTCGGGCACGCTGAACGTGCCGGGGATCGTCGGCTTCGGCAAGGCCGCCGAGATCTGCCGGCAGGAGATGGCCGCCGAGGTCGAGCGGATGCGCGCGCTGCGCGACCGCCTGAGCGAGGGCCTGCACCGCAACCTCGACGAGTTGCACGTGAACGGCTCCCTCGAGCACCGGGTTGCCAACAACCTGAACATCAGCTTCGCGTACGTCGAAGGCGAGTCGCTGCTGATGGGCATCAGCGACGTCGCCGTGTCGTCCGGATCGGCGTGCACGTCGGCCAGCCTCGAGCCGTCCTACGTGCTGAAGGCGCTCGGGACCGGCGACGACCTGGCGCATTCCTCGATTCGCTTCGGCCTCGGCCGGTTCAACACCGAGGAGGAAGTGGACTACGTGATCCAGCGGGTCACCGAGGTGGTGACGCGGCTGCGCGACATGTCGCCGCTCTACGAGATGGCGAAAGAGGGCGTGGACCTGTCGAAGATCCAGTGGCAGAAGTGAGAACTGGGATGTGGAATGTGGGAGGTGGGAGGTGGGATGTGGGATGTGGGGGCGGGTACGGCCCCATGTTCGATATCCGACATTCGACATTCGATATTCCTGAGGGTTCTGGAGTTACCATGGCGTATTCCGACAAGGTCGTCGATCACTTCAACGCCCCCCGCAACGTGGGGGCGCTCCCGAAGGATGACGTGAACGTCGGCACCGGGCTGGCCGGAGCGCCCGAGTGCGGCGACGTGATGAAACTGCAGGTGCGCGTGAATCCGACGACCAACGTCATTGAGGACGCGCGGTTCAAGACGTTCGGATGCGGCTCGGCCATCGCCAGCTCGAGCCTGGCGACCGAGTGGCTGAAGGGCAAGACGCTGGACCAGGCGCTCGAGATCCAGAACACCGCCATCGCGCAGGAACTGAGCCTGCCGCCGGTGAAGATTCACTGCTCGGTCCTGGCGGAGGACGCGATCAAGCGGGCGATCGAGGACTACAAGCGCAAGCAGGCGGTAGAGGCGACCGCGGAGTCCGGCGAGCCCGCGCAGTCCAGCGAGTCTGCGCAGAACGCCGCGACGGCCTGAATACAGGTAGGAGCGCGGGCCTCCAGGCCCGCGATGTGAGACCAATGATCGAAATCACCGAAACCGCCGCCAGGCGCATCAAGTTCCTCATGGACAAGCAGGGCCTCGCCGAGGGCGGTCTCCGCGTCGGCATCAAGGGCGGCGGCTGCTCGGGCCTGAGCTACGTGTTCGGCTGGGAGAAGGAAGCCCGGACGGGCGACGAGGTGTTCGGCGGCCCCGAAGGCACGAAGATCTTCGTGGACAAGAAGAGCTATCTGTTCCTCAACGGCTGCGTCCTCGACTATGACACCGGCCTGATGAGCAAGGGCTTCGTCCTGACGAACCCGAACGCGAAGGCGTCTTGCGGCTGCGGCCAGTCGTTCACCGTGTAACGCGCCGACTCTGCGGCGGCGCCGCCCGATGGACGGGCGGCGTGCCGTGTCGGCCGGGCGAGGCTCCGGCCTCGCCCAGGCGTCTGCCTGACCCAGGCCGGTCCGTATGTCACAAGATGCACACGGCGTCACGATCCAGTCCTGCCGCCACTGCGGCACGGGCGCCCCGTCGGATGCGCACTTCTGCCCGAAGTGCGACAAGATCCTCTCGTTCGTGCGGCACGGCGACTACTTCGCGTTCCTCGGTCTCCCGCGCCGCCTGCACGTGGAGCCGAAGAACCTGGACCAGCGGCTGCGCTCCCTCAGCCGGCAGTTCCACCCGGACTACTACTGCAACGCGACGCCGGCCGAGCGCCTGGCGAGCCTGGAGCGCGCCTCGTACCTGAACGACGCGTACCGCACGCTACGCGAGCCCGCCACGCGCGTCGAGTACCTGCTCCAGATCGAGGGGCTCCCCTTGAGGAAACGCTCCGATTCCACCGGCGGCGTGCCGCCGGCGCTGCTCGAGCACGTCTTCGAGCTGAACGAGGAACTCGACGCGATTCGCGAGGCGCGAGCGGCGGGCGCCCCCGCCGACGACTTGCGCGCGCGGCTCGACGCGGCGCGCCGTCCCATCGAGGCTCGCGTGGCGGCCCACCAGAGGCGCT
>Ga0315273_10005124_pt1 | contig 16175 bp, 9 predicted proteins | sample YL17G02_0_MG_FD_205753 | JGI IMG/M metagenome (GOLD analysis project Ga0315273, IMG submission 205753) | Sediment microbial communities from Yellowstone Lake, YNP, Wyoming, USA - YL17G02_0 | ecosystem: Environmental > Aquatic > Freshwater > Lake > Sediment | place: USA: Wyoming | collected... | reverse complement strand
ATTGCTGTATCCCGGCACCCGCATCGAAGGCCGTTTGGTACCGACGAATCCCGGTGACTGGGCAATCCCGTACACCCCGGCATGCGCTACCCGCCACCGGTATCCGTCCTTCAACTGCGGGTAGAGTTGAATCGATTCCCGCTCCAGCATGGCAATCGTGTCCCGAACCTGGCGCCTGGCCTTTGCCTGGTCCCGGTTGAGCAGGTCGGGAAGCTCGTCGTAATGCCCCTGGTAGGAAACATGGAACTGGTACTGGTTCACATCGTCTCCGTAGGAAGGCATGGGGTAGAAGACCCCTGAGAAACCGGATGCAGGAAGATTCGGTGCCCAACGGAAGGTTTGCGTGTCGAAGAGCGGTTCGTCCAGACCGTAGATGATACTCCAGGCCGTGCTTACTTTGGTGCCGATCCAGTTCACCCAATCCACCCACCACTTGGGAAAGGCCTCCTCGTCCATGACCTTGAACAGGTCCCAGAGGGGAAGCGTAACCACGACAAAATCCGCCTTCTCGGTCTCCACATCCAGGACCTGGCTGTGGAAGAGCCGTTCCCCCACTTCCAGGTTGACCCCCACGGCCTCCCCCTTGCGAGTTGCCACGCTCTCCACCTGCGCATTCAGCCTCACCTCACCCCCGCGGGCATGAATGCAATCCGCAAGGGGTTGCAAGATCCGGTTCATACCCCCCTTGACCACCCCGCCTATTTGGCTCAGTTTGCGGCCCCCATCGATGAACTCCCGAAGAATGTAAATCATCTCACCCGTTGAGTATGTCTCGAAGCGGTTGCCCACACTCGTGGAACAGGCCAGGTAGAAGAAGAGCTTGTGGATGCCCGGATCGTCGGACACGCTCTCCACCCATTGGCTGAGGGGCAGATCGTCGAGCTGTACGATCTCTTCCGGAGAGAGGCGCATCATTTCGCTGAAGACCTTCTTGTACATGTCCGCGGTAAACAGCTCCTTCGGGCCCAACCACTTCCCTTCATGGTAGATTTCACTCTTGCCCAATTCAGCCAACTCCGGATAGGGAAGCCCCAAGTCTTCGAAGATCGACTCCAGATGCCCCACCCGCGAGGGAATGTGAGCCCCGTCGTCCAGAACCTGGCCTGAATACAGGATGCTCTTCGCACGCCCCCCGATGAGAGGATCTTTTTCCAGTACGAGCACCTTCTTGCCCGCCTGGGCGAGGAGCGCGCCTGTACAAAGCCCCCCATAGCCTGCTCCCACGACAATGACGTCCCAGTTTGCCATCGTACCCTCCCCTCCTGGTTTCAACACCTGGTTCTCAGCGAATCAGCTCCCTGTTCCCGTTGACCGCAATCCCATACCGGTTGTTCCGCCCCATGGCCTTCAGGAAGCGAAAGTACTCACCGCCTGAGACTTCGTTGAGACTGACCCCGATGAATGCGGCGCAGAAGCCCCCTGGCGGCCCCGGAATCTCCCATGGCAAATTCCATCATACCCAGCAGGCCGCCCCCTCCTTGCTGATGTTGCAATAGAAGTCGCCCGCGAGCTCCAGGATCCCCGACATCTCGATCGTTCTTCGCAGACTCTCAAAGTCCGTGTCGTGTGCAACTACCCAGGACATGGCCTAGCCATGAAAAGGACTTCACGTTCCACTTCCTGCTGACTCCGTCACATCTCCTGACCTGCCACGAAGCCGGCGGTAATCGCCTCCTGAAGCTTGGCGGGTTCTCCACAATCCCCGACCACGAAGACCTGAGGGATCTTCCCTTCAAAGGTGTCGGCCAGTTCCTTGTTGGTCGTGATGTTGATCGGCACCACGGTATCCGCCTCGATGAAATGGGGCGAACCTTCCCGGGTGATCTTGACCCCTTTGTCTGTTATTTCCACAACTTCTGCCTTAGTGAAGAGTTCAGCACCCGCTTCCTTCAGATTCTTCAGAAACACCCATCGGTGGATGATGTCGATGTCGCTGCCCATTCGGTTCGAAGCTTCCACGATCGCCACCTTCTTCCCACTCTCCGCCAGGGTCTCGCCCAACTCCACCCCGGCGAAGCCGCCCCCCAGGATGGCCACCCTCTTCTTGAAGGGGAAGGGAAACCGCAGAAACCGTCGCAAGAGCTTGGGATGATAGAAGAACCGGACAAACAGTGCAGCACCCAGGGAAAGGAGTCTGCGCCACAACCCTCCTTTCCGAGGGAAACGGCCCCCCAGGATCGACTCCGCATCACTGCGGCTCAGGACGATGTCTTTTTCTAAACCGGGCACATCGAGAGGTGCCGCCCTACCCCCCTGCGCGACCACGAGCACGTCGGGATTCACCTCCCTGACGAGTTCGGGGGTCACTTCGGTGTTCAACCTCACATCGATCGAGAGCTTCTTCACCTCTCTCGTCATGTACTTCAGCACCGGCCCGATCCGAGGGTTGGTGATCGAGCTCAGGAGCATTGCTCCACCCAACCTCGGCTTCTGCTCGCAGAGGGTCACGCGGTGTCCCCGCAAGGTGGCCACGCGCGCAGCCTCCATGCCGGCGGGCCCTCCTCCGACCACCAGAACACGCTTGTTCTCCTTGGCCGGTCGTTCTTCCGGGTACTTCCACTCCCTGCCCATCCGGCCGTTTACCGTGCAATGTACCGGCGGGTTGTCCGAGGCTGCCATGCAGCGGCAGCAGTTCATGCACGGCCGGATGTCCTCAAGCCGCCCTGTCTGTGCCTTGATCGGCAAAGCCGGATCAGCCACCAGCGCGCGGGCCATATAGACCATGTCCACACGGCCTTCCGCCACCACCCGCTCGGCCACGTCAATATCCTGGATCTGCGTCCCTGCCGCCACGGGAATACTGACAACGCTCTTGACCCCTTCTGCCAGGTACACCCACGATCCCTGGGGCACCTGGGTCTGGATCATCGCAACGTTGGCGTTGTGCCAGCCCGCCATCACATCGATCTGATTCACCCCCGCCTTTTCCAGCATGGGCGCCATCTTCTTCGTGTCCTCGAGGTTGTATCCCTTCCCGTCCAGCAGGTCGGCTCCGCTGATGCGGCAGAGGATCGGGAAGTCCCCGCCGGTCTTCTTCCGGATGTTCGAGATAATCTCGAGGAAGAGACGCATCCTGTTCTCCAGGCTCCCCCCGTATTGATCCTCACGTTTGTTCGTTCCCGGTGAGATGAACTGGGCAATCACATAGCCCACGGATGCGATCACCTCCACCGCATCGAAGCCCGCCTCCCGTGTCCGCCGGGCACCGTCACCGTAAGCCTCCACGATCTGCTGAATCTCGTCCACGGTGAGTTCCTTCGGCATGGTCGGTTCCAAAGGCCCCCCCATGCGGAAGGGGGTACCCGGACGTCCCCAACAGGTCAGCCCCGAAGGGCTGACCAGCTCGACCGGACCGTCCCCAAAGGCCCAGCTGTAGCCCACGCCCATCTGGGTGTAAAGTCTCGCCCCGTAGGGACGAACAGCTTCGACCAGGTCCTTCAGACCCGGAATGAAGCGATCGTCGTACAGCCCCAGCATCGGATCCTCGATCAGCCGGGTGGCCGTACAGCTGACACCCATCAGCGCAACGCCACCCTTGGCCCGCTCAATATAGAAGGCCTTGGCTGCCTCGGACATGCCGCCATCCTCTCCCATGGCGATGGCCATGGCAGGCATCTTGATCCGGTTTCTCAGTAGCATGCTTCCGACCATGATCGGTTCGAATAGCTTTGTCGGTTTCTGTCTCCTCATCGTTCCTCCCCAACGTTGCTGTTCAGAATCATTTCTTCCGAAAGTGCCTGGCGAGTGTTATCTGCAGAGGCTCTATGAGTGAGCTCAGTCCATCCTGAAAATCTTCGCTATCCACAGAAAGGAAAGACCCTGCCTTCTCGAGGGCTGAAGTGAAATTCCGGCGATCCTCTTCCGGAAGGCTCTCCAACAAGATGGAGGAAAGATGGTTGATCAGGTTCTTGAACCTGGACTGCAGACGACGGCCGGCCACGTCCAGTTCGATCATCACCATACGCCGATCCGTCCGAGACTGCCGCCTCTTTACCAGACGTTTGTCCTCCATTTTATCGAAGACACTCGTGAGAGTGGACAATGCCAGGCCCGTCCTCATGGACACCTCCTTGATCGAAATCGGAGTCACATCCAGGATCTGCAGGACCACTTTCTCATTCGTGGAAAGGGTAGCTCCGAAGAACTCGTCCAGGCTGCTCAGCAGAATGATGTAGGTCTTGCCCAGGAGGTTCACATAGTCCTGAATCAGCTTAACTTGATCGTTTTCTTTCATGGAAGGCGCACCCCCTCCGCAGCTCATAACGCAAGAAGCCATGAGCAAAACGTCATCCCCACATCAGGGAAGCCGTAGTTACTCCTGATTTCAATCATTACCATTTTCGTAGCAAACGTGTCAAATTACGCTTTGCCCCGGACTCATACATGGTACCGATAGTACATGTTCTTCACCTCCTTCGCCGTCTGTACCAGATAGACGCGCAGGTTCGGTTCTTTGATCAGCGCGCGAACGATCTTGAAGAGGTAGTACGCCACTCCGATAAGAATCGCCCACTTGAACAAGGTTATCATGAAACCCATTGTGCTCTCCTTTTCTCGCCATGCGCCCTTCTTTTTCAGTTCCCCCATCACTAGGCACTATAGAGAAGGCAGGTCCTTCTCGATCAGATCCGCGGAGATGCCTCCACTGGCGATCACCATCGGGACCCCGCCTCCCGGATGCGTGGAGGCGCCGGTCAGATAGAGTCCTTCGATGCTCTTGGACCGGTTGGAAGGCCGGAAGATCATCGTAGACGAGATATCGTTCTGCAAGGCATAGACGGCACCCTCCGGGCTCAGAAGCCTGCGTTCGAAATCCAGCGGACTGGACAGGTTCTGGTAGACGATCTGATCACGGATTCCCGGCCAGAGGGTCTTGTCCACGTACCCAAGAATCAGATCCATGTATTCTTCCTTACGGTCGTCCCAAGTCCCGTGATCCAGGTGATAGGATCCCATGGCTCCCACATTCACAACATGGTGGCCTTCCGGCGCCAGGGATGGATCCGTTTCCGTAGGCCAGGCGACCAGACTGACAGGATCTTCCGGAAAGCGCCCGGCCAAGAAGTACTTCTCCCACATCTCGTTCATGGTCTGAAAACGGCCCAACTGCAGGTTGTGATGGGCTCGCAGGGGGACGTCTCCCTTGATCCCGAGGTAGATCATCGGCATGCACAGGGAGAGCTTGTAGCTCTCGACTCCTTTTCTGACCCTTGTGGGGAGATGCTCCTCTCCGATCAGCTTCAAGTACAGAACCTTCGCGTTGATGTTGGACACGACAACCTTGGCAGCAAGCTTGGTCCCGTCCTTGAGCACCACCCCTCTGGCCTTCCCGTTTTGCACGATTATCTTGGTGACCTCGGTGTTGAGCCGCAGCTCCAGCCCGTACTCCTGGCCCACGGTCAGAATCCCATTGGGCAGAGAGATCATGCCGCCCATAGGGTAGTAGATCCCCTCATGCTCCGAGTATGTAATCCCCGCATACAGGCCCGGGCAGAGCCGGGGGGGCAGGCCGATCCAGTAGGACTGAAATCCCAGCGAGTCCAGGGTCGTCTGATGCTTGAACCATTTCTTTATGAGGATTTCATAGGTCAGGTAGAAGTTCGACATATACTTGATCAGCTTCGGCGAACGCAAGGACATCTTGAACATGCTCTTCCAAGACTGCATGTCGTTGCTGAGGAAGTGCTGCATCCCTTCCTCTGTGCACACCTTCCAGTACTCGCAATACCTGCGCCATCCCTCCGCGTCCTCAGGGGAGTACGATTTGATCAGCTCGTACATGGCGTCGTAGTCGGTGGGGATCTCCAGGTACTCTCCCTCCGGAGTCCGGAAGGAATACATCGGCTCGCAAGGTCGAAAATCGATGTAATCTTCACGCTTCCTCCCGAGGCGTTCGAAAATCGCATCGATGCCGGGCACGAACTCCACGATCGAGGCCCCCGTGTCGAAGTGGAACCCCTCCGCCTCAAAGGTGGAACAGCATCCCCCGATGATATCGTTCTGCTCCAGCAGAAGGGTCTTCATCCCCCTCTTGGCCAGGATGGACGCGCAGGAGATCCCGCCGCACCCGGCCCCGATCACAATGGCGTCGTAATCCGTCGTTCCCATGGTAGCTCAACCCCTTTCTCAAAAGGAATTTCCGCAAACACCTTCACAAAACCAACGATCCCTTTCACACTCCCGTTCCCCTCCTCTTCCTGACGAGTGGGTGAACAGAAAACTGTAGTTATGTTTCCCAAGCTGAACTCTATTTATAAGGACTACGTGCAACATAGCCATAGTTTCCTGTTCACCTGCTAGTACAGAAGCTGACGCCAGAACCCACCATAGATACCCTTCGCGACGATTCTCCCGGACAGGGCCGAAAAGATCACTCCTCCCGGCCACATGGCATAGTGTCCCGCCATGAAAAGGTTCTTGATGGGTGTCCGGAAACGAGCGAATTTGTACGCCCGATTGCAGCGGTAGATGTCATAGCTCCAGCCTTGGGGGGACCCCTGCTCGTTCAGGGTATAGCGCGCCAGGGTCCTTGGCGAGGCCAGTTCCTTGTGGACGATCTTGTCGGAGAGTCCTGGAATGATGTATTCGGTTTCACGGATGATATCGTTCAACACCTTCTCATTGAGTTCCTTGTGTTTTGCGCCACGGGCAAAGGGATCTGCCGATCCGGTCCCCCAACCGTTCTGCCAATGGTAAGGGGTAAACACCTGAACCACGATAGAGCTCTTCCCTTCCGGTGCCAAGTGAGGCAGGTGAAGGGAGGTGGCGCTGATCATGGACCAGCCCTTGTTGTGCAACTCCGGGTCGTAGGGATTCCTGACAGCCGTCTCATAGGTCCGGAAATAGTGGGTGTGGTGCTCCTTGAGGTATTTCCTGAGTTCTTGATTGCTGATGTCGACCCCGAGCAGGGCGGCGGTCTGCCCTCGCGAGACCTCCCCAGACAGAATCCTCTGTCGCTCTTTGTAGTCCCACTGGTTCGGGTCATCGAGCATCTGATTGAGCAGGCGTTTCGGATTGCCCGTATTGACCACATGATCCCCGCTGAAACGTTCTCCTTGGGAGGTCTCCACAGCGGTCACCCTGCCTCCGGAGGTAAGAACCTTGTCGACCGTTGATTTCAGGTGAATCTCCCCGCCCCGTTCCTGGTAGGCGTCCGCCAGTTTGTTCATGAGTGCCTGAATACCGGCCTTGGGGTACCAGTAGTCGTAGAGAAAGGTATACCAAAAAGAAATGTGATACATGAGAAACATGTTCAGGCAGCCGTACTCGCCGAACAGAAAGACCAGCCGAGGGTCATCGAAGAACTCCATGGCCTTCTCGTCACCGGTCTTGAACATCAATTCCCGCATGGACCGGGCCATGGGTGCCGATGTGCGCATCGTCTTGAAGTTGGCTCGCCATTTTTCCAAGCCGTCAAGGGCAAAGGGAAAGGGCCCGCTTCCCATCATGTCCTTCATCGTAATGCCCGTGGGAGTGAGCATGTCGAACCACTTGTCCAGCCCTGTTGAGGATTCGGGAAAGACCTTCTTGAAATCTTCCCGGATCTGGTCATAATCCTTCAGCGGGATACTGAAATCACGCGAGGCATAGCGAAAATCGATCTTGAGCCATTCGTCCGGGTCATAAAGTCCCAGCTCTTCCAAGAGGGTGAACAGCACTCCTACATTCTCGGTGGACTGGTCGCCGTAGTCGAAGTAGAAGCCCTTGCGCCAGCCGCCGCACATGTTTCCGCCTACCTGGCTTCCGTGCTCCAGGATGAGGGACCGCTTCCCCATCTTCTGGAGATAGAGCCCTGCACTCAGACCGGCAATTCCGGCGCCGATGATGACAACGTCGTATTTTTCTCTCATGGCCCCATCGTGACTTCAGATCCTGGCTTCGCGATTGAAGCTTGCCTCCTCAAGACTCGGCGGAGATCCATCACACGACGAGTTGTCGCCAGAACCCTCCGTAGATGCCCTTGGATACGATCCTTCCGGACATGGCCGAAAAGACGACTCCTGAAGGCCACGTCGCATATTGCCCCGCCATGAATAGGTTCTTGTAAGGCGTGCGAAAACGCGCGTATTTCTTGGCCATATGGCACTTGAGGGAGTCATAGCTCCACCCCATGATCGACCCCTCCGGATTCAGGGTCCATCGGGAGAAGGACCGGGGCGTGGCCATCTCTTTGTACACGATCCTCTCTGAAAGCCCTGGAATGATGTATTCCGTTTCACGGATGATATCGTCCAACACTTTTTTCTTGAGCTTTCTGTACTGGGGCGTACGGGCAAAGGGGTCCTCGGTACCGGTCGCCCATCCGTTCTGCCAGTGGTAGGAGGTGTTTACCTGGATGTTCAGAGAGCTCTTCCCCTTGGGCGCCAAGTGAGGCAAATGAAGAGAAGGGGCACTGATCATGGCCCAGCCCTTCTTGTGCGCTTCCGGGTCGTACATATCCGACGCTACGGTTTCATAGGTGCGCCAGTAGAGGGTGTGATGATCCTTCATGTGTTTCTTCAACTCCTCCGCATCCATATCGAGCCCGAGGAAGGCAGAACAGATCGACACGGAGACCGGTGCCGCTGTGGTAATCCGCCGATCCCTGTATGGCCACATTCTGTTGTCATCCAACATCTCATTGATCAGGCGTTTGGGGTTGCCGGTGTTGACGTAATGAGGTGCATGGAATCGGTCTCCCTGTGAGGTCTCTACCCCGGTCACCCAGGGACCCGAGGTAATCACCTTGTCCACCCTTGACTTGAGGCGAATCTCCCCTCCCCGCTCCTGGTAGGCATCGGCCAGCTTGTTCATGAACCCCTGGAGGCCTGCACTGGGGTACCAGTAGTCCTGGACATAGGTGTACCAGAAGGTCATATGCATCATGAGGAGCATGTTTTGAGCACCGCCCACACCGAAGAGGTAAGACAGGCGCGGCTCGTCCGGGAAATACTCGAGGGCCTTTTCTTCCCCGGTCATGGACATCATCTTCATGCCCATCGTGCCCATGGAGGCCGAGTTGATCAGCATCCTGAGGTTGGCTCGCATTTTCTCCTTGCCGTCGAGCAACAAGTTGAAAGGCCCCTGTCCCATCATTCGCCGCATGGTCTCGCACTGGGGTTTGATGAAGTCAAACCACTTGTCCAGTTGTGCCCTGGATCCCGGAAAGGCCTTCTTGAACCCCTCCCGCATCTGGTCATAGTCATACATCATGACGTCACAGTCGGGCGTCACGAAACGGAACCTTGCCCGGATCCAGTCGTCCGGGTCATCAACATCCAATTCCTTCAGAATCGGGAACAGGATCCCCACTTCCTCGGTAGACTGGTCGCCGCAATCGAAGTAGAAGCCCTTGCGCCAGATGCCGGACATGTTGCCGCCCACCTGATTCCCGTGCTCCAGGATGATGGATCGTTTACCCATCTTCTGCAGGTAGAGCCCGGTACAGAGGCCGGCAATCCCGCCACCGATGATCACAACATCAACCTTGTCAGCCATCTTCCCCTCCGTTCTGTAGCAGCCGATGAATGGCCATGGCAGCCTTTCGGCCGTCAGCCACAGACTCCACCACGGTTCCCGTTCCCCTCACGATATCCCCTCCAGCGAAAACCCCGGGGCGGCCCGTCACCTGCATCGTTTGCTCATCGACCGAGATCAACCCATCGCAGCCGAACTCCTTCTTCAGGTACGCCGCCAACGGAGGCTCCATCACCTGGCCTACGGCATAGATCAGGTTGTCAAACTCCATCTCCATCGATTCGGATTCATCGTAGGTCGGCTGAAACCTCTTCCGGTCATCGAACACAGAGGTACACCGGATGAACGACATCTTCTTGTCGGAGAGAATCGCTCGGGGACCCCAGCGATTATGGATTTCAACGCCGAGTCTTTTCAACTCCGCCAATTCACTGGGCAGTGCCGGCATCTCATCCTCCCCCTCGAGACAAACCAGGGAAACCCTCTGGGCACCCGAGCCTTTGGCAGCAAGGGCTGCGTCCGCAGCCACGCTTCCCCCACCGACGATTACAGTCTTCTTCCCCACCTCCACCCGACCCTCACACCGATAGGAACAGAGAAGACGCAGGGCGTCGATCGTTTTCGCCTTCTCCGCACCCGGGACCTCGAGCTCCCGGCCGGACCACAATCCCGGGGCCAGGAAGACCGCATCGTAGTCATCCTCCAGGTCGCGAATCGTATAGTCCTTGCCCAGGGTCTTTCCAAACTCGAAATGCATACCCGAAAGGGTCAACCCATCCATTTCTCGGGCAAGGATGTCGTCTGACATGCGGAAAGGAGGGAGAGCCAAGGCGAGCATCCCGCCAGGCTTCTCCGCTCTCTCCAAGACACCCACCCTGTATCCAAGACGCGCGAGAAAGTGGGCGCATGTCAAGCCCGCCGGGCCCGAGCCCACGACAGCGACCCGGCGACCGTTCTGGGGCGGCTCACAAGCGTCCCACCCTTCGGCCCTTGAGACATGACCGCATACCCAGGCATGGAGATCCGCGATGCGCACGGGCTGGTCAGCGTAGTCCATGCGGTTGCATTGCTTCTGACAGAACCGTTCCGCCGGGCAGACGTGCCCGCAGATCTCCGCCAGCGGGTTCATCTCCCGCATGGACCGGGCCGCCCCGGCAAAATTGCCGGACTCGACCCGCCGGTGAAAACCCACGAGATCGATCCCTGCCGGACAGGCCCTGATACAACCCGCTTCTTCGCAATGATCACAATCACGGGCCACACGCATGGCCAAGTCTTCGGTGATCGGTTCCGAACGATCCGGCGCAGGCGTCCAAGGCTTTCCTTCTACGAAACGGATGAATTGCCGCGGAAAGCGACGGGGCGTGTATTCCTTGAACCCCAGATCCTTCAAGATCATGTTGGCGGCACCGACCCCGGAAGTCGTGGCTGGCAAGACACCCAAACCCATGACCGTGGAGTCACCGACCAGATACAGGTTCTTCCAATCGCTCCGGGCCTTGAGCCGTTTCATCATGTCCTGGCCGATCATCTGCTTGGGGCCACCCACATTCCCCCAGCTTTTGAGGGTGTACCGTTCTATGGTGCTCGGCGTTCCGATCTCCATGAACTTGATGTGCTTTCTCAAATTTGGGAACCGCTTCTTCAGCCGATCGAGGACCTTCTCTGCTTCCCGCTCCTTCTTCTGTTTGTACTCCTCAGACTGATACGCAGGATCGGCAGGACGGGGCCATTCCAGGGTCGAAACGGCGCTTATCGTTATCGAGCAAGTACCGGGAGGGCTGACGGTGGGGTCGATGAGGGTGGGCATGTATACTGTGATCCCGTGGCCTGCTACCTCTTTCGCATCCTCGACGATGATCTCCATCGGACGGGCGTCTTCTGGGATGGCATTTGCATCCGCGCCGATGTAGAGCATCAAGTTGCTGTGACACGGAACAAAATCCTGGGCCCATTTCATCCGCTTTGGTCTTATGTGTTCCGACCTTACCAGCTTTCCATAAAGGTTCCAAATCGCTGCATCCGAAACAACCCGGTCGGCCTTGATCTCGGTGCCGTTTTCCAGGCAAACTCCACAGGCCTTTCCGTCGGTGATGAGAATCTCATCAACAAGATGACGGTAAAGGATTTGTCCTCCATGGCGTTCGATGGCCCTTTCCAGTTTGTTGGAAAGCATCTGGGGGGACCCGGACGGATAGTAAGCCCCTCCGATGTGGTTGTCGGCAAACATGGTGATCGAAAGGACCGCCGGGCACTCATCGGCATCGACGTAAGAAAAGGTGCGGGTCAGCATGTCGAAGAATTCGATGATCTTTCGGTCCGTGAAGAATTTCTCGAAAACGCTTTCCGCGCTCTTAGACATCATCAAGAGCATCTTCGTCATGCCCACTGGGTTTTTCAGGAATGCCTTCAAGCTCTCTCTCGGCGACATTTCTGTCGGCGGGACGACGGTTTCATTCTTCAGGATCGTGCTCTCATAGAGGTTGAACAGATAATCATAGAAGGTCTTAAGCTGCTTCTCCTGGTCGGGAAAGAGGTCCACCAGTTGCTTGAAAAAAGGCTCGAATTCCAGCCAGAAGATAATGCTGAAGTCACCAACGTGCATGTGATAGATCGCTTCACGGGGAATCATGTCGATTTCTTCTTCGAGCTCATTCATCACGAACCGGTGTGTGTTGTATCCCTTTTCCCCGAACCCATAAAGAACCGTCGCTCCCACGTCCATCGTGACGCCCTGTCGGCGGATGGCTCCGCAGCAACCTCCCGGCATGTAATGCTGCTCGATGACCAGGACTCGAATCCCCTTCTTGGCCAAGAGGGCGGCTGCAGTCAGTCCCCCGATCCCGGCTCCGACGACCACCACGTCATATCGATCTCTGACCACGGCATTGTTCAGTAGGTGCACAGATTCGTCTCCTCACCTTCAGGTCGAAGGTTGCATAGTGCCAAGGACTTCCGCAACCGAGGCATCGCCGCGTCGCGGGCGCTCCCCACAATCTCCGCAGTCAAGGTCATCGTATGTACGCCAGGAAAGACGCCCTCTAGAAGCCCGGTCTTCCCCCCACTTGCTCGTCGATAGCCATTGCGGCACGACGGCCGTCGCCTACGGCCTCGACGACCGTACCGGCTCCGCGAACGATGTCTCCACCGGCAAACACCCCGCTTCGCCCGATCACTTGCATGGTCTGCGTATCCACTTTCAGCCCATCATCCGTGCCGAATTCCTCTTTCAGGTACTTCGCCAGAGCCGGTTCTGTCCGTTGGCCCACGGCCATGATCACCTGGTCGAAATCCAGTTCCATGTTCTCTGAATCGTCGAATGCAGGACGAAATGCTCCACTGTCATCGAACACGGAGGTGCAGCGCACAAAGGACATCTTCGATTTCGATGTGACTTCTTTCGGGCCCCACCCGTTCTCGATCTTGATCCCCTGGTTCTTCATTTCAACGATTTCACTCTTGAGGCACGGCATTTCCTCCGGCCCCTCCAGGCATATCAACGTAACCTTTTTTGCGCCGCAACGTTTGGCCGAAACGGCCGCATCCGATCCCACGCTGCCGCCACCGATGACGACCACGTTTCTTCCGACCTTTGTCTTGCCATTTCCCCGGCAGGCCTTGAGGAAGCTCAGCCCGTCGGTCATCTTCGACTTCTCCAGGCCGGGTATGTTGAGCGTTCGACCCGACCACAGCCCAGGGGCCAGGAAGACCGCATGATAGTCTGCTTCCAGGTCTTCCACGGTGAAATCCTTGCCCAATGCCTTCCCATACTCGAAGGTCATGCCCGGAAGGGACAACCCTTCGATCTCCCGCTCCACGACCTCCTCCGGCAGACGGAAGTCGGGAACCGCGTGGCGCAGCATCCCGCCGGGCCCATTCGCTTTGTCCATGATGTCCACCTGGTAGCCAAGACGCGCCAGATAATGGGCGCAGGTGAGGCCTGCCGGTCCGGCTCCCACCACGGCAACCTTGCGGCCGTTCCGGGCAGCAACGGACCGGTCCCATCCTTCGAATTTGGACACGTGGCCGCAGACCCACCCATGCAGCTCTCGGATTCGTACGGGTCGGTCGGCGAAGTCCAGGCGGCTGCACTTCTTTTCGCAGAACTGCTCGGCAGGACAGATGTACCCGCAGATCTCCGAAAGGGGGTTCACCTCCCGCACCACCCTCGCCGCACCTGCGAAATTCCCCGACTCGATTCGCCGGGCGAACAGACTTGTTTCTATGTTTGCCGGACAGGCATTCCGGCATTCCGGCTTTTCGCAATGCTGGCAATCCCTGCCGATTCTCATCGCCGATTCCTCGGTAATCGGTTCCCCGGGATCCGGGGTCGGGGTCCAGGGCTTGCCCTTTATCAAGTTGACGTACTGCTTGGAAAATTCCCGTCCCCGGTACGTCAGCAATCCCCTGTCCTTCAGGAGCATGTTGGCCGCACCCACGCCCGACATGGTTACGGAAATGACGCCTTCACCCATGGCCGTCGAGTCACCGACACAGTAGAGGTTCTTCCATTCACTGCGGGCCTTCAGCCGGTTGAAGAAGAACTGTTGTGTCGTGATCTTGGGCCCACCGATGTTCCCCTTGTACTTCATTGTGTACTTTTCAATGGTCGATGCGGTGCCCACATCAATGCTAATGATGTTCTCCTTCAAGTTCGGGAGATAGTTGTCTTGCAGCACATTGAGAACCCTCTCCGCCTCCTGTTCTTTCAGCTTCTTGTATTCCTCCGATCGATAGAACCGATCCCGAGGGCGGGGCCAATCGATCTTGCTCGACCCCATGACGGTGATGGAATGGGTGCCCGGCGGTGCGATGGTCGGGTCTTCCAGGGAAGGGATATAGACCATGTAATTGTCCCCCCCCTGCACATCGTGGACGTTTCGGACATAGAATTCGATCGGCTCTGTACCCTCGGGAATGGCTTCCTCCTTTACACTGATGTAGAGCACCAGCGTGGCCGGCGTCGGCTCGAATTTCTGTGCCCACTCCATCCGCTCGGGCTTGATGTGCTTCGGCTTGACCAACGAGCCATAGAGAGTCCAGACGTCGGCGTTGGAAATCACGCTGTCCGCCAGGATCTCGGTACCGTCGGACAAGCGGACCCCGTAAGCCGCGCCTTTCCAAATCAGGATTTCATCCACCATCTTTCGGTAGAGGATCTGGCCGCCGAATTTCTCGATCGCCTTTTCGAGTTTGTTGGGAAGCATCTGCGGAGAGCCGGAGGGATAGCAGGTCCCGCCGAGATGCATGTTCATGAAGATAGCCACCACCATGCTCGCAGGGGTCTCTTTGACCGTGCAGGTAGTGCACGCGGCAATCAGGAAATCGAAGAAATCCCCCACCTTCGGATCGGTGATGTACTTGTTCAGAAGATCCTCCCCTGACATGGACATCAGCTTCTGCATCTTAACCACGCCAAGGGGATCCTTGAGAGCCGCCTTCAGACCATCCATAAGAGGAAGCTCTGTGGGAGGCACGGGATGCACGGAGAATCCCATCATGACGTCGTATAGTTCCCTGCACTCGCGGTAAAGGGCACGGATTTCCTTGTTCTGGTGCGGAAACACGGCTGTTAACTCGTTCAGATAACGGTCCAGGTCCCGCCAGAAGGTGACCGTCTTCTTCCCAAGGTGCATCCGGTAGGTCGCCTCGTGAGGAATCATGTCGATTTCCTCCTCGAGTTCGTTCATCACGAAGGGGTGCGCGCTATTCTTATCGTCCCAACCGAACAGCAGGGCTGCACCCACATCCATGGCGACATCGTTGCGTCGGATCGCCGTACAGCAGCCCCCTGGGATGTAGTGTTGCTCGACGACAAGAACCCTCTGACCCCTCTTCGCCAGCAGCGCGGCAGCGGTCAACCCGCCGAGACCCGCACCAACGACCACAACGTCATAACGATCCCTGATCACTGCATCGTCCAGTAGTCTCATGATGAACCCTCCTTACCTCTTCGCAATCGATTTCTTGTTCAGAAGTCGGTCAATACCCATGGCTGCACGGCGACCGTCGGCCACCGCCACCTTGAGGCCGTTTTGTGCTGGAATCCAGCGGTCCCAGCCTTTTGTTCTCGAAACGTGACCGCAGACCCAACGGTGCAGGCCCTTCCCGGTGATATTGTACAGGTCTTCCACAACCATCAGGATGGGAGGGGTGCCCTCCGGAACGGCTTCCGCGTCCACTCCCAGGTAAAGGACAAGGCTCGGGACGATTTGCATCATGCCCAGCGGGTTTCTCACGAAGTTCTTGACCGTCTCTCTCAGGGGCATTTCGGTTGGTGGAACAACCACTTCATCGAAGGTGATGCCCTCGCTACGCATGGTCGTACAGGCGCCTCCGCGCAGATCACGCTGTTCGACAACGAGCGTTTTGACCCCCCTCTTGGCCAACAGAGCCCCTGCAGTCAGACCTCCGATGCGCGAACCCACGACCACAACCTCCTAGCGATCCCGAAGGATCGCATCGTTCAGCATTTACACTTTCACCGTCTCCGCATGGGTGGCTTCTCGCAAACTCTTCGATCTTAAGAAAAATTTCTAATGCCAAAAAATACCAATTTCGTAGCAAACGTGTCAATAGTCAATTTGCCCCTATTGACACCCTGAAGGGTCCCTCGTAAGGGTTCATGTTCGACAAATCCCTTGACATTGGCAGGCGACATTGCTATGAATATTTAAGGTTCGAATCCGGTATTATGCGATTATAGTAATTTCCGTCCC
>Ga0315273_10005123_pt1 | contig 16176 bp, 15 predicted proteins | sample YL17G02_0_MG_FD_205753 | JGI IMG/M metagenome (GOLD analysis project Ga0315273, IMG submission 205753) | Sediment microbial communities from Yellowstone Lake, YNP, Wyoming, USA - YL17G02_0 | ecosystem: Environmental > Aquatic > Freshwater > Lake > Sediment | place: USA: Wyoming | collected... | reverse complement strand
GGGGTCATGATGTCACGAACGCGAGTCATATATCGCTCCTGGACCGCCGGTCGATCAGTCCGGCCTCTGCCCCGTTGAAGAACGCCCGACCCCGATTGGAGCCACCCCGCCCACCATCATCGCCGGGGATGGCCCACCGGGACCAGGTAGATCGGTTCCTGGTCACCGGGCAACTCAAGCACCCCTTGCACTGGCTTGTCATCAAAGGCACCAATAGGCACCGCGGCGAGCCCGAGCGCTGCCGCCTCGAGCAGCAGATTCTGGGCGGCGTGCCCCGCTTCGAGGTAGACGTATCGCCTGCCTCGGGCGGCGCCGTACTTCACCTCGGTGCGGGCGTAGACGGCGGCGAACACGAACACTGCGGGGGCTCCACCCACGGCTTCCTGACCCAGCGATACCTGCTGCAGCCGATCGCGCCGGTCCCCGGACCGCCATCGGGCCAGGGCGTGCGGCAGTGGCTCGTAGTGAAAGACGCCGCGCGCCGTCACGAGGTAGAGCTCGAGGGGGTAGAGCGCGCCCGCGGATGGCGACGTGCGAAGCCCGGAGGATCCGGATACTCCCTGAGCCGCCCAGAGGAGCTGCGCAATCAGGGAATCGGACAGCGCGGCGTCGCCGAACTCCCGGACCGAACGACGCTGCGCAAACGCCTCCTCCAAGGTGATCCGCCCATGCGTCACCGCTCGTGGAAGGCTTCCGACGGTTTGTGCCGCAACCATGCCCACCCCCGCGGCCGCGATGAAAACGGCCAGAAAGAACGCCTTCGCGGTCAGGCCCCGTCTCTTGCACCGCACCTCGCCCGGCCCCCTTTCCTCCCGCAGGTGGCATAACGCGATTCGGCTTCATTCCAAGTAACCGCTCTGGCGCTGACGGCAGGCTGAAATCGCCATGAAGGTGGCACATCAGCTACACCCGGCCGGACGGCGGGTCGCCAGGCGCAGGCGCCCGGGCAAGTAACGAAGCCGGCCCCCTCGCCACCCGATTACGGCCGGCTTAGCTTCCCCGCTCGTCCATCCCCCAGGAGAACTCATGGGCAAGCTCGTCTTCGGTGGCGTCCTATTACTGGTCGCTTTCTTTCTGATACTCGCGCGCTCCGGTGCCAGCGGTAGCAGGAGTCCCGGCATTCTCCGCGCCGTGTCGCTCCTGTTCACGACGCTCGGCGCGCTCTTCATCCTGGCGGCGCTGGTGGTGGTCATCGAGCCAGGCGAAGTGGGAGTGAAGCACGCCTTCGGCACGGTGGACATGCGACCGATGATGCCGGGGATTCACCTAGTGACCCCCTGGTCCTCGGTGGAGCGCTACTCCACCCGCGAGGAGCAGTTCCCGCAGGCGACCGAGGAGGCGGAAACCATCGCGGCGCTCTCCAGCGAACAGATGGGGATGACCGTGGACGCGGGGCTCCGCTGGCAGATCAATCCGATGGAGGCGCCGCACATCTTCAAAGAGATAGGTACCGAGGACCAGATTCATTCCATCGTGCTGAACGCCGTCCGCAAGGGCGTGCGTGACGGCATGGTGCGCTTCTCCATCAACGACATCTCAAAGCGCACTGAGATTGCGACCTTCATGCAGTCCCTGGTGGACTCGGCCCTGATCACCCAGCCGCGTGCGGGAGGCGAGCCGTTCCGCATCGCCGAGGTCACCGCCTTCTTCCTGCGCGATCTGCAGCCCCCGGAGCAGGTGGTGCAAGCGATCAACGGCAAGATCGCACAGGAGCAGCAGATCCAGACCGAGCGCCACCGAGTCGAGGTGGCCCGGCTGCAGAGCGATCAGCAGCGGCTGCTCAACCAGACCCTCACCGCCGAGGCGCTGACCAAGCAGTATCTGGAGGTGCTGCACGACATGAAGGGATCCAACAACCTGGTCATCCTGGTCCCGACCGAAGGCGGGATCCCGTTGCTCGACATCGCGAAGCTGAGGCAGAACCTCCAGAAGTGAGAAGTGAGAAGGGAGAAGCGAGTCGGAGTGGGGGGTAATGAACCGAAGAACGCTGCGGGGGGAGGACGCCAGGTCAGCGTCTCCCAAGGCGTTCGTGGCAGGCGCGCGATAGACTCACCAGGTCGTCCGCGCGCCAGGTTCCGGCATCCGTCAGGCAGTCGCAGAACTCCGGTGGCAGGGCCGCCGCTCCGTGTCGGCCACCCAGGATCGATCCGGTCATGGCCCCGATGGTATCGGTGTCGCCCCCGACCGCGATTGCAATGCAGATTCCCTCCCAATAGCTGTCGGGCGCCTGCAGGAACGCATACAGGCTCCAGCAGACGCTGCTGGTGACGAAGGACGACACCCCATGCCAGCCGGGTCCGGTCTGCGGCTCCAAGCCGTGGTCGCAGAGAAAGCCGGCAGCGGCGTCCGGCGGCAGGTGGATCCAGTTGGCCATGTCCCAGATCGTGGTCGCGAATCCCGGTTCCAGCGGTTCCACCCAGCCGCTCAGCTCCACCAGGAATTCAATCGGGCGCACCCGCTCCCGGCGGGCCGCGATCGCGGCGGCTCCCGCGATGGCCAGCGCGCCGGCGGCGCAGCGCGGGTCCTGATGGGTGACGCGGGCCTGATCCGCGACCACTCGGGCGAGGACGCGCGGATTCCGGCCAAACAGGAGGCCGAGCGGCCCGGCACGCATCGCCGCACCATTGCTGGCGTATGGCGCCGGCATACCGGCCTCATGCCAGGGAGTGCCCAGCGCCAGTTGCCTGGCGGTGGTGAGCGCCGCGGGCCCGCCCCCGATCAACCGCCCCGACGCGATGAAGTTGAGAAGCCGCATCGCGAAGCGCGCGGGATCGAACCCTCCGGCGTCCACGATACTCTGGAGCAGTTCACGAGCCATCTGGGTGTCGTCGGTGACCTGACCGAACGGGAACCGCTCGCGACCGCGGGGTGGCACCATGCCGGCGCGGAGGTAGGTATCGACGTACTGGCGGGCGTCCTCCGGCGGCTGTGCCTCGACCACGGCGCCGAGGGCGTCGCCGAGGGCGAGCCCGAGAAGCGATCCGGTGAGCTGGTCTGTGCTCGGAAGAGCCATGGCGGGTACACTCGTCATCCCAGGAGTATCGGCGTCCTGAGGTGAAAGGTGAACGGTGAACGGTGAACGGGTAAGAGGCGGAGTTCTGCCGCTCACGGTTCACCGTTCACCGACACCACGGACAGGGAGGGATTCGAACCCTCGAAACCCTTGCGGGTTTACCGGTTTTCGAGACCGGCTCCTTCAGCCACTCGGACACCTGTCCCCAGCGCAATCTCCCGGGGGCCATCGGGTTTCCCTGGGTACCAGGTGAACACCGGCGATTCACGGGAGGGCGGAAAACTAACGGGCGATCGCTCGGACGCCAAGCGAGCCGCCTCGTGCCGCCGGTTATCTTTGGGCAGGCTTTCCGGGACCCGCTCGGGAGGCGTTGCGCGGGCGTTAGCCCGCAGTCCCTCATTCCTCACCGCAATGGCCAACTCCTGCTTCCCTGACCGGCTGATCGCCATCGCCCTCTGCCTGCTCCCCTGCCTGCCAGCCTCCATCGCTGCCCAGAACGCGGAATCGACCTCGTTCCGGATGGTCCTGAGCAGTGGTCCGTTTGGCCTCCCGGCGGAAGCCAATTCGGTCGATTGGGTCGTCCTCAACGAGTCCCCGGACACCCAGGCGATTCAGGTCACGATCTGGCGGCTCGGCATGGGTTACCCCAAGGCGAAGCTGTCTCCCGGCACCATCACCCTGCGCCTCTCTCCCGGTGTGGCCGCTCACGACGCCAATCCGATCGGCGGCGGCGGCACCTTCCAGCCGGGGTACTACTACGAAATCATCGTGGCGGCGAACGATCGGCGCGTCCTGCCGACGGTGTTGGTGTGGAGTGATCGGGGGGCACGCGCCATCCCGGGGACCCGGATCGGCCCGCGGGACTTTGTTGAGCTGAGGCAGTAGCCCCAGCATGCCCCCCATGCCCCCTTCCGCTGCTAGTGGCCGCGCCCCAGATTCTCCACGCCGCGCCCGCGCCCGCGCCCCGGGTGAACTCAGTCCCGCGCCGCCGCCACGGCAACCCATTCCCCCGAGGCAACCATGCCGCTCTACCTCTGGCAAGCGTCCTACACACCGTCCGGCGCGCAGGGCCTCCTCAAGGACGGGGGCTCGAAACGGCGCCAAGCGATTCAGCAGATGATCGAGAAGGCGGGTGGCAAGCTGCACTCGTTGTACTTCGCCTTCGGCGATGCCGACGTCGTTGGTATTGCCGAGTTCCCTGACCAGGTTACCGGGGCCGCGCTCAGTCTCACCGTGAACGCATCCGGCGCCGTTCACCTTCGGACGACACTGCTGTTGACACCCGAGGAGATCGATGCCGCCGCAAAGCAGTCCGTCGGCTACCGCCCGCCCGGCGCCTAGGATGGGGGCTGCGGGACTCCAGGCAGATCGGTGGTGGTTGCCGCGCTACTCTCGGGCTCGCAATCCGAGCGCGGCAACCGCCACCAGCAACAGGTACATGATCAGCCCGTACACGCACGCGGGGTAGCCCAGAATGGTCCCGGCACCCGCAGCCGCCGAGCAGCCGCCGGCTGCGCCGGAGCAGAGTTCGAGATAGGTGAGGGTCCCCGAAAAACCGACCCCGATCAGGCTGATCAGCAAGATCACCTGCAACGCCCGTTTCCTGGTCATGACGCTCCTCCGGCGGGAACTGCGGTGACCGTACCCAGTCGGCAGTGACGGCGGGCTGAAGCGCAAATGAGCACAGGTTCACGGTCCTGGCGCCGGACGCCGCCAACCACCTCGGCGCGGTGATTGAGGCGGGATGAACGAGGGGCAACTGAGACAGCACTACTTCCGGCAACAAAGCGGGCCGTCGAGAATTCGGCGGCCCGTTGTCTGTCGCACTGTAGCGAGAACTGCCCTCAAGCCTCCTGGCGAGGCGCCCTGGCGGTCGTGCCGAAGACATGATCCCAGAGCGGCGAGCTGACGCCGTAGGACCGATCGTCGTCCTGGTAGTGGTGCTTGAGGTGGTATTCCTTGAGGAATCGTCCGAGGCGGGAATCCATGCGCCAGTGGTGGGTGGCGTAATGGATGGTATCGTACAGGACGTAGCCGACCAGGAACCCGGCGAACACGCCCTCGTACCTAGCTCCGAAGAGGCCCCGGAAGGCGAACCAGAAGATCACCGCCAGGGGCAGGCTCACGACCGGAGGCATCACGAGGCGAGTGCTGTCCCGCGGGTAGTCGTGGTGGATGCCATGCGTCAGATGATGAATCTTCTGGCCCAGCGTGCTGGTCGGCTGATAGTGAAAGACCCAGCGATGCAGGACGTATTCGGTCAGGGTCCAGATCAGGCTCCCCGACAGAACGAGGCTTCCGGCCAGCAGCCAGGAACAATCGTTGAGGCAGAGCCAAAGGAAGATCGCCGCCACCGGGAGGAAGATGATCGCCGGGGTGGCGGGATGAACATGGGACAGCCGCTCGAGCCAGGGGTTCCTGAAGAGCGGGATGGTCTCGTCGCGGTTGGAAACGAATCTCCCAGGCATCGTGTGCTTCCGGATGTGAGGTAGTTCTGTGACCTGGCTGAGGGGTGTGGCGAAAATCGCGACCAGTTTAATTGATGGACCCCGGCCAGGTCAACGCGCCAACCGGGGGGCACCGCTTCAACGCCTGTCCCTGAAGAAATGCTTGAGCAGTTCCCCGCACTCCTCTGCCATGACGCCACCAATGACCTCGGCGTGGTGATTGAGCCGCGGGTGGCGGAGCAGGTCTCCGAGTGAGCCGGCCATCCCGGCCTTCTCATCCCAGGCACCGAACACCACCCGCCCGACCTTGGCCAGCACAATGGCCCCGGCGCACATCGCACAGGGCTCGAGGGTGACGTAAAGGGTTGCCTCGGGCAGACGATCCGTGGCGGCGAGCGCGAGGCTGCGCTGGATCGCCAGGAACTCCGCGTGCGCCGTGGGGTCACGCCGCGCGATCGACTCGTTGTGCGCCAGGCCGAGCTGCCGCCCACCCTGCAGCAGCACCGCCCCGACCGGCACCTCGCCCCGGACACTGGCCACCCGGGCGAGCGCCAGCGCGGCCTCCATCCCTTCGAGATCCTCGGGTGAGGGCTGTGGCACGCGATCAGGTCGCCCGCCCGAAAACGAGCTGATCTCCCTCCCGCCCCACTTGGATCGTGTCCCCCTCGGCGAACTTCCCTTGCAACAACTCCAGCGCGATGGGATTCTGCAAGCGACGCTGGATGACCCGCTTGAGCGGTCGGGCGCCAAACGCCGGATCGTAGCCCTCTGCCGCGAGGAGATCGCGCGCCTCCGGCGTGACCTTGAGCACGAGCCGCTTTTGCTCCAGCAGGCGCCGCAGCCGCTCCAGCTGCAGCTCCACGATGGCCGCAATATCGGCGCGGTTCAACTGCCGGAACACGATGATGTCGTCCACCCGGTTGAGGAACTCCGGCCGGAAGTGCAGCCGGAGCTGATCGCGGACCCCGACTTCGATCGGGGCCCAGCCGGCAGCGTCCTGTTCACCGGCTTCAAGAATCAGTTGGCTCCCCACGTTCGAGGTCATGATGATGACCGTGTTCCGGAAGTCCACCACCCGCCCCTGGCTGTCGGTAAGCCGGCCATCATCCAGGATCTGGAGCAGGACGTTGAAGACATCAGGATGGGCCTTCTCGATTTCGTCGAAGAGCACGACGCTGTATGGCCGCCGCCGCACCGCTTCGGTGAGCTGGCCCCCTTCCTCGTAGCCGACATAGCCAGGCGGAGCGCCGATCATCCGGGCCACGGAGTGCTTCTCCATGTACTCCGACATGTCGAGCCGCACCATCGCCCGCTCGTCGTCGAACAGGAACTCGGCCAGCGCCCGGGCCGTCTCGGTCTTGCCGACCCCGGTGGGGCCAAGGAAGATGAACGACCCGGTGGGCCGGTGCGGGTCGGCGAGGCCGGCCCGGCTCCGGCGGACCGCGTTGGAGACGGCCTCGACCGCCGGTGCCTGGCCGATCACCCGGCGGCCCAGTTCCGCCTCGAGCCGGGTAAGCCGCTCGCGATCCGACTCGAGCATCTTGGTGACCGGAATACCGGTCCACTTCGCGACGACCTCGGCGATGTCCTCGGCGTCGACCTCTTCCTTCAGGTATTTGACCGTCCCCTGAATCTGGGCCAGCCGCTTCTCCCGGGCAGCGATCTCCTGCTCGAGCTTGGGAATCCGGCCATATTGCAGCTCCGCCGCCTTCTGCAGATCGCCCCGCCGGGTGGCCTGCTCCATCTCGGTGCGGAGCGCCTCGACCTCCTGCTTGCCGTTCTGAATCTCGGTGATGGCCAGCTTCTCCGCCTGCCACTGGGCCTTCATCGAGGAACCCTTTTCCTTGAGCTGGGCGATCTCCTGTTCCACGGCGTCGCGCCGCTCCAGGCCCGCCTTGTCCTTCTCCTTGAGCAGCGCCTGCCGCTCGATCTGGAGCTGCAGAATCTTGCGCTCGACCTCATCGATTTCCTGAGGCAGGCTATCGATCTCCATGCGCAACCCGCTCGCGGCCTCGTCCATGAGGTCGATGGCCTTGTCGGGCAGGAAGCGGTCGCCGATGTACCGGTCGGAGAGCGTGGCGGCGGCCACAAGCGCGTTGTCGGTGATCCGGATGCCGTGGTGGACCTCGTACTTCTCCTTGAGCCCCCGGAGAATCGCGACCGTGTCGGTCACGCTCGGCTCTCCCACGAACACCGGCTGGAAGCGGCGCTCCAGCGCCGCGTCCTTCTCGACATGCTTGCGGTACTCGTCCAGCGTGGTCGCGCCCACGACGTGGAGCTCCCCGCGGGCCAGCGCGGGCTTGAGGAGATTGCTCGCGTCTACCGCGCCCTCCGCAGCCCCCGCCCCAACGAGAGTGTGCAGCTCGTCGATGAACACCACGTAGCGGCCCTCGGCCTGGGTCAGCTCCTTGACCACGGCCTTGAGGCGCTCTTCGAACTCGCCCCGGTACTTCGCTCCGGCCAGCAGCAACCCGATGTCCAGCGCGACGATGTCCTTATTGCGGAGGGACTCCGGCACGTCCCCGTTCACGATCCGCTGCGCCAGCCCCTCGACGATCGCCGTCTTTCCGACCCCGGGTTCACCGATCAGCACGGGGTTGTTCTTGGTACGCCGCGAAAGCACCTGCATCACCCGCCGCACTTCCTCGTCTCGGCCGATGACGGGATCCAGCTTTCCTTGGCGCGCCTGGTCGGTGAGGTTCCGGGTATAGCGCTCCAGCGCCTGATACTGCGACTCGGGCGACACGTCGGTGACCCGGTGGGCGCCGCGGACCTCGCTGAGCGCCGCCCTGAGGTCCTTGGCCTGCACCTCCTCGGCGGAGAGCAGCTGTCGGGCGGTCGTCCCCTTCTCCTCCGCCAGCCCCACGAGCAGGTGTTCGGTGGAGACGTAGGCATCGCCCATCGCCTTGGCCTCCGCCTCCGCCCGGTCGAACACCTTGTGCAGTTCGCGGGCGAGGCTGGGTTCCGCCCCCCCCTCCTGGCGCGGAAGCCGGTCCAGCTCTCGTGCGGTGGCCTGCGCGAGGGCCGAAACATTCAGGCCGGCCTTCTGCAGCAGCGGCCGGACGACCCCCTCCTCCTGCGTCAGCAACGCGGCGAAGAGGTGGGTGTCATTGGCGACGGGGTTCCCGCGGCGGGTCGCTTCGGCCGCCGCATCGCGGAAAGCTTCCTGCGCCTTGAGGGTCAAGCGTTCTGGGCGAATCATGATTCTCGACTCGGTTGCTCGACAATACCATGCCTGCCGGGGAGCCGTAAGCACCCGGGGGCCACTTGCTGTGATGTAACTCAGGGAACCGAAGGGCAAACGCCGGGCCGTGAAAATCTGCCGGGTTGGCAGGGACCCGTGTGACCCATCGTCAGCGCTGTTATCCCGAACGCAGCCGAGGGATCCCTTCCGGTCCAAGCTTGAAGAGATCCCTCGTGACCAGACTCCTCGGCATGATCGCCCGGCTATCGCCGGGCGATCATCTTGAGGGTATACCGCTCTCCATCGACCACCAGATGGGCGTAGTAGACGCCCGGTGTGAGCTCGCGGTTGCTGTCGCGCACCTTGCCGTCCCAATAGGCTTCGTGGGCCCCGCATCTCAGCCGGAGACCATCGAGGTGCTCCGAGTTCGAGTTGAGCAGGATCGGAACCGCCACCACCTGCGCAAGAACATTGTAGACCTTCAGACTGACCAGTGGCTGATGACCTCGCTCGCAAAGTTCCGGGTTGAGGACGAATGGAATCGTCGTTGAGGGAAAGAACGGGTTGGGGTAGTTCTCCCGCAGTTCAACCGGGGGGGGCGGGCGTTCCTGCGCGGAGGCAAGGCCAGCCAGTCCCAGCAGCAACGCGAGAACCCACCCCGGCCTGCCTGCGCCGACCATGGGTGTCTCCTGTGCGGTTGTTCGTGGCCTGCGGCCTCACCTCCGGGTTGGACATCGCAAGATCGTCTCGCATTCCGGCGAGCGCAAGGAAGGCGCCGGGTGCCTCCCGAATGGCCGATCCGTCACCCCCCGCTCGGGTGCCGGAGCGCCGGCCCGGGCACGCGGGCTTCTCCCCTGCGGACGGTGAAGCCCGCACGGTCGGACCACTCCAGCAACGGAATCAGGTACTTGCGGGACACCCCCGTTGCTTCACGCACCGCCGCCGGAGTGATGGGACCACTGGCCGCGATCGCGGCGAGGGCCGTCGTCAGGCCGGTGAGCGCCCGGGGACTGAAGTACCGGTCCCGTTCCACCGCCACCACCCGTCCGGCCCGAGCCGCAAGTCGGAGCGCCTCCGAAACGCCCGGGCGTCGGACGGTCTCCTCGATTTCACCGACGGTGGGCGGCGAGAGACCGCCGCGATCGACCAGCTCCACCAGGTGGTCGACCAGGGCCTCCCCACCGGAAACGGACGGCCGAAACCCGGCCTCGCGGGCGGCCGCGTGCTCGACGACCAGCTCGCCCCGCCCCACCAGCCGGTCCACGGCCGCCTCACCCGCGACGCCGGATCGGGCCAGCGCCTGACGTAGGGTTCCGAGGAGCAGCCCGGGCTCCGCGGGGTGCTGGGCATGGTGAGTTCGAACCAGTTGCAGGGCCCGCTCCTCGGCCTCCGTGACGCTCGCGCGGGACACCACGGTCCCGGCGACACACTCGACCGGCAGCGCGGACAACAGTTCGGCGATGCGAGATGGGGCCAACCCCAGAAGTACGGGGGCCACCCTCAGGTCCAGACCCTTGGGCCGCCGAGCGATGAGGGCGTGGAGCCGCTCCTCGAGCAGCTCGCTCCCCAGCTTCGGTGACCAGACAGCGCGGCCCCGCGGCGGCAGTGGATCCATCACCCAGCCACCCCCGAGTACCTGCACGGGGCTGTAACTGCGAATCACGATCCGGTCTCCCCCCCGGACGATCGCGGGTGCCTCAAGCACCAATCGAGCCGGGCCAGCCGATCCGGGGGCGAGCGCCCCCGTGAGCTGGACTCGCGCCAGGACCTCCAGCGTTCCGACGTGGACCCGGATGCGGGCGTGATCGAGGAGGGGCCGCGAGGCGCGCGGGAGGAGTTCCAGCTGGACATCGATGGCCCGAGTCGCCTCCCAGGGATCCGCGTCATGAACCAGCACCTCCCCCCGAGCGACCCGCGCCCGATCGACCCCCGCCAGGGCAACGGCGATGCGTTCCCCGGGGGCGCTCGCCGGCACCGCCTCCCCATGGCGTTCCAGCGAACGGATGCGACCCCGCTCGTCTCCCGGCAACACCCGAACTGTGTCTCCGACGCGGAACACACCTGACCACGACGTGCCGGCCACCACCGTGCCCGCCCCCGGGAGTGAGAACGCCCGGTCAATCGGCAGCCGGGCGAGATCGTCGGCCGCACGGTGGCTCGGCGGCTCGGCAGCTCGGGCGATGATCAGCGCCCGCAGCGCTTCGATGCCCCTCCCCGAGCGGACCGATGTGGCGACCGGAGGAACGAACCGCACGCGGCTCTCGCGGAGCCAGGCCGATACCTCCGCCTCCACCATGCGAAGCCACTCCGGCTCGACCAGATCGGACTTGGTGATCACGGGGATGCCGGCCGGAACGGCAAGCTGCTCAACCACCGCGAGGTGTTCCCGGCTCTGGGGCATGATCCCCTCGTCCGCCGCGACGACGAGGAGCACGAGATCCATGCCGACCGCGCCCGCGACCATGGCCCGAACGAGGTCCTCGTGGCCCGGCACGTCCACCACGCCCGCCACACCGCCGCCGGGCAGCGGCAGGGCAGCGAAATGCAGCTCGATCGTGACCCCTCGGCGGCGCTCCTCCGCGAGCGGATCCATGCGTTGGCCGGTGAGCGCTTCGACCAGCGCAGACTTCCCATGGTCAATGTGGCCCGCGGTACCGATGATCATGCGCTGCCCCATGCGCGCTGCAGCCAGAACTCCAGCGCCGGCAGCGACGCTCCCTCTGCCAGGTGGTAGCGGACATAGCGGGCGAGCAGCCGCCGATGGGCGGCGAAATTGCGGGGATCGAGCGCCGGCAGGGTGCTGGATGGATCGGTGAGCTGCTCCAGCGCGGTCCGGGCCTCCACCGGAAGCGCCGTGACCTCCGTCGAGCGGCCACAGTGGACGCAGAGGGCGCCGCCTTCCGGGGCGCTGAAGGCCATGGCACCCTCACCAAGGGGCCGCCCGTCCCGGACGCAACGCTCCAGCGCCGGTGCAAAGCCCAGGGCTGCGACCAGCTGCCAGAGGACGCGAAGGCTCCGCGCGGGCAGCTGCTCGAGCGGAGCCCCGCTCAACGCCAGCAGCGCCTGCTCGAGCACATCGAACGCTTCCGGGTGCGGCTCGGCGGGAGCCACCCGCAGGACGATCTCGGCGAGGGCCGTGGCTGTCGCGTAACGGCCGACGTGCTCCGCGAGTTGGACGGGGACGGTCTCGAGATCGAAGGCGGCAAGCGTGTGCAACTCGCGCCGATCAGAGAGGTAGAGCTGGGCCTGGCCGGCGCTCAAGACCTGAAGGGCGGCGCCGAACCGGCTCCGGGGCCGGAGGGCACCCTTCGCGATGGCGCTCTGCACCCCGTGATCCCGCGTTGCCAGCCGGACGATCTTCGAGGTCTCCCCGTAGCGGAACGCCGACAGGATGATGGCAGGAGTGGAAATGAGCGCCATGTCCCAAACATAGTGCCGAGTGCCCAGTGCCGAGTGGTCTTAGCTCGCTCCGCTACTCGGGTGGGATCTCGGTCACCAGAGCCGCGGCGGCACAGCGACCGCCGGCGATGCTGCGGATCTCGGTGAGATCGGGACGCAGGATGTGGACCTTCCCCTGCCCGGCGGCGGTGCAGTCGCCTGACTCCACCGCATAAATGCGCCCGTCAGAGCCGACGGCGACGGCCGAGTTCTCCGGCACGGCCACCCCATTGCCCGCTCCGCGCAGCACGCGCAGGTTGAGCAGGTCGAAGACCATCAGGCCTTCGGAGGTGGAGCTGACGTAGAGCCGGTCGCTCGCGTTCGTCGCGATGCCGCCGGGCGCGTTGCCGAATCCGCTGAAACTGCCCAGCTCCGACCGCCCGACCGGGTCGACGAGGGTCAGGCGACCGGCGGTGGTGCCATCGGTCGGGCCGGTGTTCATCACGTAGAGGATGCCATCCTGCGCCACGACGCCGGAGGTCGCGTTTCCCGGGCCCGGCATCAGGATCGAATCGACCCCGCGGTTGGTCAGCGGATCAATTACCGAGATCCAGCTTGGGCCTACCGGTGTCCCGCCCACCACGTTTCCGTTCAGCACGAACAGCTTTCCGCGCGTGTAGACGGCTGCCTGGGGATGGACGCCAACCGCGACACTCATGGTGTCGCCTGTCAGATAATTGATCCGGGTGATGGAGTTGAGGTTGGGATTGGCGACATAGCCGATCGAGTCGTCCACCATCGCGGACCCAGTGGCACCGGACCCCGAGGGGAGGGAAACGATCCGGCTCACCGTCCCGGCCTGGAGATCGACCACCGCCGCGGCGTCGTCCGGCCCCAGCGGCACGAGGGCGACCCCGTTGAAGGCGCTCACGCTGGTCGGCGCTGGGGTGACACCACCCAGTGGAATCGTAGTGGATGATGTCGGCGCGTCCACGGGAATCACCTGGAGCGTTGCGTCGTCACGGTTGACGAGGAGCAGCACCTCTTCAGGTGGCGGCAGCGGCGCCGAGGCCGGTGCGCACGCCAGGGAGCCGGCGAGCGCCACCACCGCGGCGCTGAGGAAAAGTCGGTATCCACCGGTCATGGGTGAAAGATGCAAGGGTCCCCTCCGCGGCGCGACTCGGGAACTACAGCCCTACCCGCCCCCCGACGAGTATCGTGCGCCCCCGCCCCGGGAAGCCGATGATAGTCTCGTACCGCGAGTCCAGCAGGTTCTCCACTCGGGCGGTGGCCGTGAAGCCAAGGCGCCCGGCCCCCTCCCGCAGCAGATCCACCGAGACATCGCCATCGACCTGTACGTAAGCCCCAAGCGTTACCCGGGTCGAAGGGAACGAACGAAAGTCCACATCATCCCGCTGTCCCACGTAGTTCAAGGCGAGCCCCACGCCCGTGCGGCCGGCGATCCGCGTGCGGCCATCAAGCCGGAGGCTGTGAGCCGGTCGGCGAATGAGCTGCTTCCCCTCCACGAATACCTCGCCCGCACCGGCGGCAATGCCGGCATCCTCCACGTTGGTCCGAAGCCAGGTGTAGGACGCTGTCACCGTGGTCTGTCGGGCCGGTCGTAGTTCGGCCACGATCTCGATTCCCCGGCTGGTGGCCTGCCCCACATTCTGATAATTGGGCTCGCCGGTGGGGGCGGCGCCGTCGTACTGGATCAGGTTGCGAAATCGCTGGTCGAAGTAGGTGACCGCCACTGTCAGGCGCTGCGCGGCGAGAGACTGCTCCGCTCCGACCTCCCAGCTCCGGCTCTGCTCCGGCTTGAGGTCTGGATTGCCGAGCTCGAAGGGGACATTGGCGAAGTTCTCGCGGATGGAAGGCTCCTTGAACGCCGAGCCCACCGAGCCTCGCAGTCGGAAACCCCCGCCCACCGCTGATACCACCCCTGCCCGGTAAGTGAAGTGGGTGCCGAATCCCTGGTTGTCATCCACCCGCATCCCGACGTTGACCAGGGAGCGTGCGCCGAGGTCGAGCACCACCTGGGTATAGCCGCCGAGATTCCGGCGAGTCGCCGCGAACGGGGGATCCGCGGCCACGGCTGCGCCGCTGCCGAAGTTGAACTCGGCGCGGTTGACCTCCCGCAGGTCCTCGAACTCAACCTGTGCGCCAGCCGTCACCCGCAGGCCCGGGGCAGGCTGGAAGATTCCCCGGGCATCCGCCGAACGGCGCAGCAGCCGGCTCCGGCTCGTGGACGCGTAGAAACCCAGGGTATCGCCGGGGCTGTCCTTCGCGTTATCCGCGCCGGCGCTTTCATTGTAGGAGGCGAGAAATACCTGCATCTCGGCGCCAGCAGAGATCCGACGGCCCAACTCCAGTCCCAGCGTCGTCCCGCTCTGCAGCGTGCGCTGATTGCTGTCGCTTGGCACACCGGCAAAGTCGGTCGGGAAATGCACCGTGTTGTCCCCAAGCCGGGCGCTAAGCCTGAGGTCGGTCTGCGAGTCCGGGTGGACCGTGACCAACCCGCTCGCCACCGTACTCCGGTAGCCGTTGTTGAAGGCGTAGATTCCATCGCTGCGGAAGCGGAAGAGATTCGCCGAGTAGGACACCTGGTCGCTGCCGCCGCTGGCGCCAGCCTCGCCCCACGCGGTGCCGAAGGTCCCGGCCTGGAGCGAGGCCTCTCCCCGGACCTTTCCAGTCCCCCGCCGGGTGAAGATCTGCACCACCCCGGTCACGGCGTCCGACCCGTAGAGCACCGACGCTGGGCCACGGACCACCTCGATCCGCTCGATATTGTCGGTGCTGAGGCTGCCGAAATTGAAGGCACCACCGGGCTGATTCACCGGTACTCCGTCGATGAGCACCTTGGTGTAGTCACTTTCGCCGCCCCGCAGAAACAGCGAGCCAACGCCACCGAACGACCCCGTGGGGACGACCGCGGCGCCGGGGACCTGGCGCAGAGCGTCCTCGAGCGAATACACCCCGCGAGCACGGAGCTCCTCGCCGGTGATGACCGTCGTGGCGGCGACGACGCGAGCGAGCGGCGTCGGGCTACGATCCGCGGTCACGACGATCTCCTGCAGTACCGGCACGCTGTCCTGGACGTCCTGGGCGGCGAGGGGAGTCACCGCCACGATCGCGAGCACCGGGAAAAGCGCCGAGCAACGCACGAGAATCCTTTCCGGCAGCGTGATTACTCGCCCGGCTTGAGAGGAACGACCTGCGGCGAGCCGTCGCACCATGTGGTGATGGAGACGGGCCATTCGAATACCCGGGTGATTCTCCCGGGGCTGAGGACCGAAGCGGGGGGACCCTCGGCGACAGCGGTACCATCGTGAAGCAGCAGCAAGCGGTCCGCGTAACGGGCCGCGAGATTCAGGTGATGGGTCACGAGCAGCGCGGCGATCCCCTGCCCCGCCAGTTTCCTTATCAGTTCGAACACTTCCATCTCATGCCGAACATCGAGTGATGAGGTCGGCTCATCGAGGACCAGCAGGCGTGGCTCCTGCGCCAGAGCCCGCGCGATCCGGACGCGCTGCCACTCGCCGCCCGACAGGGTATCGGTGCGCCGGCCGGCGAGCGCCGTGACATCGGCGCTCGCCATGGCCTGGGCGATGGCGACACGGTCGATCTCCCCCTCCGCCCCGAGGGGTGAGCGATGGGCGTACCGGCCTAACGCCACCGTGTCCCGGACCGTCAGAGGAAAGAGCGTCTCCTCCCGCTGGGTGACCACGCCGACGACCCGCGCCATCGCCCTTGCCTGCCAGGTGGCAAGCGGCTGCTCCAGCAGCGCCACCTCACCTGCCGCCAGCGGGACGGTGCCGAGCAAGGCCCTGAGGAGCGTGGTCTTGCCGCTGCCGTTGGGGCCCACGATGGCGAGCAGCTCGCCGCTGCCGAGACCGAGCGACACGCCACGGATCGCCGAATTCAGGGCGGCCGGGTAGCGCACCTCGATATCCCGAGCGCGGAGGATCATGCCGCTGACCTCCGCAGCAGCACGGCGAACAGGGGGACGCCCACGAGGGCGGTCACAATGCCCACCGGCAGTTCGACGGGTGCAGCGGCGGACCGAGCCAGTGCATCGGCCAGCACCAGAAAGGAGCCCCCGAGAAGGAAGGCCGCGGGTAGGAGGCTGGCGTGCAGCGGGCCCCAGAGGCGAC
>Ga0315273_10005122_pt1 | contig 16178 bp, 17 predicted proteins | sample YL17G02_0_MG_FD_205753 | JGI IMG/M metagenome (GOLD analysis project Ga0315273, IMG submission 205753) | Sediment microbial communities from Yellowstone Lake, YNP, Wyoming, USA - YL17G02_0 | ecosystem: Environmental > Aquatic > Freshwater > Lake > Sediment | place: USA: Wyoming | collected... | reverse complement strand
GAAGCCTTGAAAATTATCGTTACTCAATATCCCCCCCGTCCTGAAGTTCTGGAAAGCATCCGCCGTCACAATTTACTCAAAAGTGCCGTCTTTTCCGCCCGGGTAGAAAATATCCCCGCCGAAATAACCGACCCCAATATCCACAAACAGCTCGAAGTCCAAAATCTTCTCTCCGCTTACAGGTATCTTAGTTCACCCCAGTTGCCGAAAGCGCTTAGTCTTACCCTTATTAGCCGTCTTCACCTGCTCGTATTAAAAAACCTCTCCGTTTCACCGGGTCGCTTCCGCCATGAACCTTGGGCGATTTTCAATACCGCCGGAGTCGCCGTCTATCTGGCTCCGGCTCATTTTAGTCTGCCTCAATTAATGACTCAATTTGTCGCCTATATTGGCAAATTATCTACTCCCGTACCAATCACGGCTGCCGTCGCCCAGTTTATTTTCGAAAAAATCCATCCCTTTGCCGACGGCAACGGCCGGGTTGGCCGGTTAATTAGTTCCTATTTTCTCAATTCCCGCGGGTATCGTCTGGGTGGACTGGCGGTTTTTGAGGAATACACTGATAACCATAGGGATGAATATTACCAGGCTTTGACTCCGGACAAAGATTGCACCGAATTTATCGCCTATTTTCTCCGGTCACTGGTCGAATCAGTTCACTTTTCTCTTTCTCAAATCACAGCTCATCCAATTTCCAGAATTTTACCCCGTCGCCAGGAAATTCTTGATATTATCCGCGACCATCCCTTATGTTCTTTTGACTTTATTAAAAGACGTTTCCCCACAGTCGCATCTTCCACCCTGCATTATGATCTCCAGCAGCTGCAAAAAGCAAAACTAATTGTCAAGCACGGTGTCTCCCGGGGTGTCGTCTACTCCTCCACCTCTTCCTGACTTTCTATCTCTCATACTCTGTAGTATGAAAGTTAAGTACTTTGGACTTAACCAGAGTGTATTGAAAATAAGCAAAAGTTCTCCCTCTTAGATTAAGAGGGAGATGCAAGGGGGAGTTACTTCCAGCAGACAGATCAGATGGGTGATATTTCAAGAAGTAGAAGTGCTAAAATTATCCCGCCATGTCTGTAATCGAAGTCAATAATCTTAAAAAATTTTACAAAGTCCACCAGAAAGAGCCGGGATTATCCGGTTCTCTGAAATCGTTATTCAAACGCAAGTATTACGACGTCAAAGCTGTCGACGGGGTTTCCTTTGACATCGGAGAAGGGGAATTAGTTGGATTTATCGGCCCCAACGGCGCCGGTAAAACCACGACTTTAAAAGTTCTTTCCGGTCTTCTTTATCCTACCTCCGGCCAAGTATCAGTTTTGGGTTACACCCCCTGGGAAAGAAAGCCCGCCTTTCAAAAGCAATTTTCCCTGGTCATGGGCCAAAAAAACCAGCTCTGGTGGGATCTTCCGGCCATGGAATCGTTTTTACTGAATAAGGAAATCTACGAAGTTCCCCAAAAACAATTTCAAAAAACCCTTGATGAATTAGTCGAACTTTTAGAGGTCAGGGATTTTCTCAAAGTTCAGGTCCGTAAACTTTCTTTGGGTCAGCGCATGAAAATGGAACTGATTGCCGCCCTAATTCATTCCCCCAAAATTCTCTTTTTAGACGAACCCACCATCGGGCTGGATGTGGTTATGCAGAAAAAAATGCGCGAATTTATTAAGGTTTACAACACCCGCCATCAGGCAACCATTCTTCTCACCAGCCATTACATGGACGATGTCAAACAACTCTGTAACCGGGTGATTATTATTGATAAAGGTAAATTATTGTTTGACGGTGCTTTGGACGAAATTATCAAAAAATTTGCCGACCACAAACTTATTTCTCTGGTTTTTGCTGATGGCGTCAGCAGGGAAAAACTGGCCCGACTGGGTGAAATCAAGGAATATGACCCACCCAAAGCCGTTATTCAGGTAAAGCGGGCTGATACCTCCGTTGTTGCTGCCAAAATTTTGCAGGAATTTTCCATCGAAGATTTAAACATCGAAGAACCGCAAATCGAAGACATCATCCGCGAGGTCTTCACCGGCAAGGATATTGCTTAAATGCGTAAATACCTGCGTATTTTTTCCACTTCCTGGCAGGACGAACTCACTTACCGCTTAAATTTTGTTCTTTGGCGCGTCCGAAATATTCTTCGCCTGCTGTTAACTTATTTTCTCTGGTCCGGAGTTTTTCTTGTCAATTCCAAAATTGCCGGCTACTCTTCCGGACAAATGTTAACTTACGTTTTTTTAGTCCTGGTTGTTCAATCCATAGTACTATCTGCTCCTTCCGGCGATTCCATGGGGGGTGAAATCGGCAGTGGTGATCTCAGTAATTATTTAGTCAAACCCGTGAATTATTTAAAGTACTGGTTTACCCGGGATATTGCCAGTAAATGTTTAAATCTCGTTTTTGCCGCCGGGGAAATAACTCTTTTGTGGTTTTGGCTGCAGCCTCCGGTTTCCCTTCCGGCCAATTTCCCGGCTTTAATGGGATTTTTAGCTCTTTTAATTTGTGGAATTTTGATCTATTTCTTTTTCGAAGCTTCTGCCCGGTTTATCGCTTTCTGGACCCCGGAATATACCTGGGGGTTGGCCTTTTTAACCATGGTTTTTATCGAAACCCTGTCCGGTATGATCTTCCCCCTGGATCTTCTTCCCGGGAGTATTAAAACATTTTTAGACTTCACCCCCTTTCCTTACTTAATTTACTATCCCATTTCCGTTTATGTGGGTCGGATTACCGGGCCGGCAATTTTCGTAATCATCACCAAAGCCGTTATTTGGGTATTTATTTTATCCCGGCTATCTCGGTTTATTTGGTCCCGCGGTTTAAAAGTTTACGGCGCTGAAGGCCGCTGAATTTATGAAAAATATCCGTCTGTGGTTAATTCTTACTGCCAATTCCTTCCAGCAGATGCTGGCCAATAAAGCCGCCGTATTTATCTTTGTGTTTGGTAAATCCCTGCGCATTCTTCTTTTTACTTACTTTCTCTCCTTAATCTTCAAAAATTCCGGTTATTTAGGTGATTTTTCCCGTGACCAGATTATCTTTTTTTACCTTTCCTTCAATCTTTTGGATACTTTCGCTCAATTATTTTTTAGGGAGGTCTATCGCTTCCGGTCCATAATAATTAACGGTAATTTTGATTATGTTCTTACCAAACCCTTCAATCCTTTAATCAGAGTCTTAGTCGGTGGAGCCGATGTTTTTGACCTGATCATCGGCATAATATTAATTGTTATTACTGTCTGGTTCGGGACCACCCGTCTTCATCCGTCCCTGCTGTCCTGGGTCAGCTATCTTTTATTACTTGGTAATGGATTCCTCATCGCCGCCGCTTTTCATATCCTGGTGTTGTCATTGGGGATATTAATTTTCAGCATCGATCATTTAGTGATGATTTATCGCGATCTGACATCATTGATGCGTATCCCGGTAGACTTGTATACCGAACCGCTCCGCTCCCTACTCATTTTTGTTATTCCCTTGGGTGTGATGTTTACTTTCCCTGCCAAAGCCCTGATGGGACTTTTACTTCCCGGAGCTCTCCTTCTTTCCCTGTTTTCAGGTTTACTTGTCCTGGCAATATCGTTACGCATCTGGCACCGTTCTTTGCGTTTCTACCAATCCGCTTCGTCTTAACGAAGCAATTGGTCCGCTCAGCGGACCGCCTCGTCCTAGCGATGCTTGGCTGGAAGGAATCCAAATTAGATTTAGTGGGTCAGTGTTGAAGGAATGGGCAAGAGAAACAGGCCGGGTTACCTGCTCCTGTGCAACTTATTCTAATTTCCGGAGGTTTTATAGTGCCATCAATTTCTCCTGTTAATTCCGGAACCTTTTTTCCAGAAAATAAGATGAACTCGGGTTTACCCGCAAAAACTGTTTTCAGTGCGGGGCAATCGGGGACTGACAATTGAATAACCTGCGATGCTGCAGTTTCGAGATATAAATTAGAACTTATTTTTTCCATAGTTACAACTTATAATTATAACTAATTCCTTACTATAGGTCAAGTAGTAGGTCTTACTGGACGAAATTAGGAACGCTTGGGTAGGTTTAAATAGCTTTGATTGGGGAATTGGAGGTACGGGGAGGTTGCTAAACTCTGGTTCAGTTTGTGCCTACTAAGGGTTTCTCGGTCTTGCTTAACTTCTGGTAAAATAATGGCTGTATGGATATGAAAAAAGCTCTGTTTACCGAATGTTTATTTACAGACAGAGACATAGATACGCTCAAGGCAATAGGTGTTGAGGTAATAAAAGCTCCTGGGTATTTAGGTGAGGAAAAGCTAATTCAGATGCTTCAGAATTGTAGTATTTATATTATTGGAGGAGCTGATAAGGCGAGTGATAAAGTTATCAATTCCACAAATTTGAAGTTGATAGTTTTCTATGGAACTGGATATGAGAATTATGTGGATATGAAAGCGGCAAGAGATAAAGGGGTACTGGTCTGTAATACTCCCAAGGCTAATGCATATACGGTTGCTGAGCATGCTGTAGCTCTGATTTTGGATGCGGTAAAGCAAATTTCCTACCTGAACACTACCACTAAAGCAGGACAATGGCTAAGAAGGGATACTTGGAATTTGGAGGAGAAAACCTTGGGAATTGTAGGCATGGGAACCATAGGAGGACATGTGGCAGGGATGATGAGCAGGGCTTTTAAGATGAAAGTCCAATATGTCAGTAGAGAAAGAAAAACCGAATTTGAAAAAACTCTTGGAGCAAAGAAAGTTGATTTAACTACTTTGATGGCTACCTCAGATGTGGTTTCTGTACATGCTTCTTATTCTGAGCAAACGGTAAACATGATAGGCGAAAAAGAGATTTTTAGTATGCAACCTCATTCAGTTCTTGTTTGTACTTCAAGAGCTGAATTGATTAACTCAGAAGCGTTAAAAAAAGCATTAGAGGCAAATAAACTTGCAGTTGCCGCTTTTGATTCTTACTACAACGAACCAGTTCCTACGAAAGAAAATGACAAGTGGGGACTCTTGTCATTACCAGACAATAAATTTCTGATTACCCCTCACACAGGTTACGGTTCCAAAGAGGCCAAAGAGAATATGAATGCTATGGTGATTGAAAACGTCAAGTCTTATTTGAAACAAGGGAAACCAACCTATAGGGTTGGTTAGTTTAGGTTTTAGTAATTATGGATAAAACATTGATGAGTGTGATAGCTGGTTTGGGAGGAATGTTTGGTTGGGGAGTATCTGACTTCTTCGCCAACTTGTCTTCGGAAAAGATAGGGCATTTCAAAACTTTCTTTTGGTCTCAATTAGCAGGCATCTTACTCACCCTTCTCTTAATTCCCTTTTTTGGGTTGAATACCAACCTGTCTCTATCTTTTGTTGTTCTTCTCTTTGTTACTTCAATATTTTATGCAGTAGGTTACTTGTTTTTTTATAAAGCTTTTGAGATTGGAAATGTTTCTATTGTTTCCGCCACCATTAATCTCAATGTCATAATAGCGATGATAATTGCCTTTGTTTTTGTGGGGCAAAGGCTTTCTCCTCTTCAATTATTTGCAGTCTTTTTGGTATTAGTGGGAGTAACTTTGGTTTCAGTTAACTTAAAAGACTTGAAAAACAGGCAATTAAAGTTACTGGTTGGAGTAAAGGAGACAATTTTGGCCTCCTTGTTTTTTGGAGTGTTTTGGAATTTAAGTGAATATATCTCTGAGAAAATCGGGTGGTTACCAACCACTTTATATATAAAAATCGGTGCGATTTTATTTTTACTGGCTTTTTCTCTCTTTGTTAAAAAGAAGCTTGAGTTATCAAAAGTTAGCTCAAAAACAAAGCTGATTGTTGGTCTTGTAGGTATCCTTGAAGCAGCTGCGGTTGCCAGTGTAAATTGGGGTTTGAGTGTTGGAGATTTAATTTTGGTTTCACCAATTTCCTCGGCATTATCAATCGTTACGATAACAATGGCTGTTATCTTCCTGAAAGAAAAAATCACTAAAACCCGAACCTTGGGAATAATTGTGACAATAGTAGGAATAGTCTTAACTGCTTTTTAGTATGGCAGGGGTGAACGGAATCGAACCAGTCAAAGTGGGAGTTAGAAAATTCCCCTCTCCTGAAATAAGGAGAGGGGTCAGAGGTGAGGTTATTCACTTTTCAAAAATGTCTTTTTTTCAATGATGGGGCTAGATTTTTGAAGAAGGTATCCATGTCTTGTTTGTTAAAAGGGATAAGTACCATTGAACTTTCGTCAAAGTCCTGGGTACGAATAAGATGGCTGGCTAGTGTAGTTCGGTCGACGTCCCAGTCAAATTTACTTTTAGCGTCAATAATAGCTGGTTTTACTTCTTCCTTTTCAGCGAAAAAGTCCAAGTGATAGGAAATTTGATGGTGAAGATAAAATTCAGACAGAACCGTTCCCCCAGTTAGATAAAAACGACGGGTTATTTGGGGTTGGTCTTGGGTAAATCATATCTTTTTAAATATTTTAACCTGGGGGTTAGAGTACGCTATATGGACTTTATTAGATTTATTTAAAAAAGTGATAATTGACGTGGTTATTAAATCATCACGAATGTAAATGTAATCAAAACTTAATGAGAATATACAATCATAACAGGTAAATATTTGGTTGTAAGTATTTTTATAAATGAACTCGCGCTTTTCTGATAGCCATTCGGAACCTTGGTAAGTAAGAATACTAACTCGGTCTGATAATGAGGGGAACCATTCCGCTAGCTGTTCATATCCGGAAGAATAAGTATCGGGTTGTGTTGATAGTATTAAGAACCTTGCAGATTTTGGAGTAGATGTTTTTATCCAATCTATGGATTGTAAATCATTGTTGGATATTTGAGATATTTTATAGTTTTGAAAAATGGTATAGCCAAAACTAAGTTGTAAAAATATTGATAACACCGCAAAGACTGACAAAAACCCTCTCCAGAATCTATTGGTAAAAGTGATACTATAACCATACAAAACAGCTATTATAGGACTGGTAATATTCAAGATAAGTCGAAAGCCTATGATGTAAAAAGAACATAACCACAGGCAAAATTTTGATCTATTTAATAATGCCTTTAAAAAACCAAAATACATTGGTAAATATATTAATATTACTGAGGGTGGATTCGGTTTTAAAACATTATTCGACGAATTAAGGAACACAATAACACCGTGAAAATTAAGTATTTTTGTCCACCAGGGCGCAGCAATAATCAGAGATATCAAATATATTTTGATTAATTTTACTAAAGATTGTTTGTTAAAAAAAAGAATTATTGATGAGATTAAAGCAAACAAAAACCACTCTGGGTGGGACAAGGTTGTTAAGGTAAACAGTATAGAACTGATTATTGTGGAATAAGCTAATATATTACGATTAAGATTGTTCGCGAAAAATGATAAAAAAGTAATGGCAAAAAAGGTCCCAGTTGAACGGGTAATTCCACCACCCATGATTTGCCACTCAAAGGCAGTGGGGGAAAGACTAATAAATAATAATGCGATTTTGGATAAGTTTGGTCCTAGTAGGTATTTGGAAAGAAAATAAAAAGGGATAAGAGTCAGACCGGAAAATAACGGCGGGAGAAATTTTTGGATAGTAAACATGTCAATATTTGATATTTGATGGGTGACGGCTAATAACCAAATCCCAAATGGCGGATACACAAAGGGAATATTTAAGTGGTTATAAGAAGTATATTTGGGAATTTGATAATTGTTAGCAATTAACTCGTTGGCCATGGTATAGAACAGGCCGCCGTCATTTAAAGGTAAAATCGGGCTTTGGATAACAAAATAGAAGCGGATAAGCAGCCCGGAAAATATCATTGTCGGAACAAGCAGTCTGGCTGTCATGGAGGGAAGTCTATCACAACCCCGGAAGCGAAAAAGAGGGTGAGCTAGAATAAGGGGGTGTTATATAAAAATAAACTCCTGATTATCGCCGGTCCCACCGGAGTTGGCAAAACGAAGTTTGCGGTTGAAATGGCCAAAAAATATAATGGCGAAATAATTTCCGCCGATTCTCGCCAGGTTTATCGGGGCATGGACATTGTCACCGGCAAAGATAAAGAACAAATATCCGCATCCGGTATTCCGGTTTGGCTATATGATCTGGTTAATCCTGATGAAAACTTTAGCGTTTCTCTTTGGCACCAGGCCGCCGACAAAGCTATCGCCGATATCCACCGCCGTGGTAAGTTGCCGATTATTGTCGGGGGTACCGGTTTATACATTCGCTCTTTAACCGAAAATCTGAAAAATATTCATATTCCCCCCGATCCCGTTCTCCGCCAGCAGTTATCTTCTCTTTCTATTGATGAACTGCTCTCCCGATTAGAACAAATGAACCCCATTAGTGCCAATAGTCTCAATTCCTCCGATCGCCTTAATCCTCGCCGCCTGATCCGCCATTTAGAAATAGCTTTGTATCACAAAGACCAGCGCCCCCCACTTAAGTTAAGAGGGGGGTTGGAGGGGCGTTACACCATTGTTCTTACCGCCCCGCTCGACATTTTAAAACAGCGAATTTCCGCCCGGGTTTCCTCCCGTCTCTCCCAAGGAGCCATCTTAGAACTTAATCACTTAATCACTAAATACCCTTCGAACCTTCCCGCCTTTACCGCCTGTGGCTACCGTTCGCTCCTGATATCTTCTGATCCGGACAATTGGATCAGGTCAGAATTTCAGTATGCCCGCCGTCAGCTGACCTGGTTTAAAAAATATTGTCCTGAAAATTGGATTGATACTTCTCTGCCCGGTTGGGAAGCTTCATCACTAAAGTTAATCGATAATTGGTATAATTCAACTTAAGGATGCATCAAGAAATTAACATTTCCGTAAAAACGCTCCTTAAGATAGTGTTGTTTGCCTTCTTCTGCTGGCTGATTTTTGTCGCCTGGGACGTCATCATCATGTTATTGGTGGCTTTCATTCTCTCTTTTTCTTTGAATCCCTATGTCGAAAAACTTCAAAAGCTCAAACTGCCCCGTTCCCTGGCATCCCTCCTGGTATTATCCGGGCTTTTGTTAATCATTCTTTGGATATTTTCTGCCATTATTCCGCCGTTTATTGATCAGACCGGCAAACTTCTGCACATTCTTCCCCAGGCTGCGAACCGTTTTGCTTTTTACAATGATTATCAGCAGGAAATATTTACCCAGTTACTAAACCAAATCGGTTCCCTGCCCCAAAATCTTCTCAAAATTATCATCAGTGTTTTTTCTAATATTCTCAGTATTTTTACCACTTTGGTAATTACTTTTTACCTGCTTCTTCAGCATCACCAGTTAATACTTTTGCTCTCTGGATTCTTTCATCCTCAGCAATCCGGAAAAATCGCTAAAATCATCAATGACTCCGAAAACGCTCTCTCCTCCTGGTTGAAAGGAGAACTGGTTCTCATGATCAGTATCGGCGTTCTCACCTATATCGGATTAAGATTACTTAATGTTAGTATCCCCCTGCCGCTAGCGGTTTTAGCCGGTATATTGGAAATTATCCCCAATATTGGACCGACTATTTCCGCTGTTCCCGCTGTCATCGTCGCCCTTACGGTTAATCCTTTATTAGCCTTATCCACAATCGCCTTATATGTTTTGATACAACTATTTGAAAATAACGTTCTCGTTCCCCGGGTAATGCAGGCGGCTGTCGGAGTCAATCCCTTGGTCAGCATCCTGGCTCTGTTAATTGGTTTTCGTCTGGGAGGACCGGTGGGAGCAGTTTTGGGGATTCCTGTGGCTCTGGTTATCAAAGTTATCCTCAAAGAAACTTCCAAGGTAGTATAATTTGTTCGCCCGGAAACAGTTCGGCTACTCCTCCGGAATCCTGAGTTTATCGAAGGACGAAGGAGGGGAGGAAAGTCCAGACAGCAGAAAGCAGGATGCCCCGTGTAAACGGGGGCGGGTAACCGCCAGTCAGAGCAACAGTGACGAACCGGGGTAAAGCTCGGGTGAAACGCCGAAACCGCAAGGTGTAGGACCCTCGTAGTCCTGAGAGTAATCGAAGGACGAAGTGGGTGGCAATCCTCTCCGCTGCAACCTCCGAATTGGCCGCTACAGGTAGCTTTCCCAAAGTCCGCCTCTGGCGGGCGCGGCCTAAAGCATGAGGGCATTAGACAGATTGCCGCAACCCCCGCTCAGCGGGGTAAAACAGAATCTGGCTTATTTGTTTCCGGGCACACTTGTCTTGACAAATCCCTCCCCGGCCACCAAACTAAATAATTAGATGGGAGGTGATTCTAATTAATATTCTCAATATCTGGCAGCAATCGGTTTTTACTGCTTGGAGTGATATGTTGACCCGGGCACTTTTGTTTTTACCTGTCTTTCTCGGGGCTATCATTATTTTTGTTATTGGCTTTTTTATTGCCGGCTGGTTAGCTCAGGCTACGGCAGGAATTCTCAAGACTCTGCGATTTTCCCGGCTGACTTCCGAAGCAGGTTTGGATAAATTCCTCAAAAAAGCCGATATCAACTATGACTCGGTCAGTCTTATATCTGCTGCCGTCAAGTGGTTTATTATCCTGGTTTTTTTCATGGCTTCAGCCAATATTTTGGGTTTAACAGCCATCTCCTTGGTTCTTAGCGGTCTGCTGTCATTCATACCCCGGATTATTACCGCTACCTTGATCATTGCTCTTGGAGTGTTTGTCGCCAATGTGGTAGACGGACTGGTCAGGGGAGCTCTAACCACTGTTGATCACTCTCAGGCTAAGTCCTTAGGCAGATTGGCTCGCGGACTGGTTCTGGTAATTACCATTCTTGCCGGTATCAGTGAACTGAAAATTGCCCAAAATATAGTCAATATCTTTTTTCAGGGCTTGACCTGGACCATCACCCTGGCTGTAGGTTTGGCTGTGGGCCTGGGCAGTAAGGACCTGATTTCCCAGGTTCTCAAAGACTGGTACGAAAAGCTCAAAAAATAAACCAGAAAGTTCATATGTTCAACCATCCGATTTTTACTAACCGGGCGGGGTTGCAGGGATTATTATCCCTGGTTTTTGGGGTTCTCATCCTCATCTTCCCTAAAATCCTCAACTATTTAATCGCCCTCTACTTCATTATCTCCGGCCTCGCCCTCATCCTCCCGTTCTTAAATTCATCCTGAGCTTGTCGAAGGACCAAAAACCCCGCCTCTATAATACTAAAAAGCGGGGATTTGGTTTGATTACTTGCCTCCGATTTTATACATGCCTGTTCCGCAAGTAGGACATTTTCCCTTTAAGGCTTTCTTTCCGTTTTTCATAGTAACTGCCAGAGCATTCGGATCGTCCCTTTTTGCTCTACATTTTACGCAATACATCGACGCCATAAATCTTCTTCACCCCCTCTCACTTAAAATTTTCCACCATAAATTTAATTATTAATTGATAACCATTTTGATAATATAAGTACCAAAACAACCCTCCCTGTAAAAACAAAGCTAGAATAGTCACCATCACCGTTCTTGTCAAGTCCATCCGCAGCAAATTTACCGGCAGAGTTATTTCTGGGTAATAAAAACTTTGGATCGTTGTTTTTTCCGAGGTCTGAACCGGGCCTTGAACCACTTGGGTTTGTTTTCGTAGTCTGGCTATAATTTTTTCTTTCTTTGTCCGCTTTTTAGCCATGCCTCATGCTAGCACATTTGGTCAAGCTAATACAAACCAAAATGTGGCTGAGGACTTTACTTCAGGTCCCCGGACATGGCATACTACAAAAATCATGAATTCCAAAACCGGCATTTATCTGGTTTTTGGTTTAGTTTTATATCTGGCGGCTACCGGCATTTCATATTCGGTTTTTCGCGTATCAGGGAAAATTCAACCCGGAACTTCCAAAGTTACCTCAACTCCCGCTCCCAAAAGCAAACGCCCCACCATTGATCCGGCTATCCCCAGAACAGAAGTTTGTCTTTTAAATGGTCTCCTTTATACCAAACAGGAAAAAGACATTTGGGTGACCCGCCGGCCGCTGGCGGTGATGATCGAAAATTCGGCCGATTCCCGGCCTCAGTCCGGTTTAAGCTATGCCGATATTGTCTACGAAGCCGTAGCCGAAGGTGGAATTTCCCGATTTATGGGCCTGTTTTACTGTGGTGTGGCCTCAGCCGGCAATTTGACTTTAGCCCCGGTCCGTTCCGCCCGCATCTACTTCGTCAATATTGTTCCCGAATATGATCCCCTGTATGTCCACGTCGGCGGAGCCGGCAATTGCGATGATCCCAACGTTGATCCCAAGGCTAAAGCTCTGTGTGCCATCCAGCAGTACAAGATCAAGGATATGGACCAAATGGGCCGTGCGGGGGATTTCAAGACCTGTCATCGCCTTACCAACCGTCTGGATAAAGAAGTTGCCTGGGAGCATACCATGGCCTGTTTTGTCGAAGAGTTAGCTAAATCCGGAGCCAAGTGGGGCTGGACCAATGTCGATAAAAATGGTGTCTCTTGGGATAAAAATTTCGTTTCCTGGAAATTCAAAACCGATTCAGACAAAGTTACCGGAGCTTCTGCCAAAAATATTTCCTATATGTTTTGGGAATACAATCGGGAATTTAATGGTGACTACGACGTTTCCTGGGAATACCAGCCCGCCTCCAATTCCTATCGCCGTAGTAACGGTGGTAAAGTTTCCATCGATTTGGAGACCGAAGAGCCATTATTGTTCAAAAACGTGGTTATCCAGTACGCCAAAGAAACCTTTCTTCAGGACCTGGAAAAACACCTTCTATATGATGTCATTGGTACCGGCAAGGCCAAAATCTTTATGGACGGCGTAGTCATCGACGGTACCTGGGCCAAAGCTTCCAAATCCGCCCGGACCATTTTCAAAGATTCTGCTGGAAAAGAAATCAAGTTTAACCCCGGCCCCATCTGGATCTCCATCCTCCCCTCCACCAACACCGTCACCTATAACTAAATACAATATGCCTTCCAAAACCGACCGCGAACCCCAAATCTCCGGGTATTTTGACTTTGTTTGGCGTCCCCCCCAACATCGCGCCTATTGTTATACTCCTGCTTGTCCATTTAATACCAACGACTTCATCGAAACCTCCGGGATTAAAAAAGATCCGTATGAATCGATTACAGAAAGTCGTGAACCTCAATCAGTCACCATTTTCAATTGTTCAGCCGATCAGTCTGGATATCCTCCCTTTCTTAATAGAACGGAACTTCATACAGCTACTTGCCGCCTAATTGATCTGCAGGACGAGGGCGAGAAAAAATAGTGTTCTCCCTCTTAGATTAAGAGGGAGATGCAAGAGGGAGTTACATAAGAAGCCTGGGGTGATATTTGAATAATTTAAAATTTAATAATTGGAATTTGATTGTGATTTGTGGATTGTGATTTGGGATTTGATAAAACGAGTACATAAATATTGCATTTTCCAAAATAATTGGTATTGTATAGGTGGATGTCAGATACTCTCAAAGATTTATTCATTAGTAAAACCCGCGTCAAGCTCCTGGAAAATTTCCTGTCCGATCCCACCCAGATGTTTCATGTCCGCGATCTGGTCAGAAGGACAGGTGACGAGATTAATGCCGTTCGCCGGGAATTAGCCCGGATGGAATCACTGGGACTGGTCAAAAAAGAACCCCGGGGTAACCGTCTTTACTACTGGTTTCGCAAAGACTATATTTTTTACTTCGATCTTTTGAGCTTGGTTGCCAAAACCACCGGTCTCGGAGCGGCTTTGATTAAAAATCGCCACAAACTTGGCCGGGTCTCTCTGGTCTCTTTATCCACCCGGTTTGTTTCCCATGAAACCCGCCGTAATCCCGAAGATGTCGATTTATTAATTGTCGGCGATGTTGTCCTGCCGGAACTTTCTATTCTGATCCGGGCGGAAGAAGCCATTCGCAGCCAGCCGATAAACTACACTCCCATGACCGAAGATGAACTTAAATTCCGCCGCACCCGCCATGATCCGTTCTTATTAAATATTTTGACCCAAAGCCGGATTATGATTCTGGGCTCCGAGGTCGATCTTACCGGCTAATCCCTATGAAACAAATTGCTTTCAGATCAGGCAATAGTCTGGCAGTAACTGTCCCTGCCCGCTTGGTCAGGTCTTTAGGTCTCCAACCCGGAGCCGTGATCGATTCCCAAATTAATTATTATAAAAAAACTATCACTTTTAGCTTTCCCGGATCAGGTCAAATGTCTCTGTTGCCCCCCCGGAAATAGTTGTATAAGATTATTCCCATGAAAAACCTAGGTTTATTTTCTCTTCTGGCGCTTTTTATCATTCTCACCCAAATGCCTAAAACTTTGACTCTGGGACAGCGTAAATTTTTCCGGCCGGTAATCGATTTCAATTTATCCGGGCGCCGGATTTACCGCGATCTGAGTTTTCACCTCGGGCTGGATTTGCAGGGCGGTACTCACCTGGTTTACCAGGCTGATATGTCCAAAATTGAAAGTCAGGACCGGGAGGAAGCTTTGTTAGCTGCCCGAAACAATATCGAACGCCGGGTAAATCTCCTGGGGGTCGCCGAAAGCGTGGTCCAAACTTCGGTCATTGGCAATGATTACCGTCTGATTATCGAACTCCCGGGAGCCAAAGACGCCGACCAGGCAATTAGTATTATTGGCCAAACTGCCCAGCTCCAGTTTCGGGAAACCAAAGTCGCCACTCCTTCTTCCGAAAAAGATTTCATCCCCACCAATTTGACCGGCAGTGATCTTAAATTAGCGGCTGTTGATTTTGGCGGCGGCAACAAAATCTCCGGCCAACCCGGTGTCGGTTTGCAATTTACTCCTGATGGAGCCAAAAAATTTGCCGAAATTACTAAAAGAAACATCGGTAAACCCCTGGCCATTTTTTTAGATAACCGTATGATCCAGGCTCCCCTTGTTCAAACGGAGATTCCCGACGGTAAAGCCGTTATTTCCGGCAGTTTCACCATCGAAGAAGCCAAAGTCGTAGTTGTTCAGCTCAATGCCGGGGCTTTACCCGTTCCCATAAAAATCGTCGAACAGCGCACCATTGGCGCTACCCTCGGTAACGAATCAGTTATCAAAAGTCTCTTTGCCGGTATCGTCGGCATGTGTCTGGTTTGGCTCTTTATGTTGGTTAATTACGGTTTCAAAGGTCTGTTAGCTGATCTGGCCCTCCTAATTTACGTCTTACTCTCTTTAAGTCTTTTCAAACTTGTCCCGGTCACCCTGACTTTGGCCGGTATTGCCGGTTTTATTCTCTCCATCGGTATGGCTGTCGACGCTAATATTCTCATCTTCGAAAGGATTAAGGAAGAAATTCGCTGGGGCAGGCCTAAATCGGCTGCCCTCGAGCTGGGTTTCCATCGGGCTTGGACTTCCATCCGGGACAGCAACATTAGCTCCTTAATTACTGCCGGAATTCTTTTTGGCCTGGGTAGTGGTCCCGTTCGGGGTTTTGCCTTGACCTTAATTTTAGGCATTCTGGTTTCTCTCTTTACCTCGATCAACATTACTAGGTCTTTACTTAAACTCATCTATGCCTCCCGAAAATAACCATCCCTATTTCCGTTTTATACGACTCAAATGGCTGTATTTCGCCATTTCTTTAGTGGTTATTCTTCCCGGTGTCTATTCCCTCATTCGCTTTCGTCTCAAACTCAGCATCGATTTTACCGGCGGCACGCTCTTGGAAATTCAGACCAAAAACTCTGTTAATCATGATCAGTTCAAAGCTTTAGCCCAAGGACTGAAGCTGGATCTTTCCCAGGTTCAGGATTCCGGCAATAACACTTATTTGCTTCGCTTGAAACCCATGTCTCCAGAAGAAAATGACCAGCTAAAAATCAAACTCAAAGACCAGTTTCCCGGAGCCGAAGAAAAACGGTTTGAAAATGTCGGTCCGGTAGTTGGTGCGGAATTGGCCAAAAAGTCGATTTTAGCCGTCATTGTCGCTTCCCTGGCCATTATTGCCTACATTGCCTGGTCCTTCCGAGGAATCCCCAAACCCTATTCCTCCTGGAAATTCGGGGCTTCAGCGGTAATTGCCCTTCTGCATGATGCCTTTCTGATTTTAGGTCTGTTTTCCTTATTTGGTCATTTATTCGGCGTCGAAATTGACGTTTTGTTTGTCACTGCCCTGCTGACCGTCATCGGTTTTTCCGTTCACGATACCATCGTGGTTTTCGATCGGGTCAGGGAAAATTTGACCAAACTTCACCAATCCTCCTTTGAACAGGTAGTCGACTTTTCCCTCACCGAAACTCTCG
>Ga0315273_10005121_pt1 | contig 16180 bp, 14 predicted proteins | sample YL17G02_0_MG_FD_205753 | JGI IMG/M metagenome (GOLD analysis project Ga0315273, IMG submission 205753) | Sediment microbial communities from Yellowstone Lake, YNP, Wyoming, USA - YL17G02_0 | ecosystem: Environmental > Aquatic > Freshwater > Lake > Sediment | place: USA: Wyoming | collected... | reverse complement strand
TAAATCCCAATGACCCCTCCTTCGCTAAAGCTTCCACCTTCACTGAAGCTTCCACCTTCGCTAAAGCTTCGGCGGACAAGTCGGCGGACAAGCCGGAGGGCAAGCAAAACTCAAAACAAACTATTTTAATTGCCGTAAAAGACACTGGGATAGGAATTACAAAACAAGAAATGCCAAAGCTCTTTTCTGGCATTTTTGAAAGGAATAGCAGGTCAATGAGAACTAACGCCACAGGCAAAGGAATAGGACTTTACTTTACAAACAACATTATTAAAGAACATAACGGCGCAATATGGGCAGAGTCAGAAGGGGAGGGAAAAGGCAGCATTTTTTACGTGGAACTACCTATACAGGAAAAATAGTGCTAATATATAATAATGGCATTATAATTTTATGGTGAAAATAACAACTAAAAAATATAATATATTTTTGGTGGAGGACGACTTTGACACAATAGAAATATACACCATAGCTTTTGAAAAGGCGGGCATGAATATTAAAATATCTTCAACGGGCAAGGAGGCGCTGGAAGAGCTGAAAAAAATGGGAGAAGGCAAGGCGCAAATTCCTGATATTGCCTTGATAGACCTGCTTTTGCCGGATGTTCCCGGCATGGAAATAATAAAGGTTTTGAGAGGCCAGGAAAAAACAAAAAACCTTGCTGTTTATATCTTAACTAATTACTCTGCCGATAATATGAGGGTTTTAAAAATAGATATTGGCTCAGAAAAATTTCTTACCAAAGCCAATTATGTGCCAAGACAAATAGTTGAGATAATAAGGGAGAGGATTGAGGAAGGGAAGATAAGGGAATACTAAATACTAGGTAGATTCAAGTTTTTAACGCAACAGTTTATTAAAAACTTCATAAGGAGTTTTCCAATTCAAGGTCTTTCTTGGTCTGCCGTTCAAGAGATGCTGTACTTTCTTGATTTCTTTTCTAGATACTCTGTTAAAATCAGTTCCTTTGGGAAAGAATTGTCTGATTAAACCATTGGTATTTTCATTAGTGCCTCTTTCCCACGGGCTTGCCGGATGAGCAAAATACACTTTCACTTTTGTCTGTTTTGTAAACAATTTATGCTCTGCCATTTCTCTGCCTTGGTCGTATGTTAAAGATAATCTGAGTTGCTGGGGCAATCGTTTCACTTCTTTGGCAAATGATTTTCTGACCGTTTTCGCTTCTCTGTTTTTCAAAGAAACGAGAATCGTCGTTCGGGTCTGGCGCTCAACCAATGTGCCAAGGGATGAACGACGGTTCTTGCCGATAATCAGATCGCCTTCCCAATGGCCAGGAACCGTTCTATTTGCTACTTCTTGGGGACGTTCTTCAATGCTGAGCATATCTTCCAGTTTATGCTCAATTCCTGGCTGATTCTTCCTGTTTTTTTTGTATCTTCGCTTTCTTCCTTGTCTCAAACAGGCAACCAGCTCTTTTTTTAACTGCCCCTTAGGAAGCACGTAAATATAGGTATATATTGATTCAGGAGAAATCCTCATATCTTTATTCTGAGGATACTCTTCTTTAAGAAAGTTGGCAATCTGTTCAGGAGACCATTTCAGTTTTAATTTCTTTTTTACTGTTTGCTTAAGCCTTCTGTTTTTGTCTAGTTTCCTTTTCCCTTTCCGTCTTTTAGATGCTCTTCTTCTCGCCCTGTTCTGAGCCGTAATAGCTCTGTAAAGATATTTATTCGACCCTCCGCCGTTTATCTCCCGGCAGATAGTGCTTTTGTCTCTTTCTAAACAATTAGCTATTGCATTAAAAGAATAATTTTGAGAGAGAAGCCGGCTGATTTCTTCTCTTTCTTCAAAGGTCAAATGATAACATTTTTTCATAGAATTTTAACGCGTTATTTTTTTCCAATACTACCATAATGTTGCGTTAAATTCTTGAACCTAAGCTATATTTTTCTTTCAGAATTTTTACAGGTAAAAGCTCTGTTCCAGAAATTTTTAAGGCGCAAAACCAGGCTTTAAATACAAGCGGAGAAAATGCGGGAAATTTTAATCCAAACGATGTTCAGGATCAGATCGGAAAATTAATAAACGAAAAAATGAAAGAAATTCTTCCTTCTGAGTTTTTGCTAAAATTTTTGAATTTGTTGTCGTGGTCGCTTCTTGCCTGGATTTTAATTTATGGAGGAAGCATTATTTCCGGCATTGGCATAAAATTATTAAAATAATTATATGAAAATTATCGCTGATTTTCATTTGCACTCAAAATTTTCCAGAGCCACTAGCCCCAGTATGGACTTAGACGGCTTGGATAAGTGGGCAAAGATAAAAGGAATAAAAGTTTTGGGCACGGGCGACTTTACCCATCCTGTTTGGTTTAAAACTTTAAAAGAAAAACTTATTCTTTCAGAGCCCGGGCTTTTTAGATTAAAAGATAAAAATATCGCTGAAAATTTGCCGCAAGGTTTTTCTGATAACGAAACCCGTTTTATTTTGACTTCTGAGATAAGTTGTATTTATTCAAAAAACCAAAAAGTAAGAAAAATACATATTATAGTTTTTGCTCCCTCGTTTGAGGCGGCAGAAAAAATAAATATCCAGTTGGGCTGGATAGGGAACTTAAAATCAGACGGCAGGCCGATTTTGGGATTGGACGCCAAAGAACTGGCAAAAATAGTTTTGGACATTTCAAAGGATTGTTTGGTTGTGCCGGCTCATGCCTGGACGCCTTGGTTTTCTGTTTTTGGTTCAAAATCAGGGTTTGATTCCATTGAAGAGTGTTTTGAAGAATATTCAAAATATATTTATGCAATTGAAACCGGACTTAGCAGCGACCCTGCAATGAATTGGAGATTATCTCAGTTAGATAAAATTGCTTTGATTTCAAATTCAGACAGTCATTCGCCGCAAAAAATAGGCAGGGAAGCAAATGTTTTTGATACAGATTTAAATTATAATTCCATAATTGAAGCAATAAAACAAAAAGACCCTAAAAAGTTTCTTTATACAGTTGAGTTTTTTCCCGAAGAGGGAAAATATCATTTTGACGGTCATAGGGCTTGCGGAGTTAAAACAAGCCCTAAAGAGTCAAAAAAATATAATAATATCTGCCCTGTGTGCGTAAAACCGCTTACAATCGGGGTTTTGAACAGGGTTGAAGAGCTGGCTGACAGGCCAGAGGGCGTAAAACCAGAAAATGCCGTTCCTTTTAAAAACTTGATTTCCTTAGACAAAATAATAGCGGATTCTTTGGGGGTTTCGCTTGCTTCTAAAAAGGTTCAGGAGGAATACAAAAACCTGATTTTAAAAGCAGGAAATGAATTTGAGATTTTGCTTAATTCTTCTTACAATGCCTTGGAAGAAATTACTTTTCCGGAAATAGCAGAAGGCATAATTAGGGTAAGAGAAGGCAAAGTTTATATTGACCCGGGATACGACGGAGTTTATGGGAAAATAAGCATTTTTTCAAAATCAGAGCAAAAAGAAATAATAAAACAAAAAACATTGTTCTAGAATTGCGAAATAGGCATAAAAATGCTATGATAAAAAGGGATGAAATCCCGTTAGAGACAGCCATGTTTTATGTTTATGTTTTGAAAAGCATTAAAAACAGAAAATTGTACACTGGTTTTAGCTGTGATTTACGGAAACGCTTTAATCAGCATAATTCCAACGAAGTTTCAGGTTATACAAAAAATAAAGGTCCATTCAAATTAATTTATTACGAAGCGTGTCTGAATCAAACAGACGCGCGCCAAAGAGAAAAATATTTAAAAACCGGGATGGGCAAACGCTATCTTAAAAACAGATTAAAGCGTTTCCTGTCTCTAACGGGATGAAATCCCGTTAGAGACAGCATATGTTTTACGTTTACGTTTTGCAGAGCATAAAAGATAAAAAACTTTATACAGGCTTTATCGGTGATTTACGGTCCCGTTAGAAGCTGCATAAATTATAAAAAAAATAAAAAATAAATTAAAAAAAATAAAATAAATTGATAGGTTCTGATTAGCTAAGACTTCTAACGGGACCTGTCTCTAACGGGATGAAAGCTGATTTGCATATCCATACCACTTTTTCAGACGGTATTTCAACACCGGAAGAAATCGTGGAAACAGCAATAAAAAGGGGAATTAATTGTATTTGCATTACCGACCATCATGAAATAAATGGCTCTATAGAGGCTATGAAGTTTGGTTACGACAAGAATATTTTAGTTATTCCCGGGATAGAGCTTTTAACCACTTCCGGAGATGTTTTGGGCATTAACGTGAAAAAAAACATACCTTCGGGGCTTTCTGTAAAAGAAGCTATTAAAGAAATAAGAAAACAAGGAGGAATAGCTGTGATTCCTCATCCTTTTAATAAGCCCGTAAATGGGTTTTGGGGTGGAGAAAAAGATTTAAAAAAAATTAATTTTGACGCAATTGAATCTTTTAATGCCACTGTTTTTTTCAAGTCTTCCAATAAAAAAGCCGATAATTTTTCAAAAAGCAATAATTTATGTTTTACAGCTGGCTCTGACGCCCATAGAAAAGATTTTGTGGGCAGGGGATATATTGAAGTTTCGGATAACATTAAAACAGAAAAAGATTTAATTTTGGCTATCCTTGAAAAAAGAGCGAAAACCGGAGGTAAAAAATTAACCTTGGTGGAAATTTTTAAAAATAGCTCCCATGCCAATGTAAATAGCATTATTAAATATTATAATTTAAAAAGAAAAAAACCAGAAGAATTAGAAGAGGCGATAAAAAACGTTGTTTAGCGTTTTGTTGCCAAAGTTATCAACTTATTGTAACGGTATTATTTTACAGGCGCAAATAAGCGCCTTTTTTGGTTGATAAGTTATTTTTATTATCATATAATAATATAAAAAGATATTAACCATTAATTATTATGAATTATAAAAAACAAAAAGGCATTTCTATTTATCTTGTAGTAGTTATTTTATCTGTTGTGCTGGCTATTATTTTAGGGGTAAACACGGTTTTAACGCAACAGCTGGTAAATATAAGGGAAATGGGCTATGGCGTGAGCGCCTTTTACGCCGCTGATTCAGGGGTTGAAGAAGCGATTTTAAGGATAAACTATAAAGATTATGGAGGATTTTTGCCGGGTCTTGTTGAGCTTGAAAATGGGGCAAGTTTTACCACAAAAGTTTTTTGTTGCGATAAAAGCGATGGTTCTTGTTTCTATAAAAATCCCCCTCGTGAAATTCCCGTAGAAGAGCAAAGCTGTCCCGATTCTCTTGAAGAAGATCCAAATTGTTTGGCAGAAACAGGGTCGCCCCATATAATCAAGTTTTGCATCAGAGTGATAGGAGAATACCAGGGGGTAAAAAAAGCCATAGAGGTAAAGATATAGAAAGCATCAATTTTTATAAGAAATATGGATAAAAAAGAAGCGAAAAACCGCATTAAAAAACTCAAAAAAACAATAAATTATCACAGGCATCTTTATCATGTAAAAGATAGCCATGAAATATCCGACTCGGCTTTGGACTCTTTAAAAAAAGAGCTTTTTGATTTGGAACAGAAGTTTCCGGAATTTATAACCCAAGATTCTCCTACTCAGAGGGTGGGCGGAAAGCCAGCAGATAAGTTCAAAAAAGTAAAACATTTTTTGCCCATGATTTCTCTAAACGATGCTTTTTTAGAAAGCGATATTATGGACTGGCAGGAAAGGATTTCAAAACTTTTAACTAATCAAGAAAAATCTGAAATTGATTTTTACTGCGAATTAAAAATAGACGGGCTGGCAGTAGAGCTTGTTTTTGAAAACAATATTTTAAAAATCGGTTCAACTAGGGGCGACGGGCAAATTGGAGAGGACATAACCCAGAACTTAAAAACAATTGAAGCAATACCTTTAAAAATAAGAGGAAAAGAAGAAATTATAGCTGATTTAAAAAAAGAAAATATAAGCCTGGAAATTATAAGCAATATAGAAAAGTACGGTTTTTCAAAACAAATAATAGCAAGAGGGGAAGTTTTTATATCAAAAAAAGAATTTGAAAAAATAAACAAAGAGCAGAAAAAAAACAATCTTCCCGAATATGCCAATCCGAGAAATTTAGCGGCAGGCTCAATAAGGCAACTGGATTCTTCAATAACAGCTTTAAGGCGGCTTGATTCTTTTGCTTATGACTTGATAACTGATTTTGGAGCCAAAACCCATGAGCAAAGGCATTTAATTTTAAAAGCGCTGGGGTTTAAAATAAATAATTTTAATAAATATTGCAAAAATATAGAAGAAGTTTTTAAATTTCACAAGCATTGCCAGAAAATAAGGGAGAAACTTGATTACGAAATAGATGGCATTGTTGTTCTGGTTAATTCAAATTATATTTTCAAAAAATTAGGGATTGTGGGCAAAGCCCCGAGAGCAGCTATTGCTTTTAAGTTTCCCTCAAAACAGGCAACCACTATTGTAAAAGATATCAAAATTTATGTGGGAAGAACCGGAGCGTTAACGCCGGTTGCTGTTTTAGAGCCGGTCCAGGTTGGAGGAACCACTATTTCAAGAGCAACCTTGCATAATGAAAACGAAATAGAAAAATTGGGGGTGAAAATCAACGATACTGTAATTGTGGGCAGGGCAGGAGACGTGATTCCCGACATAACCAAAGTTTTAAAAGAAATGAGAACCGGAAAGGAAAAATCTTTTAAAATGCCTGATTCTTGCCCTGTTTGTAAAACAAAAACAATAAAAAAACAGGGAGAAACCATAGCCAGATGTCCTAATCCAGATTGTTTTGCCAAAAAGAGAGAGTATTTTTATTATTTTGTTTCAAAAAAGGCCTTTGATATGCAGGGACTGGGAAATAAAATAATTGATAACATGGCAGACAACGGCTTGGTTTTAGATCCGGCTGATCTGTTTTTTATTAAAAAAGAAGACTTGTTATCTCTTGAAAGATTTGCAGAAAAATCTGCAAGTAATATAATTAATTCTATAGACAAGAAAAAAGAAATAATTTTTCTTAAATTCATATATGCTTTGGGCATAAGAAATGTCGGGGAAGAAACTGCCCGAGATCTCGCCGATTTTTTTGGCAATATCAAAAACTTAAAAAATGTTTCCATTGAAGATTTAGAAAGAATAAAAGATATAGGGCCTGTTACCGCAAAATCCGTTTATGAGTGGTTTCAGAAAAAAGAAAATATTGAATTTTTAAAAAAGCTTGAAAAAGCCGGAGTAAAAATAAAAAAATACGCTTCTGAAAAAAAAGCGGCAAACAAAAAATTGCAAGGCATAAAGTTTGTTATTACAGGAGAGCTAAAAACAATAACAAGAGAAAAGGCGAGAGAAAAAATAATAAGCGCAGGGGGAGATTTTTCCGATTCTGTTTCTTCAAAAACTGATTTTGTGGTAGTAGGAGAAAATCCCGGCTCAAAATTAGAAAAAGCAGAAAAGCTTGGCTTAAAAATAATAAAAGAAAAAGAATTTTTAGAATTAATAGGTTAAAACAGCAACAATTAAATGGATAAAGAAAATACTTTTTTGAGCTTGGTGAAAACCGGGCTAATTTTAACTTTTTTTACTCCCTTGATACTGGGCCCTTTTGGGCTTACTTTTTCGGCTTATCCAAAAGCCGTATTTTTTAGGACAGTAATAGAGATAACGTTAATATTTTATGTTTTTTTGGTGTATTTCTTCCCTAAATATTTTCCCAAAAAATCTCCTCTGGTTTTAGCTGTTGTTATTTTTAACGTTATTTTAATTTTGAGCGCGTTGCTGGGTTTTAACTTAAAAAGAAGTTTTTTAGGCACATTTGACAGGGGCGAGGGAATAATACTTCATTTTCATCTTTTGCTGTTTTTTTTGATGTCAATTAGCGTTTTTCAAGATAAAAAAGAGTGGGCAAAGCTTTTAAAACTGGCTTTTATAATTGCCTGTTTTTCAAGTTTTGCCGGAATTTTGCAAAAAATCGGGATTTTTTCTTTCTATGGAAATAGCTTGCCTGCGAGGATAAGCGGCACATTGGCAAACCCGGATTTCTTTGGCGCCTATATGACTTTAAGCATTTTTTTGGGTATTTTTATTTTATATCTTGAAAAAGAAAAAGACCTTAAATTTGTTTGGGGTTTATTAATAGCAATGAACTTGGTTACTCTTTTGTTGTCTCAGACAAGAGCTGCCTGGGGGGGATTTATTATAGGGTCTTTATTGTTTTTCTTTTTTCTTTATTCAAGATATTACAGTTTGGACGTAAAAAAAAGAAGGATAATTTTAGCGCTTATTTTGATTGCAGCTTTAACTTTTCTTTTTTTAATTTCAAACTACGATAAATATAACTTAGACAGAGTTTACGCTTTTAAAAGATTTTTCAGCATTTTTGACATAGGGGGAGTTGCTTCCCGCCTTTCTGTTTGGGAAATAGCTTCCAATGCGTGGAAAGAAAGCCCTGTTCTGGGAAACGGATCAGAATCGTTCGGTTTTTTTTACGAAAAATATTTTAAGGCCGAATATCTGCCCTATACAGGAGAAATTTATTTTGATTACCCTCACAACAAATATTTGGGAATATTGTCAGACGTCGGAATAGTTGGACTTTTCAGTTATCTTTCCATCTTTTTTACTGCTTTTTACTTGATATTAAAAAATAACAACCCTTTTTCTCCAAAAAGCAAAGATTCTATTATGGGGTATTTTTTAATTTCATTTTTTGTTGCTTTTTTAATACAAAATATTTTTGCCTTTGATACTATTACCATTTATTTTATTGTTTTTTTGATTTTAGGATTTGTGAATAATAATCTCAGAAAAGAGGATTCTTTGCCAAAAAATACGCAAATAATATCACCCCAAAACAAATACCTTAATTATGCCAAGATTTTTTTGGCTGTTATTATTTCTTTTTTATCTTTAATAGCTATTTTTGAGATAAACGTAAAACCGACAATGGCAAGCATATATTTTGTAAAAGCGTTAAAATTAAGCTGGGGGCAAAACGATTTTGAAGAAAGTATGGCAGGATTTCAAAAATCAGTAAGCTCAAAAACCTTGTACGACGGCGACCTTAAGCTGGAAACGGCAAAAATGCTTGTTTTTTATTACGAAACAGGCAGGGTTGGGAAATATAAAAAAGAAACCGTTGATTTGCTCTTAGGTATTAAAAAATCTTTAGAGAAAAAAATTGAAAAGCCCGAAATAAGATATCTTACAATGCACGAAATTTTATATAAGATATGCAAAATTTCTTATGATTATTCAAAGGATTCCGAGGCTTTTGCTTGTATGAATAACATTTTGGAAAAAGCTCTTAAATTTAATAACCAGCAGCCAAGATTGTATCGCTTGATGGGCGAGGCAAAAATAATGGAGGGAAAAGACAAAGAAGGAGAAAAGTTTTTTGAGGAAGGGTTAAAACTTAGCCCTAACCAGCAAAAAGACAAAATAGCTTTTTTAAAAGACTTAGGAAGAGCTTATTATTTTGCTCAAAATAAAAAAAAGGCGGCAGACACATTTAAAAAAGTAATAGATATTAATTTTCCTTTAAAAAAGAACGAGCCAGATTACTTAAAAGTAGTATCTCAAGATAACGAAGAAGAGGTTTCATTTTGGGAAAATACAGCTTTGATTTATTTCAGCGATTTAAAAGACCCGGAATCCTGCTACAAAATTTATAAAAAAGCCATAGAGGCTTTTCCTCAATACAATCAAGCGCTACAAGCGCATTTAGAACAGCTAAAAAAAGAAGAAGAAAAGATTACGACTGGACAATAACTTTGCTGTAAAAAAATAAATAATCAAAAAATCAGAGACCCGCTCTCTGATTTTTTATTATCTGTTGCGCATTGACTTTTATGAATTATCTATTGCGAATTATATTTGCTATTTCTGTTTTGCTGGTTTATAATTATGATGCTTACTGCGTAATTATAAATCCCAAACCCCAACGCCTGATGTCCAATCAAATCCCAAATTACTAAAATCCCAAAACTAATATATTATAAAGTAATTGGTCATTGAGATTTGGGGTTTCATTGGTCATTGGGATTTGGTCATTGGGGTTTATCAAACAAATCTTTAATCTCGAATTTTAACAATTAAAATTTGATTAGAATAATTAGAACAATTAGAATAACCCCGTCAGAAAGTCTTTTTTCCTCGTTTTTATTGTTTATTTATTGAAAAACTTAGAACATGGGGCTTTCTAACGGGGTTAATTAGAATAATTTTAGCACAATGTTTCGCCATCTAAAAAAACTTGATTGGACTTTGGCATGTTCCATTTTTTTTCTTTCTTTTATAGGATTAATTTCTATATATAGCTCTTCTGCGGGGGAGGGGAGTTTTTTGAATTTTAAAAAACAATTATTTTTTTTATCAGCAAGTTTTTTGCTGATGTTTTTTATAAGTTTTTTTGATTGGAGAACAATAAAAGAAAATTCATATTTTATTTTATTTTTTTATTTTATTTGTTTGTTTGCTATAATCGGACTTTTTTTTATCGGTTCAAAAACAAGAGGAATAGTTGGCTGGTATAAATTAAGTTTTTTTTCTTTTGATCCGATAGAGCCCACAAAAATTATTTTGATAATTTTGCTGGCAAAGTATTTTTCAATGAGGCATGTTGAGATGTACAGATTGTCTCATATTATAGTTTCCGGGCTTTATGTATTGGCGCCCGCTTTTTTAATTGTAGCCCAGCCCAACCTTGGATCTGCTTTAATTTTGGTTGCAATATGGTTTGGGGTTTTGATAATTTCCGGAATTAAATTGCGCCATTTTATATTGCTGATTTTGGCAGGGGTTTTAATTTTTTCTGCAAGCTGGCCGTTTGTTTTAAAGGATTATCAAAAACAAAGAATTATAAGTTTTTTAACCCCTCAACTTGATCCTTTGGGTTCTGGCTGGAACCAGACCCAATCAAAAATTGCAGTTGGGTCTGGAGGTATTTTTGGCCAGGGTTTTTTGAAGGGCTCTCAAACTCAATACGGATTTTTGCCGGAAGCTCAAACAGATTTTATTTTTGCGGCAATTGCCGAAGAGTTCGGACTTATCGGAGTGTTTGTTATTTTTATTTTGTTTATAATTTTAATTTGGAGAATAATAAAAATAGCGGTTAATTCCGGCTTTAATTTTCCAAGGATTTTTGCAGCAGGTTTTATAGTAGTGTTGATGTCACAGATATTAATACATATTGGCATGAATCTTGGTATTTTTCCGGTAATTGGAATATCTTTGCCGTTTGTAAGCTATGGAGGATCGGGTTTGTTGTTTATGTATATGGGAATAGGTATTTTGCAGAGCATAAAGACGCATTAAACAAAACATTTGGTCTAATTTCTTTTTTAGCAGAATTATTTAACATAATAAAAAGTCGCATATATATTATGCGACACTTTTTTATTTTAAAACATATTTTTATAGTTAAAATAAGGCATATATTTGTTATCCGATACCGCTTTTTAATGATAAAATTATGATTTTTAGTTGTTTCCAATTACGAAAACCAATAATTCCGAGTTTTTCAGCGTTAATTTCCGCGTTATTCTGCGATAATACCAGACGCGGAACTGTGCGGAATCTTACGCGGAAATAGGCAGAAAATAAATTTTGCGGAAAATTATTCGTATCAATTATATTTTCTTGTATTACAGTATAAAATATTTGCTTTCAATCTTTATTACCTTGAATTACGAAATAGCCTTTTACTGCAATATTTTGGATTTTGGCTGCGCCTTGCCAAAAATTTTTCGCCGATGCCTATGGTATCAAGCTCAAAATTTTCGGCTGCGGCTCGCTCAAAACCAAAACCCTTCATATAAGAATCTATTTTGTAATTCAAGGTTAATCTTATTGTGTTTTGTTCTTTGAATGTTGTTTGTTTTATAATAATTTTTGTTTACACGAGATATAAATTTTTGATATTAATTATTGTATAAATTTATATATATATTTCACATCAAATTATTTACTAATATCTGTTATCCGATATTTATTTAGGAATTATCCGATACTTATCCACAGGCGTTTATTGACAACATATCTTGCCTAAGCGATAATTAAATAAAGAGATTATGGTAATATATGTATATATAATATTATTATAATCTGCCCATATTTTACGATAATATTTTTTAATAAAAAAAGAAGACCCCTTAAAATTTGCTTAGACGTGTGTGTGCTTTTCCAAGAAATTTTTTTTCGGAGTCTTCTTTTTTTATCTTAGTTTAGTTTAACTTATTTGTCAATCCTCCGAAGCCTTGGCGAAGGAGGATTGACTCTGAGCGATAAGCCCGAAAGGCTTGTCGTCGAAGAGCCAATAGAGATGAATATGGATAATGCTGAATTTTCAAACAATTATATATCGTTGCAAGAGGCTATAAAATACTGCAAATACTCGCAGGAGTATTTAAGTTTGAGAGTACGACAAGGAAAAATTAAAGGAGTAAAACTGGGAAGAAATTGGGTTACTACAAAAGAATGGCTGGAAGATTATCTTGGAAAAATAGATGAATATAATACCGAGAAAAACGGAAAAAAAGAAGAAACGCAAATTAAAGAAAATGTTGAATTTTTGAAAAAAGAAGAGCAGGGATTTAAAGTTTTGCCGCCAGAAAATTTGCCAATCGGCCAATTCAGCGACACAATCCAAAAGTTGTTTTCATTGCCTTATAAGAAATCGCAGGCTCCAAAGTTTGCGGTTTTATACGGTTTGGCTTGCTTGGTTTTGGCAATAAATATCTTTGTTTCCAGAAGCTATCTTTTAAAACCATATTATGAAGTTTTGGGTTTTGCAAAAAGCAATATTACCAAAATCATTGGCGAGAAAAATTCATTTTTTGCAAAAAATTATTTTGATAAATCAAAACAATTCGCAGAAGAAAATTTAAAAAACAGCTCAGAAAAAATTAATAAAAAAATATCATACGCGTTAGCTTCTTCAAAAATTTCAGGCGTTTTTAATAATACAAATATATTTTTTAAAAAATTAGGCCATTGGCTAAGCGTTAAAGTTTTTGCTCTAAGAGAAGGCTTGGAAAATTTTGCAATGAATATTTTTGGAAAAGCAAAAACAATTGCTAAGAATTTGTTTTGGCCCAAAAAAGAATTGGCCCAAAAAACCAAAGAAGAAATGGTATTGCCCGGTGTGAATAACGGAATAGTTGCAATTCCATCTCAAGGAGAAAAGAATGAAGATTTAAAGCAAAAAATAAAAAGCAATTTTTCTGATGAAGTTGCAATTGTCCCCATAGACGACGAGTCAGGTATTATTACCCCTATTTTTAAAGAAAGGAAAGGAAGCGATTATTTGTATATGTTAGTGCCGGTTAATAAAAAATAGTTTAATTATATGGGAAGAAATCAGCAAAAAATTTTAGCAATAATTTCTACGCTCATAATTTTGGGAGCGTTTAATTCTGCGCTTGCCGTAGAAAGCAAAAATTATAAAATTTCTGAAGAGGAATTTGAGTTTGGAAATCCGCAAGGCCAGGTTGATGCCTACAAAACAAACAAAATTGATAATAGTTTTAAGGGGGTTGCCAGCGCGGGAAAAATTACAAGAAGGTCCGTAAATATTAAAATTTTTCTGCCGATTTTATTTGTGTTATTAGTTTGCATATTTTTTTTCTTTGACAAATTTAGAAAAAAGGACTTTTTGGGGGCAAAAAAATATTAATCCTTCGACTTTGCTCATGGTTAAAAATGGCAAGCAAAAACTTAGGAAGATGAAACATCACATAATATCAAATTCTAAAATAAAGATATTATTTCTGTTGTGTATTTTCGCCTTTATGTTTTATTCCGCAGAGGTTTTGGCTGGTTTTTCTGAAAATATGTCCAGTATTAATTATAAGATAAACACAGATTCGGTGAACATAGGAGGAGGAGATTCCCAAAACTCAACTAATTATAAAAATAAAGACACAATAGGAGAGATTGCCACCAGCAATTCAGACGTCACAAATTATAAATTAAAAGCAGGATATAGGCAAACAAGCGATGTTTCAGTTACCACAACCCCAACGCCAACCCCTATTCCGTCAGATACTGGAGGCCCCGGAGAAACAAAACATATAATTCCCCCGATTATCTCAAACATTATAGTAGCAGACATCACCTTTAATTCAGCAAAAGTTTTATGGGATACAGATGAGCAAGCTCTTTGTAAATTTTATTTAGGAGAAAGCGCAGATTATGAAATAGGAATTTTTTCTGAGATAAGTTTTTTCTTTAAACATTCAGAAGGGTTAACTAATCTTTTAGAGGGAACAATATATCATTTCAAGATATTTTGCATGGATACAAACAGAAATGAATCTGAGACATCTGATTGGGTGTTTGAAACTTTAATTTCCCCCATGCCTCAAAACGTAAATAATTTGAGAACAGAGCCAGGAGATAAACAAATTACTTTAATATGGGAAAACCCAAAAGAACTTGATTTTGAAGGAGTAAGGATTGTAAGAAATGATAAGTTTTATCCTTCAAATCCGCAAGACGGAGTTATTATTTACGAAGGGCAAAACAATTCTTTTGTTGATATAAATCTTGAAAATAGAAAAAGATATTATTATGCCGTGTTTTCTTATAATAAAGCAGGAATCTTTTCTTCGGGAGCTATAGTTTCAGAAACCCCAAGGGCGCCAGGCGAGGTTGCGCCTCCTCCTCCGGAAATTGTTCCTGTTGAACCCCCGCCAGCTGAAATAGAAAAAATAACCATTAATGATTTTGATTTCTTTTTGCAAAAAGAAAAATTGTCTGTCTTGGAAGGAAAAATTCAGGCAAGCGCGGAAAAACCTTTAACTGTTTTTTTGAACTACGCAAAGGTTCCGGAAATTTTAAAAACAATAATGGTTACCTTAAAAAAAGGAAATGAATATTTTTCTTTTATATTAAGAGTTAATAAAGAAAAAACAGGCTTTGAGGCAACTATTTTATCTCCAGTAGAGCCCGGAATTTATCCCTTGGCAATAACTATTCTTGATTATAAAAATCAGGCGCTAAAAAGAATAACAGGAGAACTAAAAGTTGAGGGAAACAAAATTTTAACTAAAAAATTTAGCTGGAAAGATGGGCTTCCTTACATATATATATTACTGGCGATAATTATTATTTTATACTTGCTTGTACGTTTGAGAGAAAGGAGGAAGAAAGAAGAAACATACAACAATACAAAATTTCAAATTTTAAATTCCAATGACCCCTCCTTCGTTCCGCTTATCAGCGGAACTACGGAGGGCAAGAAAAATTCAAATTTTAAAACGGATAATAATAAAAATATAATTCCAGAAGAATTAAAAACGCCGCAATTATCTCCGCCAGAAAAAGAACAAAATGAAATTAAAGAACAGCAAAAGATGACTGATTTGGAAGGCAGGGAGAGAAAAGATTTTCCGGATTTCAGACCATAAACAAATAACCACGAATTTATAGACGAATTTACACGAATCTATAAACGAATTAACACGAATCACAAATAATTTTATGGACGAATTAAAACGGATTACAAGTAGCAATTTATTAGAAGCTGATTTATGCTACAAAATTCAAGGGGCAATTTATAATGTGGCAAACAAATACGGAAGCGGTTTGAAAGAACAAATTTATCAAAAAGCGTTAGCGGAAGAATTTGAAAAACAAGGAATTATTTTTGAACAACAAAAGAGAATTAATATTTATTCATTAGATAGCGGAAAATCTTTAGGTGTTTATGTTCCAGATTTTGTGATAAATAACAAAGTAATTTTAGAAATTAAAGCAAGTACTTTTACTACTCGTCAAGACATAAATCAACAAAGGTCATATTTAAAAGCGAGTATTTATGAAATAGGATATTTGGTAAATTTTAATTCACGACAGTTAGATATTAGAAGGTCAATTTTTACAAATGATAAAAAGTCGTTTATATCCTTAATACAAAATTCGTGATTCGTGTGAATTCGTTAACCATTGGTGGAAATTTGTTTTTAAAAGATTAAAAATTAAACATAAAAAACTATGCTTATCAACAAACTTAAAATAACAATAGTATGTTTTATTTTTATATCCTTGATTTTTCCTTTCGCCGTCAGTTCGTCCTCTTTTTTGAAAATACTTGGAAATAAGTTGAAATTTGTCGGTTCTGGTGTAAGCTATTGTATGAATTTACTCAATATGTTCAACGGCACCAGAACCGATGGTGGATTTCCCGGGGGTTCCCAAGCAAACGGAGGAGTTGACGATTATAACAATGGAAAAGCCGCCACAGCCGACACTTATTATTGTCCTT
>Ga0315273_10005119_pt1 | contig 16182 bp, 6 predicted proteins | sample YL17G02_0_MG_FD_205753 | JGI IMG/M metagenome (GOLD analysis project Ga0315273, IMG submission 205753) | Sediment microbial communities from Yellowstone Lake, YNP, Wyoming, USA - YL17G02_0 | ecosystem: Environmental > Aquatic > Freshwater > Lake > Sediment | place: USA: Wyoming | collected... | reverse complement strand
TCGGCCTCGCGTGCGGGGTCCAGTTCACCGGCAACAAACTGCATCAACTCCTCTTCGGAGATTCGACGGTTGTTCATGACGGGAGCCTCCCGGAGCGCGCAAGCGATGCCTGAATCCTGCGCAAGCCATAGAGCAGTCGGGACTTGGCGGTGCCGACGGGGCACCCCACGAGTTCGGCGATCTCGGCGAACGTCAGGCCGCCGAGGACCTTCAGCGCTACGACGCGGCGCTGTTCATCCGGCAGTGGGGCAAGGAGGGCTTCGGCTCGTCCCAGGCTCTCGCGGTGCGCGGCGGCCTCCAGGGGGTCGGAGTCGCCGGCCGGCCGTGACTCCAGCACGCTGGCGGCGGGGCTATCGGACGGGCCGCCCGTGTCGCTTTCCAGCGCCAGCGGGCGACGCCCCGAAGCCCGCAGACAGTCGGTCACGCAGTTGTCGGCGATGGTGAAGAGCCACGTCGCCACGCTTGCCCGGCCGGAGTACCCCCCGGCCCGCGCCGCCCGGAACATCCGCAGGAACGACTCCTGCGCCAGGTCCTCCGCCTGGTGCAGATCCGGCACACGGTGCCGGATGTACCGGATGAGCCGGACCTTGTACCGGTCCACCAGGACGTCGAAGCGGCGGAGGTTGCCCGTCGCGACCTCGCCCAGGATGTGCGCATCCTCCGGAGGCGACGGCGCCGGGGAGAACAGTCTCGGCGTTTGCGGCCGGGTCATGCAGTTTCCCCTCATGCGTGTTCCCCAGGGAATCACGCACCCTTGTACGTCGGTTTACGGAAAAAGGATTTAAGGATTGGGGGGGCCTGACGGCGGCGTGCCCCAGCGCCGCGTTACCATCTCCGCGCTCGAAACGGAGGCGAGAAGGACGACCAGCGGCGGCACCCGGCAGAAGGCACGCCTGATCGGCCTCGCCATGGGCAGCCTCCTTGGAGCCTATCCGAATGACCCGGCGCAACGATACGTAATGATACCAAGAACCAGATGAAGCATAGCCGGATAATTCGCCGCCTTCTTCTCCCGGGTGTGACCGCGGATTCTGGCAGCCTCTTCTCCTGTGTTGTCACCCCGAGCGAGCGGAAAAGAGTCGAGGGGTCTCGCTGTGGGAACCCGCGAACGGCAAGACCACGGCGAGATTCCTCGACTCTTTTGCGCTCGCTCGGAATGACAACGCTCGCTTCCCGGCCGGGAAAAACAGTCACACCCCTTCTCCCGCCGCGTCAGGATCCGGCGGAAGCGGTTCATCCAACTGTGCGTCCGCGCCGCCACCCAACGGCGGGCCTTGAAGCCGGCCTCGTGCTTGATGGCCTGCGCCTCCTCGCCCCCGCGCCCGGATGGGCGCCGTGTACAGGAACTCCTTCACCAGATCGCGGACCTCGTCGTAGTCGTACCCCTTGTCCAGGCACATGCCCTGCGGCGCGTCGGGCGTCGGCTCCGGCCGCGCCACGGGGATGCTTTCCAGCGTGGCCTGGACCCGCTTCATGTCGTGCCGGGGCACTGACATCTACGAGTCCGGCGAACGCTACACGTGCCGGTATCGCATTGACCCCTAACGCGGCGTGCAATTGGCATCGGCCGCTTAACCGAACGGGCCTGCCCGCCGTGGCGGGCTGGGCCGGGCCAAGAGAAGAAGGCTGTGCGGAAGGTGCAGGTCCCTGCATGACCTTAAAGTCTCTTGCCCGGCCCGGCCGATAGATGATCAATCCGCCTGTTGCGCCCGTCGCGCGTTCAGTTGTCCGTCGCATGATCCATGCGTCTCGGCCGGCGGGGACGCGAGGGTGGAACCGAAAGGCGACACAACCAACTTGCGGAAACGCCCAAGCGCGTTATAATCCTCGAAGCCGCCGGCGAGGGTCGTCAGCGGAAGAACATCTGATGAATGTCGGATAGTAGCGGCCGAGTTTTCGTGGGGGTTGCTGACAGACATTTACATGGGAAGCCGTTTCTTCATCGGGAGCACCACCATGCGCAAGTCAACGGTTCGGAATCCACCCGCACTGGAATCCCTGGAAAGCCGCCTGCTGCTGACCGGCGGCATCGCCGGGACGATCGTCAACGCCGTCACGTCCCAGCCGGTTGGCGGAATAACGGTGAACATCCAACAAAGCAGCAACCCGGACTCCGCGAACGATCAGGCGTGGGACTGGGTCACGTCCGTCCAGACCAACGCGCTCGGGCGATACCAGGTCAGCGGGCTGGACCCGCGGCATTACCGGGTCCGGCTCGACGACGGGGCCGCCGCGGCCAACGGCACCCATTTCGTGTCTGCCAACCTGTTCGACGTCGTCGTCTTCGACGGGGCCACCACGGCGAACATGAACCTGCGGGCCATCCAGGCCGGCAGGATCACCGGCCACGTGTACGACGGCGCCGACAACCCCATCGCCGGGGCCCAGGTCCTGGTCGAGGCCGATTACACCCAAGACAGCGGGGACGATTGGCACTGGTTCGAGACGGACGCGAACGGGCGATACGATCTCTACGTGGTCCCGACGAGCAAAGAGATCTACCCGGTCAAGATTCTTTACGCCCCCGCCGGAGGGATGTCGGGCGGACATCCGACCAGTTATGCGGTGCAGATCGCCCCGGGGCTGTATTCCGCCCCGCTCACCGGGACGGCGGGGCCCGACTTTCACCTGTCGCTGGGCGGCTCGATCCACGGATTCGCGATGACCGCTGACGGCGCCCCGGTCGCCTACCATGATGTGCTTGAACCGGTCACGCCGATCGCCAACGGTATGTTCGAGGACCCCAACGCCCGCACGGACTCCAACGGCGAATTCTGGATCGACGGCGTGCCGGCGGGCATGGATATCTATCTCGACACCGTCAGCTGGGACTGGAACGACTTCAGTTCCAACGGCCACATGTACGCCTGGGGCGATCGATATGTCGGGCCCTACACCGTGGCGGCGGGACAGGTGCTCGACATCGGCACGTTTACGGTTCCGCGGGCGGGCACGATCCGCGGGGTGGTTACTGACGCCACGGGGAATCCCATCGTCGGCGCCGACGTCTGGTTCAAGGGCATCGACGCCGACGGCGGCAGCGTCAGTCTTGACGATGAGGACGGTCTCACCACCGACGCCCTCGGCCAATACCGTTGCGACTGGCTCCCCCCGGGCCAATACACCGTTCAGGTCCTCAAGGACGGGTGGGTCCCCTACGTCAGCCCCACGAACATCGTGGTAGGCTCGGACGAGGTTCACCAACAGGATGTCGTGCTCCAGTCGTCCGCCGGGGGGGTGCAGGTCAGCGGGACGATCACCAATTTCATGGACTTCGCCCCCAGGAATTCCGACGGGGTCGTGCTGCCGTTCAACATCATAGATTACAGCGGCTATCTCGGCGCCTACAACGGCCCCGGTGGGCCGATGATACTCGCCTATAGCGCCGATCGGCAGTGGACCCCCGCCGACATGATCCAGCCGGATAGCTCTTTCAGCAGCATGGCTTACCTGACCGATGGCTACCAGGATTACTTCCTGACCAGCGCCACGCCCGCCGGGCGTTACGCCATGATGCTGCCGACCGGCCCGCAGACCCTACAGGCCATGGGGGCATTGGCCTCCAACGCTCCCGGCGGGTGGTGGAGCGGCCTGCTCAGCGACCCGGTGACCATCAACGGCAAGGCCGGCCAGAGCCTCATCGACACGTTCACCATCCCCAAGGGCACGGCGACGATCAGCGGGGACATCACGTTCCCGGCGAGCTACGGCGACGGCGGCGTTCTCTCGGATGATTCCATGCTGCTGTTCCTCAAGCCGGCGACGGGCAACAATTCGTTCTTCGGCAGGGCGGTGGGCCAGCCCGATCCCGCCGGGCATTACGTCCTGGCTGACATTCCGGCCGGAAACTATTACCTTTACGCCTACGGCCTGGGTTTGACGCCATGGATTTCCGGTCTGATCACCGTCACCACGGGCCAGGCCATCGTTGAGGACGTGGCGATGAGCTACGGCGGCGTAGTCAGCGGGACGGTCACGGCCGACGGTCTGCCCGTGGCCGGAGCTGCCATCAGTTCGCGGAACACAGGTTTCTCCGTCGTCACCGATGAGAACGGCGCCTACCAACTGCCCGGCTTCCTGGTCGGCGGCGACACGTTGACGGTGAGCAAGCCCGGGCTTGTCTCGCAGAGCCTTGACGTAACCCTGGCGGCCGACGAGCACCAGACGCAGAACATCGACCTGGTGATCCATCCTTCGTCCATCACCGGCTTGGTGGAGAACGCCGGCCGGGTCAGCGACGGCATTGACAATGACGGCGACGGGCAAACCGACGAGGCCGACGAAGCGCTCGTCAGCGGGGCGACCGTTGTGGCTTACAATACCGTCACCGGGCAGCAGACGTCGGCGACTACGGTGGCCGGGCAATTCACCTTCACCGGATTGCCGTCGGGCAGCTACGTCCTCGGCGCCCACGCCGACGGGATGACCACGGCGACCTATCCCGGCGGGGCGAACACGATTGCCCTCGATCCGGCGACGGCGATGGACCTGTCGGCGACTCCGATCGTGCTGAGCTACGTCGGCCCGTCGTTCAGCGTGTCGAGCAGCGTGGCCGCGGGGAAGCTGAGCATCACCTTCCATACGGACATGCCGCTGCTGTCGCTGCCGACGGCGACGCTGGTCGGCGGGGCGGGTGTTCTTGGATCGCTCCGGCAGGTCAACACGACCACTTACACTTGCACGTATTCATCGGCGGCGGGCGACTCGGCAGCGCAGATACGCATCGCGGAAAGCGCCGCCAAACCGATTGTCCCTGGCTCGCCGGTCAGCAAGACCTTTGGTTTTGACGTCGCCCCGACCTTGGTCGAGCAGGAGGGGACCACGTTCTACAACGCCCAGGGGGCGGCGGCGGACATGATGGGCGCCCAGGACAACTCCACCGTCTACGTCCCGCCGTTTGCGCTGGCGGGCAGCGACGCCACCTCGGCCATCACGCTGACCGCCAGCCGTTACGGCGATCCGGGGGCGCAACTGGGCGACTCCAAGGCCGTAACGGGCGTCTACGAATTCAACTTCACCAAGGACGGCCAGGCCGCGGACGTGCAACTGGCCCACGAGGCGACGGTGACGCTGGCGTTCAAGCTGCCCGTCGGCATGACGCCGGCGGAATTCGAGGCCACGCTCAAGGTGGGTTTCAAGAACGAGTCGCTCAATCCGCCGCAGTGGGTCTGGAACGATCTGGCGAACTCCAACCCCGCGTCGGGGATCAGCGACATCCGCATCAACTGGGCGAGCAACAGCATCACGTTCAAGGCGTCGCACTTCAGCGAGTTCGCGGCCGCCACCGATGCCGAGACGCTCGACGTGACGACCACGGGCCTGGCGGTCTACTACACCGACGCGGACGGCACGAAGGTGAAGGTCGTTCTTCGCACCGGGCAGGGCCTGCTGCACTTCACCGGGATCGGGATGACCCAGACGACGACCCGCACGGGGATCACGGTCTCGGGCAGTTCGCTGAAACTGGACACCGTGACGCTTTCCAACACCAGCCCCGACTTGAGTTCCCTCAGCTTCACCACGGTCGGCGGCCGCTTCCCCGGCACCGCGGTCGGGGCGATCAGCGGGACGCCGCTGAGTCGTCTGGAGGCGTCAACCGTCACGCTCGACGGCCTGGGCATTTCGATTCCGGCCGGCGCGATCAACGTGGCCAAACTCGCCCACATCGACAACGGGGCGGACATCACGATGGGCGCAGCCGCCCAACCGGTAGCCATCACCTGCGGCGCCATCGGCGACGATTCGTCAGTCGCGGTGACGGGGGCGATTCAGAGCCTGACGGCGGCCCGATGGGACAGCGGCGCGTTGAGCGCCAATTCGCTCGCCACCCTGACGGTGGCCGGCCGATTCGGCGCGAATGTCACCCTGTCCGGGGCGGGCAACCCATCCCAGACGCTGGGGACGGCCAACATCAAGGGCGGCGTGGGCGCGAACACGTGGGACATCACGGGCAAGGTCGGACGCGTGACGATTGGCGGGACTGTGGGCACGTCCGGCGCCGCATGGGTGCTCAAGAATGCGACGGCGGTGACGGGCCTGACGCTGGGAGATGTGGTCAACGGGACCGTGACGGTGGGCGGGGTGTTGGGCACGCTGACGGCCAAGCGGTACCTGGCCGGTTCGGTCGATGCCGCCAGCCTCGGCACGCTGAGCATACCGGGCGTTGCAGCCACGAAGATCACGCCCGCCATCTCGGGCGACTTCGGGGCGAACTTGACGCTGACCAACGCTCTGGCGAAGCCCGCCCTGGGTACGCTGAGCGTTTCAGGGTGGCTCGACGGCGCGACCATCACCTCCGCCGGACCGCTGGGCACGGTCAAAGTGGGCGGCATGCGCGACAGCCGCATCGAGGCACACGACGCCGGCACGCAGAAGTCGATTGGCTCATTCACAATCCAGGCAATAGCGGGGCAGACCGACGTGTTCATCAATGCGAACGTGTCGGGAGACACGCTGGGCACGGTGGTCCTGCGGAACGTGCGGACAAACAACGTGGCCAACGCGGGCGCGGACTTCGGTGTGACGGGCCGAAAGATAGCCTCCTACACGCGGTGGCAAGGCAAGGTGGCTGCCAAGAAAGCGTCGAACCTGGTGGGCGCACAGGTGATCGAGCAGACGGAGGATTACATCTTCCAGCTTATCTGAGCCGCCTGCCCCACCTGACCCGCCCACCTCGGCGGGTTGGCCATGCAGACCGCGCCGGGTCTGGCGATGCAGGCGCCGAACCAGCAGGGTTTGATCATGCGGCGGGCCTTGACCGCACAGGCGGATTCGGGCAGGTTGCAGGCGGCACAATCAGCGCCAAAGCCACCGATCCGTTTCCTGCCATGTCGCGTAAGTGAGCACCAGCGGCGCACCTTGGTCAGGCCGAGAACCGCAGGAACACCGCCGGGCAGGCTGACGCCGTGATCTCCGTTGCGCTGGCGTAGGCGGCGAACGATACGGGCAGGGCCCCGTAGGTGTGGGCCATGTAGTAGCCGGTCGGAGAGGTGCAGGAAACGGTGGGCGTGCTGCCGCTCGCCGGGAAGCCAATGATGCCCAGCGTGTAGTAGTGATAGAGCGCCCGCACGGTGGCGGCCTCCTCGACCACCACCGCCAGCCACCAGAGGCCGGGTGTCAGGGCCTTGTTGATGGTCACCATCCGCAGGCCGGTGGCGTCGACGGTCACCTCGCCCAGGTCCGCCTCGAGGTCGCCCGGATAACCGTTGGCGTTCTTGTAGATGCCGAACCGCGCCTTCTTGCCGGACGAGGCGGCCGCCGTAACGCAGACGGCGATGCGGTCGGCCGTCTGGTTCTTGGCGACCAGGAACGGGTGCACGTAGAGACGGTTGGCCTTCATCGCCAACGTCGTCAGGCCGCCGAGGCACATGAGGCCCGTGTACCACGATTCGGGGGCGGTGGCCCCCGCCCGGCCGCATAAACAGTGATGCACCCACTTGACCACGGCCTCTTGTGTGCTATACTCCCACCTGACCAGACGCGAGGGGTGCCTGATCATCCCAATCCAGCACGTCTTCCGGCTATGGCCTTGTGCGGGGCCAGCGGCTGGGTGGCCTATCAACCGCACAGGCTGTCGAAGGGGGAACCGCATGCGGCGCGAACCGTGGCCTGATGCTCTCGCTCTGCCTTCCCTTGAACTGCTCGAGCCACGGCTGCTTCTCGCCGGCGCCTCGGGGTCCGTCGACCTTGTGGTCACCGCTGCCACCGCCCCGGCCTCGGCAAGTCTCGGCGACCAGATCGAAGTGATCTGGACGGTCAGCAACCAGGGCACGGCCGACGCGCTCGGCCCGTGGACGGACGCGGTTTACTTCTCCGACGACGCCGTCCTCAATCTCCCCCAAGGCGAGGAGGAAGGCGGCGACTACCGGCTGGCGTCGGTCATGTCCGAAGGGCTGGCGGCCGACCAGACGTACACCGTGACGTACTCGGTCGGACTCCCGGACTTCGGCTCGGGCGGCACGTGCTACCTGCTTTTCGTGACGGATGCCGACGACAACGTGCCGGAGGCCGGCGAGTCCAACAACGTCCGCGCCGTCCCGATCGACATCATCCCGCCCGACGTCGACCTGACGGTCACGGCCGCCGCGGCGCCCGAGTTGCTGCGGCTGAGCGACTCCTTCGACGTGTCCTGGACCGTGACGAACCAGGGCAGCCAGGATGTCTGGCAATACTGGCAGGACATGGTTTTCTACTCCGCCGACTCCGTGCTCGACCCGGGCGACGTGCGCCTCGGCTACACCAACGGCGGGGGCGGGGGTGAGGGCGGGCTGCCGGGAGGCGGAACCTACAACTCCAACCTGAGCGTGTCGCTGCCGGGCGGCCTCCCCGCGGGGCCGGCGCACCTGCTGATCGTCACCGACGCCACGCGGCGCATCGCCGAGACCGACGAGGCCAACAACGCCTTCGACCTGCCGATCACGGTGACGGTGCCCGGCGTGGACCTTCAGGTCACCGGGGCGGCTGCACCGCCCTCGGGCCTGCTCGGCGGCGCGGTCAGCGTCTCCTGGACCGTCAAGAACTTCGGCGCCGAGGAAGCCATCGCCGACTGGTACGACTCGATCTACGTCTCCAGCGACGCCACACTCGACCCCGGCGACGTTTTCGCCGAACACGTTTGGATCGGGGGACAGACGCCGTTGGCCGGCGGCGCGTCCTACACGATTGCCAACAGGTCCGTCTCGATTCCCAATGGCGCGCCCACCGGCGCGGTCTACCTGCTCTTCGTGGCGGACCGCAGCTACTACGCCGAGAGCCAGAACCTCCAGGGCGAGACGGATGAGACCAACAATGTCGTGGCCCGCCCCATCACGCTCACGCCCCCGGACGTGGACCTCGTTATCACAGCCACCACGGCTCCGGACACGGTGCTCGTCGGCCAGTACCTGACGGTCTCCTGGACGGGGAAGAACCAGGGCGGCGCCGCCACCCAGCAGTCGTACTGGTACGACCACGTCTACTACTCGGACGATGCGGTCCTCGATAAACGCGATGCGCTGTTGGCGTATGGAAGCGTGTCGAGGGCGGCGCCGTCGGGCGGCACGTATGCCATCAGTGATGTAGCCATCACGATCCCCGCCACGGCCGCGCCAGGGGCGCATTACCTGCTGTTCGTCGCGGACGGCTACAACTACCAGGCGGAGACGAATGAAGCCAACAACGTCCTGGTCGTGCCCGTCGCGGTCGAGCAGCCCGCCGCCGACCTGGCGATCACCGGCGTGACCGTTCCGGCGTCGGTGCTGGTCGGGCAGCCGGTCTCCCTCTCGTGGAAAGGCGTCAACCAGGGCACGACCGCGACGACGGCCCAGGTCTGGTACGACGCGGTCTACTATTCCGAAGACGACGTGCTGGACGAATCCGACCCGGGGGCGACCTCGGCGCTCATCTGGGGACCGGTGGCGCCGGGCGCCGCGTACGATTCCGGCAGCACCACGGCCTACATCCCCGCGACGGCCACCCCGGGGACGCGCTACCTGTTCCTGAGAGCGGATGCCTACGACTACCAGCCCGAGACCGACGAGACGAACAACGTCTACCGCGTCGAGATCAACGTGGCGTCGGCGGACCTGGCCGTCAAGGCGGCGACGGCGCCGGCCGCGGCAACCCTCGGCGATACGATCAGCGTGAGCTGGACCGTCGCCAACCAGGGGGCCGGCGCCGCCACCAACTGGTCCGATGGCGTCTACATCTCGAAGAAGACCGTCTTCGACGGCTCCGCCATCTCGCTCCTGAGCGAGCGCCTGGCCGGCCCCGTGGCCCCCGGCGCCGAGTACGCCCGGACCCGGAACGTGACGCTGCCGAACTCGCTCTCCGGCGGCGGCGCGTACTACCTGCTCTTCGTGGCGGACAAGGCCAACGAACTGAAGGAACCCGACGAGACGAATAACGTCCTGGCCCTGCCCATCGACATCCGCGGCGCGGACCTGGTGGTAACCGCCGCCTCGGTGGTCCCCACGTCCAGCAGCCTTGGCGCGACGGTGCACATCGCGTTCACCGTGGAGAACCAGGGGACGGCGCCCGCGCCAGGCGCGAACTGGGGCGGGTCTTATGGATGGGGCTGGTGGGACTCGGTGTACCTGTCGGCCTACCCGGACCTGAACCATCCGAACGTCATGGTCGACGTGGGGTGGAACACCCTCTCCACCCCGCTGGCGGCCGGCGCGACCTACACGGTGGAGCGCGACGTGGCGCTGCCGAACAGCCTGCCCCCGGGTGAGTTGTACCTGCTGTTTGCGATCGACCAGACCCAGTGGTATGGCAGCCTCCAGGGCGAGATCGACGAGACCAACAACCTCCGCGTCGTGCCCCTCACGCTGGGCGGGCCGGACCTGGTGGTCTCGGCGGCCAGCGCGCCGGCCTCGGTCGCCCTCAGCAGCGTGGTCGAGGTCTCCCGGACCGTGGCCAACGTGGGCGCCGAACCCGCGCGCGGCACGTGGATCGACGCGCTCTACTTCTCCACCGACCCGGTCCTCAGCGTCAACGACTACTTCGTCACCAGCGCGAGCAATCCGGCGGCGCTCCCGGCCGGGGGCAACTACATCGACACCCGCACCGTGTTCATCCCCACCGTCCCCCTGGGCGACTACTATCTGCTGTTCGTGACGAACGAGGGGTTCTGGCAGGGCGAGACCGACACGACCAACAACGTTCGCGCCTTGCCGATCAAGATCGTCGCGCCGGACCTGGTGGTCACGGAGGCCACGGCGCCGGCGTCGGCCATCGTGGGCCAGAAGATCAACGTCTCGTGGACCGTCGCCAACCAGGGCGAGGCGTGGGCCTACTCTGCCTGGTACGATAGCGTCTGGATTTCCACGGATCCCTTCGTCGACAACTGGGACAAACTGGCCGGCCAGGTGGACCAGGCGGCGCACCGGATGCTGGCGGCCGGCGCCACGTACACCACCTCTCGCACCGTCACCGTCCCCAACGTGGGCGTGGGCGACTTCTACATCCTGTTTGTCGCCGATCGGCGATACGACGGCTACAGCCTCCAGGGCGAGAGCAACGAGATGAACAACACGCTCGCCCTGCCGATCCACATCCAGGCGCCCGACCTCCAGGTGACGGCGGCCACCGCGCCCGAGACGGCCGTCGTCAACAGCACCGTCCTGGTCTCGTACACCGTCGCCAACACGGGGACCGTGATGGCCCCGGCCACGTGGGTCGATGCGGTCTATCTCTCCGAAGACGCTTTTCGCGGCTACGATACGATGCTGGGCCGGTGGTCGAACGGCGGATGGACGCCCCTGGCCGCCGGGGCCAGTTACACGATGACCCGCTGGATCACGCTGCCGACTTCGGCCATCGGTCAGAAGTACCTGCTGTTCGTGGCCGACGACGGCACCGGGGCCGGCACGCAGGGCGAGACCGACGAGGCCAACAACCTCCGCGCGGTGCCCATCCTGGTCGTCTCGCCGGACCTCGTCGTGTCGGCGGCCTCGGCGTCGGCGTCGTCGGCCTCGCCGGGCGACACCGTCAGCGTCTCATGGACGGTCCTCAACCAGGGCACGACGCCGGCGCCGGCCGACTGGTACGACTACGTCTACCTGTCGAAAGACGCCACGCTCGACGGCGGCGACGTGGAGGCCCGGAAGGAGTCCATCTGGGCGCCGACCCCCCTGGCGGCGGGCGCGGCGTACACCATCAACCGCAACATCACGATCCCGAACTTCGAGCCGGGCGACTGGTATCTGCTGTTTGTCGCGGACCGGCTCAACCAGCAGGGCGAGACCAATGAGAACAACAACGTCCGCGCGGTGCCCATCACGGTGACCGTGCCGGACCTGAAACTCACGGCCGCGAGCGCCCCCTCCGCGGCCACCCTCAGCGGAACGATCAGCGTGTCGTGGACCGTGGCCAACATCGGGACCGTGGCGGCGCAGACCCACTGGTACGATGCCGTCTACCTCTCCACCGATGCGACGTGGGACGCCTACGATGAGTCGCTGGACTACAAGGATGCCGGCGCCAATGTGCCGCTCGCGCCCGGCGCCAGTTACACGGCCGACCTGACGTTCCAGGTCCCCGAATTCCAGACGGGCCCTTGCTGGCTGATCTTCGTCGTGGACGACAACGAGTGGCAAGCGGAGAGCGACGAGACCAATAACACGTTCGCCCTGCCTATCACGCTGTCGGCCCCCGACCTGGCGGTCGCGGCGGCCACGGCGCCGGCGTCGGCCATCCTCGGCCAGACGGTCGACGTCTCGTGGACCGTGACCAACCAGGGCCTCGTCGACACGGCGGCCAACTGGGTTGACCAGGTCTACCTCTCGCGCAGCGCGACGTTCGATGGCGCCACGAGATGGCTGGCCACCGTGGCCGGGAAACCCCTGGCCGCGGGCGCCGATTACCTCGCGACGGCAACCGTGACCATCCCCGACGTAGGCACGGGCGCTTTCTACTTCCTCTTCGTCGCGGACGGCGACGGCGACCAGGCCGAGACCAACGAGAACAATAACGTCCGCGCGGCGCCCATCACGCTGGGCGCCCCGGACTTCGTTGTCACGGGCGCCGGCGCGCCCGCCTTGGCGACCTTCGGCCAGACGGTCGATGTCTCATGGACGGTGGCCAACCAGGGGGCTGCGCCGACGGCAGTTCCCGCGTGGTACGACAGCCTCTACCTGTCGAGGGACTCGACGTTCTCCGGCGACGACATCTGGCTGGCCAGCGTGGATGAAAGCGGGCAGGCGCCGCTGGCCCCGGGCGCAAGTTACACGGCCGGCCACACGCTCGCGATTCCGGATGTCGGGACGGGCGACTTCTACTGGCTGTTCGTCGCCGACCGGCACGGCATCGCCAATGTCCAGGGCTTCAACAACCTGCAAGCCGAGACCGACGAGACGAACAACGTCTTCGCCGTGCCCATGCGGGTCGAGACGCCGGACCTCGAGATGACGGCGGTCGCCGCGCCGGCCACGGGCGTCGTCGGCGGCGCGGTCGAGGTCTCCTGGACCGTCACCAATACCGGCAGCGTGCCGGCGCTGGCGGACTGGACCGACGCCGTCTACCTGTCGTCCGACCCGAACCTGGACCTCGGCGACTGGGAGCTCGTTGCGTGGTCGGCCGCCGCCCGCACCCCGCTGGCCGCCGGCGACCACTACGACGTGACGCAGACGGTCCTCGTCCCGAGCCTCGGCGTCGGCCCCAAGTACCTGATCTTCGTGACCGACCGCGACAGCGACCAGGGGGAGGCCGGCGAGGCCAACAACCTTCGTGTCGTGCCGATCCAGATCGCGGCGCCGGACCTCGTGGTCACGGCGGCCTCGGCGGCCGTGCCGTCGGCCTCGCTGGGCGCTCCCGTCAGCGTCTCGTGGACGGTGCTGAACCAGGGCGCGGCGGAAGCGCCCGCCGCCTGGTCCGACGCCGTCTTCCTTTCGGCGGACCCCGTGTGGGACGGGTCCGACGTGCTTGTGGCCACCGTGGACGCCTCCGCCCACGCGATGCTGGCGGCGGGCAGTTCGTACACGCTCACCCGCACGGTCGCGATTCCGGATTTCGCGCTCGGCGACCAGTACCTCCTCTTCTACGCCGACCGCGGCAACAAGCAGGGCGAGACCAATGAGAACAACAACGCCTTCGCGGTGCCCGTGCACCTGACGGCGGCCGACCTGCAAATCGCCAACCTGACCGTCACCCCGGCGGCGCTCAAGTCGGGTGACTACGTCACGATCCGCTGGGAGGACGTCAACACCGGCGCCGGGCCGACGCCGGGCCGCTTCTACGACCGGATCGTCGTGCGTAACGCCACGGCGGGCCAGACGCTGCATGCGGCGATGGTCGCCTATGAGCCCGGCCCCGGCGAACGCATCGACCCCGGCCAGTCCCTCGCGCGGGAGTACGTGTACAGGCTGCCGGACGGGCCTCCGGGCGTCGGCCAGATTCAGGTCACGGTCACGACCGACGGGCGGCAGGACGCCGGCATCAAGGGCGACGTCATCGAGGACAACGCGAGCGGCACGGGGGAGACCAACAACGCCGCCTCGGCCGGCGCTACGTCGGTGCTCGCGCCGTACCCCGACCTGGCCGTCACAGACATCTTGGTACTGCCGGAAGCCGTCTCGGGACAACTGGTCCCGATCACATGGACGGTCGCCAACCTGGGCGACGGCCCCGCCGTCGGGCCGTGGGGCGATACGGTCTTCCTCTCCGCGGACACGACCGCCGGCGGCGACCAGTGGCTCGGTGCGTTTGGGTTCGACGGGACGCTGGCCCCTGGCCAATCGCTGACGCGAAGCCAGGTAGTCTTCGTGCCCATCACTTCGGCGGGCGACTGGCACGTGGTCGTCGAGACGAACTCCGGCCGCGCCTTCTACGAGCACGCTACGGCCAACAACACGCTCGTCGCCGGCGGCCTGTTGACCGTCCGCATGGCGCCGCTGCCGAACCTCCAGGTCGAGGAGATCACGCCGCCCACCCGTCCGTTCGCGGGCCAGCAGACCGTCATCGAGTGGACGGTGACGAACACCGGCACGGGCTCGACCAATGCCGCCGCATGGACCGACGGCGTCTGGCTCTCCACGGATGCGACGTGGGGCGGCGGCGACCGTTCCTCGGCGAGGCGCCGAACGGCAGCTACCTCGGCGTCGGCGAGAGCTACACGAGCAGCCTGACCGTGACGCTGCCGGTCACGCTCGAGGGGCAGGTCTACTTCATCGTCCGGACGGATAGTTGGAATGACGCCTACGAACTGGACGAGCTCGACAACACGGCGGCGGCCGGGCCCGTCGAGATCCAGCCGTCCGCGCCGGCCGACCTCCAGGTAACGTCGGTCACGGCGCCGGCGGTGGCGTTCTCCGCGCAGCCTCTCACAGTGACGTGGCAGGTGTCGAACGAAGGCATCGGGCCGACGCCGTCCAGCTCCTGGCGGGATGACGTCTACCTGTCGGCGGACGCGGCGGTGGACGGAAGCGACGTCTGGCTGGGCTTGGTCAGGCATAGCGGATCGCTCGATGCCGGCGCGCACTACGGCGCGAGCAAGACCTTCACCTTGCCCGTGAACATGAGCGGCGACTTCTACGTCATCGTCGTGACGGACCTGACGGACGACGTCTATGAGCGGGGCGGCGAAACCAACAACGTCCGGGCCACGACCTCGACCACGAAGGTCCACCTGGTGGCGCCGGACCTGCACGTGACGTCGGTCACCTCGCCCCCGACGGCCATGGCGGGCCAGGACCTGACCATCGCGTACCAGACAGGCAACTCCGGCACGGCGGGCACGCCGATCTCATGCTGGTCCGACGACGTGTACCTGTCCCTGGACGACCAGTGGCAGTCGAGCGACCTGCGCCTGGGCACGAAGGCGCACAACGGCTTCCTCGACGCCGGCCGCACGGCAACGGAGTCCTTCACGTGGCGGCTGCCCGACGGTCTGTCGGGCACGTTCCACGTCTTCGTCGTCGGCGACGCCGGCGGCAGCGTCTTCGAACTGGACGAGGCGAACAACGTCTCGCCGGCCGGCGGGCCGGTCGTCGTGGAATCGAAACCGCCGGACCTCGTGGTCTCGGCGGCGGCGCCGGTCATGGCCGAGGCCGGCGGCGCCATCCGCGTCAACTGGACCGTCTCGAACAACGGCACGGGCGCCCCGTCCACCGGTTCCTGGAGCGACATGATCTTCCTGTCGACCGACCCCGTGCTCGGCCCCGGCGACCGGCAGCTCTTCAACGCCTTGAACAACCGTCTGTTGGAGCCCGGCCAGTCCTACAGCCGCAGCGAGGTCGTCGAGATCCCGTGGGACGTCGTGGGGAACTACACGCTGTTCATCGTTACGGATGCGTATAACTACGTTTATGAGTCGGACGAGGGCAACAATGCCGCCGCCGGCTCCCCCCTGCGCGTCGAGCGACGCCTCTCGGACCTCGCGGTGACCCAGGTGACCGCCGACCCGGCCGCCCTCTCCGGCGGCAGCCTGCACGTCGCCTGGCAGGTGCAGAACGTCGGCGTAAGCCGGGGGAACGCGTCTGTCTGGCACGACGCGGTCTTCCTGTCGAGCGGCATCCTCGACATCCCCCTGGGCGTCGTGAGCCACGGCGACGGCCTGAACCCCGGATCCTCCTATGGGGCGTCCGGCACGTTCGACCTGCCTCGGGACCTCACCGGCACCTTCTACGTGAAGGTCTTCGCCGACGCCTTCTCGAGCGTGATCGAGAATAACAGGGACAACAACATCCGCCTGAGCGACGCACC
>Ga0315273_10005118_pt1 | contig 16183 bp, 14 predicted proteins | sample YL17G02_0_MG_FD_205753 | JGI IMG/M metagenome (GOLD analysis project Ga0315273, IMG submission 205753) | Sediment microbial communities from Yellowstone Lake, YNP, Wyoming, USA - YL17G02_0 | ecosystem: Environmental > Aquatic > Freshwater > Lake > Sediment | place: USA: Wyoming | collected... | reverse complement strand
GAGCGTCGCCCAGGTGGCCAAGGAGCGGGGCAAGGACCCGTTCGACGCGTACTTCGACCTCCTGGTCGAGAGCAGGAACGAGATCATCGCCATATTCGACTACATCACCGAGGAGGACATCAGGGCGCTCCTGGTCCACCCGCTCATGATGGTGTCGTCCGACTGCGCGACCTGGTCCGAGAAGGGCCCGCTCACCGACCCGTCACCGTACATACCGTGCGCGTTCGGAGAGTACCCGGGTATCATACAGAGATACGTACGTGACGAACCGATATTCACGTTCCAGGAGGCCGTCAGGAAGATGACGAGCTTCCCCGCGCAGAAGATGGGGCTGTTCGACCGGGGCCTGCTCAGGCCCGGGATGCGCGCGGACATCGCGGTCATAGACCTGGCGCGGATCAGGGACAATGCGACCAACAGATGGCCCCACGAGGCGCCGTTCGAGAACTACCCGCACAGGTACCCCGACGGGATACCGTACGTCGTGGTCAACGGCAAGCTGGCCGTCGAGAAGGGCAGGCAGAGGAAGGTCCTGGCGGGAGAGGTCATCAGGCACAGGTGGCCCTGACACCTCAGAGCGTGTACTTCCTGTAGGTCCCGGTGCACGGGCTCCCGTGGCAGATCCACGCGACCTTCGAGGTGAGGTCGAACACGACCGAGAATATGGTCGCGGTCTGGTCCTCCTCCCCGAGGTCAGGGTCCGGATGCCGGCAGATGCTCTCCGGGTGGCCGACGTGGTCCGAGAAGACCTTCTTGAAAGTCGAGACTTCCACCTGCCCGAGCTCGTGCTTGAAGAGCTTCTTCGCGCGGTTGTACCTGACGATCGACGAGAAGCGCGTGTGCATGTTGTCCTCGAACCGCCACATCCGCGGTGACAGGTAGTGGTTCGTGTGCACGAGCCACCCGTCCTCGGCGTACAGGGCGTCGAAGGCCGTGGCCGAGCCCTCCACACTGTATATCTCCCCGTTCTCGTCGGAGACGATGTTGTTGAAGCTGTGCCCCCGGCCCTCGGGCATGGACGCCTTGAGCGCCTGATAGATCCCCTTCTCCCTGAGGACCTTCCTGACGGGGAACATCTTCGGGATGCCCGGGCGGAGGTCGTTCGGGCAGAGGGCGTTCCCGGTGAGGCTGATGCCCGCGGCGTTCATGCCCACCGTGGGCATGATCCCGCAGTACGAGACCCCGATGAACCCGGGCTCGTCGTCGGGCTTGACCCGCACGATGGCGACATCCTTGTAGTTGTAAGGCTCGACATCCTCGTTGTGGGCCGCGTAGACGCAGTCGTCCTTGGTCCAGTTCGAGTTGACGGCGATGTCCGTGCAGCCGCGCCCCGGGACCGGCAGGTCGCAGACCATCGCGTACACCAGGTCGGGCTTCAGGCCTATGCCCTCGGCGTATCCGTTGAGCTCCTCCACGTACTGAGGATAGAAGGCCTCCGAGAGCGGGAGGGTCTGCCTCGCGAGCGCGACGACCTTGTCGACGGTCATGCCCGGGGTGTGCTCGATGTGCCGCCTCCAGCGCTTCTCCATCCTCAGCGCCTGGTCCTTGCACTGCCTCCCCAAGGCCCTTCCGACCTCGCGGTGGCTACCGGACGCCGTCACCTCTCTGATCATCCCCGGATCCTCTCCGCTCTTCCCCATCTTCCCTCACCCGGACCGGCCGCTCCGGCCCGGCCCTCCGAGCGGCCTCTCCCCTCAAAAACCTTCGGGAAGACCGGTTCTGTCCAAAGTCGGGTGGTACATGTAGTGCCAACCGTGAAGACCCTCTCGGCCATTGACTATCCGATGCCAGCGCAGGCACACACGCGGGCCGTCACGGTCGGCTCGTTGAGGAGCAGCGGATCGCGCCTGACATGTGGGAGAGATTCACATTCCCGAATGGGCGCGGATGCAGCTAGCGTTCGCCCAGAGGCGGCTATCCCGTCATCGTCCGCGAACGCAGGCCCGCTGCGTACAGCCGTTCTGCGACAGGACGGCAGGGGGTCTACGGTTCGACCCCGGCGCGCTCCAGCATGACGTGATGATGGCCCTCTGCTCCCCTGAAGGGGCGTACGGCCGGAGCCGAATGGAGTGAGTGAGTCCGAGGGGGCGGTCCTAGAGGACCACCACCCGAAGATTTACAGAACCGGGAAGACCTGACGGCCCGCGGAAACCTCTATGTCCGGGCAGGTCGATTCCCGGCCGATGCACAAGATCGAGCTGCAGTTCACGTGCAGGAAGTGCAAGAGCTCGTACCCCGCGACGGTCAGCTTCGCAGGCAGGCCTGAGGACATCGACCTCGACGACAATCAGACCCGGTGCCCCTACTGCGGCGAATGGAATTGCGCCGACGCGAGGGAGGTCAGGAGGGCGGCGAAGGACCTAGGCGGGGCATGACGGCATCCCTTTAAAATCGCCATGCACACATATAAACAGACATAACGGAGCGGTCAGTGGACATCCAGTATTATATAGCTTCAATTTCCGTCGGAACGCCCCATGCCAGCATGTCGGAAAACGGCCCCATGCCCTTTTAAAGGTGCATTAGGAAGGAAAGCCTATATATGACGGACGACTGTTCTCTGAACTGATATTGGTCCTTCGCAACTGGGACAACGGGGGGGACCAAGATTATACGGAAGGAGGATATGCTGAATGGTAGCTAGCAAACAAGATGAATCTGCGCCAGAAGCTCCGGCTGAGACCCTTCCGACCGAAGTGAAGAAAGAGGCTCCAAAGAAGACGATGCTGTTGGCAGTCATCGTCGCGGTGATAGTTGTCATCGCGGCAGTGGCGGCAGCAGTAGGCCTCGGACTCTTCGGCGGGAATGATGATGAGCCGGTCAACAGCGCCCCGACCGCAGGGGCGAGAGCGACCAGCGACACCACCATAGACATAGGCGAGTCGGTGAGTTTCGTGTCGACTGGAACGGACAATGACGGTACGATTGTCAACTACACCTGGGCCTATGGCGACGGTGTTGTGGACAAGGAGACCGACCTGAACGAGACAACGCACGAGTACAGCTACGGTGGCTCCTACTTCGTGTACCACATGACCGAGGACAACCTGGGTGCGACCGGCGACAACGAGGCGGCGATGATACCAGTGGGAGTCGTCTGGTACGACCCCATGGTAGAGACCGACCCCGAGGCAGCTCCGCCGTACGCGTTCCTCAATGTGGACGAACCGATCATAGCGCCGAACACGACGGTCACCTTCAACATGACGGGTACCGCACCGGCCCTGTACTCCGCAGATGACGAAGCGTACATCTACGACTGGAGCGCGCTCGAGTCTGCGACGATAAACTTCGGTGACGGAAGCGCTGTCGCTGATGTCGACATAGCCCGGTACATGGCCATCACGCACGAGTACACCGCGAGCGGACACTACGCGGCGATGTTCAACGCGACGTCCGCGAGTGGCTCGACGATTGTGATCGTCACCGTGCACGTGCTGGCGCCTGAGGCGACCTACGAAGGCGTCGTCAAGAACCCCGATGCGTTCATCGAGGCTACGATCGGAGAGCCCAGTTCGCTCGACCCGGCCGTAGACTACGAGACCGCGGGCGGCGAGATCCTGCAGAGCGTCTACCAGACCCTCATATGGTACTCGGGGAGCAGCCCGAACGACCTAGAGGCGGTCTTGGCGACCGACGTCCCGAGCTTCGAGAACGGACTGATATCCGAGGACGGTTTGAACTATACGTTCAACCTCAGGACTGACGTCGTGTTCCACGATGGAACCGAAATGACCTCCGAGGATGTCACCTACTCGATCCAGAGGGTACTGCAGATACACGACCCGAGCGGCCCCGGCTGGATGCTGGAGCAGGTCCTCACGGACTACATAGGGTTCAGTGTCGGCGACAACGTCAGCACATATCTTGACGGGTCCAACAATGTGACCTGGATCAGGGAAGTGCTCGAGCCTCTCGGCTACGACCATGACCTGACCGAGGACGACATCAAGGCGGTGTCCGAAGTGGTCGTCGAGGCTGTCGATGACGACACGGTCGTGTTCCACCTGACGCACGCGTACCCCGGCTTCCTGAAGATCATGGCCTACACAGTGGGCAGCGTGGTCAGCAAGGACTATGTCGAGACAAACGGCGGCATCGTGGGCGGCGAGCAGAGCGACTTCATGAACCGGAACACCTGTGGCAGCGGACCGTACGAGCTTGTTGCCTGGGAAGTCGGATCGAAGATCCACCTGACCAGGTTCGCGGACTACTACGGAGATATGCCGGCGCTGAAGGACGTGTACATCATCAAGGCCAACGATGTCAACACGAGGATCCTGATGCTGCAGGCCGGCGATGCGGACTGCATCTACCTGCCCATCAAGTACGAGGATGTCGTAGCCGACGAAACGAAGTACGATGTGACGAAGGGCCTGCCATCGTTCGACCTGACGTTCGGGGCGTTCAACTTCAACATCGACTACGCCACGGCGAACACGAACTATGGCGGAGACATCACGGCGGACTTCTTCAGCGACATACACATGAGGAAGGCGTTCACGCACCTGATCAACTACACTCTGTTCATACAGAATGTCAACAGGGGCAACGCAATCCAACCCAACGGTGTGATTCCAGAGGGCATGTTCGGGTACGACGCGTCGATTCCGAAGTTCTCCTACGACCTCGCGGCCGCACAGGCAGAGCTCGAGCAGACATCGTGGTGGACCTCCGGGTTCACGATCCCGCTGTTCTACAACTCGGGCAACGTCGGCAGGATGACCGCGTGCGAGATGATCAAGTCCGGACTCGACTCCATAGAGGACGGCAGGTTCACGGCGACGCTCACCGGGCTCGACTGGCCGGTGTTCCTCGACGAGGTGTACGACACGAACGGTTACATGCCGTTCTATGTCATCGGCTGGGGCCCGGACTACGCCGACCCAGATGACTACACCACGCCCATGCTGGACAGCGCGTACGGCACATACCCGTACTACACGGGCTACCAGAACCTGTCCATAGACGCGCTCGTGAGGCAGGCCGCCGCGGAGCTCGACGACACGGTCCGTGCGGAATTGTACAGCGAGATCTCGCAGCTGGTCTACGAGGACTGCCCGTACGTGTGGCTGACGCAGCCGAACAACTTCCACGTGGAGAGGTCCTGGGTCAACGGCTACATGTACAACCCGATGTTCAGTGGGCTCTACTTCCCGCTGTACAGCAAGGGTTGAAAGTGCGCATCGGCCCCAAACCACTTCGCCCAAACCTCTTCCATCGTTTTCATTCCCCATGATTGGCGGAGCGCCAGCTCACATCCGCCAGACCAGTCCTTTCAACAGTGCGAGGGAGGCCGGAGCGCCGAACGGCAAGTACCGCACTGTTGGCATACGGAGAAACTACCATATACTGTGTAAAGGATAACTCCAGAAAGGTGAGAGACAACGCAGCTCTTGACCTATATAGTCAGACGTCTTCTGCTTCTGATACCAGTCCTGATAGGTGTCACCATACTGACGTTCGTGATCACACGCGCCGCGGGCGACCCGACCCTGTCATACCTGCAGAACCCGGACCGGGCGAGCCCACAGGCCATCGAGGAGATACGGGAGAAATACCACCTGGACGAACCGATTTACATCCAGTATGTCTACTGGGTGAACGGGCTTCTCCACGGCGACCTCGGATACACGCATTCGGCGAATAATCTACCAGTCACTACAGCCATCGCCATGAAGTTCCCCGCCACCTTCGAGCTCGCCATCATGAGCACAATCCTATCGGTACTAGGCGGGATATACCTGGGGACCATCTCCGCAGTCAGGGTGAACTCCCCACTGGACCAATCCACCAGGGTACTGTCGTTGACCGCCGTCTCGATACCCGTCTTCTGGCTAGGACTCATCCTGCTCATGGTGTTCTACAACCAGCTCGGATGGCTGCCCGGGCCGACCGGCAGGTACGACACGGTCCAGTACAATCTGAGCGACCTTCACCCGATCATAGGTTTCAAGACCAACTTTCTGCTGATCGACACGGTTCTCAGCGGGAACGCGTCATTCTTCTGGGACGTCGTCCTGCACCTCGTGCTGCCGAGCGTAACGCTGGCGTTCGCATCGACCGCGATCATCATCCGCATGATGCGCTCGAGCATGCTCGAGGTGCTCAACGCGGAGTATGTCCGCACGGCGCGTTCGAAGGGCCTTCCGGAGAGAGTCGTGATCAAGAAGCACGCCCGCAGGAACGCCCTGATCCCGACGACCACCGTGATAGGCCTGAGTTTCGGAGGTCTCCTCGGTGGCGCGGTCCTCACGGAGACCGTCTTCAACTGGCCAGGCCTCGGCCAATGGGCGGCCAACGCGGCCAGGAGCCTGGATACCGCCGGCATACTGGGGTTCACGCTACTCACCGCGATGATCTACGTGCTAGCGAACCTCGTCGTGGACATCGTCTATGCATACCTGGACCCGCGCGTGAGGCTTGGGTGAGACCACATGACTTCGAAGACAGGTTCCAAGAAGCCGGCAGCTGCGTCCAAGACCCCGAGCCCACTCATGGTCGCCCTCGCCCCGAGGATCAGGGAGCTGAAGTTCTACTTCCACCTCATGGCAAAGAGCGCCACTTCGATCGCAGGCGTCGCGCTCATAGCGTTCCTGGTGTTCCTGGCGGCGTTCCCGTTTCTATTCGCAGCCGCTAGGGGTATCGACCCCTATGTCATCCCCAAGGACTGGTACGAACCGGACCCGCAGGCGCCGTCCCTAGACGGGTACCTGTTCGGCTCCGGCGAGAACGGCCAGGACATATACTACGGCATCGTATGGGGCGCTCGCATCTCGATGGCGTTCGCAATCCAGATCGTGGGCGTCTCCGTCATCATCGGCACCGTGTTCGGGCTCGTCTCTGGCTACAAGGGTGGTGCGATAGACGAGGTCATGATGAGGACCACGGACATATTCCTCTCGATACCCTCGCTCATACTCGTGATGGCCATAGCCGCGGTCATGGGCAGGGACCTCAACTCCACCAAGCTAGCCCTCCTCGCGATATGGTGGTCCGGGTACACGAGGCTCGTCAGGGGGCAGGTGCTGTCCATCAAGGAGAACACCTATGTCGACGCCGCGCGGGCGTCCGGCTCGGGAGAGCTGAAGATCATGTTCAGGCACATACTGCCCAACTCGTGGGCCCCCGTGGTCGTCTCGGCCACGATGGACATGGGCACGGTCGTGCTGGTCATGGCCGGGCTCAGCTACCTCGGGCTCGGTGCCCCGTACGGGTACGCCGAGTGGGGTGTCATGATCCAGGCAGGACAGGAGCACTTCGTCGACGGCGCCTGGTGGATGACCGTCTTTCCTGGCCTCGCGATCCTGATGTTCGTGCTTGCGTTCAACCTCATGGGCGATGGGCTTAGGGACATACTCGACCCGAAGATGAGGAGGTGAACCGATGGCTGATGACAACACTCTCGTGGAAATCGACAACCTGTATGTCAACTTCTACACATACCAGGGGGTCGTCAAGGCCATCGACGGCATAGACCTCGAGATCAAGAACGGGGAGACCCTGGGCATAGTAGGCGAGACCGGCTGCGGGAAGAGCGTCACGGCGAGCACGATCATGAAGCTCATCCTGAGCCCGCCTGGCAAGATTGAGTCGGGGGCCATCTACTTCATGGAGCCTCCGGACGTCAGGGCGGCCAGGAAGCAGGCCGAGCTGGACGCGCAGACCTGGTACGAGAACCTCCCGCCCGGGGAGAGGGCGAAGGTCGTGGCCGAGTACGGCATGAGGTTCACAGGGTTCAAGAAGGACCGGAAGGCGCTGAGGTCCGACGGTACGGTCATGCCCGTGCCGAACAGGATACCTACGGGCGTGCTCGCGGCGCACTTCAGGAAGAAGCTCGAGAAGGTCCCGAAGGATGACAAGGTCATGCAGGAGGCCATCGGGCAGAAGTACGACCTCCTCCCCAAGAGCAACGAGTACATGCAGCTGATCAGGGGCAGGTTCATATCCATGATATTCCAGGAGCCCACCGCGGCCCTGAACCCGGTCTTCACGGCCGGGGACCAGATCGCGGAGGTCATCCTCCAGCACCGGAAGTCGGATATGGCGAAGCGGGCGCGGCTGGCGGTCTACCGGGAGCAGTGGCTGACGGAGACCGGCAGGATCAAGAAGACGCTGATCCGCAAGGGCAAGATGATTGACAAGAAGCTGGACGGCCAGGACCCGCCGGCCGGCTGGAAGCCGAAGCAGACCTACCGGACGCGGATGCTCGATATGATCGAGAAGAACCCGCACACCCTCGGCAACATCATGGACAGGATACCGCTGGTCCGGAGGATACCGTACTTCAACCAGCACAACAAGGACATCTACAACCAGGGCATCATCGAAGCCACGAGGATGCTGGACATCGTCCGTATACCCGACCCCGAGGGGGTCGTGAACAGGTACCCGTACGAGCTCAGCGGCGGGATGCAGCAGAGGGTCATGATCGCCATGGCCCTCGCGTGCAACCCGAAGCTGCTGATCGCAGACGAGCCGACGACAGCGCTCGATGTCACGATCCAGGCGCAGATCCTCAAGCTCATGCGCGAGCTCAAGGAGACCTACGGGTCATCCATCCTGCTGATCACGCACAACCTGGGCGTCGTCGCTGAGATGTGCGACCGCGTGGGGGTCATGTACGCCGGCTCGATGGCCGAGATCGGCGCCTCGAGGACCATATTCAAGAAGCCGCTGCACCCCTACACGAAGGGGCTCATGAGCGCCGTGCCGTCGGTCCAGAAGGACACGGACACCCTGTTCACCATAAGGGGATCCGTCCCGAACCTGGTCAAGCCGCCACCGGGATGCAGGTTCCACCCGAGGTGCGACTATGCCAAGGAGTTCTGCAAGAAGGTCAAGCCCGGACTCAAGGAGATAGAGCCCGGGCACATGGTGGCCTGCCACATGGTGACGGGGGCGAAAGGCTATGAATGACGACATGAACCTCATCGACGTCGTCCACCTGAAGAAGTACTTCCCCATCAGGGGCGGGCTGCTCAAGCGGTCCGTGGGGAGCGTCAAGGCCGTCGACGATGTCACGTTCTTCATCAAGAAGGGCGAGACGCTCGGACTCGTCGGGGAGTCGGGCTGCGGCAAGACGACCGTCGGCCGGTCGATCATGATGCTGACCCCGCCCACCGCAGGCTATGTGTTCTTCGAGACCCCGAAGACGGTCGTCCAGGCGTTCAAGGATGTCTTCGAGCAGCTGGAGAAGGACCCCGAAGGGGAGATGAGGGCCGCCACGGCCGTCGAGATACTGAGGCTGGTCAACGGGCTCGTCAGCGCCCCCACATGCCAGATCAAGGACGACAAGAAGAAGCACATCTGCGCCGATGCTCAGAAGCTCGCGGAGCATGTCCGCGCCAAGGGCAAGGACGCCAAGGTCGGCTCCCAGGAGGACGCCGTCAGGGACATCGCGGACGGCGCCATCGACGAGGTCGCGCGGAGGTACACGATCAACTTCAAGAGGAAGAGCGACCTGAACAGGATGAGGAGCAGGATCCAGTTCGTCTTCCAGGACCCGTTCTCGTCCCTGGACCCGAAGATGCTCATCAAGGACATCGTGGCGGAGCCCATCCAGGCGCAGCTCAGGCACGCCCGGATCGAGGACCTGCCGGACAAGATGGGCCTGCGGGTCACGGGCAAGGGGAAGCTCTCGAAGAAGGAATGGACCAGGGCGCGTGTGGTCAAGCTGCTGGAGCGCGTCGGCCTGAACTTCGAGCACATGTACAGGTTCCCGCACGAGTTCAGCGGGGGCCAGCGCCAGAGGATAGGTGTCGCGAGGGCCCTGAGCGTCAACCCAGACTTCGTCGTCCTCGACGAACCCACATCGGCCCTCGACGTATCTGTCCAGGCGCAGATCCTGAACATGCTCAACATGCTCCAGAACGACTTCGGGCTCACCTACCTGTTCATATCCCACGACCTGAGCACCATCAGGTACATGTGCGACCGCGTCGCGGTCATGTACCTCGGCAAGATCGTCGAGTACGCGCCGAAGAAGGCCCTCTTCGAGAAGCCGACGCATCCGTACACCGAAGCGCTCCTGTCGGTCATACCCGCGCCCGACCCCGACCTCAAGAGGGACAGGATCATCCTGCCAGGGGACGTGCCGAGCCCGGCCAACCCGCCCAAGGGCTGCAGGTTCCACACCCGGTGCCCGCTCGTGACCGACATATGCTCCAAGGTCGAGCCGCCGCTGACGGACAGGGGCAACGAGCACTTCGTGGCCTGCCATGTGCGCTAAGAAGGTCGCGAAGGGGCCCGGAGGCCTCGAGGAGAGGAAGGCCCTCGTCCTGGAGCACGCGAGGAAGGACGAGGAGCTGGAAGATTCGAGGGCGCTCAGGATCGTCCGGACGCATCTGTCGTGGCGGGACTGGCTCCTATATGATTTCCTCAGATACTGGTACGCAATCGGCGCGCTGGCCCTCTTCGTCTTCTCGGTCATGCACATCGCATGGATGTTCGCCGTCGACGACCCGCTCGGGCTGGCCGCCCTGGCAGTGGTCGCGGTGCTGATCGCGGCAGCCGAGCTGACCCTGTACATGGCGATATGGCCGCACGGGGCGTTCACGGAGGGATGGCCCCTGTCGCGCAAGCTCGCCCGGCTGCGGAGGAGGCTCCGCTGGCGTGCGTAGGGGAGCGGCTTTTCTACTTGCACCGGCCTTCATGACGTGAGTCATCTGAACGCCACCCGGAGGTGAAGATTGGAGGGATACCTGATCGCCTTGGCTGCCGCGCTCGCCTACGCCGCAGTCGCATGGCTCGGCCACGTGCTAGGGCTCTGGAAGAGGGTCGGAGTGTCGTTCTACGGTCCCGTGCTCATGTGGAGGACGCGCCGCTGGGGCAAGGGCATAGCGAATGCGGCCAGGCACAGGATGCTCTGGAAGCGGTACGGGACGATGTCGTCGGTCCTGGCCTCAGGGCTCATGCTCGCCCTCGTCCTCGCGCTGCTCTGGGTCGTCTACTTCGCGCCGGACCTGCCCAGGGCGGCCGCGGCGACGGCGGAGATCGGGCCAGGGCTGCCGACCGATGACATCATGATCACACTCGTCTACGCCGTCCTCGGGATGGTCCTCGCGGTCATCGTGCACGAGCTCGCCCATGGCGTGGTCACGATCGCGTCCGGGGTCAGGCTCGATTCCATGGGGGTCATGTTCCTGGTGATACCTGTGGGCGCGTTCGTGGAGCCGAACGACGAGGACCTGAACAAGGCGGGGCCTGAGGTCCGGATGCGCATATTCTCGTCCGGGCTCGCCACGAACATGGTCGTGGCACTTGCATGCTTCGCGCTGCTGGCCGGTGTGTTCGTACCGTCCGCCGAGCCCGTCGAGGCGGGGGCGCTCGTGACCGATGCGACCCCAGGGTCCCCTGGGCAGATCTGGGGCCTGACCGCATGGACGGAGGTCCTGGCGGTCGGGAGCACGAACATCTCCAGCGCGGCTGACCTCATGGGCATCACCTTCGACCAGCCGGGGACACCCATCGGCCTCGAGCTGAGGTACGGGAACGAACATTCCCAGGTCGTGGTCCCCCAGGGGATGGTGATCACCGAGGTCACCGACGGGCCCGCGATGAACGCGGGACTCCGCCAGGGCATGATCATACGGAGCATCAACAACACGCCCATCGTGTCGGCGGACCAGCTGAGGTCGGTGGTAGAGAACTCGACCCGCAGCGCGCCCGTGCCCATATCCGTGCTGGAGTACGGTCACGACGCCGCGTTCCCGAACGGGTGGTTCGTCGAGAACAGGAGCATAGCGTACATCAACCTGACCTCCAAGTGGCTCTACTACTACACGCACTTCAACTGGCTCAACAAGGAGGAGTACAGGAACCAGAGCTTCATGGGTGTCTCCACTTCCCCGTTCGGGCTGAAGGTCACGGACCCTGAGCACCTCCTGCGCCTCTACGGGCACCCCTATGCCGGCGCAAGCGGCGCGGAGGGGGTCGCGGACGCCACCGTGCGGCTCCTGGCCCTGCCGTTCATAGGGTACTCGCCGGTCCTCCCGCCCGCGGCCGACCTGTACGAGCCCACTGGCGCGCTGTCGTTCCTCCCCAACGATGTCTACTGGGCGCTCGTGAATCTCCTTTACTGGGTCTTCTGGGGAAACATGATGGTGGGCCTCGCCAACGCGCTTCCGGCGCTGCCCCTGGACGGCGGGAACGTCTTCAGGGACCTGCTCCGCTGGTCCGTCAAGCTCCCGAGGAAGGGGCTATTGGGCCTTGACAGGGTGACACACAGGCGCAGGCTCACCGACCCCGGGGAGGACCGGCTCGTGAGGTTCCTGACGCTGGTCGTCTCCGCGGCCACGCTCCTGCTCATGGCCATGCTCGTGCTCCAGCCCTGGTACTGATCTCGACATCCCCTGTTCCGGTCCTAACCAAAGCCATTTCTAGGCAAAGGGGGATTCCCGCGAGGATATGGCGGGAAAAGCCGACACGCACACTCACACGAAGTACTCGGGCCTCTCCAAGGTCCTGTTCCTGAGCCTGCCCGATTCGGTCTCCGAACCGGATGAGGTCATCAGGGCGGCGGAGGCCAGGGGGCTCGATGTCGTCTGCGTGACCGACCACAACACGATCAGGGGAGGGCTCGAGGCCAGGAAGGTCGCGGCCAGGGTCGAGGTGGTGGTCGGGGAGGAGGTCGGCACGGCGGACGGGGAGGTCCTGGGGCTCTTCCTCACGGAGGATGTGCCCAGGGGGCTCTCGGCCGCGGAGACGATCGACAGGATACACGCTCAGGGCGGCGTCGCGATCGCCCCGCACCCGTTCAGCGCGCACTGCAGCGCCCTCGGCAAGAAGGTCTTCGAGCTTGACCTGGACGGCATCGAGGCGTTCAACTCGATCCACAGGGACAGGTACTCCAACGAGATAGCACAGAGGCTGTGCGCGAGCGCGGGCAAGGCGCTCACGGGCGGGAGCGACGCGCACGGGCCCTCGATGGTGGGCAACGCGTACACCACGTACGAGGGGTCGTCCGCGGAGGACCTCAGGAAGGCCATCCTGGCAGGGAAGACCTCGTTCGAAGGGGAGTACACCGAGCTGAAGGACATAATCTGGATGACCACGACGGTCGCGCTCAGGCTCCAGGAGATCATCGCGAGGTCCCTGGTCGGCGGCGAGAACCACGAGGACACCATCTACGCCCGGGAGGTCTGCGACATGAGGACCATCAGCAAGGTGCTGTCCTTCATCGGGATCATGGCGTTCATGGCACCGCCGGCGACGCTACTGGCAGGCCTGGTCGGGGACCGGCTCCACAGGTCCAAATCGAAAGCCCTCTGGCTCGAGATGGGCGGCGGAAAGGCCTTCTGAGCACGGTCCGAAGATGTTAGGCGATGGATATTCCCCCAGGTAGGGCCATCGACCACGGGAGAACAAGGAACGGGATCACATTGTCCAAGAGGAAGATCATCGAGATAGACGAGGACAAGTGCGACGGCTGCGGACAGTGCGCCATCGCCTGCGCCGAGGGCGCGCTCAAGGTCATAGACGGGAAGGCCAGGGTCGTGAACGAGGTCTTCTGCGACGGGCTGGGTGCGTGCATAGGCGAATGCCCCCAGGGAGCCCTCAGGATCGTGGAGCGGGACGCGCCCGGGTTCGACGAGCACGCCGTGAAACAGCACCTCAGGGCGGAGAAGGTGGTGGAGCATGGGCATGCCCATGCCGAGCCCGAACCATGCGGATGCCCGTCGGCCAAGCCGATGTTCGTCAAGCAGGCCCCTGCGAAGGGCGGGAAGCACGCCCAGGGCGATGAACGTGCGGCCGACATGCCCCCCGAACTCACGAACTGGCCCATCCAGTGGAAGCTCGTCTCCCCGGAGATGCCGTTCTTCAAGGGCGCCGACCTGCTCCTGGCGGCGGACTGCGCCCCGTTCGCATTCATGGATTTCCACGGGAGGTTCCTCAGGGGCCGGCCCGTCGTTATCGGATGCCCGAAACTGGACGACCAGCAGGGGTTCCTGGACAAGCTCACAGCGGTCTTCAGGGGCGCCGCGCCGAAGAGCGTCACGGTGGTCCACATGGAGGTGCCCTGCTGCTCAGGCCTCATGAGGCTGACCCAGGAGGCTATCAAGCGTTCCGGCAGGGAGATCCCCCTCAGGAGCGTCGTGGTGGGGATCAACGGTCGGATACTCGCCGGACCGTGAGCACCGGGCGCGCGGCAGAACAGTCTAAGCACGTCCTCTGCCATCCCGGACGCGCAATGGCTTTCGAGATCCTATGGACGAGGAAGGCGCTCAAACTCCCTGACCATGTCAGGGACGAGGTCGAAGCGCGGCTCAAGAGGGTCCAGAGGCACTTCCCGGAGGTCGATGCGCCGGTCAAGATAGACATCACCAGGCGCCTGGACGGGATGGCGTTCCAGTCCCACGACGGGAGGACCAGGCTCTGGCTGGACATCCACAGGTCATCGGACGGCCACTGGAGCTATCCCACCCACTGGACCATCGCCCACGAGCTCATGCACCTGGCCCAGTTCAACTCCGAGGGCATCCCGAGCGGGGAGAGGCCGTGCGATATCTTCGCCCTGGCGAGGCTCCCGCCGGGGCTCATAGACGATTCCCCCAGCTACCTCGTCGTGCCGCCCAAGCAGCGGAAGGTCTGGCGCCGTGAGGACGCGAGGAGGGCGCATGTGCTCGCCAAGGACGCGATCAGGATGCGGAGGGCCGGGCTGAAACGCTATGCCCAGTGGTGGGAGGACGAGTTCGAGAGGCGGTCCATAGGACGATGATCCGCCCTCACTTGCCGCGCTCCGCCCTCGCGAGCCCAAGCAGCTGCGCCTCGCGCCCCAGGAGATAGGTCCTCCCGAGTATGCCGAAGGATGTCAGGGCTATCGCCACGCCTGACAGGGCGTAGACGGCCGTGAACAGCCTCGAGAACTCGGATGTGGGCGAGAGGTCCCCGTAGCCGACCGTGGTCAGCGTGCAGACCGAGAAGTAGAACGAGTCTATCCATGTCCAACCCTCGATCAGGCGGTACGACACGGTCCCGAGCACGAGCAGCCCAAAGAGAGCAGCCAGCGCGACCATCACCTGGGCCTCGAACCATTTCCCGACGGTGTCTGTCAGCCTCATGCCTGAACGAATCGGATGGTGCGTAGATAACTGTTCCCCGGGCTGCGGATGCTCAGGTGGCGGCCAAAGCATCCTGGACCGCACGGACGAAGCCCTGGAACGAGAACGGCTTCGGGAGGAACCCGACCGCGCCCATGTCCTTGGCAACGGTCCTGATGCTGAGGTCCGCGCTCACGAACAGGACCCTGAGCTTCGGGTCTCCCTTGAGCAGCTCCAGCATGACATCGAGCCCGTCCTTCTCCGGCATCCTGTGGTCCATGATGACGAGGTCAGGACGGGTGGGCTGCCCCCGGATCGATGCGACCGCCTCGTCGCCGTTCAAGGCCTTCCCTGATAGCTCCAGCCCCATCCTGCCCAGTATGATCGCGTATATGTCGATTATCTCCTTCTCGTCGTCCACGACGAAGATTCTCTTACCCATGGGACGCCGCCTCCGGTAGCGTGATGACCACGCGCGCCCCCTTGTCAGGGTCCCCGGGGACCCTGTCCCCTATCGTGATGGACCCGCCGAAATGCGCCAGGACGAGCGAGTAAAACTGCAGGCTGGACGCGACGCCGCGGTTTATGTCCCTTTCCGATGTCAGCGACGGCATGATCGCCCCCTTGCGCGCATCAGGGATACCCGGGCCGTTGTCCGACACGTCGATCGACCAGCTCCGTGCCCCGCCTGACCCCGCCTCGGTCACGGTTATGCCCACGACCACACCTCCTTCCTTCGCATACCTGCCCGAGTTGTCCATGATGCCCGTGAGCACCCGGCGGACATGATCTCCCCCGGCCACACGGACGCCCGGCGGGACCGATGACCGGACCGTCATGCTGCCCGCGGGGTACTGCGCCTTCACGAACTCAATCACGGACGGGAGCTGGTCGCTCAGGTCGAACTGGTCGTTCTCCCCCTCCGGGAGCCGTTCGACCGTCTCCAGCCACCTCAGGTCGGATATGAGCGACGCGGCCCTCTGTGCCTGTCTCAGGATGCCGGCCACCCTCTTCATCGCATCCGCGGGCGCGTCCTGGTCGAGCATCACGAGCTCCGAGTTGATGATCACGGGGGTTATGATGTTCGCAATGTCATGCGCGAGCAGGTCGAAGTATGCCCGGCTCTTCGCGAGCGCCTGCTC
>Ga0315273_10005116_pt1 | contig 16186 bp, 13 predicted proteins | sample YL17G02_0_MG_FD_205753 | JGI IMG/M metagenome (GOLD analysis project Ga0315273, IMG submission 205753) | Sediment microbial communities from Yellowstone Lake, YNP, Wyoming, USA - YL17G02_0 | ecosystem: Environmental > Aquatic > Freshwater > Lake > Sediment | place: USA: Wyoming | collected... | reverse complement strand
GCGAGATGGTGATACCGGTAACGCCGGCACGAAAGAGGGCCGCCTTCACCTCCGACAGGCGCTCCGGACGAATGACACAGGTTATCAGCTTCATATGATCTCCCCAGGGCCCCTGCCCGGCCCCGCATCGGCGCGCCGGGCACATGGGCGATTCATGGTCGTGTGATCAGGCCGCCGCCTTGGCCGCCTTGATCCCGGTAATCGGTGCCGTGCTGCGAATGACGACCGCGGACCCGATGTCGGTGGAATCTGGATACGCGATCGCTCCAACCTCCGGCAGGTCGAGTCCAAGCTCTTCGACTTCGGCGGACACGCGGTTGCCGCGTACCAGCGCCCCGGTGATCGCCCAGGCGAGTGCGCCGAGTGCGCCAACCACCTGGATGTTCGTGACGCCGCCGATCGCCTGCGCTACGAGCTGGCCGGAGTCGCCGTAGAACAGACCCGTCACCTTTCCCGGGACGCCGTTCCATCCATCGCCGTACGTGCCGTCGGCGAGGAGGCCGAGCGCCAGGATGCCCCAAAGTCCGTTGATGCCATGCACCGAGATGGCGCCAACCGGGTCGTCGTTTATGCTGCGTCAAGCTAAGTCTGCAAGAAATGCTGAAAACTGTGTGCAAAAATACAGATCATCGATACATGACTACACCTGAAAACGCGCACATTATACAGGGCAGTTAACAACTTAACTTATTGGTACTCAATTATTTATGATGGCAAAGCACATCTAATTGCAGCGGTGACGTATTGAATGATCTGTTCGACGACACATGCTATCGTGCACATGAAAAACTGCTAAAACTGCAATTGAGTGTTGACAAACCACTGCCATTGAGCCACCTTGTGAAAGCGATGAACAAGTCAGCAGGCCACGCCGGTCATGCCGGTCCCGATCGAAACGCCTTGCCGCGCCGACATACCGGCGCGGCGATCGTCACTTGCCCCGAGCGCAGCGGCTGAGCCAACTGGCCCCGAATGGTGCCACTCACGCCTTCGCGCTGCCCGTGCGGGGGCGTTCCCTTATCTGCCCCACGCGCCGAGCTCCCGCCGCTCGGCGCGTGGGATCACCCGAGGCGAGGAGGCAGTGAGGACAACCCCATGGCCCGATGCATTCGACCGATTCTTCTCGCGCAACTGTTCGCCTGTTTCATCACCGGCACGGTCTCGGCGCAGGAGGTCGCCAAGCCGGACAGTGCCGCGGCTGACACGGCGGCAGCACCGGCGCAGGAGACGGTTGGTCTCAAGCTCGGGGCGCTACCGCTCTACCTTGGCGGCTTTGTGACGTCCTCCTTCACCCAGTCCTTCGCCGCCACCGGCAATATTCTGGTGGGCCGGTTCTACAACCGGTACCAGTCGCAGTTCATGGTGAACGCGGCCGAGTTGAGCATCACGAAGCCGGTCGACACCAGCAAGCTCGACGCTGGCGCTCGCATGGAACTCCTGTTCGGACAGGATGCGGCGGTGACGCAGTCACAGGGCCTGTCCCTCGGACCCAACGGCGACCTGACCGAGGCGTACGTCACGCTCAACGTGCCCACTGGCGGGGCCGACCACTGGGTCCAGTTCAAGCTGGGCAAGATGTGGACGATGATGGGCTATGAGGTGATCGCCGACGCGCTCGACCCCAACGCCGACGTCGGCAACCAGTTCGTGTACCTGGAGAACTTCACCAACACCGGCCTGGGCATCGACTTCAAGTTCGGGCCCAAGGTGGACGCCCAGTTGCGCATCATCAACGGGTGGGACGTCGTGGTGGACAACAACAGTGCGCTCTCCTTCATGGGCCGGCTTGGGCTGACCCCGAGCCCGGCGGTGACGATCGGCGTGATCGGGTATGTCGGTCCCGAACAGGCCGACAACAACGACAACCTGCGCTACGGGTTCGAGGGGATGGGAACCTTCAAGCTGGGAGCGAAGACGACCTTCGTCGCGCAGTTCGACTACGGTGAGGAGCAGGGCCTGCTCGCCGATCCGGACGAGAATGCCACTTGGTGGGGTGGTGGAATCTGGCTGGTGCGCGACCTCTCGCCGGTGTTCAACCTGGCGCTACGGGGCGACTACGTGCAGGACAAGAACGGCGTCCGTACCTCTGGGGTGCTTGGATACGCGGTGGCTGATGCGCGCAATTTCGGGAGCGTCACGGCCACGCTCAACATTCACGCCTTCCCCAAGACGGTGATACGGCCAGAGGTGCGCCTCGACTTCTCCAATCTGGATGACTACGGGGAACTCGACGCTCCCAGGAGCACCCAGCCGTCGATCGGCGTCACGGCGACCTACCAGTTCTGACCTGGACCGGAGCGTGAGCGTCGCGGCACGCGGCGCTCACCTCACCGTGGTCCCCCGTTACGCCGGGTCACCCAGGATCTCGGCGGCCTCCGCATCCATTTGCTTCCGGTGTTCGACGAGGCGCAGCGCATAGCGCTCGAGCGCCTTCTCCCGTTCCGTGGCCGGCTCCCATTGCGGCACCGGCATCGGCCTGCCATCGACACCCAGCGCCACGAACACCGCCAGGCAGTACGCGCACCGGTGGGTCACCCGCTCCCTCGGGTCGCCGGCAAAGATGTCGATGAAGATGTGCATGCTCGATCGTCCGGTGTGAATCACCTGGCTCCGCATGTCCACTGCCGAGCCCACCATGATCGGCTTGAGGAAATGCAGTGAGCCGACGTAGACGGTGACGCAGTAGGTGCCGCTCCATTGCGCGGCGCAGGTATAGCCGGCCTGGTCGATCCACTTCATGACCATCCCGCCATGCACCTTGCCGCCGAAGTTGACGTGCGACGGTTCGGTGAGGAACCGGAGCAGGCTCTTGCCGGGGCCGCTGTTCTGCTCCATCGGGCGTCCTTTCGTTGGTGGCCGGTGGTGGGGTGGCTCGTGGGGGGGGGGGTGGCACCCTTTGTGCATTTTTGCGACAGGACGAACCCCTGTCCTGGTGTTCGTTCAGTGCTCACAGTGACAGTCCAACTTAGCGTGGATTCAGCGCTTGGATACCCTCAACGGGGTGCGGAAACCGGCTGGCGACTGGGGGCCTGAAGGGGCGCCCCGGGTGCTGCCATGCACGATGCAACGATGACTGCCCGGTCCGAACTTGGCTCGGTGACCCACGTCACCTGTCCGCGCTGCAGTGGTGAGCGGGGCACCACGTGCGTCTGTACTCCCCATGATCCGCTGCCTGGTGATGCTGAACTCATCCATGCGCTGAGCGAGGCGCTGGGCGCCCAGTATGTGGTGGTGCGCCGCCTGGCCCAGGGCGGGTTTTCCGACGTCTTCGAGATCTGCGACATCGAGCTGGATCGCCGGCTCGCCGTGAAGGTCCTTCGGCCCGATGTGGCATGGACCCATGGCATGCGCGCCCGCTTCAAGCAGGAAGCCCGCGCCATCGCCAAGCTCAACCATCAGCACACGGTGCCGATCCATTTCGTCGGGGACAGCGAAGGCCTCGTCTTCTACGTCATGTCCTTCGTGGAAGGTCCGACTCTCGCCGACCTCCTCCTGGCGCAGGGGCCGCTGAATCCACAGGCGCTGGTACCGATGGTGCTGCCCGTTCTCGAAGCGCTCGAGCACGCGCATGCCCACGGCATCATTCACCGCGACATCAAGCCCGACAACGTGCTCATCGAGGAAGCGACCGGACGTCCCCTTCTCCTCGATTTCGGCATTGCCAAGTGTCTCGACGGTATCTCCACCCACACGCAGATCGGCTTCGTCGTCGGCACGCCGCTCTACATGAGCCCGGAACAGGCCCTCGGCCGGGACACGGTCGATGCACGTGCCGATTTGTACGCCTTCGGTGCGATGCTGTTCCAGCTCCTGACCGGTGCGCCGCCCTACGAGGGCAAGACCTCGCAGGAGATCGTCGGACGCCACCTGTCCGAGCCGGTGCCTGACCCGTCCGTGCGCAATCCCCGGGTCCCGGCGTGGTTGAGCGCCGTTGTCCGTCGCTGCATGGCGAAGGATCCCGCCGACCGCTACCCGTCGGCGGGCCACCTCATGGAGGCGCTGCGCGCCGGACTCGCCAGCATGCCTGCGCCGGCGGCGGCATCAGCGCCGTCGAAGAAGCCATCGACCCCGGCATCGCCGGCACAGGGCGACCAGGCCATCGCGAAGAAGGCGCGTCGTGGCCGCATGTGGCTGCTGGCGGCCGCGGTGGCCCTGGCGGTGCTGGCCGGCGCGGCCATGTCGCGCCCGGTGACTCCCGCCACCATCTTCATCGCGAACCGCCTGCTGAGCCCCGTGTGGCTCACGCTGGCCGACGGTCGCCAGCAACTGGTCGATCCCGGTGACAGCCTCCGCCTGCAGTGGCCTGCCGGACGCGAACTGACCGCGAACTGGTCCATCGTGCGCCCGGTCTCGGCGAGCGGAAAGGCGCTCGGCGAGGAGCTCAGGGGCTCGTTCGGGGACAAGGATCCCAACGGCGTCGTTCGTCACGCCATCGACGTGTCGTCGGCGGGTGACGCGGTGTACTTCGCGCCCCGCGTCACCAACGCGGCGGGTGTGTCGCTTCGGGTGGCCGTCGAGTCCCAGCCAGGGCAGCAGCAATGCGACTGCGACGTGCCCTCTGATGCGTCACCCACCTGGCTCGGCTATTACCGGCTCCTGCCGGGAACCACGGTTCGGGTGCAGGACGCGGCGGGACGCGAGGCGGTCTTCGATGGCCTCGACGCCCGGCTGCAGGCCGGCTCGGGCCTGATCGCGCTGCGCGTCGAGAAGCGCGACCTGCCCCCGCTGGCGCGCGATCCCGAGCGCGGCACCGGTCGCACGCGATCGAACACCTACGCCTCGCGCGTGCCCGCACCGGCGCCGCAGCCAGTCGTCGAGAAGCCCGTGGCCACCATGGAGCCGGAGCCCGTCGTCGAGGCGCCTGCGCCCGAACCGGTGCAGGAGGCACCGCCACCCGCGCCGGAGAAGAAGCCGGCGCCCCGCAGCTCCAACCCGGTCAGCGGCTTCCTCCCAGCGCGCTGAGCGCCTCCCGGGCGGGCACGCCCGGAACCCTTCTCCCGAGCACAAGCGATGGCCGACGATCAGCCCACCGTGACCCAGACGGTCACTGTACCGCAACCCGGCACGGTGGCGGAGCGGCTCGCGGCGGCGCTGGGCGCGCAGTATGGCGTGCGCGGGCAAGTCGGGACCGGCGGTTTCGCGGAGGTCTACGAAGTGCTGGACCGGCAGCTCGATCGCCGGCTCGCGGTGAAGGTGTTGCGACCCGACTTGATCTGGGCTGAGGGTACGCTGGCGCGTTTCCGTGAGGAGGCCCGCGCGATTGCCGCGCTCGATCACCCCAACATCCTGCCCATTCACTTCGTCGGGGAGGGCCTGGGCCTCGTGTACTACGCGATGCCCTTCGTGGACGGTGAGCCGCTCACCGCCGCGCTCAAGCGCGAGGGGCCGATGCCGGTGGTGCGCGCGGTGCCGCTGGCACTGGGCGTGCTCGCCGCGCTGGAGCACGCGCACGAGTCGGGACTGGTCCATCGTGACATCAAGCCCGACAATATCATGCTCGACGCCCGCACCGGGCGTCCGCTGCTCGTGGACTTCGGCATCGCCAAGCGGCTCGACGGCAGCGCCGGCAACACGCAGGCCGGGTTCGTGGTGGGCACGCCAGCGTACATGAGCCCCGAGCAGGCCATGGGGCATGCCGACCTCGACCGCCGCGCCGACCTCTACTCGTTCGGCGCGGTCCTCTTCCAGATGGTCACCGGCGTGCCGCCCTACGAGGGTGAGGACAGCCAGGAGGTCGTGCGCAAGCATCTCTCGGCACCGGTGCCTGCGCCTGAATCCCGGAAGGCGGGTATCCCGCCCTGGCTGTCGGCGGTCATCGTGCGGGCGCTGGCGAAGGACCGCGCCCGGCGATTCCAGACGGCGGACGAAATGGCGCGGGCGCTGCGCGCCGAGTCCGATGCAGTCCCCTTGCCGGGGGAACCAGCGGGCGTGCTGCACGTGGCACTCGCGGTAGTCGGCGCGGCGCTGGTGCTGGCGATGGCCCTTGGATACTTCGCCAACCGCAGCGTGCGGCTGCTCCTGGTGAACCGGCTGTCCGTGCCGATTGGCGTGGTGGTCGGCGCCGAAGGCGAGCGTCGCGTGGCGCCGGGCGACTCGAGCGCCATGAGCGTCCCGCGTGCGCCGTCGCGGTCGGTGAGCTGGTATGCCATCGGCCCGCGCTCCGGGAAGGGCCAGGCGGCCGGCAGCGACCTGCAGCGAACCCAGGTGCTCGATGCGCACCAGCGCACCTTTCGCCTGGAAGCGCGTGCGGACGGCGATGAGCCGCCGCTGTTCCTGCCGTACGTCACCAACGCGACCGGCCAGCCGCTCACGATCCGGCTCAACGTCGGCTCGTCGGCCGAGGAGTCCTGTCGCTGCACGGTCCCGTCGGGCGCGGTGCGTGTGCCGCTCGGCTACTACCCGCTGTTCCGGAACAGCAGTGTCCGGGCGATTCTGCCGAACGGCCGCGTCGCGACGTTCGAGGGACTCGGGCCCCAGGTGAATCGGGCGTCCGGTGTGGTGCGGCTGCGGTTCGAACTGCGGGACTTCCGTGATACCACTTCACTGCGGGGAAGAGCCGCGAAGTAGCGGACGGGGCGGGACGCCTTCACGACTCACGACTCCTGACCCTTAACGCTGGACCCTTACCCCCAAGATCCCCGCTGGCCCCACCGCGTCATCACCGTACTTCTCCCGTACCTGATCCACCGCGCGTGAAAGCAGCCGGAGCTTTTCGCGCTCCGGGGCCTCGAACAGGTCTGGCGCCGAGGCACGCGTGAGGTTGGTAGCGCTCACGCCGATGAGCCGCACGCCGCGGTTCCGCTGGCGCACGGCCTGGAATGCCGTGACGAACAATGGGTGCACCGCCTCGAAGATGTCGCGATCGACGTCCGTCGCCTCGCGCAGCGTGGTGCTTCGTGTCACCGTGGTGAAGTCGTCGTGCCGCAGCTTGAGCGTGATGGTGCGCGCCATCAGTTGCTCGTCCCTCAGCTGGGCCGACACGCGCGTCACGAAGAGCAGGAGCATCGTCTCGAGGTCGTCGGGGTCCCGGACGTCGCTGCCGAACGTCGTTTCGCGGCTCACCGATCGCGCAGGCCGCTCGCCCCGCAGCACGGTCCCGCCCCAGCCGTGGGCGCGCAGCTTGAGGGGCCTTGCCTCCGCTCCGATCAGGCGGGCGAGCTCGGCCTCGGTCATCCGCTGCACCTGCCACACGTCCACGAGTCCCAGGGCCGCGAGCCGCTTCGCCGTCGCCGGCCCGATGCCCGGCATGGCGCGCAGTGGCAGCCCCGCCAGGAATCCCTCCTCCCATCCGGTGCGCACCTCCAGGACGCCGCGAGGCTTCGCAGCGTCGGAGGCGAGCTTGGCCACCATGCGGTTGGGCCCGATGCCAATGCTCACGTCGAGCCCGGCTTCCTGCCGCACGGCGTCGCGGATCGACTGGGCCACGGGGAGCAGAGAGACGGGATGCAGGCGCTCGGTGCCTGCGAAATCGAGATAGCCTTCGTCGAGGCCGGACATGACCACCATTGGCGAGAACCGATCGAGGATCGTCCGCACCTGCCGGGAGGCATCGCGGTACCAGGCGAACTCGCCCGCGAAGAAGGTGGCGGCGGGACACAGCGCCACGGCGCGCGAAATCGGCATCCCGGCGCGAATGCCGAACTTCCGCGCGCCATAGGATGCTGATTGCACTACGCTGCGCGATTCCCGCCGCCCGCCCACCACCAGCAGGTCCACCCCGCGCAGTTCCGGGTTCCGCTGCCGGCAGACCTCGACGAAGAACGCATCGAGGTCGACGTGCATCAGGCGCGGGGGCATGGCGGCCTAGGGCACTTCGATGGCCGCGATCTGGGCGCCCTTGTACGTCGTCTTGCTGTTGGCCCCGACCGGGAAGTTGAGGTTGGCGAGGTAGTACGTCCGGCCCACGCGCTTGAACTCGGCGGGGAAGTGGAGCACCGCGGCGGCCGAGTCGTGCACCATGATGGTGACGGCGCCGGCCGGCGAGACGCGCGCCAGGGTGTTGCTGTAGTTGGCGGTGACCCAGATATCGCCGTTCGGGTCGACGATGAGGCCGTCCGCACCGAGCAGGCGGGCATCCTTCACCACGGAAGTGATGGCGCCCAGGGCGTAACCGGGCTTCACCTCGAGGCGGGTGATCTCCCCCGTGCCCGTGTTGGCGGTGTACACGTTGCCCGACGAGTCGATGCCGAGGCCGTTCGTCACGTAGGCCCGCACCGGCATCGTGGTGTCGTTCGACACCATCGCGTACCCCTTCGCGAAGACCTCCGCCCGGCCGCCCTTGGGGCCCACGTGATACACCACGTTGGCGTCCCCGCCCGAGATCCAGAGGTGGCCATTGGCGTCGAAGGCGAGCCCATTGGCTCCCACCGCGCCCGCCGCGAATGCGCTCACGTTCTTTCGCGGCTTGAAGTCGGGGACACCCAGCGCGGCGGCGTCGATGCGGTAGATGATGCCCGTCTGCGGCGCGCCGACGTAGACATTCCCCGCGGAGTCGGCCGCCACGCCCAGCAAGCTTTCCCCCGGCTTCGTTGGCAGCTGGCCCACGCGTTCCACGCGGCCGGTGGCAGCGTCGACGCGATACACGCCGCCATCCTTCCAGTCCGCGACGTACAACTTGCCGGCGTGCTCCGCGACGCCCTCGATCCTGGAGCTGCTGTCGCCGATGGTGGCGAAGATCCGCAGTTGCGGCGCGCCCGGTGCCGCCGGCGCGCTGTCGGCGGCAACCACGGCCGGGGCAGGAGGGGCCGAGGCGGGACGGAACAACCCGCGCAACAGGTAGATCGCGATCGCGGCGGTGGCTGCGCCCGCAACGAGTCCGAGGGTTCGTCGAGCAACTGACGGCATGAAGCGCTCCTAGACCAGGTGAATGGCGGTTGCCTTCAATCCTAACCACACCCTGACACCTGGCCGAAGGGCGAGTTCGCTTGCGGTCGCGGTCGTGACCGCCGCGACGAGGTCGCGGCCCGCCGCGAGGTGCACCTGCACCACCGGCCCGAGGAGCTCGACGCGTTCGACGACCGCCTCGATGCGGTTCCGGACGGAGGCCGGCAGCGGCGCCGAGCTCAGGAGCAGATCCTCCGGGCGGATCACGGCGTGCGCGGCGCCCTCCCGCTCGGCGACGACGTGCAACTCGAGGGCACCGCTCACGAAGCGCGCCGCGAACCGCCCGTCGGCCTCCAGGTCGCCGGTGCGCTCAACGTGCCCGGCGATCACGGTGCCGGTGCCGACGAACCGCGCGACGAACGCCGAGTTGGGGAAGCGGAACACCTCCTCCGGACGCCCCTGCTGCACGATGCGCCCCTCGGCCATCACCGCGACCGTGTCGCCCAGGCGCAGGGCGTCATCGAAGTCGTGGGTGACCTGGAGCGTGGTAATGCCCTCGGCTTCATGCAGGGCGCGGAGCTCGCGTCGCAGCACCGTGCGGGTGGCCGGGTCCACCGCGGCGAACGGCTCGTCCAGCAGGAGCACCGATGGCCTCGGAGCCAGCGCTCGCGCAATAGCGACCCGCTGCTGTTCGCCCCCGCTCAGGGCGTGAACGCCGCGCTCGAGGAGCGGCGTGATGCCGAGAAGCGCGGCGAGTGCGTGCACCCGCGCTTCTACTGCCGCTCCCGCGGCGGCCTGGCCCCGCAGGCCGTAGGCGATGTTCTTGCCGACTGACAGGTGCGGAAAGAGGTGGTACTGCTGGTAGACGATGCCGAGTCGCCGCTGCTCGGGCGGGAGGCTGGTTACGTCCTCGCCGTGGGCCCACACCCGCCCGGCGAGCAGCGGCGCGTGCCCGGCGATGGCGTCGAGCAGCGTCGTCTTGCCGCTTCCGGTGGGTCCGATGATGAGCGCATACCCGCCGCTCGGCACCTCGAGGGAGATGTCGACCAGGTCGAAGCGGCCGACCCGCACCCGCAGGCCGTCGAGGCGGATCACCGGTGCTCCCGCGGCTCGACGAGGCGCACCAAGGCGAAGACGGCGAGCGCCACCATCAGCAGCAGCACCGCTGCCGGCACCGCCGCCGGCAGTCCGTATGCCGTGAACCGGTCGAAGATCAGGATGCTCGCGACCTTCGGGTTGTAGGTCAGGATGACGATCGAGCCAAACTCGCTCACACTCCTCGCCCACGCGAGGATGCCGCCCGCAAGGATGCCGCGGCCCGCCAGCGGCAGCGTGACGCGACGGAAGGACTCCCATGCGGTGTCCCCGAGCGAGCGGGCGACCCGCTCCAGCTTCGGGTCGACCGTGGCGAACGCCTCGCGCGCGCCGCTCACCAGGAGCGGCGCGGACACGAACAGCATGCCTGCCACGATCCCGGGCACGTGGCTCACGAACTCGAGCCCGATCGACGCGAGCGTACCGCCCACGAGTGAGTGCCGTCCCAGGAAGAGAAGGAGCGCGATGCCGGCCACCGGATGCGGGACGACCACCGGCAGGTCCACGATGCCGAGCAGCAGCCGGCGCCCGGGGAAGCGGGTGCGCGCCAGCAGGTAGCCCAGCGGCACCCCGAGGATCGCCGCCATCGCCGTCGCCGCGGTGGCGCAGAGCACGGTGAGCACGATCGACGCCTGCAGTTCCGGGTCGGCGAGCGCGCGGCCGAGGCCCGACGGTGACGCCATGAACAGCAGGCGCACCAGGGGGCCGATGATGAAGAGAATCAGCAGCGAGCCAAGCAGCGCGAGCACGAGTCGCGGCGCGGTCAGGCGGGGGTGGGTCAGGAGCGGCTCCCGCAATTCGAGTGGGCGTGCCGGGCAACCGGCCGGCGTGAAGGGAACCTATATTCGGTCAGGCCGGTGCGCCCATCTTGCCGGTACGGACCCCTGTCGCGGAGCGTTCCCCGATGATCAGCCCCAGGATGCAGGACGCACTGAACGAGCAGATCCGGAACGAGTTCTACTCGTCGTTTGCGTACCTTTCGATGTCGGCCCACTTCGAGCACCAGAATCTGCCCGGATTCGCCGCCTGGATGCGCGTCCAGGCGGGCGAGGAGCACGTCCACGCCATGAAGATCTTCGATCACGTGCTCGATCGTGGCGGGCAGGTGAAGCTGCCCGCCATCCCCCAGCCGCCGGTGCAGTTCGACGCGCCGGTCACGGTGTTCGAGCAGGCGCTGCAGCAGGAGCGCGGCGTCACCAAGAGCATTCACGATCTCTACGCCATGGCGATGGAGACGAAGGACTACCCGGCGCGGGTGTTCCTCGACTGGTTCGTGAACGAGCAGGTGGAGGAGGAGAAGACGGCGGAGCTCATCGTCGAGCAGCTCAAGATGGTGGGCGATGACCGGCCCGCGTTGCTGCTGCTCGATCGCGAGCTCGGCCAGCGCAAGTCCCAGGGCGGCGTCGACCGCAAGGAGAAGGGCGATTAAGGTCATGTCTGATGCCCCCGGAGTGGCCCGATGACGCCGGTGGCCTTCCTTGGCCTCGGCGCCATCGGCCGGCCCATGGCGGTGCGGGTTGCCGCGCGGTTTCCGCTCACGGTCTGGAACCGCACCGGAGCACGTGCCACGGAGCTCGCGGCCGAAGTGGGCGCGCGGGCGGCGGCTACCCCGCGGGAGGCGGCGCAGGGCGCCGCCATCGTCATTACCTGCCTCCCGACCTCCGCCGAGGTCGAGGCGCTGCTCGACGGGCCCGACGGCCTCCTCGCTGGACTCGATCCGGGCGCGTTGCTGGTGGACTGCACTTCGGGCGACCCCGCCACCAGCCGGCGCATCGCCGCCCGGCTCGAGCCGCTGGGCTTCGGATTTGTCGATGCGCCGGTGAGCGGCGGCACCAACGGCGCGGAGAGTGGCACCCTCACCGTCATGGTCGGCGGCGAGCCGCAGCTCTTCGACCGCGCCGCCCCGGTCCTCGCGGCGTTCGGGTCGCGCATCGTGCGCATGGGACTGGTCGGGTCAGGCCACGCCATGAAGGCGGTGAACAACGCGCTGCTGGCGGTCAACATCCTTGCGGTGGGCGAGGGTCTCGCCGCCCTGGTCAAGGCCGGCGTGCCGGCACGAACGGCCCTGAGCGTCCTGAACGCGTCAAGCGGTCGCTCCTTCGTCAGCGACACCCTGGTGCCGGAACGCGTCCTCCCTGGGGCGTTCCCGAAGACGTTCAAGCTGTCGCTGCTGCAGAAGGACGCGGGCATCGCCGCCGGATTGCTGCGCGACACGGGCGTCTCCGGTCCGGTGATCGATCTCGCCTGGCGCCTGTACGGCGAGGCACGGGCCATCCTGGGCGAGGACGCGGACTATCTCGAGGCCATCAAGGTCATCGAGCAGCATGCGGGCGTGGAAATCCGGGGATGAGCACCTTGCCGCCTTGCCGCCCTGACTTCCTGCCGCCTGCCGCCTGATGCTTCCCGTTCCCGTTCACCTGGTCCTGATCGCGCCCCAGGACATCGTCAACGTCGCCAGCGCGGTGCGCATCTGCCGCAACTTCGGCATCACGAGCATGCGCGTCGTGGCGCCGGAGGTGGAGCTCGACGCCTATCGCATCGAGGGCGTGGCCCACAACACCGCCGAGTTCATCTCCCGCATCGAGGTGTTCGACCGACTCGAGCCTGCCCTCGCCGACTGCGTGCAGGCCATGGTGCTGACCGGGCGCGAGCGCGCGGCGAAGCGGCGCGTGATCCGTCCGCGGGAGGCGGCGCCCGAACTGCTGGGGTGGGGGAAGAACGGGCCAGTGGCGCTGGTGGCGGGGCGGGAGGACCACGGACTCAGCAACGAGGAACTGGATCGTTGCCAGGCCCTCATCACCATCTCGACCGACCCCACCTACACCTCGCTCAACCTGGCGCAGGCCATCGCGGTGATGTGTTACGAGCTGTGGACCGCCGCCGGCGGCGACGCCATCCCGTTCAAGTCGCCCCGTCGGGAGGCGCCACCGGCGACCCTGGCCGAGCACGAGCTGCTGTTCAACGACTGGGAGCGGACCCTTCACGCCATCGAGTTCTTCAAGACCCGGCAGTACGACAACGTCGTGCGGTCCCTTCGTGAGACATTCTTCCGGACGGGCCTCGACCAGCGCGAAGCGAAGCTGTTCCGTGCCATGAGCATTGAGGTGATCCACTTCCTTCGTCGCATGGGCGTGGCGCTGCCCGAGGTGGGTCCGCCCGGATCGCCGCCGAAGAGCGGCGCGGCGCCGCCACCCACCGACCCGGCACGCGTGGCGGCTCCGGGAACGACCAGAGACGCGAGCGGGTAGTGTTCCGGACCTTGGCCAGGCCGGGGCACCCTCGCTGCGGCCGGTCCGGGTTGTGTCATCACTATTCGTGACTGTACCTTAGCGGGCCTTCGAGGGTGTACGCTGGTGTCGCCCTTGTGATTGTTTTCACAAGATCGATATCTTGTCTGTGCCGCGGCGGTCCGCTGCGGCATTCGCGAGTCGGTTCTCCCCTGAGCGGTGAAGCGATAATGCGGACGTCGGCGTGGATAGCGTTGGGCGCGGGTGCGGCAGCGATCATCGCGATCGCCGTCATCGGACGGCCTTCCGGGGCGCAGCAGCCAGTGGCACCGCCGAGTGTCGTGCTGGCCGCGTCGGATTCGGCCGCCTTCAAGGGTCCGCGGCAACCGGTCTACTTCCGGCACGACATTCACAGCGGCCAGTACCAGATCAGCTGCCAGTACTGCCACTACTCGGCCGCAGTGGGCGCCGAGCCCGGCATTCCATCCATGCAGACCTGTATGGGATGTCACCTCGTCGCGGGTGGCAGCGACAGCGCCAGCGGGCTCCAGATCGCGATGGTACGGAAGGCCTGGACCGAGAAGCAGCCAATTGAGTGGGTTCGCGTGCACTCGCTCGCGCGTCACGTCCACTTCCCGCACTCCCAGCACATCAAGGGTATGGGCCCGAATGCCTGCGCCACCTGTCACGGCGACGTGACCCGCATGCCGCAGGTCTACAGGGTGAACAACATCAACAACATGGGGTGGTGCATCAACTGCCATCTCGAGCGGGGCGTGAACCGCGATTGCACCGCATGTCATTACTAGGGCGTGAGGGCGTGCCCTCCCGCCTCTTCGGAGCCTGAATGTCCGACGAACGCGCACCGTCTTCCGACGTTTCCCGCCGGCGATTCCTCACTGTGCTGGGCACCACGAGTGCCGGCACGGCGGTGCTGTCCGGCTGCTCGACGGCGAAGGTCGAGAAGCTGATTCCCTACCTGGTCCAGTCCGAGGATCAGGTGCCCGGAATCCCGACCTGGTACGCGAGCACGTGCACCGAATGCAGCGCCGGCTGCGGCCTGCACGTCCGGGTTCGCGAAGGCCGGCCGGTCAAGCTCGAGGGCAATCCGGAGCACCCCATCAACAAGGGCGCGCTCTGTGCTCGCGGCCAGGCTGGACTGCAGGGGCTGTACAACCCTGGGCGCGTGCGCGCGCCGATGGTGAAGCAGGGCGGCACGTGGAAGGAGATCAGCTGGGACGACGCGATCGCCATGCTGGCGCAGAAGGTCGCCGCGGCGAGCGGCAAGCTTGCCGTCATCTCCGGGGCCGGGAGGGGCACCTTCTCCAGTTTCCTTGGCGACTGGACCGGGGCGGCAGGCGGACGGGTGATTCGCTACGAGCCGTTCGATCTGGAGCCGGTGCGCGCCGCCAACGCGCGGGTCTTCGGCCGCGACGAGATCCCGGCGTATGACTTCGGCGCGGCGAAGTACATCGTCTCCTTCGGCGCCGACTTCCTCGAGACCTTCGGCTCGAGTACCGAGTACCAGGTCGGCTACGCCGAGTCCCATGGCTTCACCCAGGGGCGCGAGCCGGCCAAGCACGTCTACTTCGCCCCTCGCGCGTCGCTCACCGGCCTCAACGCCGACGAGTGGCATGCAGTCGCCCCCGGTTCGGAGACGTCGCTGGCGCTCGCGATGGCGGGCGTGTTGCTGCAGCAGCGAGGCGGCAGCGTGTCCGGGATGCCATCGGTCAGCGTGGATGAGGCCGCCCGGGCCACCGGCCTGTCGGCGGACAGCATCACGCGGCTGGCGAAGGAGTTCGCAGCGGCCAGCCCGAGCCTCGCGGTGGCTGGTGGCATCGGCAGCCAGCATTCGGGGGCCACCGAGCTCTGCGCCGCCGTCAACCTGCTCAACTTCGCGGCCGGCAACGTCGGGCAGACGGTCCGCTTCGGGGCTGATCTCGATCATGGCGACGGATTCGGCGCGCTCGAGGTGCTCTCCAGGTCGATGGCGGCGGGTGAGGTCGAGGTGGTACTGGTGCAGGATACCAATCCGGTCTTCACGGCGCCGCGCGCCACGAAGTTTGGTGAGTCGCTGGCCAAGGTGCCCTTCAAGGTCTCCACCGCGCTCAGCTTCGACGAGACAGCGGCCGCTTCCGACCTGCTGCTGCCGAGCCACCATGCGCTCGAGCGCTGGGACGACCACAACGCCCGGAACGGCGTGTGGGGGCTGATGCAGCCGGTGCTGACCCCGGTGTTCAACACCATGGCGCCCGGCGACATCCTGCTGAAGACGGCACAGAAGGCGGGTGGCACGCTGGCGAAGTTCTCGGCCGCGAGCTGGGAGGATCAGCTCAAGTCCAGCTGGCAGGCGCGCTTCCCGGGCGGCGACGCGATGTGGCGCGCCGCACTGGCACGTGGCGGCATGTACCAGGACGCCGCGATTGTGCCGGTGAAGGTCGCGAGCGCTGGGGTGACCGCGGCCGTGCCCTCCCTCGAGGGCACCGGTGAGTTCACCCTGCTGCCATACGCCTCGCCGCACTACTTCGATGGCCGCGGCGCGAACCGCCCCTGGCTCGCCGAGAATCCCGACCCCGTCACCAAGATCACCTGGCAGTCGTGGGTGGAACTGAGCCCTGAGGCGGCGGCGCGCATCAACGTGCGCGAGGGCGAGATCCTCAAGGTCACATCTCCGTACGGCTCGGTGGAAGCGGCGGCGTACATTTACCCCGGCCTCCGCTCCGATGTGATCGCGATGCCCCTCGGTCTCGGGCACACGGAGTACGGTGAATTCGCCAAGGGCCGCGGGGTGAACTACCTCGACCTGCTGGGACCGGTTGCGGGCTCGTTCATTCCCTACGTGTCGGTGAAGGTGCAGGTGGAGCGCACCCAGGCGTACCGCAAGGTGGCCAAGACCGAGGGCACCACCCGCCAGCTGGGCCGCGGGATCGCCGAGGCCATGCCGTTGGCCTACGCGGCGAGGGGCATGACCGTGGAACAGGCGGCGAAGGCGGGCGGGCACGCGGCGCACGAGATCAACACGCCCCGCGAGCTCGAGGCGT